>Ga0164243_10006105_pt1 | contig 18331 bp, 17 predicted proteins | sample OricompcompostOP_FD_108781 | JGI IMG/M metagenome (GOLD analysis project Ga0164243, IMG submission 108781) | Organic Plus compost microbial communities from Emeryville, California, USA - Original compost - Organic plus compost (OP) | ecosystem: Engineered > Solid waste > Mixed feedstock >... | reverse complement strand
AGAATAGAATGCTTGCTTATCTTTGCGCTCCCTGAATGCCCAGATGGCGAAATTGGTAGACGCACTGTGTTCAGGTCGCAGCGCCTGCAAGGGTGTGCTGGTTCGAATCCAGTTCTGGGCACGTCAAAAGGTTGTAAGTCATTGATTTACAACCTTTTTTATTTTTAGTCAATTCCGTTTTCCCCGCATTTCCTCCGCTTTCTCCCACTATCGTTGACACAAATTTGACACACCAAATGACACACCAAATTCGTGTGCGGATGGGAGAACAAGACCGGCACATTTATGCTTTTTATGACACCCAAATCAGACACTTTTTCCGTGTTTGTGACACACCAAAATTTTCTGACACACCGCCAGTTGTGTACGAAAAAAAATTTTACGTAGTCTTTCTCCCGAACACTTCCGATTGCGCTACCAGCTCCGATTTGAAAGCCGGCACGGCATCATCATTGTGCCGGAATTGCATCACCTTTAAAATGTGTGCAATATGAATTTCTTAGAGAGGAAAACAAAGAAAGGCGATAAGATCGTTTTCTATTATGATTTTGGCAGAGGCAAAGGTCAACGACCTTCAACTGGCATTTTCGTTTATACCAAACCAAAAGACCAAACCGAAAAAAACCACAACAAACAAGCCCTTTCGCTAATTGAATTAAAGAAAAGCCAGCTAATCATAGAAAGCCAGGCCGTAGGTACCGGCTTTATCCCGCCGCATAAATTCAAGGCAAATTTTCTCGATTACTACGAGGAATATGTAAAGGCACATAAGCGCAAAGGCAACCGGCATTTGCAGTGTAGCCTGACACAGTTTAAAAAGTTTATGGGCAAAGATTATGTAGCACCTATAGAAGTAAACGAGAATCTTTGCAAGTCGTTTCGCCGCTACCTGTTGGATAAATATACTGGTGAAACGCCATCGGATTATTATACGCGGTTTAAGTGGGTACTCGCTGCCGCTACTGCTGACGGTTATTACCGACAGAATCCGACAGAAAAAGTGAGTGCCAAATCCAACCCCAGCCGCAATCTAAAAGACTTTCTGGAAGTTGAAGAATATCTTGAGCTGCTTAATACACCTTGCCTGAACAGGGAGATACAGGAAGCCTTTATTTTCTGTTGCTATACAGGTTTGCGTTGGGTTGATGTAAGCCAGTTACGTTGGCAGCAAATTAAAGGAGCCGTATTGACAACTCGCATCATACAAGCGAAAACTGGACTACCAGTTACCCTTACTCTGCACCCTATTGCGCGGATGATTTTGGAAAAACGCAAACAGGTCCTGGAAACAAGTATGCCGGAGGGTATGGATTTAGGTTTACAGCTGGTCTTTAATTTGCCGAGTGCGGACGGCGCCAACAAAATACTGATCCAGTGGGTAAGCGCCACTGCCATAAACAAGCATATCACCTGGTCATGTGCGAGATTAAGTTTTTCAATACTCTTGCAGGATAAATTAGTGGATGATGTAACTATTGCTTACTTGCTCGGGCATACGACCACAGTTCAGGTGCAGAAAACCTACAAACGGCACCGGCCAAAAGATCCAACTACAAACTTGAAAATTCGGATTGCCTTTATAGATTGGCGCAAATGACACAATCCATAGTTCCAGAAAATGAAATAAATTGGGTTGAAACGTTCACTAAGGTTGAACTGTTCTTCGACAGTCAAATTAGAATAAAATCTTTAGGTTGTATCAAAAAGTACCACGAAAAAAACCTACGTCTATCAAAAAAAATAAGGGCGGAACATGACACACCAGAAAACAGGAGAAGAATGGAAACACTTGCTAGAAAGAATTTGCAGGCTCATGATATTCCTATAAAGCAAAACTTCAAAATAGAATCAACTAATGGAAGAAAAACAGCTAATAGCAAAATATGATATCGTTTCAATACTCGTACCATTTACCGATCTCAGTAATTGCAAGGTTCGCCCTGCAATCATATTGGCGGTTTTGGATGCAGATATAATAGTGGCTTGCATAACATCTAAAATAAATGGATCAAAACAAGCGGGTGAAATAGCTAATATCTTTATTCCCGTTGCGCCGTCAATAGAAAATGGTTTAAGCAAACTTAGTTATGTACAATTATCCAAAATAATAACCCTTGACAAAAGTCTGATATCATGTAGACTGGGGCGAATTGATGCTGACGTACTACAAAAAATAAGCACCAATTTATTTGATTTCTTCAAAGTCTAGATAGAAAATTCGGTGGAATACAAACATCCACATAATGTCGCTTCACAACATATTATCTGAGTAAAATCATATCGCAGTAATGAAATCCCACTTGCAGATATTAATCTGTGGTGGCATTATAAAAATTAAGTGTCTGATTTATATTAGGACCCCAACTTGATAATATTGAATGATTTTCACTGATCAAGATAACAATATACAAATTGCAAGAATGACTCTTATATTAATTGCACCTTTTATTCTGCAATACCTTTGAAAATGTAACAAAGAAGCGCAATTACAATAGATTACATTTAAAGTGTATCGGGCACATCATGTTACTGTATAAAAACGACAAAACAAGATATATAAACCTTTTTATAAAATGCGTAAAAGGTCCAATAGTCGAGATCTACCTGCCCAAAGTTACTGCTTCAAAAAGCAAATATTATTTAACCAAAATAAATGAAACTTATACTGCGAGCACAATGCAGTGTTTATTTTACCAGAATTATATTGTAAATTACTTTGTTAGTTCATAAAATGTACCTGACCCAGCACAAAAACTTGTTATTGTTTTGTAACCTATTTTGTAAATAGTCAATCTTAAAACATCCATTATGAAAAATAACCAATTATCTCCAAGCTCCAGGAGAGTAATTAACATCGTTAGCCAGATACATTTTCAATAGAATTAGGCTTAAAGAACCTTGTTTCTGATTGTTAAAAAAATAAAAACCATGATTGTTCCTTTAACAGGATAAGTGTATCCTGTAAGAGGATGCTAAAAGCACCAAAATTAAAGCAATTATGAAATTTGAATTATCCCCAAAGATGAGTACTATGGCGTCAGTTCAAAACTATTTGCCTCAAAAATACAAAAAATATGAGCTTCCAGGCGCCATACCTGAATATACAGAAGGATCGTTTGGTTCAATTCTATGGCAGCAGTTGAAAACTGAATACTATACGATTTGCCAACAACAGTTTTTTATTGATCGGGAAATAAGATTATACCCATATGCGCCCAAACCTACAGTTTCCTTAAATTGTATGCTACGAGGTAATCTCACCTGTATTCTTCAGGGGGTAGGGCGAGTTCCATTAATAGAGAACAAATTTGCTCTTTACTATCTTCCAGCGATAAAGCATGTCGCATTTTTCAAAAAAGGATATTATGAAACCATCAATTTTGAGTTGGAAGAAGCATATGTTCACTACTTTGTAAAGGACTATCCGAATTTAGAGCCGCTTTATGAAGCGCTCAGACAGGAATCTGATACCGGAATACAACTTGATTCTAGCAATATTAATATCCATATTGTTGAGTCTATCACAAAAATCAGGGATGCCAATCCACAACTTCCTGGACATAGAATTTACGTACAGAATCGAATCAGTGATATAGTGCTACAATACCTACAGGGGGTCCAGTTCAAAAATAGTAATCAAACAAGTACACAAGAAAGGCGTTATGCACTAATACAAGAAATTTCAAATTATATCAAAGGCAATATTCTTTCTCTTCCACCTATATCAACAATTGCAGACCTAAATAAAATTCATATTACCACGCTTCAGAGGGAGTTTAAAAAACATACTGGAACTACAATACATGACTTCATCAACGAACAAAAAATGGAGTTGGCAGTAAAGCTTCTCGTTGAAACAAAAAAATCGATTGGTAACATAGCAGACACACTTGGTTATTCCGATTCTCCTGCATTCTCAAAATCATTTAAGGCAAGGTATAAACTCGCCCCAGGCGAGTATAGGAATAAATGGGAATCCAATGCTACAAAGAGTTAGAAGGTAATAATGTGAAAATTTATGCAAAATAACAAGACATATTTCTGCAAATGGACAACATTAAATTAGAAATAAGTTTGGAAATTAGAAGTACAAAGAAAATAACCAAAACCGGGATCAGTTAGCCACATCGAATATCTGAAGTAGTTATTTAAGATTGGAAGGACACGACGACAACGCCAACAGCACTAGCAGAATTTTGCTTTTTTATAATTGACAACAAGCCTACCTGATTGCATTACTAATGCAGCAGGAAAGGCTTTGTAAAATCCTAAGATCTATGCGTAAGAAATGGGTAACAACCTTTGTTTCATTATGTATTATTGCATTGTTAATATCAACAGGACGTGATAAGCTCATGAATTTCCCCATAACTAGATTACAAATGAGTGAATCACCATGGTCATTGGTTTCAAACAACGCATATTTTTTTGCCTGGGCAGTTCCCCTAACAGAGATGATAATATGTTTGATGCTTCTCTGGCTGCCGATCAGAAAATGGGGTTTTATTACGTCATTTATCCTTTTTTCAGCTTTCACAATTTATATAGGCGTACTCATGGTATTTGTGCCACATCTTCCATGCAGTTGTGGAGCTATAATGGCAGAATTAAGTTGGTGGCAGCATTTGGGGATAAATATTGTCTTTCTGATTCTATCTTTTTGGGGAGTAAGTAATGAGTTCTATTACAGTAAAAGAGAACAGATTAGTAAGGACAAATTTATAGCTCATTCATAAATAGACAACCTATTAATCAATTATTCCACGGTTTAAAGGTGGACAGAACTATCGACTCATATATTACAATACAATGTAATTAAACGAATTACAGATTAATGTACACGGTTTTTCTTTTCTTTAACATTTAAAATATATAAACATGAAACAATTACGTTTAGCCGCAATCGCAGCTGTAGTTGCAGTATCCGGTTTCGCCGTTAGTAATGCAAACGCATCCAAAGCCCGCGTGGCTCAAACATGGTATCGTATTGCAGATGCGCCTACTAACGACCAATTTAGCTATCAGCTTGCTGGTTCTGAATCATGCCTCGGTGGTAGCAGAATCTGCAAAATATTGGCAGAAAAGGACCCTTCAGTAACCACTCAGGATGTTCCTTTACTGTCTGCAGGCGACCCAGCTAGTAACCCAACTGCTTATAGCGCTTCTTTCAGGCCAACTAACTAAAATTGTGAAATGGCCGCATTCATAATTGAAGCGGCCATTCTTCTTAAAGAAAGGAGAGTAGCAGATAAAATGAAATAATCAAAAGTTTCACATTTAAAATATCAATACATGAAACTCTTAAGATTAATAATCGCTGTTGCTTTACTCATAGCCTTCGGCTTTGCATCCAAAACAGCAATCGCAAATAAATACCGCGTACCAATGTGGTGGTATCGTCTACCAGGTCTTCCAACCGATAATCCAGAAAGCTACGTTATTTCCGTAATGCCAGATTGCATAGGTGGGGGAAAAGTATGTAAAATCCTAGCTGAGAAAGACCCTTCAATAACATATATAGATGTCCCACTACTTGATGCCGGTGATCCCGCAGATCGTCCAGAAGCCTACAATGTAGCATACCGGCCAACTAATTAATATGTTCTGCTCATCTTGGATTCTGGCTTATTCCAGTCAAACTAATCACTACTGTAGGGATTGGAAGTGCATATCTCGGATCATTGGGCTTTAGTTCATATGTATTGGTTCCAATGATACGTTTAATAGTTATAGGCTGTAATGAATTATCAATGTTAAGGCGCTTAATATCTTGCCAGCGAATATCGCGCATTAAAAGTTCCTTTCGTCTTTCATTAATTATAGTTTGTAAGGCTACGACTTTATCCAAACCTGATTTATTAATATATGTGCCGGATTTATAGCGTTTAACCAACAGCTGGTTTAATGTTTGTAATCCAGACTCTATGTTACCAAGTCTTACCTGGCATTCAGCTTTGATTAAATAGATTTCATCCGTTGCCAGGCCCAGAAAGAAATCGAAAGAACCATCGTAACTTCCTCTGAAAGCTTTTGTTCCATTTTCATTAGTAGCATAAAAAAGTGATTTTCTTAAATCATTATCTTCATACATTCTAAAAAGAACTGTATCAATCTTGGCAGTAAAGTTATACAGTGTGCGCCAACCACCTGAACAGGAAAACAGTATCTCTGAATTAAACCGCGGAATGGGATATGTAGACGAAGGATCAATTGTATTAAAATCCATCAAATTATCGTTTAATTTCAAGCTCTCTTCAGCTGCTTTTAGTGAATTTACATAATCAGCTTTGTTAAGATACACTCTGGCAATTAATGCCCAGGCAGCAGCCTTTGAGGGTCTCATTACGTGTTCTTTCACGACGGGAAATATGGAAATAGATGTGGTCAAATCTGTTAATATCTGATCATAACATTGCTCTATTGATGACCTCTTTGAAGGAATATTAAAATCAGACAGTAGCCTTAGAGGTATTCCTGGATCGTTCGAAGCACTATTTGAACTATAAGCTTTAGCCCAAGTCATTAACACAGTGAAATGGGCTCTTGCCCTCAAAAAAAGTGCAGCGGCTTTTATTTTATTTCTAGTAACCATATCCTCCCCAGGCTGAACTTTATCAACAAATTCTAAGACAACATTTGCTGTATATACCTGTTTGTAAAGAATTTGCCATTGATTATTGGGTGAATTATAAAATAGTTCATCGCCCCAGATATAACTATTTCGATCACCATCGTTCTCTAAACTATTCCAATCTTCCATTGTAAGATAATAATCATCAGTGCCTGCATCACTGACATTTGCTTGACCAATGTTCATAGTATTATTTTGATCAAGAAGAGCTTGTAAATCTTTAAGTGTAGAAGGAACTGTTAGATTTTTTCTCGGCTTTTCATCAAGATATTTTTTACATCCTGTAGTTAAGCATAAAAGAAGGAGAAAAGTTAAATAGTTATATTTCAAAAAAAGTGATATGCGCATACAATAAAATTTAAAAATTAGTTTGAATACCCACAGAAAAGGCCTTTCCTGGAGGAATTTGACCAGCTATAAAATCTGGATCAATTCCATCCTTATTCTTTCTCCATAATATCCCCAGGTTTGAAACAGAAGTATATATCCGGAACTGGTTTATCCCTAAAGATTTTAGGAAGGTCTGATTGAAATCATAGCTGAGATTCACATATGACAATCTAATGTGGTCACCTTTACGAACTAGGGAAGCTGAACTGTTGTAGAAAGTTTCCCTGGCCGAAACTGCAGGGTAGATCATAGCTGGTATATCAGTATGCTTTTCATCTCCAGGCTGTTGCCATCTGTTAGCATAATCGGAGGATTGAATTATTCCTGCAAACAATGAAGAATAGTTTATTGAAGGCTTTATAAAGCTATACCCAAACTTATATCCAATATTGGCAGATATTGTCCATCCTCTCCATCGCACCGTATTTATGAATGATCCAAAATATTGAGGAACAGCTGAACCTCCATATTCCAAATCCTTTACTTTTGTACCGGTACCCAATATACTTGTATAGTTAGTGGATGTCTTGTCCTCAATATAACCTTGAGGGTTCCCTATATCATCCAAACCAGCATATTTGTAAGTAAATATAGAATATACTGGATAACCGACCAGGGGCTTAATGGATGTTCCACTATTTATATAACTGGAACCTATGTCTGTACTTAAATAATAGTTAGTTACCTTTGATTTATTATAGCTAAAAATCACAGTATTACTCCATTTTACAGCTCGGTTAATAATATTGCTTGTGATATTAAGCTCAACACCGTGCCCTTTCATATTTGCAACGTTTTTCACGATAGTCTCTCCAACTCCCGCTGTCTGATCGATTGGGGTAGCGCCATATAAATCTGAGCCCTTTTTAAAATACGCCTCAATACTGCCGGTAGCAATATTATTTTTCAAATTGAAGTCAATACCAAAGTTGATTATTCGATTTTTTTCCCATCGTAAGTCTGGATTGGCAAATTGGCTAACATAGGCCATAAGGTAGCCTGTATAACTGCTCGGTAAAGGCAAATACTGAATTGCAGTTACTGCTGAACGAGATAAGTCAACATTTCCTGAACATCCATAGGTGGCTCTTAATTTTAGTGATAATAATGCGCTCCAACTGAAAAAATTCTCGTTTGTAACAATCCATGCACCACCAACCGACCAAAGTGGCTGCCACTTATCATTTGTATTTACTCCAAATAAATTTGAGGCGTCCCTTCGTCCACTAGCAGTCAAAATGTATTTTTCAAGATATGTAACCCCCGCATTTAAATATGTCGAAACATACCTATTTGATGTTTCTCCCAGGGAACTTAAAAACGGGATATATTCATTTGTTCCATTTACAAATGTTGGATATGGATTTACATAATCAACTTTAGAAATAGTAAGCACATCTGGATCGTATCCATAATTTCGGAACGAATTATTTTTCGATAAAATGCTTCTTACTTCAAAACCTCCAATGGCGTTAACAACAAAGTCTTTTGCATTCAGATTATAGTTTAACTGTATTCTGGCATTATGTGTTTGCATGGAAGCATTGGACTCATCACCAATTGCACCAAATGGTAGGTTATACTTTACATTACCACTTTGAGCGTCTACTATTGTAAATTTGTTAATAAGATTCCTGGTCGTTATACTATAGATATCGTTAAGCACGGAGATTTGATCATCTTGCCTTTCATATTGGTAATTGCCTTGGATACTAAAGCCTTTAAATAAATCGTACTGTAATCCTATTCTGGCAATTAAGTTTTGACCATTCTGCTTAGTGACTGAATGCCTATAGTCCGAATTTGGATAATAATTCCAATCCAGTAGTTTTCCTGCTCCAGCTGTATCTAAGTATGGCTTCCGATACAGAGGGATACCGGCATCTCTACCGTCACTATTATTTAACCTAAAATATGGATATATTGAATTTTTTGATTGAAAGGTGGGCGCTCCCGATCGTAAGTTCCTTTGAATATAGGAGATTCCAGTATTCATTTTGAATTTGGTATTAAAACGGTAGTTTGCATCTGAATTTATTGTAATCCGATTATTAATAGCTCGGAATTCATCATCCATTCCTATATAACCAGCGGATAAAAAGTAATTACCTTTGGTATCACCTCCTTTAAGATTAACTGTATGTTGTTGAATAAACCCAGTTTTATAAATTAAATCCTGATAACTTTTTCTGGCTGATTGATTACGGTATGAGTCAATTAATTCATCTGCATTATTAATTAACCCATCCCGCTGCTTTATAAGAAGCTCCACAACAGGAGTTAAAAAGGGACGAGCGTACTTATTATTCTCTTGAGAGTTGTAATACCCCTTTGAGAAAAGAAATTTTTCTACATCAATGTATTCAGAAGGAGTCATCTGATCCAGATAGAATAAATCAGGTTTTTGTATGAATGTCACATTGCTATTCAAACTAACATTCAAGGGTTGATTAAAAGAGGCTTTTTTAGTTGTTACTACTATAACTCCATTTCCAGCCCTAGTTCCCCATATACTGGAAGCGGCAGCATCCTTAAGAATGGTAATATCCTGGATATCATCTGGATTTATTCTATCAAAATCGCCTTCAAAAGGAAACCCGTTGAGTATTATTAACGGAGCATTTGAGCCATTAATAGAACTAATACCACGTATTACCATTTGCGGCCTTGCATTACCTTTATCAAATGCAATAGTAGTCAATCCTTCAAGTCTGCTTTTTACAGTAGAAGTAACTCTTTGATTTATCGTTTTGTTATTCACATTTTCAAATGATCCAGATACTCTTTCCTTTGGAAGATTTTGATAACCAGTAGAGACTGTAACGGCTTCAAGTGTTCTTTCAAAAGAATGAAGCCATACAGTAATATTACCATCATGATCTGCATTTTTTAAATCGATTACTGACGGCTCAAAGCCAATATATGTTACCTGCAGAGATTGGCTTTTATTTTTTATTTTTATTGAAAATTTACCATCGGCATCTGTTTGAGTACCAACATTTGTTCCGATTATTTTTACACTGGCACCAGAAAGAGCAACTTTCTTATCCTTACTAAGGACAGTACCAGTAATCACAATTCCACTCTCCGACACACTTTGACCATTGACATTATTAGAATGGACAAATAGTATTAGAAGATGTATATAAATTAATAACCTATAATTTTTCATGATTCCTTTTTTTTAATTTCCAATTTTTATTGAGCATCTCTGAATACAAAAACTTTCAATGGAACCTTAGCAGCTACTAATGTTAGCCCTTTCTGTTCTAGAATTTTTTTCAATGGCTCAATATTTGTTTCTGAATTGTTCTCTGGCAAGAGAGAAACAGGTATTTCTATAAATATTTTTCCATTGTATCCTGTCTGATCTATAAATATGGGAGCATTAATATTTACAAAATCCGAAGAATTTAATCTTTTTATTAATTTATCCATAGGGGCATTTTCGATCAATATTGCTTTCGGTTTTCCAAGAGTAATTTCTTTTTTCAAAATAGTTCTATTGAATAATCGTTGATCCGAAATTTTAACAACCCAACATTTTTTGATTTTTTCAACAATAGTTGTCGTGAGATCAAAGTTTCGATCCAGATCTCCTTTCATTAAGCGTTGAATTTTTTTACGATCCAGGCTGGCAGGTGTTGTTAGTTCGTAGCAAAAAGTATTTGACTCGTCCCAATCTTTGTTGATTTTTACTAATTCAGCTGGAGCGACAAAACGAGTAGTATCTTTCACTTCAATTTCAACACGACCCGCCCAGAGGTCTTTTTCTATGAAGGAGCTATATAATGATAGAATCGTATTGTTTACGAAATATATTGTCTTTGAAATACTATCGGCCTTGCTTCCTGTAAGTGACACTACACCTGGATAATGAGAAGTAAAGGTTGAACGATATAAAAATTGAGGTCTATTTTTAGGGTTTGCGAGATTATAAGAAAGTGTTTGAGTGTGATCGAAGTCAAAGAAATCATTTTTGACAGGAATTGCAAGCTGGTTATTAACTATCAAATTTTCAATGTTATCAGCAGTCACAAATTTAGCATCCGATATGCCTCGAACTACTCCTTTTGTATCAATCCAGACCTCATGAGGAATAGATAGATGTGGAAATAGTTTAGATAATACTGAATCATTACAGAGGATTGGTATAGAATTGTTCTTAATATTGCCATATTTTTCAGAGTATTTAATTATTGTTTCTTCGGATTCCTTTGTAACTACCAAAATCTGCAATTTATCACCAAACTTTTGCTTCAAATCATTCATGTGTGGCAAGTATGCAACACACGATGGGCACCAGGTAGCAAAAAAGTCAATTATTACTACTTTCCCTTTCAGATCACTAAATAAAACTTCTTTTCCTGGTTCATTCATGAAATTTTTCAGTGTAATGTTGGGGATTTTTTCTCCAATTTTTACCGGTATTTGGTAATTTTCGGCGAGTATTCGTTGTGATTGAAGTAGCATAAGACAAATAATCAGGCACGGCAATGCCATGCCACGAGCGGTATTTTTCATAAACGTAAATTGAATTTAGACAGATCGGATTTACGATTTCTGTTTTTAACCGTGACTTTGGTTGTGGCAAATGACAGACATCATGGGTAAACCCATGCAAGTCTAATTTACCTATCGTATTTGTGAATTGCCTGTGGACGAGTGACGTTTTTTTGAGAGCTACACAGCTCAAAATTCCACAGTACAATGTTATTATGAAAAATTTCATTTGGTGTAGAACATTCAAAAACAGCATTAGGAATGTCTTAATCCAAAGTACTTTCGTTCGAATTTAAAGATTTGAAATCGAACAAACAGCGTAATAACAATTGCATAACAAAGTCAAAACAGAGGGAAAGGTCCCTGGATACTAGGGAGACAAGGAGCTGAAGGTTTTAGAAATTGGTTCCATGATGCTTTTTTTACGATTGACAAATAGTACATGGACATTCCTAATGCTATAAAAACATACGGATGTCATAAATAAATAGTTTTCAAAAAATGAGTTACTTATCATTTTTCATGTCTTGCATGAATTGTTGAGCAACTTAGATAAGCTTTCTTTGGTTGATACATCGTCGCGAGCTATTCCATTCTCGCATGTATTGAATTCGATGTATAAGTAGGAGAGATAAACCTGGGGTTTGCTTACATATTTACGCAGGTCGATCTCAGTTAACGCTGCTTGAGCCTTGGGATCGCTCGGACTAATCGTAATGAAACCGAACCTGCGCAATTATTTATACGGGGGCAGTGGCCGCGCATTTTTTGCTGTCAAATTTCTGTGTCGTTAGATTAGTCCTGCAACGAATTCCCAAGTTCAGCAGCAGTAACACAATCAATTCATGGAATTCTTCCTGCTTCCAATGAATATGATAATGCAAATATAACATATTTAGTGGAATAAATAACAAATACAGTGGTTTAATAGAAAATATAAATACTATTTAAGAAAAGTCTAATTCTATTAAGAAATCAAAAAAATTAAAATATTTATCTTTGACGGAACACAATCAATTCTTCCAATGATTCAAAAGATGAATAGGCTGAAAATTATTTTGGCTGAAAAAGGTATATCCAATGACGAATTTGCCAGAATGATGAAAACAACACCGAAAACAGTTTCAAACTGGGTAACAAATAAAAATCAACCTTCGATGTTTAAACTTTATCAATGGGCTTTTGTATTAGGAATTGAACCGGGTGCTTTCTTTTACCCAATGAAAGATGTAGGCAATATTCCAATAATTGATAATGAAGAATAAAACTATTCTTTATCGTATTCAGCTATTTTATGTAAACAGATTTTTTCGGTTATTTCCAAGAAAGTTTCCATTCGTTTAGCAATTTCAGAGACTTCATCTATTGTAACAATAAAAGACTTCCGCTTGTATCTTGCATCGACATACCCTTTTTTTAACTGATTAAAAAGATGAACTTCTTTTGCATTACTATTAGGAAAAACCTCAATTAGGTCAGTTGAATAAGGCTTACCAAATTGTCGTAGTTTGTCAAGATTATGTGTCTTAGGACGGTTACCCCAAAAAATTGGAAGAATGGCATTATATGCTCTCTCCATGGCTTGATGCAGCATAAAATCTGCATCATACGGGTCTCCTCTTTGAATACAAAATTTTGCAATTTCTAATGCACTTTTAGCACCAGGAATCCATATATCGAAATGTTCTTGAGCAATCACCTTTTTTTCACCTTGAGATAATGGCCTTCGTTTTGCCAATTTATATTTACCAGAATCATAAAGCATAACGCCTTCATTCTGAATGTCAGAAAAAAAGAACATCCCTTCTGACAATCTACCGTTTATGTACTCAATCTCATAACATATAATATTAATTTCAATATTATATTTCCTTAAATAATAATCCTGTATATGATTTACTTGATTTTTATAGTTTTCAGCTTTGTCTTCTACAATAACCAAGTAATCATAATCACTTTCATATTCGTAGGTTACGTTATCTTCTACATAACGATCCTCAACCCATTTACCTGTAGCATAGGAGCCGTAAAGGATTACCATTTCAGGTTTAATCTTTTCAACTATGTATTTAACCGTTTTATTAATAATTTCTTGTTTTCCTACAGGAAGTTGTCCGTCCAGAGAATTTTTCAACACTAACTTATTTTGATAGCCCGTTGTGTCGCAAGGCTGATTAATAAAATTCATAACACAGCAACCTTTTTGAAGTTTACTAATTTTTCAGGTCTTCACAGCGCTACTGTTCATGGTTAACAAGTAAATGTAGCTATTTTTAGAATGAGAAAAAAGGGCTGGCATTTCAGAGGAATCTGATACCAGCTATCATACATTGTTTGTTAACCCCAAAATTTTATAATAAATACGGTCTAAATATTGAACTTACGTAAATCCATTAAATTCGGTACACCTAAATATTGCTATTACCAGATAACAGTCCGCTTAGGGAAATGATCAAATGCTTCAGATATTGCTGTGGCGGAGCATATCAGTTGAAATTTCCATTCACTTTCATATCAAGGGTTACCTTTATGGCATGGCAAATCTCATAATCTTCATCCGCCTTAAATTGTTCTAGGAGAACCAACAGGTCTTCGTCTGATAAATCCCACAATTCATCCAGTTTTTCATCAAGTGGCATGGGGGTAAGCAGCATTTTATAAAACTTCTTCTTTTCGAGCGCTTCAAGCTCTTTATTGTAATCACAGTTCGGGATATTCTTTTTCTTTGCCATATTTAAAGATAAAAAATATGGCTTTGTTTTTTGGAAAAATTTAGGAAAGAGGGCGTTAATACTAGTCTGGTGTGTGTCAATTTGTGTGTTAAATGGGATTTTTCTGTATTTTTACACCGACAGGGAGATTGTCCTTGGAATATGTATTATTTAAACGGTCTTTTCGCGTTGACACTCAGTTGACACACTTTGACTACAACATATTGATAACCAGCTGGTTGAGATTCCAGTTCTGGGCACGAAAATGGACAAACCGAAGTAAATTTCGGTTTGTCCATTTTTATTTTGGATGAAATCCTTACCCAGTTTGTATATTAGCTTTTTACAGGCTACTGCGTTCCCCATATCTTCCAGCAAGTAACGAATAGATGGCATTAACCCAGCCCCATTTCATTCCGCCTTTGAAGCAGTGGAATTAGTTACCTTATTTCAAAACCGGTTTTAAAGTCTGGCGGATTATCAATAAGTGATTCTCCGGTTTGCCGCCATGTATAGGAAAACCTATTTTGCTCAGAATAAGTGCCGTCTCTTTCAGTATTTTTGTTCGGGTTAAGGATCAGGCTATATTCATTTGACCCGGAATAATATTTTATTTCAAAACTGTAACTCGTTTTCTCCAGTTTATAATCTGATGCCCTTATCCTGCCTCCCCATAGTTTATTACTATTATCCCTCTTGCTCCACCATTCGCCTCTGCCTTCCTTAGGAATAATGGTAAGCTGGTTTCCCCGGACAACATAAGTTCCGCTTTCATAAGCAAACAGTATTTCTTTCATAAGTGCCGACCAATTTTTTAAGCGGAAAATATAGGTGCCGTCCTCTTTAAATAAATATTCCCGTCTGAAATAGCCGGCTGTATATTGCGGAAATCCATTAGCATAACCACTCGTTTCTAAATGATTATCACACCACAAACCTATGATTGAAGACTTCCCCGCTTTACCTGCCGGAACAGCTCCTGTATTGCCGGTTTTATTTTGTTCCAACCTTGCAAGTTCCAATGAACTGATAAATGCTGCTAAGTCGTTTTGATATTGCTTTGTATTGGTCATCAATACAACGCTTGCTGTTTGCCCGTTGCTGGTGGCAGTTAATAAAGTAGCCGCACCTATCTTTCCTTCATCAATATAGTTGGCGCTACCCGAGATCACATCCCATCCGTTATCGTTTACGGGTAGCTCCATTGTTGGCCCGCCATTTACCTGCACGGCGCCTTTTACCAGTTTATTCCAATCATTACTGAAATTTTCATTGGCTGATACAGTAGAAGCAGTTGCTTTCATAATAATAGCAATGGCATATGCCCCCGTTTTTTGGTCAGTAACCGAAAGCTGCAATCCTCCTTCATTTTGTTGTTGCTGCCAGCCTTTGGGAGTTATAAAAGAAACCACATCAAAGGTTTGTTTCTGTGAAAGGCTTGTATAACTCATTATCAATAACAGGATACACAGCGAAATACTTTTTATTGATCTCATCTTTTTACGTTCATCTTTCCTGAAAAAAATGTTGGTCGGGCAAAAGAATAAATATGCCTATTGAAGAAGATAGTTATAACCACTTTTGTTATTATCACCGTTGCCATCAGTAAAACCGTTGCCGGTTATTACAATATTGAATCTGTAAAGTACATTTTTGGGTAAGGTAGAGAAATTGACGCCTCCGGCAACCCGGGCATCCCAGAAAAGTTCCTTTACACTCCCTGGAGCAAACGGGATTTCTCCTGCATCCAAAGCGCCTCCACCGATAGCCTGCCCGCAACAGGCGGTTTCCAGGAAAGTACTTGGGTCATTGTCTGTGTCTTCAACCCTGCTTTGTATTAATAGCGAAGCTGTTTGGGGGATGGGTGTTTCGCCAATATTTTTCAGGGTATAGTAAATTCTGACAAAAGATGTGTCGGCCGGACTTTTCGTTACACTTGTAACAGTAATGGCTACATCTGCCGGGGCCGGTGGAGGCGGTGGGATGTTGAACGGCGATTGCATCGAATTATTTGAATAATTCAACTCAGAGAATTGCTGACCAACCCATGTTTCAGAAGGCATGCCAATATTTGTCTTCATTCCATTTACGCAGAGCTCAAATGTGTATACATTACCCACAACAATGCCGGCAGTGCTGAATGTATTTTTACTGCTTATAGATTCCCCGGGATTAAGCAATTGGTTAGCTTCAGTTGAAATGGTTGTTGTTGCACCCCCTCCGGAAGCATTGCCGTTTATATAGCTCTGTACCGATAACAAACCTTTTTTCACTGCAGCAGTGCCGGTGTTTTTCAGTGTATAATTTACGAAATAGGTATTACCGGTATTGGGAGAAAAACTGACATTGGTAATAATGATGTCAGGGAGGGCGGCTGGCGTAGTAGTGGGATTAGTTGTAGTTGCAGGCTGCGCAGGTTGCCCGGCCGTTTGCGTTGAAGTGGATGCAGGTGTGTAAATCATGCCTGTTGCCGTTTGCTTTGCAGGAGCCATTTGAATATTTGTGACTGGCGCAGTTGTCGTTTGCTGAGATGCCGGCTCAATGACCTTCCCTTTTATATTGGAATTAACAACCGGCTTAGCCAGCCGGATTGAATCAATTTTTCTTATTTGTGCGCCGCTATCCATTGCACCTGCAATAAACAACAGGAAGAAAAATATCCTTTTCATTTTCCATGATTTTTATTTAGTAAAAGTAGATGGAAGGGGCTGACGGGTCAATCGTTAAAAAAGACGATTCTTCAGATGACAACGATGTTCCTGTCGTTAGAAACGTTTAACCTGCCAGTTCAAATCTGAATGTCGTATTTCGTTGTATTCAATTTGCCGGAACCGGCTCATGAGGTTTCAACGCAGCACTGTCGGTAACAGGAAGCACAGATGGTCCAGGATCAACAGGCTTCTTCCTCTTCTTTTTGAAAAGGTTTCTTATCTTGTCCTCAGCCTTCCCTATTGCCTTATCCGTTACATCGTCCGAAGTTTTGCTCACGGCTTTGTCCACCACTTTATCAGCAGCCCTGTCAGTTGAGCTATTGACAGCCGTAATGGTTTTCGTTTTCAGCTTAGGCAACAACTGAGCATGCACCATGGTGCCAGCAAATAGCATCGTAAATAATATGAAAACTGTTTTTTTCATTTGTTGAATGTATTAGTAATTATAAAATAACACCTTCGATTTCATCAATGTAGTATCCCGCAGATGAGATAACTTTTCAATTAAAAAAGTGCGGGGAACCGAAACTCAGAAACTGGTCCATGCAGCTCCTGTTAGCAGGTCCCAGCCGCTTTTATCTGTAGACCTTATCTTTCCATCGGGGCCAAAGTTGATGGTGATCCAGCCTATTCTGTTTGCTTTCAGTTTTATTTTGCTGGTATTGCTTGCAAGATCATCTGTACATCTTTCGACAATTGCATTCTCAAGAATTATTTGTCGCGTTAATGTGGGCAAATTATTCCCTACCCTGCTGGTTACCGAAATATCCATTCTTGATATCGGAAATACTTGCAATGATTGCGTGGCGATCTTTCCCGGGGCAATATTAACTGCAGCGACGGAAGGTTTTATAGTCGCGCCACCTGCAGGCTTGGTAATAAGGGGTTGTTGCGACTCCGTTTTTATCATATTTCTGAAAGACGTAACACAGGCGCTTGTAGGCACCTCAATTTCCAAGGAAGCTGTATTATCTACCCCGCCGGAAAAGTTCACAATGATCAGTTGGTCTTCGTATCCCTTCATTACAGATGTCCCTTTTATACGGCTTCCATCGCCTTTAATTACTTTTCCATAAATGGTTGTTGTTTGCACAGTCATGGTCATTGCCATTAACATTAATAAAAACGGTAAAATGATTTTTTTCATTTGATTCATACTGGGGTGTATTAAATTATTCAATCATTTTTCTCAGGGCGTTCATATCAAACTTTTTATCAAAATTGTTCAGCAAGCTCTCACTCCATTGCTTGTCTTTAGAAACTTCATATTTGAACTGCACTTCAAATAATATTGGCTTTATGGCATCGCCGGTACTTATGCTCCAATAGGCGGGGTTAAATACATACAGTGCGTAAATATTCTCTGATTCTTTATCATAAAATTT
>Ga0164243_10006104_pt1 | contig 18331 bp, 16 predicted proteins | sample OricompcompostOP_FD_108781 | JGI IMG/M metagenome (GOLD analysis project Ga0164243, IMG submission 108781) | Organic Plus compost microbial communities from Emeryville, California, USA - Original compost - Organic plus compost (OP) | ecosystem: Engineered > Solid waste > Mixed feedstock >... | reverse complement strand
CGGCGACTACGCGCGCGGCTGGGGGCCGCCCTTCATCGACGGCGCCTCGGCGCTGTTCCACGCCATGAACCACGGCAAGGAAAGCGTGCGCGCCGACTTCGCCGACCCCGAGTGCGTGGCGTGCCTGCGCGGCTTCATCGCCGAGCATGCCGACGTGGTGCTGCAGAACCTCAAGCCCGGCAGCCTCGAGAAGTACGGCCTCGGCCCGCAGGCGCTGATGGCGCTGCGCCCCTCGCTCATCTACTGCAACCTGGGCGCCTTCGGCGCGGCGGGGCCGCTGCGCGACAAGCCCGGCTACGACCCGCTGGTGCAGGCCTACAGCGGCATGATGAGCCTTGTTGGAAACGATTCCGACGCGCCCAGCCGCGTGCCGGTGTCGTTGAACGACATGGGCACCGGCATGTGGGCCGTGATCGGCGTGCTGGCGGCGCTGCGCGATCCGCGCCGCGCCGAGACGCAGCGCGGCCAGGTCATCGACGTGTCGCTGTACGAGACGGCGCTGGGCTGGATGACCGTGCCGCTGTCGGACTTCCTGGCCAATGGCCAGAAGCCGGCGCGCATCGGCTCGGGCAGCCCCAACATCGTGCCCTACCAGGTGTTCCGCTGCGCCGACGACGCCATCCTGGTGGCCGCCGGCAACGACGTGCTGTACCGCCGCCTGTGCACGGTGATGGACCTGCCGGAACTGGCCGAGGACCCGCGCTTTCTCACCAACGGCCTGCGCGTGTCCAACCGTGCCGCGCTGATCCCGCTGCTGCAGGCGCGCTTCGCAGAACTGCCCGCGCGGCAGTGGGTCGAGCGGCTGGAGGCCGTCTCCATCCCCTGTGGCCCCATGCAGACGGTGGACCGCGTGGTGGCCGATCCGCAGACGGCCTCGCTGGACATCCTGCGCAAGACGCCGGACGGCCGCACCACCACCGTGGCGCTGCCGCTGTCCTTCGACGGCCGGCGCCCGCCGCTGCCCGGCAATACGCCCGCCCTGGGCCAGCACGACGCGCTGCTCGACGCAGCTTCCCCGAAATCCCGCGCAAAGGAACATTGATGGCTTCTTCCCTGGACCTGTCCACCGCATCGTTCGAGACGCTGGCGCTGTCGTCCCCGTTCGACGGCCTGCTGGTGGTGCAGCTCAACCGTCCGGCCGCGGCCAATTCGATCTGCACCCAGATGGGCCACGACCTGATCGCCGTGTTCGGCGCGCTGGAGGCCGAGCCCGAGAAATACCGCTGCGTGGTGCTGACCGCCGCCGGCGACCGCATCTTCTGCGCCGGTGCCGACCTGAAGGAGCGCGACGGCATGACCGACGCGCAGTTCAACACTCAGCACTACCTGTTCGAGCGCATGGGCCGCGCCATCTACGACTGCCCCGTGCCGCTGATCGCCTGCGTCAACGGCGCGGCCATCGCCGGCGGGCTGGAGCTGGCGCTGTCGTGCGACTTCATCGTGGCGGCCGACCATGCGCGCTTCGGCTTCGCCGAGGTGTCGCGCGGCATCATGCCGGGCGGCGGCGGTACGCAGCAGCTGCCGCGCGCCATCGGCGTGCGCCGCGCCAAGGAGGTCGTCTTCACCGGCGAGCCGTTCGGCGCCGACGAGGCGCTGGCGCTGGGCCTGGTCAACCACGTGTGGCCGAAGGCCGAGCTGTTCGAGAACACCATGCAGCTGGTCAAGCGCATCCTGGCCAATGCGCCGCTGGCCGTGCGCCAGGCCAAGAAGGCCATGACCTTCGGCACGCAGATGGACCTGCGCACCGGCCTGTTCTTCGAGATCGAGGCCTACAGCCGCCTGGTGGCCACCGAGGACCGCATGGAAGGCATCCGCGCCTTCAACGAGAAGCGCCCGCCGCGCTTCACCGGGAGATAGCCCCATGTCCGCCTCCGCCCAAGGAAGCGTCCGCCTGCGCGAGGTCGGCCTGCGCGACGGCCTGCAGAGCATCGCGCAGGTGATGCCCACCGCCGCCAAGCTGGCCTGGATCGATGCCGAGTTCGCCGCCGGCGTGCGCGAGATCGAGGTCTGTTCGTTCGTGCCGGCCAGACTGATGCCGCAGTTCGTCGACGCGCCGGACGTGGTGCGCCATGCGCTGGGCCTGGAGGGCCTGACCGTGGCCGCGCTGGTGCCCAATGCGCGCGGCGCGGAGAACGCGCTGGCGCTGGGCGTGCCCAAGCTCAACTACGTGACCTCGGCCAGCGAAAGCCACAACCGCGCCAACGTGCGCCGCACGCGCGCCGAGTCGCTCGACGGCTTCCGCCAGGTGGCGCGGCTGGCCGCGGGCACCGGCACCGAACTGGCGGGCGGCGTGTCCACCGCTTTCGGCTGCACCATCGAGGGCGCGGTGCCGCACGAGGCGGTGCTGGACCTGGTGCGCGCCTACCTGGACGCCGGCGCCTGCGAGATCGTGCTGGGCGACACGGTGGGCTATGCCGATCCGGCTTCCATCCGCCGCCTGCTGGAACGCGTGCTGCCGGTGGCCGGCGACGCGCCGGTGGCGCTGCACCTGCACGACACGCGCGGCCTGGGCCTGGCCAACGTGGTGGCCGGGCTGGACATGGGCATCCGCCATTTCGATGCCTCGCTGGGCGGCATGGGCGGCTGTCCGCACGCGCCGGGCGCCAGCGGCAACATCGTGACAGAGGATGCGGCCTTCCTGCTGCAGGCCATGGGGTGGGACACCGGCATCGACATCCCGGCGCTGCTGCGGGTGCGCGACGTCATCCGCCAGGCGCTGCCCGAGGTGGAACTGCTGGGAGCCATGGCCAGGGCCGGGCTGCCGCTGGGCCACCCGGGCGCCCGCGCGCCCGCACCGCACTGAGGAACCATATGGAACGACGGCCAGCGGGCCGCCGACGGGGGATACACCACGACATCGCGCACCGGCCACCACACGGCAGCGCCAGGATTGGAAACGTTTTAACAAGAAATCATGATGACGAGAGGGGGAGACAAACCCATGCGCATCTGGCACCAGTCCAGCACCGAGATCGAGGATCTCGGTGCCTACCGGCAATCGCTGATCCGCCATGCCGCGGAGATCCTCGGCGAGGGCGGCGGCATCGACGTGCACGGCATTGTCCGCGGGCGCTACCACGGCCGCACGCCGTCCGGATCGCTGGGCAACGCCTATGTACACCACCGCGTGCTCGAACCCATCCTGGCCAACGCCGTACGCGCCGAACAGGCGGGCTACGACGCCTTCGTGCTGGGCTCGTTCAGCGAGCCCTTCCTGCGCGAACTGCGCTCGGCGGTCGACATTCCCGTGGTGTCGCTCACCGAATCCAGCCTGCTGGTCGGCTGCTCGATGGGACGCTACAGCGCGCCGGTGTCCAACGCGCCGTCCACCGCCTGGATGACGCGCATGTCGATCGAGGCGCACGGACTCTCGGGCCGCGTGCTGCGCGTGGAATGCATCGACCCGCCGCTGGATGAACGGCAGCTGGCCGAAGGCTATGCGGATCCGCAGCCGGTGATCGCGTCGTTTCGCCGCAGCGCGCAGCGCGCCATCGACGACGGGGCCGACGTCGTCATCCCGGCCGAGGGCATGCTGGCCGACCTGCTGTACGCCAACGGCGTGCGCGCCATCGGCGAGGTGCCGGTGATGGACGTGTTCGGGGTGGCCTGGGCCTACGCGGCCATGCTGGCCACGCTGCGCGCGCGCACCGGCCTGCAGGTGGGCCGCCAGTGGCACTACAGCCGCAACGACGCCGCGCTGGTCGGCCTGCTGGCCAAGGGAGATTGACGCACCCGGATTCCCATGACGGTCCCGCCGGGGCCGCCCGCACGACGGCGCCGCAACGACGAGCGCCGCGAGACAAGACGAAGGAGGAGACGATGGACGAGAGCAGCAGCATCCGCAGGAACGGACGGCGCGATTTCCTGGTCGCGGCCGCCGCCAGTTGCGTCGCCGGGGCGGCCTGGGCCGAACCGGCGCCGTGGAAGCCGGCCCAGCCGCTGCGGCTGGTGGTCACCTATCCGCCGGGCGGCGGCGCCGACGTGCTGGCGCGCGCCATGACCGACGCGCTGGGCCGGAAGCTGGGCCAGACCGTGGTGGTGGAGAACCGCGCGGGCGCGGGCGGCATGATCGGCACGGCCGCGGTGTTCCGCGCCCAGCCCGACGGCTACACCCTGCTGTGGGGCAACACCGACACCATGGCGATGGCCCCGCACCTGTACCGCGAGATCAACTACGTGCCCGAGGAATTCGTCGCGGTCGCGCCGGTGGTGGGCCTGGGCTTCGTGATGACGGGCCGTGCCACCCTGGAGGCCAGGACGTTTCCCGAGCTGGTGGAGCTGGCGCGCAAGCGCCAGCTGAGCTTCGCGTCGTGGGGCAACGGCAGCCCGGGCCACGTGGGCTCGGAGATGTTCAAGGACAAGGCCGGCATCCCCAGCATCCTGAACGTGCCGTACCGCGGCACGGCGCCGGCCTGCCAGGCGCTGCTGGCGGGGCAGGTCGACGTGATGTACCTGCCCACGCCGCTGTGGCTGGCCTTCCGCGACCAGATCCAGACCTACGCCATCGCCGCGCCGGCGCGCTATGCGCAGCTGAAGGACGTGCCGACGATGGCCGAACTGGGCGTGCCGGTGGACATGGACGTGTGGCAGGGCCTGTTCGCCCCGCCCAAGACCCCGGCCGCGGTAGCCGACGCCATCCACAAGGCCGTGGCCGACGTGGTGGCCGACCCGGCGCTGCGCAAGCGCTTTGCCGAGCTGGGCGGCGTGCCGCTGGACGGCAGCCGCGCCGACTTCGCCCGCTCCATTCCCGCCGAGCGCAAGCGCTGGGGCGAGGCGATGGCGGCGGCCAACGTAAAGCCGCAGGACTGACGCACAGGAGACGACCATGTCCATCGCATCGCATCCGCGCGCCCGCCTGCGGCGCGCCGCCTGGGCCGCGCTGGCCCTGTTCGCGGCCTGCGCGGCCCAGGCGCAGCAGGCCGCCGCGCCAGGCTGGACCGCCAGCCGCCCCATCCGCCTGGTCGTGCCGTACCCGGCCGGCGGCGGCACCGACATCGCCGCGCGGATGGTGGCCGGCGGCATCGCCGGCAGCCTGGGCCAGCCCATGGTGGTGGAGAACAAGCCGGGCGCCAACGGCGTCATCGCCGCCGACTACGTGTACGAGTCCGCCCCCGACGCCGGCACGCTGCTGTTCGGCTCCGCCGACGTGGTGTCGATCAGTCCGCACACCTATCCCAACATCAAGTTCAAACCCGACGGCTTCAGCGCCGTGGCGCCCATCGCCAAGATCGGCGTGGTGCTGGCCGGGCGCCCGGGCCTGCCGGCCCGCACCGTAGCCGAGCTGGTCGCCGGCGCGCGCGAGCGCCAGTACACCTACGCGCATTGGGGACCGGGCAGCAACGGCCGCATCGGCATGGAGATTTTCCAGTCGCAGTCGGGCGTGCAGAAGATGCTGGACGTGCCCTACCTGGGCACCGCGCCCGCGCTGCTGGCGCTGCTGGCCGGCCAGGTCGACCTGATGCTGGTGCCCACGCCGCTGGTCATCGCCAACCGCGCCAAGCTGCAGGTCTACGGCGTGGCCTCGCCGCAGCGCTACGCCGGCCTGAAGGACGTGCCCACGCTGGCCGAGCAGGGCTATCCCGTCGATGCCGACATCTGGTTCGGCGTACTGGCGCCGCCCGGCACGCCGCAGCCGGCCATCGAGGCGATGCGGCGCGAGTTCGGCCGCGTCGTCAATGACCCCGCCGTGCAGGCCCGCATGATCGAGCAGGGCCTGCAGCCCGACAGCGCCGGGGCCGCCGGCTTCGCCGATTTCGTCAAGGCCGAGAACCACCGCTGGGGCGCCGTCATCCAGTCGGCGGGCATCCGCATCGGCGGCTGACTCACACCAGGAAAAAACGCATCATGCACAAGATCGCCATCATCGATGATTTCCAGAACGTCGCCCTGCAGTTCGGCGACTGGGACGGACTGCGCGGGCAGGCCGAGATCACCGTCTTCAACGACCACCTGGCCGACGAGGACGCGCTGGCACGCCGGCTGGCACCCTTCGACGTCCTGTGCGTGATGCGCGAACGCACCTGGCTCACCCGCAGCCTGCTGCAGCGGCTGCCCAAGCTGCGCATGATCGCCAGCACCGGGCCGTGGAACGCCGCCATCGACATCGAGGCCACCGATGCGCTGGGCATCACGGTGTGCGGCACCGGCACCTCGCTGACGGCGGCCGGCGAACACGCCTGGGCGCTCATCATGGCGGCGGTGCGCCACCTGCCGCAGGAGCTGGCCTCGTTCAAGTCGGGCGGCTGGCAGGTGTCGGTGGGCACGGACCTGCACGGCAAGACGCTGGGCCTGCTGGGCCTGGGCTACACGGGCCGCGTCGCGGCGCGCATCGCGCAGGCCTTCGGCATGAAGGTCATCGCGTGGAGCCAGAACCTGACGCCGCAGGCGGCGGCCGAGCAGGGCGCCGAATACGTCTCCATGGACGAGCTGATGCGCCGCAGCGACCTCCTGTCCATCCACGTGCGCCTGTCGGACCGCACGCGCGGCCTGGTGGGCGCGCGCGAGCTGGCCCTGATGCCGCCGCACGCCTATCTCATCAACACGGCGCGCGGGCCCATCGTCGACGAAGACGCCCTGGTGCGCGCGCTGCGCGAACGGCGCATCGCCGGCGCGGCGGTCGACGTGTTCGGCACCGAGCCGCTGCCGGCCGACCATCCGTTCCGCACGCTGGACAACTTCATCGGCACCTCGCACCTGGGCTACGTCACCGAGCAGTCGTACCAGGTGTATTACGGCGAATCCGCCGAGAACATCCGCGCGTGGATCGACGGCAAGCCCATCCGGGTGCTCACGTCCGAGCGCCGCGAGATCGGCTACCAGTCGGATCCGCAGGAAGGCGGCAAGGCCTAGCAAACACAACAAACCCGTCCGCGGCAAGCATCCGCGGCATTCCCCAGGAGGAGACCCCTTGAACCACTATCTCAGAAACACACTGGCGGCGGGCCTGCTGATGGCCGCGGCCGCCGGGCAGGGCGCGGCCGCGCAGCAGGCCGCCACCTCATGGACGGCCACGCAGCCCATACGCATCGTCGTGCCGTTCTCGGCCGGCGGCGGCTCGGACGTGGCCGCGCGCCTGGTGTCCGCCGGCATGGGCAACGCGCTGGGCCAGCCCATGGTGGTGGAGAACAAGCCCGGCGCCAGCGGCGCCATCGCGTCCGACATCGTCTATACGGCAGCCCCCGACGGCCACACGCTGCTGCTGGGCACGGCCGACACGCAGGCCATGAATCCGCACGTCAACAAGGTGCGCTTCGATGCGCTGAAGTACGTGCCGGTCGGCGGCATCGCCAAGGTGCCGTACGTGCTGGTGGGCCGGCCCGACCTGCCGGCGGCCAATCTTGCCGAGCTGCTGGCCCTGGCCAAGCGCACGTCGCTGTCGTACGGCTCGTCGGGCGCGGGCACCGGGGCGCATGTGCAGATGACCATGTTCGCGAAGGCGGCCAACGTGACGGATCTGCTGCACGTGCCGTACCAGGGTGTGGCGCCGGCCTTCCAGGCCGTGCTGGCGGGACAGGTCGACCTGTCCATGGTGCCGGTGGCGCTGGCCTCGCAGTATCCCGGCAAGCTGCGCTTCTACGGCTTGCCGTCGCTGGATCGCAACCCGGCGCTGCCCGACGTGCCGACGCTGGCCGAGCAGGGTTACCGTGTGGACGCCGATTCGTGGAACGGCCTGCTGGCGCCGCCCGGCACGCCGCCGGAAGTGGCCGCCGCGATCGCGCAGAAATTGCTGGCCGTGGTGTCCGCGCCCGAGGCGCAGAAAAAGCTGCGCGAGCTGGGCATGGTGCCCTACACCGATCCGCAGGCGGAGTTCGCCGAGTTCTACAAGAAGGAGTACGACAAGTGGGGCGCGGCGATCCAGGCCGCCGGGCTGGCGCCCGGCCAGGGCCAATGACGCGGCGATGCCGTACGGAAAGGCGGGCCCCGCCCCGCCTCCGTTCATTCCAATGATTCCAACAACAGGAGCAGAGACATGAAGACCCCCCTCAACGCCATCGCGGCCTGCGCGCTGGCGGCCGTCGCCTGCATGGGCGGCCCGGCCCACGCGCAAGGCTGGACGGCCACGCAGCCCGTGCGCATCGTCGTGCCGTTCTCGGCCGGCGGCGGCTCGGACGTGGCCGCGCGGCTCATTGCGCAAAGCCTGGGCAACAGCCTGGGCCAGCCCGTCGTGGTGGAGAACAAGCCCGGCGCCAGCGGCGCCATCGCATCCGATATCGTCTACACCGCGCCGCCGGACGGCCACACGCTGCTGCTGGGCACGGCCGACACGCAGGGCATGAACCCGCACGTGAACAAGGTGCGCTACGACTCGATGAAGTACGTGCCCGTGGCCGGCATCGCCAAGGTGTCGTACATGCTGGTGGGCCGGCCCGGCCTGTCGGCGCCCGATCTGAAGACGCTGGTGGCGCAGTCCAAGACGACGTCGTTCTCGTACGGCTCATCGGGCACGGGCGCGGCCGCGCACGTGCAGATGAGCATGTTCCTGGATACCGCGAAGATCACCAACATGCTGCACGTGCCCTACCAGGGCGTGGCGCCGGCCTTCCAGGCGCTGGTGGCCGGCCAGGTCGACCTGACCGTGGTGCCGGTGGCGCTGGCCGCGCAGTATCGCGACAAGGTGCGGTTCTACGGCGTGGCCTCGCTGCAGCGTAACGAGGCCCTGCCCGATGTGCCCACGCTGGCCGAACAAGGCTATCCGGTGGACGGCGATCCGTGGGTCGGCCTGATCGCGCCCCCGGGCACGCCGACGGCGGCCGCCACGGCCATTGCCGAGAAAGTGCACGCCGCGCTGGCCCAGCCCGAAGTGCAGAAGAAGCTGCGCGAGCTGGGCATGACGCCGTACCTGGGCACCCAGGCGGAATTTGCCGAGTTCTACAAGAAGGACTACCCCAAGTGGGGCGAGGCGATCCGCGCGGCCGGCATCACCGAGCTGAAGCAGTAGGCTGCAGGCCGCGGCCGGCCCTGCCGGGGCCGGCCATGCGAGGCCTTACGGCGCTTCCGGCGCCACGCGCACCACCAGCTTGCCGAAGTTCTTCCCCTTCAGCAGTCCCATGAAGGCCTCGGGCGCCTGCTCCAGGCCGTCGACGATGTCTTCGGCATAGCGCACGCTGCCGTCCTTCACCGCGGGCGGAATCTCCTTCAGGAAATCCGCGCGGTGCTGCTCCAGGTCGTAGTTGATGTAGCCGCGCAGCGTCAGCCGCCTGGACAGCACCGCGCGCATCAGCTCGGGCACCGTCAGGTCGCCCGGAGCGGGCGCAGTGGTGCCGTTGTAGTCGGCGATCAGGCCGCACACCGGCACGCGCGCGAAACGGTTGAGCAGCGGAAACACCGCCTGCCACACCGCGCCGCCCACGTTCTCGAAATACACGTCGATGCCATCGGGGCAGGCCGCGGCCAGCGCCTGCGCCAGGCCGGGCGCGCGGTGGTCGATCACCGCGTCGAAGCCCAGCGTGTCGCGCACATACGCGCACTTGTCGGCGCCGCCCGCGATGCCCACGGCGCGCGCGCCCATGCGCCGCGCCAGCTGGCCCACCAGGCCGCCCACCGGCCCGCTGGCCGCCGCCACCACCACCGTCTCGCCGGGCTGCGGGCGGCCGATCTCGCGCAGGCCCGCATAGGCGGTGAAACCCGGCATGCCCAGCACGCCCAGGTAGGCCGGCAGCGGCGCGCCCGCGGCGATGTCGATCCGGCGCACGCCCGTGCCGTCGGACAGGGCGTGCGTGGTCCAGCCGGACGGCGCAAGCACGTAATCGCCGGCCGCAAAACCGTTCAGGCGCGACTGCGCCACCTGCGCCACCACTTCTCCCACGATGACGCCGCCCAGCGGCACGCTGGGTGCATACGACGGCGCATCGCTCATGCGACCGCGCATGTAGGGGTCCAGCGACAGGTACACCGTGCGCAGCAGCATCTGGCCCGCGGCCGGCTGCGCCAGCGGCGCAGTCTCGAGCCGGAAGTCGGTGGCGACGGGCGCGCCGTCGGGACGCGCCGCCAATACGATGCGGCGGGCCGTGGTCTGTTCTGCCATGGTCTGTCTCTAAAAGGGGAGGAAACAATGCGGCGTACGCTACGCCGCGCCCCTCGGCGTGTCAACGCGGTGCGCCACCGTTCTCATTTCGAGAAGAATGAATTCGCCCGGCAAGGGATTCTGTGTCGGCAGGGACCTCTCTAGACTTCGTTCCCGAAGGTCATGCAAGCCCCTTTTCCACAGGACCCCGCCATGAAGCTCTATCACCATCCCCTGTCCGGCCATTCGCATCGCGCCCGCCTGATCCTGTCGCTGCTCGGCATCGAGCACGAACTCGTCGACGTCGATCTCGCCGCGGCCGAGCACAAGTCGGCGGCCTTCCTCGCACTCAATCGCTTCGGCCAGGTGCCGGTGCTGGTGGACGGCGATCTCGCCATCCCGGATTCAAACGCAATCCTGGTGTATGCCGCGCGCAAGTCCGGCAAGGCCGACTGGCTGCCGCAAGACCCTGCGCGCGAAGCGGCGGTGCAGCGATGGCTGTCCGTGGCGGCCGGCGAAATCGCCTTCGGTCCGGCGACGGCGCGGCTGGTCACGGTCTTCGGCGCGGCGCGCAATGCCGAGGAAGCGATCGCCCTGGCGCATCGCGTCCTCAAGCTGATCGATGAAGAACTGGCGGGACGCGACTTCATCGTCCCGCCGCATCCGACGATCGCCGACGTCGCGCTGTACAGCTACATCGCGCGCGCCCCCGAAGGCAACGTCGACCTGTCGTTCTACCCGAACGTCAACGCCTGGCTGCGCCGCATGGAAGCGCTGCCCGGCTTCATCGAATTCCCGAAGACGCCGGCCGGCCTTGCGGCCAAAGGCTGAGGCGGGACCGCTCATCATCCCTGCGGCAGGCCCAACATGAACCCACCATCGACACCCACCGCATCCCCCTGGCACTCGGGCGAACGGGCCCTGCAGCAGAAGACCGGCGTGGTCGAAAGAATGGAGAGCGTGGGGCGGCGGGTCCTCCGCGACCATCTGCCGGACCAGCACCGCAGCTTCTTCGCGCAATTGCCCTTCGTCGTCGCGGGTACCGTCGACGGCCATGGCGACGCGTGGGCAGCGTTGCTGTGCGCACGCCCCGGCTTCCTGCAATCGCCCACCGACAGACAGCTGCACGCCGGCATCGCGGCGGATCCCCACGACCCCGCCTCGGCCGGCCTGCGCGAAGGTGCGGCCATCGGCCTGCTGGGCATCGAGCTGCACACGCGGCGCCGCAACCGCGTGAACGGCACGGTGCGCAACATGGCCGCAAACGGATTCGACGTCGACGTGGCACAGAGCTTCGGCAACTGTCCCAAATACATCCAGGCACGCGACCTCCTCCACAACCTGGTGTCAGACACCGGCACGGTGTCTGACACCAACACGTTGCTGCCGCCCACCCGCGCAATGATCGAACGCGCCGACACCTTCTTCGTCGCCTCGTACGCGGAAGAGGGCGGCCGCCGCCAGGTGGACGTGTCGCATCGCGGCGGCAAGGCGGGCTTCGTGCGCGTGAACGGCGACGGCAGCCTGACCGTGCCCGATTTCGCCGGCAACCTGTTCTTCGCCACGCTGGGCAACTTCCTGGTCAATCCACGCGCCGGCCTGGTATTCGTGGACTTCGAAACGGGCGACGTACTGCAGCTGACGGGCGACGCGACGGTCGACCTGGACGCCGCCGACATCGCCGCCTTCCAGGGCGCCGAGCGGCTGTGGCATTTCAGGCCGCGGCGCATCGTCCATCGGCCCGGCGCGCTGCCGCTGCGCTGGGTGTTCCAGGCCGACGGCTGGTCGCCTCACACCCTGGCAACCGGCAGCTGGCCCTCGCCGCGCAATTCCTGAAAGCGCCGCAACCGGCGGCAGCGCGCCGGTATGTTGCTATGCTGGCCGCTGCCGCGCCGGCCGAGGCCCGTCCCCGGTTTTCCACGGGCGGCCCACCGTCCCTCTCACGTCTACACCCACGCTCCCCGACATGGACAGGCTCCAGGCAATGACCACCTTCGCCACCGTCGTCGAGACGCAGGGCTTCGCATCGGCGGCGCGAAAGCTCAAGGTCTCGCCCTCGGTCGTCAGCCGGGTGGTGACGGAACTCGAACAGCACCTGGGCGTGCGGCTGCTGACGCGCACCACGCGGGTGGTGCGCGTCACCGACGCGGGCGCGGCGTATTTCGAGAACTGCCGCCGCATCCTTGCCGACGTCGAGGCCGCGGAGCTTTCCGCTGCCGGCGCCAACGCCACGCCGCGCGGCCAGTTGGCCGTCACCGCGCCGGCCTTGTTCGGCAGGATGTACGTGGTGCCCATCGCCCACGACTATCTGATGCGCTATCCGGCCGTGAACCTCAATTGCTGGTTCCTGGACCGCATCGTCAATCTGGTCGACGAAGGGGTCGACGCCGCGGTGCGCATCGGCGAGCTGCCCAGTTCCTCGCTGCAGGCGATCGCGGTCGGCAAGGTGCGGCAGGTGCTGTGCGCCTCGCCCGCCTATCTCGAGGCCCGCGGCGTACCGCGGCACCCGCGCGACCTGGCCGGCCATGTCACCCTGCAAACCACCAACCTGGCCTTCACCCCGGAATGGCGCTTCCGCGTGGACGGCCGCCCGTTCACCGTGCCGGTCCAACCCCGCCTGGTCACCACTACCAACGACTCGGCGATGGCGGCCGCCATCGGCGGGCTGGGCATCCTGCGCCTGCTGTCGTACCAGGTGGTCCACGAGGTAGCGCAGGGCCGGCTGCGCATCGTGCTGCCCGACTACGAACTCGCCCCCTGGCCGGTCCAGGTGGTCCATCGCGAAGGCAGGCACGTCAACCAGAAGGTGCGGGCCTTCATCGACCTGGCCGTGGAGACGTTGCGGGCGAGGGCGTCGCAATGGAACGTGCCCTGACCACCGCAATCCGCCGGAGGAACCGACCCAGCGCCTGTGGATAACTACAGGGCGCGGCAGTTGTGCACAGGTTGTGGACCCGGAATGAACAAGCCGCTCCTTCGACCCCTGCCCAAAATGTTGTTCAACCTGGCCAGTTTTTCAAAACAGACTTCTTGCACATCCAAAAACGCCGGCAAGCACATGAAATAAAATCGCTTTTTCGGGTTGATGCAGTTATCCACAGTCCTTATCCATTACCAATCTTTATATAAAGAACCTTGTAAAGAAAAACATACCCATGCCAGCCACGCGCCCCGCCAACCCCATTCCTGCCCCATGCGTATCCTGCTGATCGAGGACGAAGCCGAGCTCGCCCGCTGGGTGGCACGCAGCCTGGCGCGCCATGGCGGCTTCGTGGTCGAGTGGGCCAACGACGGCATCGTGGCCGAACGCCGGCTGTCCCTGGAAGAATTCGACGCCATCGTGCTGGACCTGGGCCTGCCCGGCATGGACGGCCACACCCTGCTGGCCAGGATGCGCGCCCGTGACGACCGCACCCCCGTGCTGGTGCTGACCGCGCGCGATTCGCTGGCCGAGCGCATCGGCACCCTGCACGAGGGCGCCGACGACTTCCTGCCCAAGCCCTTCGTGCTGGAAGAACTGGAAGCGCGCCTGACGGCACTGATCCGCCGCAGCCGCGGCCGCGAGCACCCTCGCCTGGCGCTGGGCAACCTGGTGCTGGACACGGCCGCCCAGCGCTTCACCGTGGCGGGCCAGCCCCTGGCCCTGTCTCCGCGCGAACACGCCGTGCTGCGTGTGCTGATTCAGCGCAGCGGCGAGCCGGTCAGCAAGCAGCAGATCCTGGACCGCATCCAGCCCGAGGACAGCGAGGTCAACCTGGAAGCCGTCGAGGTGCTGGTGCACCGCCTGCGCAAGAAACTGGCCGACACCGGCGTGCAGATCGTCACGCTGCGCGGCATGGGCTACAGCCTGGAGACCGCGGTTGAGCACCCGCCCGTCGACCCGGCCGCGTAACCGCAGCCTGAAGGCGCTGCTGCTGGAGCGGCTGATTCCGGCGCTGGTCTGCGTGATGCTGGTGGCGCTGTGGCTGTCCAACTACCAGCTGCGCACCCAGGTCGACATGGCCTACGACCGGTCGCTGGCCGGCGCGCTGCGCTCCATCGACCACAACATCTCCACCGCCAGCGGCGGCCTGGCCATGGAGCAGCCCTACCTGCTGCTGGAATTCTTCCAGCTGACGGCCAACGGCCACGTCTATTACCGCGTGGCCACCGAGGACGGGCTGGCCGAGATCGGCAACCCCGGCCTGCCGCTGCCCGACGAGCCGCTGGTCTCGGGCCAGCCGCACTTCTTCTATGCCGAATACGAGGGCGAGCCGGTGCGCGTGGCCGCCCTGGCGCGGCCCATGGATCCGCCGCTGTACGCCAACCGGGGCGGCCGCGTGGTGGTGCAGGTGGCCGAAAGCCTGGAAAGCCGCCGCGACTTCCTGCAGAGCGCCCTGGTCAGCTCGGTGGGACGCGACCTGGCGGTGGTGGTGATCAGCCTGCTGGTGGTGATCTGGAGCGTCTTCATCTCGCTGCGGCCCCTGGAACGCCTGAAGGACGACATGGGAAGGCGTCCTGCGGACGATCTCAGCCCCGTGAAGGCCGACGGCATGCCGGGTGAGGTCGAGCCCCTGATCGACGCCGTAAACCTCCACATGGCCCGTTTTACGGCCCAGGCGAGGGTACAGCGGCAGTTCCTGGACGATGCCTCGCACCAGCTGCGCACGCCGCTGTCGGTGCTGCGCACGCAAACCGCCTATGCGCTGCGCGAGGACGACCCCCAGGAGATCCGCGCCGCCCTGCTGGCCATGCAGGAAGGGCTGGACCACGCCGTGCGCACCACCAACCAGATGCTGGCCCTGGCGCGCGCCAAGGACGCCACCCTGGGTGAGGGCGCCGCCGTGTTCGAGCCGGTAGACCTGAATGCGCTGGCCGGCAGCGTGGCCCGCGCCCTGCTGCCCGCCGCACGGGCCCGCCGGCTGGACCTGGGCATGGACCTGCCAGAGCGGCCGGTCGTCGTGCCGGGCCTGGAATGGCTGCTGCGCGAGGCCCTGAGCAACCTGGTGGACAACGCCATCCGCTATACCCCGGAAGGCGGCGAGGTGACCGTGCGCGTGGCGCAGGACGGCGCCACGGCGCGCCTGATGGTGGAAGACAGCGGCCCGGGGATGTCACCCGAGGACCTGGCCCGCGCCGGGGTGCGCTTCCGGCGCGGGGCGGCGGGCAAGAACAAGCCGGGTGCCGGCCTCGGGCTGGCTATCGTGGAGGCGATTGTCCAGACGCATGGGGCGCGGCTGGCGATGGCAAACCGAGAGGGCGCCCCGGGTCTGCGGATGACATTGGTGTTTACCCTAGGTTCCGGGTTGGATGCTGCGACGCATCACGAAATAGCCGCGAGTTGAAAGGGTCCGGAAAGGGTGGGTTGGGTACGGTTGCGGTCCAACGGTCCCCCGGTTTTCGCGAATCCGGCGCGACCGTCCAGACCTACACCTACAAACCCGACGGAGACCGCACCATGCAGACCCCGCTGAAATCCCGCCTCGTCGCGGCGCTGGGCGCGTGCGCGCTGACGCTCTCGATGAGCCTCGCCGCCCACGCCGCCGATGAGCCGCGCCGTCCCGAATGCATCGCCCCGGCCCAGCCCGGCGGCGGTTTCGACCTGACCTGCCGCCTGGCCACCGAAGGCCTGAAGCAGAGCGGCGCCCTGAAGACGCCCATGCGCACCGTGTACATGCCCGGCGGCATCGGCGCCGTGGCCTACAACAACGTGGTGGCGCAGCATCCCGACGAGCCCGGCAGCATCGTGGCCTATTCGGGCGGCTCGCTGCTGAACCTGGCGCAGGGCAAGTTCGGCAAGTACACCGTCAACGACGTGCGCTGGCTGTCCGGCATCGGCACCGACTACGGCGTGGCCGTGGTGCGCGCCGACTCGCCGTACACCGACCTGAAGAGCCTGATGGCCGCCTTCAAGGAAGACCCCACCAAGATCGTGCTGGGCGCCGGGGGCACCGTGGGCAGCCAGGACTGGATGAAGGCGGCGCTGACGGCCAAGGCCGCCGGCGTGGACTTCAAGAAGATGCGCTTCGTCGCGTTCGAGGGTGGCGGCGAGGCCGTGACGGCGCTGCGCGGCGGTCACATCCAGGCCTACATGGGCGATGCGGCAGAGGCGTTCACCATGCTCGAGGGCGGCGCGCCCATCCGCATCCTGGCCGTGTTCAACGACGAGCGCCTGCCCGGCAAGCTCAACAGCGTGCCCACGGCCAAGGAGCAGGGCTACGACATCGTCTGGCCCATCATCCGCGGTTTCTACGTCGGCCCCAAGGTGTCCGACCAGGACTACCAGTTCTGGGTCGCGGCCTTCGACAAGATGATGGCCGCGCCGGAATTCGCCAAGCTGCGCGAGCAGCAGGGCCTGTTCCCCTTCAGCAAGACCGGCAAGGAACTGGACGACTACGTCAAGCAACAGGTCAAGACCTACGCCGAACTGGCCGACAGCTTCGGGCTGATCAAGAAGTGACGCGGGTCGGCGCGGCGCGCCCGCCCGGGGCGCCGCGCCGCCATGCCGCCGGCCGCCGGCCCTGAAGGGTCGTGCCGCCGTGCGGTGCAAGACGTCGACACATCAGGAATCGGATCATGAATGATCGAATCTTGGGCATCTTTGCCCTGGTTCTGGCCGCCTTCATTACCTGGGGCGGCTGGGACATCGAGGCGCCGTTCTCCTACGAGCCGGTGGGCCCGCGCGCCTTTCCGCTGCTGCTGGCGCTCATCATCGGCCTGTGCGGGCTGTGGCTGGTCTACAAGGGCGGCAACGCCGTCGAGCCCAATGCGCCGGGGGCCAACGGCCGCATCCTGATGATGGTGGCCTATGCCGCCATCTATGCGCTGCTGTTCCAGTGGCTGGGCTTCATCGTCGCCACGGCGCTGATGACGGTCGTCGTGGGGCGCCTGTTCGGCGGCGGCTGGGGCAAGTGCGCCGTCGGCGGCGTCGTCATGGGCGTGCTGTTTTTCTTCCTGTTCGACAGGGCGCTGGACGTGGTGCTGCCGGCCGGCATTCTCGGAGGTCTGATATGAGCGGCATCCTCGATCACCTGTCGCTGGGCTTCGGCGTCGCCTTCTCGGCCACCAATCTGCTGGTCGCGGCCATCGGCGCGTTTTTCGGCACCCTGGTGGGCGTGCTGCCCGGCCTGGGGCCTATCAACGGCGTGGCGATGTTGATTCCCATCGCCTTCGCCATGAACCTGCCGCCGGAAACGGCGCTGATCCTGCTGGCCGCCGTCTACGTGGGCGCCGAGTATGGCGGGCGCATCACGTCCATCCTGCTCAACGTGCCCGGCGAGGCCAGCGCCATCATGACCACGCTGGACGGCTACCCGCTGGCCCGCCAGGGCCTAGCCAGCGTGGCGCTGTCGCTGTCGGCCTGGTCGGCGTTCTTCGGCGCCATCGTGTCGGTCACTGGCATCATCCTGCTGGCGCCGCTGCTGGCGCGCTGGGCGCTGGCCTTCGGTCCGGCCGAATATTTCGTACTGATGGTGCTGGCGTTCTGCTGCCTGACCAGCCTGCTGGGCAAGCAGCCCGTCAAGGGCGTGCTGGCGGCCATGATCGGCCTGTTCATCTCGACGATCGGCGTGGACGCCAATTCGGGCGTGTACCGCTACACCTTCGACCTGGTGCACCTGTCCGACGGCATCGACTTCGTGGTGGTGGTGATCGCGCTGTTCGCGGTGGCCGAGATGCTCGAGATGCTGGAGAAGAGCGTCAGCGGCCAGGACATCGAGGTCAAGCCCAGCGGCCGCAAGATCTTCAACCTGCAAGAACTGGCCTTTACGTGGTGGAGCGTGGTGCGCAGCTCGCTGGTGGGCTTCGTGGTGGGCGTACTGCCGGGCGCGGGCGCCAGCGTGGCGGCGGCCGTAGCCTACTCGCAGGAAAAGCGCATCATCGAGGGCAAGGATCCCGACGCCAAGTTCGGCAAGGGCGACATGCGCGGCCTGGTGGCGCCGGAGGCGGCCGCCACGGGCTCGGCCATCGGCTCGTTCGTGCCCATGCTGACGCTGGGCGTGCCCGGCTCGGGCACCACGGCCGTGATGATGGGCGCACTGACGCTCTACAACATCACGCCGGGCCCGGCGCTGTTCGACACCAAGCCCGAACTGGTGTGGGGCCTGATCGCCTCCCTGTTCATCGCCAACGTGCTGCTGTTCGTCATGAACGTGCCCATGGTGCGCGTGTTCGCCAAGGTGCTGGCGGTGCCGGCCTGGATGATGGTGCCGGGCATCCTGTGCGTCAGCTTCATCGGCGTGTACGCCATCAACTCGGGCTCGTTCGATTTGATGATGACCGTCATCATTGGCGCGCTGGGTTATATGCTGCGCAAATTCAACGTGCCCATGGCGCCGCTGGTGTTGGGCG
>Ga0164243_10006103_pt1 | contig 18332 bp, 19 predicted proteins | sample OricompcompostOP_FD_108781 | JGI IMG/M metagenome (GOLD analysis project Ga0164243, IMG submission 108781) | Organic Plus compost microbial communities from Emeryville, California, USA - Original compost - Organic plus compost (OP) | ecosystem: Engineered > Solid waste > Mixed feedstock >... | reverse complement strand
GAACCGTTTTCCGACATAGAATGTGAATACCTTTTGGTTTCAGTGAGCTTCCCGGGTACCCAATCAGTGAGTCTCAATTTCACATACAGACAAGAGCCAAGGCCCGAAGGGGAAGAGGCAACCCCTAATGAGACAGCAGCGCGAGTTGGGTCTAAAGGTTTTGATGCACAAAATGCCCTCAACCGAAGTCGAGCAGAACTAGACATAATAGCATACCATTTTCAAAAGCATCTACGCTAAACTTCATAAACACTATCTTACAGTTTTCATCCGCGTAAATTGTCGAGCTCATAATCAGAGGTCCCCTCGGACCCTATCCTCTTAGTCTCAACCGTTACGTGGGTCGTCCGTATGATGCCACCTCCATGAATGTTCGGCCGGGTCTTATCATCATCGGAGGATGCAATGCTGTCGTTCTCCATTTCGCGACGAGCCGATGGGTGCGCCGAGGAGGACGAATGAATGGCGATGGATTGCTTCCCTCGCTGGTCCGAGCCAAGGATTCCGCTTTCGTCCTCGGGGCGTATGCCTCTCTGAGTATGTGTTCTTGACCCGTAGTAGTATTGAGTTGTCGCATCACGGATGAGCACTCGAAGAATGGGAATCGAAGCCGCGACTATGGTCACGGCAGCCTCCGCGGCTCCCCAGATCATAAGGTAGGAAATGTCGACTGGAAGAGTATCGCGTTAGCATGACGCAGGTACTAGCTCTGCTAGAATCGCCAATAGGAAGTAATAAAGGGATCCATACAGGAAATGTCACCGCTACCCAATTTCCGAATGTAAGTGCACTTGATGAATGCCGTAACACCAGCGCTAGTTGAGGGTTAGTAGTGTTCTTGCGGCCAGACTCATTTCAACAAATTGCGATCCGACCACCACTTACAAGACGCCCATACTCATCGCGAGAGCCACCCCAATCTTCTCGCCGATTTTCATTTGCAAGTTCCATACGAGATACCACGGAAGGATTGCCAGGAGAACATCCATTACGCCGGAGTATGCTATGTCGATGGTGTAAGTTCAGTGCACACTTCAATATCATCACGGCTACAACGATCCGAACTCGTAAAAAGAAATCCAAGCTCACCAGACGCTGTCGTTCCAAAGACGATATTAACCTTCGGCGGCAAGCACTTCTTTTGCGGCCCACCAGCAGCCATAACCAGCATTTCCAGGGGAGGGCACACAGCGACGAGCAAGATCCCGGTCGTAATCATGAGTAGATTCATGGATATAATGGCGAACCAGAGGAACGCCCGCTTCCATCCATCGCAGATTCTCATCACGGTGATGGCGAACGAGGTCTTGCTCCATACCGTGGCGAGGACAACGAGTAGGCCCCCGGGGATGCTCAGTTGGCTGATTTTCGTGAGGTTTTCGGGTCCGGTTTGGATTAGTTCTGTGGTACGTCTGCCGAGGCCGTAGTGGACCGAAAGAGTCGCCGCGATGGCCGTGCCGAAGAGGCATATCTGCGAGCCCGACATGTCAGTAAGCACGTGCTCGAACGAGATGAGTGCGCGTTTATTTATAATTTGGAGAAGAAGGTTAGGGACGATGCATTGATAAAAGGTGCATACCCAAGAAACCGACAACGTGTAGTCGTCCCACCAAAGGGGCCGTCCGCGACTGAGTTTACAGTAGAACCGAAGGGCTAATAGAATAAACGCTAGGATGGCGAGAACCCAACTAGCTGCCAGTAGTGTCGGGCCATTCGTTTCGCCTGCCATGTCGCGATCCAATAGAGACAGTAACCAGGTTTATCCAGGTCTGCGATTCGGCAACGGAATCTCAGGAAGAGGCGAGTTCGTCCGAGGCCACATACGGAGTAAGAACTGAAGGAGGTGGAAAGCAAGCCGATCGATCGCACATTCGGGATGTGGAGGACATGCAGGCCTTAAAGGCGTCGAACGCCCCCTCCCCCCCAGATCTCGCTCCTCCAGGCCAGACAAGCCATTAATAAAAGCAAGCGTACACTTACGCGCGTTTCTTTTCTCCCTCCTACAGCCCGTTACCATTATTCAATTATTGGTGGACTCCGCCCCCGCAATTTCTCGCTCGGACAGCATCGTAGACATGGCAATCATGCACAGGGCCACACAGGCCTTGCGTCGGTAGTCTTCCTGTTGGTTCGCGATAGATGAGGGCACGGACGGAGCGGCTGATCGTAGGCGGATGGTGTCAAATACATCCGCGAGGCTAGACGGGAAAAATAACACAATTTCCTCCACTCCTCCCTGAATCCTGGATCGAGCGATCCAATGGTTTATTCTCTCCGAGGCTGGAAGCTGGGGCGAGGGAGGGACGAATGGCCGCAACTGAATAATACTCCTACTTTCGATGGCTGGAGGGGCGATTCAGCTCTTGCCTGAAGAGGCGCCTCTCAGCAAGCCACGCTCGACATGATTCGAGGTACGAGGTATTTAAGCCTTCAAGTAGGGCCAAATAGAGCAGTTGTGCCTGGCTAGACGGCTCGATTCTCGTTCGATTTCCGGATGGAAGCCCTCGAGAATTTTGGGTCTGTCGTTACACAGCGACCAGAGGATGGCTCGACTTTCTGCATGCAGGAGTTTCACAAAACCATGGACAGAGGTTCACGTAAAAGTTCCATAACACGGCAAGTGGCAAATGCCAGATCTGAAAAAAACAAAAAGGGGCTTCGGTTGGAAATAAATGATGGTTCAGTTGCTTTGCCGCCAGCCGGGAGGACTTCCCGACCCGTCCCTACATCACATATAATCTCTATCAAAGCAGGGCCGATCCCTGCGCATATTGATTGGCACATCGGGGTATCAGTGTTAGTAGTCTTGACACACCGAGGGTTCCCTGTCGAAAAAAGGCCGAAATTATGGAATGAATCAGATCTGACAATAAGGCCCATGTTAAGGCTCGAGCTGTGATGCTTCAGTGGTGACAGGCAAGACGAGCCAGATTATCGGGAATATTGATCGATACACAATCATGATAGTGGAGCTCGCCAGGCTAGTCCTAGCTCAGAGCACTGACCTCACCCCGATGCCCCGTGCTGTAGTGGGCCAGGCGAAAATTCCAGTCTCTATTCTCCATTCTCCATTCTCCGTTCTGGTCCGGAGCTGCGGCTCTCGGGCGAGAGTCCGATCCAACGCCACAGAATACCGAGTACCTCAGATTTAGTGTACCAATTGTACGTACGAGGTACACCGTTCCCAAAGAGGAATGAGTGAATGCTTTCAAGGTTTCTACCACGGCCACGCGCAAAAGCCATATGGCCATACATGATAAGATCCCGATTTCCATGCTTCATAGATTTTGACGTGCAAGCCACTGCCCACTAACTGCAGTCGTGGGCATGGAAAATGAGGTATATGCTCCGGTTGGGCTCGATGCATTGACATCTAAACCCCCCCCCCCTTACCGCCATGAAAAATACGGATTGCAACCATCTATTTCGTAGTAACTGCAGACCACGAGGGGAACGATAGAAAATTCTTGGCCGGAACGCTATTCGAAGAAACTGACCGTCTGTTTGCACGGGAATGGCATGCATTCCTCTACTCCTAACGGCTCGCCCCCTCGAGCTTGGACACGAAGCCTTCCGGCGTCGAACCTAGTCTAGATAAAGTTAAGGGACGGCATCTCGGATTGTGGATCTCATCAAATCAGACCAGGAGCTAGCCCTTCAAGGTTTTCCCGAGGACAGATGAACATCTCGCTTAGCTGTCCTGGCCGGCAGAGCGGCCATACAGACCTGAACAGTGGGGGTAACCAGCGTTTGTTGAAGTCAGGTTATGTCCATGGACACATGAGTTTGGCCGACCTCGCCGACTGCCGGACAAGACCGCTCCGCCGGAGGTTTCTAAGAAGATATTGATAGGCTCCGAGGGGATTTGAGATAGTTTGGCTTTTTTCTTCCTGTCGATCCTTCCTCCAGTTAGTGAGTCACGGAACAAAAACGTGCGGACCCGGAGAAGTGGGTCCAACGCCCCCCCGAGAAGAACCGGAGAAAAATCAATCAGTGACGTCAGGTGCCCCCCGCCGTTTCTGAGGCGAAGTAATCTACAAGCCATCAAGGGACTCGGGCGTTACCGAAAATATTTTGATCCATCTTCTTGTTGCGAGGTGGCGATCTCAACTCTCTTCTTTTTTCTTCCCCGTAAAAAGGGAAATAAAAAAAGTTGCGTCCCTATGCTTCCAAAATAATGGGGCTCTGTGGTTATCAAGCTGTCCACGGAGATACAATTTTATCCAAATAGGGGATGCGAGGATTGCGAAGCGGGAACCAGGGACCCATGAATGAAAAAATCTCCACTTGATGCTTTCAAGAAGCAAAAATATTGGCGAGCAAAAACAAAAATACAACTCTCCGTCGGTCAAGCCCCGTAAAATGACTAATGCGAATGAAATCAAGTCGGATGATAGGCGATTTCCAGTGATTAACACTGAGCACGTTTTTTTTTCCCAGCGTTGTGAGGCAAAAGGTGAATCCGTGAGGACTCAGTGAGGTTTTGGTCAGCTGAGGAGATTGATTCTGCTTCGAGTAAATCCTCCTTCCGAAACTTCCCGAACAGGGCCAATGTGAAGGCCCAGCACAATCATCAGGCTCCACTCAGCCTTAGAGCCTCAATCAAGATTTACACTTTGAGCGATACGAGCAACGAACCTTGGAAGTATCCATGCCTTTGGTGGAAATGTAAACGCCGATGCCCAAATTTACGGGGGCTCATGGTCGCCGACTCCTAATCCCTGGATACTTTCGCATAATATATAAATGAGACAGAACTTGCAAGGAGTCGAACCTCGTAGCCTGTGTAATATCAATATTCGTATATCAAGACGGATACTGACCAGTATCATAAACTACTTACACCAACATCTTGACAGGGACTCAGCCCCGTCTTACATTCTTACATTTCTATACGTGACACTGTCACCATCACAAGTCTCACTTACATCCATCCATTTCAGTTTTCAAGAATCACTTAAAAGGCCACCCCATCCGCCAGCTTCCAGCCAGCCGTGGCCACTCCCACAACTCTATTCTTAAATCAACCGTCCCCTGATATCCATCAACGATACCTCAACATTCTTTCACCATGTTGGCCACAAGAGCTAATGCTCGCCTCTGCTCTGCAAGGCAAATCGGCCAAATCGCCAAGTCCGTTTCCATGAGCCCGGCTCCCCTCCTTCTAGCCAGCCGACAACTTCTCGGAGCCCACCATGATTTCCCCAGCCAGGCGAGGAATTTTGCCCTGTTCTCCATTGTCAAGGACAAGGTCCCCAAGAAAGATCTAGCGTCCACTCGTCACACGAAACCCATTTTCCCTGGTCCAGTTTATACGGACAAAGAGCTTCTCGGAGTCGAGGTGGGACACCGAGAGCCAGAGACTCTTGCAGATTCCCTAGCATGGAGGCTCGTAAGGGGAGCGAGGAAACTGGTTGACTTCTCCACGGGTGTGACGGACAAGAAGCCGCTAACGACGGCGCAATACGTACGTATATTCACCCATGATCAGGAAATGTTTCAGTATTATCAGCCCAAGAGCTAATTCGGGATTTGCCGCGAGCAGAACACGCGTATTCTTTTCCTCGAAAGTATAGCAGCTGTCCCCGGGATGGTTGCAGCCGTCCACCGACATCTACGCTCCCTCCGACGAGGAGCCCGTGACCAAGGCTGGATCAAGACACTTCTTGAGGAAGCCACCAACGAAAGAATGCATCTCCTCACATGGATGAACCTGGCCGAGCCCGGTTGGTTGCTGAGGCTGATCTTTATCGGTGCCCAGGGCGTCTTCTTCAACATTTGCTTCGTCGCCCGTTGGATCTCCCCTAGCTTCTTCCATCGTTTCGTTGGTTACGTCGAAGAGGAGGCCATCCACACTTATTCGAGACTGGAGCGCGAGATTGCCAACGGCCAGATCGAGGGCTGGTCTGATCCCAAGTTTCCTATTCCTGACATTGCTGTCGAGTACTGGAACATTCCCCAAGACAGGCGAACGATGCTTTGGTTGACACGATACATTCGTGCTGACGGTAAGATAACTTAACCTTCCTGCTCTTGGTTCCCTGTTTGCGCCCCATCGTGAGGAATGATACTAATTCATAATTCTCCTTGTTTGTAGAGGCCGGACATCGTGGCGTGAACCATACTCTTGCCAACCTTGATCAGCAGACCGACCCGAACCCATTCGAGCCCGATGAAAATGACCCAAATCCCACAATCCCGAACGCCGTGCTAAGGGTTAAGGGATTCGAGAGGTCTGAAGTCATCGAGGATCTCCACACACCCCACAAGGGAGAAAAGGACGCCGCAGCCCACTGATCTGCGAAGAACAAATTCAACACAGGCCGCCAATTCGATTTTAAAGAAAAAGTTTTTGCGGATTTTCTTTCTTTTTCCCCTTCTTTTTCCATCAAAACTCAGTGCCCAGTTGGGCCCGCCCGTCTCGATGATCGAGAACCAGAGCGGCATTATTTCTTCATTTTCCCTCTTCGCATTTTCCCTCTTCAATTGCTCACATCGGCGTTATAACGAAGTCATTATACCATTTGCTTTCTTTTCGTTTTGCCCCGAGAAAATAGAGATACAGAAAAATGGTCTGAAAAATTAGATCAGAGGTTCATATATCTGTTGGGATGGGTGGACGGTGCATGGCGTGGTGTTTGTTTTTCTCGGACTTGTCGCATTTTCATCTTTCTTGTCTCACATACACTCACTCTCCCCTCTTACGAGGTTGGTCTCTCTATTCCACTCCATAGATATTCTTCAAAAGTTTAGACGATCCGTTCAACATGGACATGTATAATAGAAAATAGAACAAACGGCGCGAGATGCCGACCGAGGCGGTGTCGTCTGTCGTCATCGGAGCCAATATTTCCCGAACACTACATTCGATATAAAAATCACACGAATTAGCACAAAGAATCACTGTCATTGACTCGTTGTATACGAGAGAATCCGAAGAGCCGCGAAGCGCTCGGCAATGGAAGATCCGACACTTTATTTAGCGAGAGTGGGTGCAGTCGTGGAATACGATCTTCTATCGTGACCACCCAGAGGAATGAATCGTTCCCGACGCCTATGAATAGACTTGGTTTGTAAGAAAGCTGATAAACAGCACAGCAGAGCTTATTCGCCTCCTACGTGCTAAAGTTCAGTAGAGGCCGGCGGGTGAAATACCCGAAGTGGCATCGGGATGACAGTTGCATCTGGGGAAGATGTGGCTTTGCTCGGTGGCGTGGCTTACCTCCGAAGTACGAATACTTCGATGATGCTTCGTCATTGTCTGCTTCTTCTTCCTAGTGCACTTTTGCGGATTCCCCAAATTCCAATCCAGCCCTGTTAAGGGGCCGCTCCCGGGTGCTACGTGGTCGTGGACTGGCAGGGTATAATAGGGTTCGTCGTAAGGTGAAGGAGGCTGTGAAGGCAAGATGAAACATGCAAGTCTAGCAGCGAGTCTAAATTTAGAAAGTGCAGAATCAGGAATGATAGCATCCTCAGGTACTCCGGTACTTGTACGTCGCACGAAGTAATGTACTTGCTTGTTGGTTTAATAGTGTACACGATACAGGTACAAAGCCCCACGGAAACGTTCGAGACAAACAACATGACGTGGATGGAATTCTTGGCCGACTTTTCCATCTGTGTTCCCGCGCAGAAAGGTGGCTGTGCCGCTTGTGTTCTACCGGAATTTGGAAAGATCTTTGTCGTTCCCTTGGGACACGATTATGTGCTTGATGAGTCTCTCAGTCAATCCAGTTGGGTAGCCTATTCAGGCATAGTGGACGATAGGGCTGGTGCCGAGATTAACTGAGTGACCCGTGCCTTGTACCAATGGTTCGACTTGGAACAGTTGCCGGGATGCACAGCCTCGATATTCGTGGCTTTATACTCTGAGGACAGCGAATACCGAAATACTGCAGATGCATCGTTGATGCATCAATGTGTAAGCCCTTTATGGGAGAATCGTTTACTTTGTAAGGAGCAAGTGAATTACGAAGGAAAGGTCTGGACCAAGGCACCGGGTTTGCTGCAGCTGGATGAGAGCGACTCGTTAGCCCAAAGTTCAAAGTTCGATTGATCAAATGCTAGTGTTTGGCAACGCTTCAGTGTCCATTTTCATTACTAGGGTGCACTATTGGCCTCCGCTTTCAACCAGAAACGGACCCATGGCGCAACGGTAGCGCGTCTGATTCCAGCACCAATTGGAGTGTCATACTCCTGCGGAGTTTCCAGAAGGTTGAGCGTTCAAGTCGCTCTGGGTTCACAATATTTTTGTCCTAATATATATATATATATTTTTTTCCCTCTTCTTTTCTTACTTTTTCCAAAATGTGAGGAAAGGCCTCGCGAGATAAAGTGTGATTTGATTCGACCCTCTTCTCCCAAAGCCGGGGGAACCCGATTAACTTCTTCAAGACGACTCAAGTTCTGGTACGCATGCTAGCTAATCGACTTCAAGTTGAGTCTTGAGAGCATCGTATTTCCGGTCTTTCTTCAAAGTCTAAAGATAGTTTGACATGCAGGAGCCCGTCAGCTTTGGGAATGGCAAGGCGATTATCCCAATAAAGATCATAATCTTTGTCGGCGGCGGCTAGCTCGCCATCTCTAGAATAGTCTTGTCGCAGTCTAGAAGTTGTCCAGTGCCTTTTTCCGGGTGCTGCAGAAAGGACTCCCAGGCAATCATCGATGAGTGGGGATCCCAAGCGCGAAGTGCCACAGGAAGGAGGGCGGTTAGGAATCATCAATGGATGGGATGGCAGGTTAGGAGGGGTGCAAGATTCACCAAGTGATTAAATTTCAGGAGGATCAGAAGTCATAATCGAGCAACACACTTTACGAAGTACATGATTCGGGAGTCGTCAGAGAGGTTCCTGAAAGGGTCCCATGCTTGGGGCAACACTCAAGGCTCTCTGCAAGGGACGCTAATCCATGGATCTTCTAAGTGTGAAGGGGAGCTCTAACTCGGTCTACGGCTTTCAACGCCGAGCCTGGCACACAGCACCTCGATGGAAATTTAAGCTCCCGTCCTCCATCTTTAGATCTTCAGGTATAATCCGCGATTGGTATTTGAAATTTTAGCAAGGAAGTGGATCTCGGGAACACCTACTTTCCCGCATCTTGTCCAGGAGATGATCCCTCTTCATGCGGCAACACGATGCGATGAGATCAAAATTAGGGCCCATCGATGATTGTCTCAGTATTGGTAGCAGCTGAAGCGGTTTGAAGTACCAGAAATGTGTTCAGGCATCGTAGCTGCCTATTCTGGCACAACATATTAATTGTTCAACCTTTCCCACCACAAAGCAATTATTACCGATCGGTTGAGCGGTCGATGTTCTAAGCGAGGACTGTGTCAGACCCGATCCTGGGCAACACCCCTTCTCGGTATCAGATTTCATCCCGTCATCCCTTTTTCCACTTCAGGCACTTCCAAATCATGTGCGTGCCACCAAAGAGTTAGCGAACTGGTCCCGGCGCTTAACGGCTCAGGCTACACATGAATACCACGGATCAGATCGATCACACTCGCCATTGTCACTGGATGGTTTCCGAGACCACAGGGTTACGTAACAATGCATGGGATGGGCAAGCAATACTAAGGTACACAGGAATGGGACAAACAGTTCCCTCGAAGTCCAACGTTGCAGAGAGGAGTCGGAGCCTCGGAGTGGTCTGGTCCTTTGTTAAGATCAGTCCAGCTCGGCATCTCTCGAACCTCAAGGGCTAAAACCCGCGTCCGAACTATCCTCAAGGATCCAGAAACGCATCCTGATCCCTTTCTGCATGGCAAGCAAGCGACATCCCATCGTATCTTCATGCCGGTTGTCGTGATGTCGGCCGTGGATGTTTATTTTTGGACCACATCTCCCCAGAAAACATGAATGAATTTGAGAGCATTTCGTCATGCATGTTCGTCTCTCTTGCAGCCAAGTCTGGCCTTCTACTAGGCGACATTGCGAGACCCTCATTAGCTAGGGTCGAAAGCACCAGGTGGAGAAGAATTAATAGAAGGATTCTATTAACAGGAACACCAAGGGCCGTTGTACGAAGGTACGAAGTACACTATTACCCCTCTACCTGATAAGGCCAGCGATCGGGCTGCACAGCCCACCGGCGATCCAGCAGGGACTTTGGATTGGTCGAGACCCTCAGAATCCTCCCAGGAGTTGTATTTGTACTTCGTGCTGGGTACAATTGAACGGTGAGGGTTGTTTGTCACTAGTGTAGGTTTGAATTGATCGATTTGATGTCTTGGTGGCTTCCAAGTACCAGTACCAGGACTTTCAGTCATTAATGTCCTCTCTCTGTGTGAGATGATGGAAAAGGGACATGATCCGTCCGAAAGTGTGAGTGTGCTTGTGTCCCATCCAATCCCAAGCTCCCACCCAAAGCCAAAGGGGATTAACGCTCCATGGAGCGAGAATGGGTAGGACTTTGTAGGTTCTGTTCCGCGCTGATTGAATTTGTCTGAAGTGCTTCCTCCAACAGTCAGAATCCCCTTTCGCACCCTTTCACACCATCCAATCCTCACCCCAACATCTCAGCTGTTTCCGCCCCAGCTTCTCCTAATCTCCCACTCACTCCTCTCACTCTCTTGCTCCCCTCTTTGACCACTACTTCGTACGATGTCGTGTCTTTGGCGACCACGTCGAGTCTAATTCGAGCATCAATACCATCATCGCATTTCTCAAACCCTCGAACCGAAGGAAATATCCCTTTGGTCTTTGCGTGCCCCCGCGAATTTGATTACTCTTACTCTTAGCGTCGCGTGGTTATCGCGCGTCTCAAAAAGAAAAAGAGAAAAAAAGGTTCCGGACCGAGAAAAAGGTTCAGTCGCCTCGGTGTTGTGTGGTAGTCAACTGCTTGCTGGCTGCTTGTGCAGTTGCACCAGACACTGGGCTCTGGAGTCGAGGTAGATCTACCTCTAGGTCCGCCCGTCGATTTATTATTACCTTACCTTGTAGGGCCAAAGTGCCTGAATATTACCGCCCGTGGTGGGTTTGTTGCAACGCATACAAGTATCTTGCACAGCCCCCCCTCCTTCTCACCTTCCACCCCCATAATCCAAAAACATAGCCACGCTTCAAACCTTCGTGCGCCCATCTCCCAAGCATCGGAAGGCAGAGTGCCAGTACGCCTCGACTTCTAAGAACAGAAACACGCAACTTTCCCAAAGCCATGGATCAACAAGGCCAGCGCGGCCGGTCTCCATCGGCCGGCCATCAGCTTCCTATAAATCAATCGCCGTCGCTAGCTCCGACCGTCTACCCTCCGATTAACGACGCACCCATTGGACTCGGCCTCGACTTGGATCAGTCCAACTTTCCTCCGCAGCCGCAGCTTCAGCTCCAGCACCAAGCGACTTCATCTGCCGACTATTCTTACACTACCAACTCCGGCTTCCTCACTCCTGGCCATCAGCAAACCTCCTTCAACCCTACCCAGACCTTTGCCCCTCCAACCACCGACGGAAACTTGGCCTTCACCGGCCAGGCACAAGGATCGCCCTACCTGGCCCCTTCAAACTTCAGCGAAGCGGCCGATTTTTCGCTCTTCCCGGCATCAAACCAACAAGCCGACCAGTTCGACCAACCTCTCTTCGAGTCGTCGACTTTGAACCCCTCCGACATCAACAATATGAGCTCTCCACAGATCAACCACTCTCCGACCCCTCCTCATCTCCTCAAGCCCGAGCCACAGGGCTCCCCCTCCTTCAGCCATCACCAGCACTTCTCCTCGCCTCCCTCGAACCACTCTAGGAACGCTTCTCTAGGTCCCGAAGCCGCGCTGCTACCAAATCAATTGAACGAGTGGACCAGCCAGCCTCAGTTTCAGACTCATAGGCGATCCCCTTCTGAGTATTCGGACGTCTCTAGCGTCGCCCCCTCTCCTAGCCTTGTAAGCCACGACACATTCGACCCTGTCGATGGCGGGCACTCCCCCATGCAGCGACCGCAGGATGCCGGCCTCTACCAAGAAGTGCTCCAGATCGGCGCCTTCTCCCTTTCCGATCCCCAACACAGCCCTAACCTCCAAGGACGCAGCCCGTCCCACAGCCCGGCTATCTCGCCGCGTATCCTCCCCTCCCAAGGACCCGAGCTGGGTCACCCGTCGGGGAGCTTTGGCCTAGCGCCGCCTCAGGGCTTTCACACTCCCGCCATGCCCGGTCTCCACGGTGGCGGCGAGGCCTTCCCGTCTTTCCAGCACCCTAGTGACCTTCCTCAGCTTGCGCCGCCCGCCATTAACATTGACCTCGCGCCGCCTGCTTCCTCGCGCACTGGGTTCGATCCCCCGAGGACCACAATGGATGCCGATTCGCTGACGCCCCCTGATACGAGAGGTATGTCCCACGTTCCCGCCGCTCTAGCTCCTCCGATCAGGCAATCTCACCCCCACGTATCCTTTCCTTTACTGACTGCGATGATCTCCCTGCAGGGCGTGCCCGAAAGCGAGCTGTTACAGACCCGTACAGCGCGGCTGGTGGCATAGTGAACCGTAACTCGCTCAGTCCTGGCACACTCTCCCCCAATCTCATGCCCGACTCGAGGTCGGATACTTCGCGCTCCCTTTCGCCTCTTGACCGACAGACCACAGCGGCTAGCAGGAGACGCCAGTCTACCTCCGCCGTGCCAAATAATGTTATGGCGCTGAGGCTTGCTGATCCCGAGTACCAGAGCGCTCAGGATAGCGGTGGTCCCAAGAGGGTACAGAAGCACCCGGCCACTTTCCAGTGCACGCTGTGTCCGAAGCGATTCACTCGAGCTTACAACCTTCGATCTCACCTGAGGACTCATACCGACGAACGCCCATTCGTATGCACTGTGTGTGGCAAGGCCTTTGCCCGTCAGCATGACCGCAAACGACACGAGAGCCTCCACTCGGGTGAGAAGAAGTTCGTCTGCAAAGGTGACTTGAAATCGGGCAGCCAGTGGGGTTGCGGCCGCAGATTTGCGCGGGCCGACGCTCTTGGGCGTCACTTCAGGTCCGAGGCTGGTCGCATCTGCATCAAGGCACTCCTCGACGAGGAGACCCTCGAGCGGCAGCGCCAGTGGCAAGAGCAACGCATGCAGCAGAACATGGCTCAGAACATGGCCGCGCAGAGCCAGATGATGACGGATCCGATGGGCGGTTACCCTATGGATCCCAACGCCGCCTACGAGCTCCCGGCTGCCATCTTAGCGCAGTACCCCGCCTTGGCGCAAGTAAGCTGGGCGCCCGGAGATATGGGCAACAGCTCCAATGTCGAGGAAGACATGGGAGGACGATCGTCATTCGATGCCAGTGAGTATGATGACGGCGAGGACACTGGCTACCTCAGCAGCCATAGTGGAGGCTTTGTTGGCGGTGAGGGCAGTATCCCCGCCCAGGGCTATCATGAGATGGGATATGCCAGCGACTATAGTCAAGGCGCTCGGTAATTAACCCTTGAAATCATTTTCTATTTTCGCTCATTCTTCTTCCTCATCTCTTCTCTTCTCTTCTCTTCTTTTTCTTTTCTTTTTATTTATCGATGTTGATTAGGGTGTGGCACGCAAGCGCAAGCGGTTCGTCGGCTTGACCTTTTCTTTCCTTCTCTTTTTTTGGCTTCTCATGCCCGATCATGCTTCTTTTTCTTCTTCCGTTAATGGCCGTTATCATTGCTATTGCCCACAATAGGTAATACTGGTTCTTCGGGATTTATAATGATGTCGTATATTGGGGCTACCTAACATGACAATTTGGAGTTTAAGGATGTCCTAGACTGGGATGTTGATGACGGGAAACTCTTGGTACTGGGTGGTTCCTCGGGATTGGTGTTCTTTACTCGCTGTCTCGCGCTCTTTCTTTTTATCTCACTTTCTCTCTTTCTTCTATTATTGACTCTCGACCAAGTCGCTTGGTTTCTTTAGTAGGGATGGATAACGATGATTTGTTATAGACATGTTTTGTTCTGTTCTTCCACAACTTGTTTCTCAATTTGCTCCGCCTATCCTTTCCCTCTTTTCCGTTTGTATAGATACCAGCAACAATACTTCTGCCAAATCAGCTTATATTACTTCAACGCGGTCATATCCAAAAGGATCAAAGCGATTACGACGTAATTATACCGAGTTCGGTGCAAACCAGCTGGCGATGTCTTCAGAGGCAGAGTCGTCTACCAAAGCCCGGGTCCGAATGACTTACATGAGTTAACGCTCAAGCAGATTGCATAATGTCTCTTGCCATCCCAATAACAGTTGGCTCAAGCCTTGCGATATATCAATGATATTTCAGGTGGTTCTAATACCGTGAAATATCGAACTTCAAGGTACAGAATTCGGCCGATTTACTTAGGTTTGATTTATCAGCAGTTCCAAGGTTACAATTGTCAGATTGACCTTGATCCGTCTGCTGTGCCTCCCAGACACAGCAAGAGAAGATCGAGTTGAGGACTTAACTATGAGAGCTAAGCTCTCCACTCTTTCCCGAACAATTTGAAACAACCGGTGGTTGACCTCGGGTGGCATTGGCATTAGTGCGCTCCTTCGGTGTGTTCCTCTTATAAATCACTAACTAGAGTGGGAGTTCCAGTAAACTCAGAGGTGGGACAATTGGGAACACACTATAGCATTGATGCATCCACGATGACGTCGTCCCAACTTCGGAGGGTTTAGCTGGTTCGAGTTTGGCTCGGCACATAGTTAATGTCGAGTCTGGATTACCAATAAAACGATGCCTGGTGTCCGTTATAGAAGCCGCGTCGCTGAGAAATCAAGCTTGAGAGCTCATCAATGATCCGTTTCCAATGCCTCTATTATAGCTCCAAGAACCTTATAATCGGACGACCTTCCCCCCCCTCTTCACGGCAAACTGACTTGATCCCATCCCTCGGCCAACTCTTTCAGACCGACTTCCAGTACCTTTTTTACGTTTCCTTACTTCAATTGGTCTCAAACAAGCTCTCAGCTCGCACCTTTCCAGCAGAAGTCAATCGCAATGGCTCCCCAGAACAAAGCTATCGTGGTCGTCAAGGCCGGCGATGCCCAGATCCTCGACGTCCCTTACCCCACCCTCCCAGGTGACGACTACATAATTGTCAAGCCTACAGCCGTGGCTATCAACCCTACCGATTGGAAGCACGTCAATTTCGCGGATAGCATCGACTGTGAAGGTACGCATGTTGGGTGTGATTACGCTGGTGTGGTTGAGGAGGTCGGTCCCGCTGTGACCAAGTTTAAGAAAGGTGACAGAGTTTGCGGTTTTGCCAATGGCTGGTGAGTGTTTTCTCCCTCTCGTTTTTCTTATTTTCCTTTTCTGGGTTTTCTTCTTGTTTCATTTCCGGCCCAGCTGTTCCTAGAGCCATGAGAAGCGAAGCTAACATTGCTAGCTAGTAACAAATTCAGAAAAGAGGACGGCGCGTACGCTACGTACATTACAGCCAAGGCACCCGTCCAGATCAAAGTTCCCAGCAACATTACCGACGAGCAGGCGGCCACTCTAGGTATCTCCGTAAGCACGGTTGTAAGTGCCCTTGCCATTCTTTCCAGTTTACCCCACGATCATGATCAAAACAGAGCATCTCCCTGACACCGAAATCCAGGGCCAAGGACTATACCAGAAACTGGGTCTACAACTGCCCACGTCTCCCATCACAGACAAGACCCCGATCCTCATCTACGGCGGCTCAACAGCCACGGGCATCTACGCCATCCAGTTCGCCAAGGCCTCAGGCTACACGGTGATCACGACAGGCTCGCCCAAGAACCACGAATACCTCCAGTCCCTCGGCGCCGACCACGTCTTCGACTACCACTCACCAGCGATCGCCGAGGAGATACGCGCCGCTGCCGGCAACGACCTTCGCTTCGCGTGGGACTGCCACTCGCTCGAGGACAGTGCCAAGGTCTGCGCGCTGGCGTTAAACAGGGAGGGCGCGCAGTACGCCGCTATCTTGTCCGGCGTAGATGAGGTCGTCAAGGGGATTAACCCCCATGTGAAGACGAGCGGGTCGCTTGCTTATACCATCTTTGGAGAGGACGTGTGGTTGGGCGCGAAGTTCCCTGCTTCGAAGGAGGATCATGAGTTTGCGAAGAAGTGGTGGGAGATTAGCGAGGGTCTGTTGAGAGAGGGGAAGGTGAAGCCTATTAAGGTTGTTGTTAACAAGGGTGGGAGTGGGTTGGAGGGCGTGCTAGCGGGTTTGAAGGAGTCAGCAGAGGGGAAGGTGAGTGCTGAGAAATTGGTTTACACCTTGTGAGGTTGATGATGTGAGGTGAGAGGAGTATACGAAGTAGTGTATATCAATACATGAAGTTACGCAGGAAAAGATAGAAGTGAGCATCTCGTGATCAGAATTGTCCGATACTGGTCCTTGAGTTATGATGTGGTACACATACTTCGTAGGATCTCACTCCTTGAGTCTCTTAGCGCTACGAAGCAGAGATGGAGCTAATGTCCAGATCGCAAGACATCAGTCAATACATTGATATTTGATACGTAATGGACTGTGAGGTATGCATAACTTTGGTCGAACTAAAAGCCTCTTGCTGATCTCGTTTCGTTTAGAGTGGTATAAATGTAGTTAGGCACGCGACACAAGAGCACTATCTGCTTTGCATACCGTTTCTTCGCGTAAGAGTCCACATGGTTGCAGCCGCAATTTCGGCTTGGGTGACTTCGAGACTACAAAACAACATGAGTTGGGGAAATTGATGTTGAGCTTAGAGATGAGGCTGTTGTAGATGCAGGCTCACACAAACAGATTTAATTAATTTATTTTTATTCTTTTTATTTCCTCCGTTTGCACATTTCGCCTCATTATTTCCCAGACGCGTCAATGTGCATGCAGTATTCGCTTTCCTCTTCTCCTGCGGCCACACGCTTTCACGCTGATCTGCGCATCTCATCGGGCGAAATGTGTATTAGCTGGAGCCTTCACTTGGTAGCAGCAAGGGAGAGGTGTGGTTGCCCCCTTTTCTGTTTATCTGGTTCTCCTATCACCGATTTATAGGAGATCTGCTGCTGCTGTGAAACCTGGCATGACCCAGTCGGGCAATCCGATGCCGATTGGGGTGGCACAGCCTGCTCCCGGAGGACATGACTGGAGGTCGATCAGTCTGAAAAAAACAAGGCCAAACGACGAACCCTTCAAGAAGGGACACCTTTCCTCCCAGCCTTTGGTTAATTGTGAAACGGAGTCACGTGTGGCATGTCGAGTTTGGACTTTGGTGCACTCGTGGACTTCGTACGAGTATAGCACAGCAGATCATAAAGCAGATGAGGGGTGCTTGTTCGAGAAGGTTTTTCGAAGGCAATGAAATCCAGGAAACCCCTTGTTCGGTCTGGCAGGTTTTAGTTTAGGAGTTGTATCTACGAGGGGTGGAGGATCCCGCCGGGCTGGTTGACAATGGGCCCCGTGTCTGGAACGCTGGGACCTGCTGCGTCTCTGCTAAACAAGGCGTTGCCCTCAACTGGATGGATGGCATTCAGGTTCGACCCGTCCATTCATTGTCCTTGCCATTGTCCAGCGCGAACAAAGTGAAGGTCTCCCCTTCCGGGAAACGGCAACATCTGATCAAACTCTCAATCTGTCCTCAACTGCTTCCCGAGTGCAACTCCGACGCTGGTAGACTTTCCCCGCTTCTCCATCTAGTTCATGCTGCTCTGAGGTCTGAAAAGAGTCACCAAAAGAGGGGTCCTCACGAAGATGCGGAGAACAGACAACACTCTTCGCTAGGAAAGGCCGTCCACCTAGGCTTGCATTCTAATCCGTCGCATTCTCTTCGCTTCCCTCGGGTACCAATAATTTCTCGGCAAGAGAAAAAAATGTGCTTGATGTTACTCACTAGCCTACCCGTGGTGCACTTCAATTATGCAGCAGCAAGTGGACTCGGGAACAACGCGGGCTGATCATGGGTTCGACTTCCCATGATCGGATCCTCTCTACTTGGACATCGTGAATCGTGCGTTTTCTTTGGGGGTTTGGGCGTCAATGCCGCGCTTCTTCAACAAAACCTTCGTTTCCACCCCCCTCGCCTCATTACTATTAAGCATATGTATTACATATCCCATACTCCGTACTTCGTACACGGCGCCTTTTCCTTCTGGGCGATGTTGTATTGCTGCTGTGTGTGATATTAGTATACGACTTCCATGCAAACTGAACGGCGAAGCGGGAAACAATCGACAATAGCCAATACATTTCAGAACAGTCTCCTCCTCCTTGTTGGCCAAACAGGGTTTCTGTTGTGGCACAGGTCTTGCAGGTTTGTCCTGGACGCTGGATTTGGCGGTGAGCGTTGAGCGATTCCTCTTTGGGCAAGATCTGGACGGGGATAGGCTCAGCAGAGCAACCGGAATGGTGCTAGTTCCCGTCATCATCCGTCAAACTCTCTTTG
>Ga0164243_10006102_pt1 | contig 18334 bp, 17 predicted proteins | sample OricompcompostOP_FD_108781 | JGI IMG/M metagenome (GOLD analysis project Ga0164243, IMG submission 108781) | Organic Plus compost microbial communities from Emeryville, California, USA - Original compost - Organic plus compost (OP) | ecosystem: Engineered > Solid waste > Mixed feedstock >... | reverse complement strand
GACCGCCAATTGCGTGCGAAGGTTGTCGCTGCCAATAAAAAGGGCGGATTGGGCTCATTCCATGTGACCGGCAGCGGCCATTCGTTCTGGGTGGATGAAGCTGCAGGATTCACAAAAGAACAACAAGAAGCGTTAATCCAGTACTTGCTTTCGCTGACTAAGTGAAGCATTGCTATTTATACTTGGCAGATGCGTTTTCAAGCTACAAAATTAGCCGCAAACGTTCAAGCGATAAAAGCATACTTGTGAACGGGAAATGGCGGCGATCAAGCAAAAGCAGACACTTCGAATGGAAGTGTCTGCTTTTTTCGTTAATGATATTAGTAAAAACGATATCGGTCCGCCATAAAGGCAAATAAAGCTCTGCCATCACCTAAAAGGTATAGCAGAGCCGTTTTTTTATCGGTGAAAATGTATGAGTTTTCCGGAAGTGGATGTGACGCGGCTCGTATGATTCTCATACCCATGTTCTAAAAGCCACGCTTCGCCCTTTTTTCTTCCTTCCCGGTCGTTTTCAGCTTCAATCGTTTCATCGACCAGTTTTGTTCCGTCTTTTTCGTAAACCGTGATAATGTAGTTTGGCATAGACGGCCCTCCCCATTGTCGGTTGTTTCTTGTCTTTTTTTATATTATAAGACTTTTTCGACAGGCGATAAAGCCTGAAATGGGAGAGCAAGTCAATTTTTTGCCAATGAGCGAAAGAGAAAAGGATAGACACGAACTTACATATAGCGGCAACTGGTTCGTTATGAATCAAAACTAAGGTCAAAAGTTACTTCACACCAATTCATCCAGGTTTCAACAGGGAACATATGGTCGTCTATCTGGGGTTGTGATAAAATGAAGCTAGAGAAACGGAGGGGTTGTTCATGTCCGTCACTTTTATACATGCGGCTGACTTACATTTGGACAGGCCTTTTCTAGGGATCGACGGCTGTGGTGAGACAATGAAAAAACGCGTACGCGAAAGCACGTTTTCGGCCTTTTCCCGTTTAATCCAAACCGCCATAGCCCGAAAAGTCGATTTTATTTTGTTGGCTGGGGATATTTTTGACGGGGAAACACGCGGCTTGCGGGCTGAAACGCAATTTAAGGCGCTTATCCGTCCACTCGCCGATTATGACATAGCCGTTTATATGCTTCATGGGAACCACGACCCGTTGGATCGTCACTGGTCGGGTCTCACATATGGGGAGCATGTACAGATTTTTGGGCCGAGCCCGGAACGGAAGACGCACCGCTTGAAAAATGGACAAACAGTGAATATTTATGGATTCAGCTACGGCTCCCGGCATATTCCAGACAATATGATTGCCCTTTATAAAAAAGAACCTGGGGCGGATTACCATATTGCCATGCTCCACGGCAGTCTGAAAGGTAATAGCGATCATGACGTCTACGCGCCTTTTACACTGTCTGATTTGTTAGCTAAAGACATGGATTACTGGGCGCTCGGTCATATTCACAAAAGGGCTGTGCTGAACGACAACCCACCCATCATCTATCCGGGGTCTTTACAAGGATTATCCGCGAAAGAAACGGGAGAAAAAGGCTTTTATATTGTAACGCTCCATCACGGTCATACCAAAACCGAGTTTATCAAAACGAGCGGCATTATCTGGGAGACCGCTGAACTGGATGTGACCGGTGTCGAGACGTTTGATGAATTGGTAAAGCGCGCTGAGCAAAAGAAGGAAGAGCATCGAAAAAAGCAAGATGCGGTCTTGCTGCGTTTGGTTTTAACAGGAGAAGCCTCGTTCATACCGCAAACTGACAGTGATTTACTCGAAGTGCTGCGAGTGCTGGAAGATGAACGGGAAAATTTTGTGTGGGTGACAGAGATAAGACAAGCTGTTTCTCTGCCTTTAGACCGAAGTAAGCTTGCGAGTTCTTCACATTTTATCGGGGATATCATCCGTTTGATTGACCAGAAGCAAACGGTTGTTGAAGATGTAGCTATGTTGTATGGTCACCATCGTGCCAAAAAATACCTCACCCCACTGACGGATGTGGATCAACGCCAATTGTTAGAGGAAGCGGAAAAATTGATTTTAATGGGTTTAACCCAACAAAATTCCCCCCATCGCTAGAGGTGTCGTTTATGAAAATATTAGAAATCCAGATTGATCGGTTCGGCCTTTTTCACCATTGGCAAGTCTCCTTTGATGAAGCAGCTTTTTTAACCGTATACGGCCCTAATGAAGCGGGGAAATCCACCCTCGTTAACTTTATCAAATGCATTTTTTTCGGTTTCCCGAGAAAAGCTGATTTACTTCCGTATTTAAATGATGGTGGCAATCCTCACGATGTCGGTGGCAGCATCACGTTACAGACGAAGCAATGGGGAAAGCTAAAAATCGTTCGCTATTATCAAAGAAATGGCGGAAAAGCAACGTTTTTTAATGAAAATGGGGACGTTTTGTCCGAAGAAGCGTGGTATAGCTTTCTTCATGGGATCGACCGGGATGTGTTTGAGGCGGTCTTTTGTTTTGACTTGGAAGGCTTAAAAGGCATTGAAAGGCTTAAAGCGGAAGAATTCAACCGCTTTCTGTTCAACACAGGAATGGTCGGGGAGCGGCAATTGTCTGATCTAGAAAAATCATTAGAAAAACAAGCCGGGGCGCTGTTTAAGCCGGGGGGAAGGTTGCCTCTTATCAATCAGACTTTACTGGAGTTAGATGCGCTCCAGGCTAAGCTCACCGAGTGGAAAAAACAGATGGATGACTATTTGACACTCAAAAACCAATCGGAGCAACTGAAAAAAGACATAGAAAGCGCCGTATCTTCCAAACGGGATTTGGAAAAACAGAGACATGTTTTTCAACGGTATAAAGCCGCTGAACCTCTAGTGATCGATATCATTAGCGTAAAAGAAGCGCTTAACCAGTTTCCTGACTTATCGCGTTTTCCGGAGGACGCAAAAACCCGTTATGACCACTGGCGCACACAAGTCGCAAGTTATCAAGGTGAACTTGATGAACTGGAAACGAAAATGGCGCCGATTAAGACAGCCCTTTCGCAATTCGGAGCGGAAGACGACATCTTACAGGTTGAAAAGCAGTTGACAGCCCTTCAAAGACAAGCTTCCGAGTGCTCGCTATGGGAACGTGAATGGGAGCTGAGGCGTGAACGACTCCGCCGTGAAAAAGTGGTTTTGCATGCCGATTTGGAGCAGCTAGGAATGACCGAGGACGACCTCGAAACGCTGAAAAACATGCCGCTTGACCTCGACTCAAAACAGTGGCTAAGAGATGAGATGAATCGCTGGCAGACGGAAGCGGAGCGAAGCCGAGCCATTGAAGCTGCATGCGATACGGCAGAGGAAAAGCTCCGCGCTCTGAAGGAAAGGCGGGCTGAACTCCAGAACAGTATATTGTCGGAAGCTGCGTTTCAAGAGTTAGAAAATACGTGGCGAAAACATCAACCGGAACAACTCGCCGCAGAAAAAGCACATCTAGAAGAAAAGTGGATGACACTAAAAAAAGCAAAAGAAAACGCCAAATGGCTCTCCGGTTTTAGAATAGCCGCCGTGCTCATACCTGCGCTTTTTTTTATAGGGTTCGCGCTTTTAACCCTTCATGACCATCCGTTATGGGCTGGGCTTTCCATCATTTTGGGCGGGAGCTTTTCGTTTTTGGTATGGCGGCTTTTCGGGGCACTTCGTGAGCGCTTGATGCCGCAAATGGACGAAAAGGCTTTGCGCGCACAGCTCTCAGCGTTGGAAGATCAGGACGCGGTGGACATTCATGAGCTGCAAAGCGTCTATCAGCAAGAAAAAGACCGCCGTCGGGAACTCGCTCTTGTAGAAGCGCAAATTGCCGAGGAAGAAAAAACGTGTCGCAACTATATCCAAAAAAACGAACGGATTCAACTTAAGCTCCTTGAAATTGAAGCGGGCCTCCGTGAATGGCGCGAAGCCATTGGGCTGCCGGAGATGGCCATTGCCTTGCTTCCCGAAGCTATTCAACTGGCTGAAAAAATTCGAAGTCAAATCCAACAAATCGAGGAACTTGAAGCCGAAGCCGCCCATTTTAAAGGCCTTTTGGCCGATTTTCGCGAGAGATATCAACAGGCTGTTTCTCTCCTAGATGCGCCCGATTTAACATTGGAGGAGGCTTTCGCTCGGCTTGAACACGCAAAAGCTTCACGCGAGAAAAAGCAAAAACTTATAGAAGCTCTCGAACATTTTCAAGACCATTACGACACCGTTCGGGCGAAGTGCGAGCGGGCCAAAATGGAATGTCAAAAGCTTTTGGAGCTTTCGGGAGCCGAAACCGAAGAGGCGTTTTACCGCTTTTGTTCACTCTATGTTCAAAAGAAAGAAAAAGAAAAGCAACTTCAGTCGCTCGTGACCCAGCTTCGCCATCTCGCACCGCGAGCCGAAGACAGGAAGCAATATTTTGCTTGGCTTTCAGACGGTTATTGGGAAGGTGTTTCGGATGAAGATTTTCTCAAGCAGCTGGATGAGCTAGAGTCGCATATCAAGCATCTGCAGCAAAAATTGGCCGATGCGGAGTCTCAGATCAAACATATGGAAAAGGATGAAACCTATCCCGAGCTTCTCCATGACTATAAGGAAAAACAATACGTGTTAAACGACCTCGCCAAAAAATGGGGAACCATCCGGACCGCCCAGGCTGTATTAAATGAAGCCAAAGAGCGTTATCAAGCAACGCGGCTCCCAGCTTTACTTAAGCGGGCGTCTCTTCATTTTTCTAATATTACAGCTGGCAAATATGTCAAGCTCTATTATAACGAAGGGGACGGATTCCTTGTCGAACGATCGGATGGGGTGATTTTTTCCGCAGCATCACTGAGTCGCGGCACGCGTGAACAACTTTATTTATCTTTAAGGCTTTCTCTTATGGATTTAATGGAAACGGATGAAGCATGGCCCCTCATCGTTGATGACGGATTTGTCAATTTTGATGCGAAAAGGCTCAATCAGGTGATGGAGATATTTAGACAAATCGGGAATCGTCGACAAATTTTATTCTTTACTTGTCATCGGCACGGTTCATCGGCTATCTTGGAATTAACAAATCAAAGGCGCGAAGGGGACAGATCAAATGTCGGATCTATCATTTCGGATACTGCTCGTTGAAGATGAAGAAAAGCTGGCCTCAATATTAAAAACTTATCTTGAAAATGAAGGATGGAACGTGCAAGTCTTTCATTCGGCCGAAGAAGCGCTCGATTACTTGCACAGCGGCGCGCATTTATGGATTATTGACATCATGTTGCCGGGAATGTCCGGCTATGATTTGATCAAAAAAATCAAAGAAATCCATTCCGAACAGCCCGTCATTTTTATTTCCGCCCGCGACCGCGATTTGGATAAAATTTTCGGCCTTGAGATGGGCAGTGACGATTACCTGACAAAGCCATTTCTTCCGAAAGAGCTCGTGATCCGCGCAAAAAAACTGTTACACCGAGTGTACGGACAAGGTCTAAAAAGCCATTTTATCGAACTGTCCGATTACCGCATCGATGTCAACCGCAGGAGAGTTTTTTCCAAAGATCATGAAGAAATCCTATTGACGATGAAGGAGTTTGATGTCCTTCTTTATTTGCTCGAAAACGTCAATTTGGCGAAGACCCGGGAAGAAATTCTTCGGACGGTTTGGGGTGAGGATTATGTGGGCTCAAACCGCGCCGTTGATGATGTTATACGCCGAATCCGAAAAAAAATGCCGCGCCTTCCTTTGGAAACTCTGTACGGTGCCGGTTACAGGATCGTGACTTAAAATGCATGGATCATTGTCTAAACGCATTTGGCTGTCATTTATCTTTCTCGTTTTAATCATCGGCTTGATTGTCGGGTTGATTTATCCGATTTCTTTACAAAAGGCTTTAGAGCGGGATGCCTACCACACCATTGAACAAGTCCAGCTCGAACTCATACAAAATATCGATACTTTCGATATTCCTGATTCCCATCTTGACTTCATTCAGAAACGTCAAGCGGAAAGAGCCGTCGGTCATATTTTGATTTATCAGGGACTGGAAGGAATGAAAGGTGACCCGGTGCCCGCTTCCGTCGTCAAGCAAATGCTTGATCAGGCGGCCGAACAAAAAAGTAAGGTTGGCGAGTACCATTTAACCTATCAAGGGGCAACCCTCTATTATGTCGTGCGCAATCTTAGACAAGAGCCGGCGGCCGCGTATCTTATCTCTTATATGTGGGATACGAGCACGAAACAGATGATGCAAGGACTCTGGCGCGAGTTGATTTTTGTCCTGCTCTGTGCAGGATTGGCCGCCTTGATCCTAGGTACGCTGTTGATTCGCTATTTGAAGGCTCCGTTGAAAGAGCTCGGCAACCGTTTTGAGGAAATTGCCAATCTCAATTGGAAAAAACCGTTCGAATGGAAAAGCGATGATGAATTTGGCAAGCTGTCGAAGCAATTCGAGGACATGCGCATCAACCTTATCCGTTACGATGAAGCGCAAAAAGATTTTTTACAACGGGCTTCCCATGAACTGAAAACACCCATCATGATTATCCAAAGCTATGCCCAATCTGTAAAAGATGGCGTCTATCCAGAAGAGCGGCTCGACGATACGATGGATATCATCTTAGAAGAAGCGGAGCTCATGGAAAAACGGGTGAAGAAGCTGCTTTATTATACGAAAGTCGACTCTCTGCGCGATGAAAAGCCGAATCGGGAAGCGGTTTCGTTCGGTCAATTGGCCGAAGTGATAAAGGAGCGGTTTGCGACGAATCGGACGGATGTTACGATCGCGGTATCAGGTGAAGAGGTCGAATTAAAGGTGGACCCGGAACAGTGGCTCGTTGTTCTCGAAAATCTCGTCGAGAATGCACTCCGTTACGCCAAATCTCGGATTACCCTTTCAGCAAGAACAGAAGGCGATTCGCAAGTCATGACGATTGAAAATGACGGAGAACCCATTTCGGAAGCGGAAGCGATCCGCCTGTTTGAACCATTTAACAAAGGGAAAAAAGGGCAATTCGGCTTGGGGCTTGCGATTGTTAAACGCATTGTGGAGCGCCATAAAGGGCAAATCAAAGCCGAGAATGTGGCCGGCGGCGTCCGCTTTACCATTACCGTTCCAAACGTTGGATAAATAGGCCGCTCCCGTTAACGTTTTTTATACTTGTTTGTCATTTTCAGACTACCCTAAGGGCAATGAAAGCCCTGTCATCGCCTAAAAGCCTTGGTTGAGCCATGTTTTTTTATAAAAAGTTTAAGGAGGAGAACCCATGAAGGGCATTGCCTATTTAACCGAGGGTGACCCGGTCAACCATTTTCTGATGATCAAATCGGCCACTCGGTCTGTAGCGAGTACTGGCAAACCGTTTATGACGCTGATTCTACAAGATATCTCAGGGGATATTGAAGCAAAACTTTGGGACGCAACCCCCGAGGATGAAGCAACATATGTGGGAGAAGCTGTCGTCAAAGTAGAGGGGGAAATCACTTCGTTTCGCGGCAAAAAACAGTTGCGCATTCGCGACATTCGACTAGCAACCGAGCGAGATCCTTATCAGTTGAGTGATCTTGTACCGACTGCGCCGATTTCTGCCGCCGAGTTGACGGAAAAAATCACGCAATACATTTTTGAAATAAAAAATGCGGCCATGCAACGCATCACGCGCGCGCTTGTGAAAAAACACCAAAAAGCGTTTTTTGAATACCCGGCGGCGATGAAAAACCATCATGAGTATGTGTCTGGCCTCGCGTATCACGTCGTATCGATGCTCGATTTGGCTAAAGCCATTGCGTCATTGCGGCCGGAATTAAACACTGACCTCCTTTATGCGGGGATTATCCTACATGATATGGGAAAGGTCATCGAACTTTCGGGAGCGAGTGCAACGACCTATACACTGGAAGGTAAATTGCTCGGGCATATCTCCATTATGGTAAATGAAATTGCTGATATGGCAAAAACCCTTGAGATCGAAGGGGAAGAGGTCATTCTCCTTCAGCATATGATCTTAAGCCACCATTCAAAAGGCGAATGGGGCTCTCCAAAACCGCCGCTATTAATGGAGGCAGAGGTTTTGCATATGATCGATAATTTGGATGCTAAGCTGAACATGATGCACCGCGCGCTCGAACAAACCAAACCGGGTGAGTTCACCGAACGGCTCTATGCGATGGACAATCGTTCTTTCTATAAACCTAAGCTACAATCTGTTGGCGATAAAGTAGGGGCTGTTTGATAGAATTGCGTCATATTTTACAAATCTCCTTCATATCGTACTAATAAAGAAGGACAAGATGTGAAGGAGGAGAACGATGAATAAAAAAACCAAGCGCTCGTTATATTTGATTGGATTTCTCATTGTACTGTATATTCTTCAGCAGGCCGGTGTTTTAGGCGCTATGCTTTCTTATATCGGCGGTTTGCCGTTCTGGGTGGTTTTGGTGATGGCGGGCATACTGATTAGCTTCTGGCAATTCATGAGGCATTCCGATGACGAGGAAGAAGAAGACGAAAAATGGATTGAGGAACAAGGCCAGGTTTTTATCCGTAGAATGCAAGAAGAAAAAGAACGCCGTCATAAAAACATATCATAAATTACTAAAAAAGACCGGACCCATCATTGATGATGGTCCGGTTTTTCTTATTGGTAAGAAGTTTATCAGTTTTCAGGCTGACAAAACGTCAATAGGAGACAGCCAAAAGGGTTGCTTCGGCAGGAAAGGGACTAACTACAAAGCAATTCATGTGTGGAAATAATATGCTTTTACTGATTGCGTATCAAAACGTCAGTGCGAAAGTGTCAAATCGATATGCTTTTGGCGAAAACGGCCCAAAACGCCGACTAAAAAATGCCAATTCACCGGATTGCGTATCATTTCAAGGCGATTCGTGTGCGGAAATAATATGCTTTTACCGATTGCATATTAAAACGCTGGTCCAAAAGCGTCAAAATGATATGCTTTTGTTGAAAACGGCCGGCTTTCAATCGCCTGTTTCATATTGGGAAATAACACCAAAAAGTCATTAATGCCAAGCCGATCGAACATTTTAGCTTACGGTTGGCGAAAATGCTGTCAGATAAGACATGCCGAGAAAAAATATAATGGACTTTCACTTCTTCCATCGGTTTCGGTCATTACTTAAAAAACCGGGCGTATGCCCGGTTTTTCTTACTTCGATGTGCTGGCTGAAGTTGTATTGAATAGATCTTTAAAGTCATTGTCCTTAACTTTTACATGATTGTCTTTGACGAGCTTGTCCAGAACGGTTTGTGTATCTTTCGCTTTAGATTGCAGAACAGCTTCTTTGACTTGGTCTTTAAAGTCATTCAGGCTGTCCTTTTTGGCAACTAGTTTGATGATATGGTAACCGTATTCTGATTTCACTGGTTCACTGATTTCACCGGGTTTCATGCTGAATGCTTTTTTCTCGAAGGCTTGAACCATGTCGCCTTTGTGAAACCAGCCAAGGTCGCCGCCTTTATCTTTTGTCGCGGTATCCGTCGAATAAGTTTCGGCGAGCTTAGCGAAATCTTCACCGTTTTTAAGCTTTTGTTCGACTTCGTTTGCGGTTTTCAAGTCTTTGACAAGAATGTGACTTGCCTTCACTTCCATGAGTGTATCTTTATTTTTGTTAAAGTAATCTTCCATTTCTTTGTCCGAGACTTTCACGCCATCTGTGGTCGCTTTAAAAATCAACAAATTCAAGCGAACATTATCTTTTAAATCATCCATGGTTTGTCCGTTTTGAGCCAAAACGGATTTTAATTGGTCTTGGTCGGAAATTTTATTTTGTTCCATCAGCTCTTTAATTTTATTATCGATTTCTTTATCGGTGACTTTGTATTTTTTGGACAGCAGTTGTTCATAGACCATGGTTTGTAGCACCTGGTCTCCCGCTTGGTCTTTTAACTTGTTGTAAAATTGCTCTTGTGTGATCGTTCCAGCATCGGTTTTTACAACGGGATCGTTTCCGCTGTTCCCGCAAGCTGTCATGCTGATTAATCCAAATCCTACCGCAATGGCGGCTGCCAATTTTTTCATGTCGACACTCCTAGCTCCGTTTAAATTTTCTTTGGACATTTGAATCAAATATAATATAACATATTTTACGATTTGGGTTGAGTTTTCAAACAAAAATTGTAAATGATTACACAATCCCAATATGTATCATCATTAGCTCTTCTCTATTAAAGCGGTTTACCGAGGCGGAGCAACAATTCAAAATAGCTGCTAATGAGCATAATCGTCACAAGGACATTGATAAGTCGTATAAAATGATGCTGATGGTCTTCGGGCATTTCTCTTTTATTGCAAAAAGCAATGGACAAGCCGTTTAACACAAAAAGAAAAAGGGCGCCGAAGATGATAAAGGCGATCGTAATCATCTCACAAACCTCCAACAAAAACGCGTAATTTAAGATTAACAAAAAAGCACGTAAAATGGTAGTCTGATTCGGTAAGTGAAAAGATGATGGGGAATGTCTCTGATCTATGGAAAGAGCGCAAGTATCGTTCCGGTCAGCTTTTTGCAAATGGCTACTGTTGAGGGAAGTTTTCATAAAAAAGCGGTCTCCTTCAAAGCATAATGAGTAAGGTTAAAAGAGGTGGAAACATGAACAAGTGGAAAAAAGCCTTCTTAATATTGGTGGGGCTTGATGTGTTCATTATATTGTTGATCATTGCCCTACTTGTGATTCCGTTTCAAGAAAGTGAGAAGCTGCCAAAGAACCCGAGGCAGCTTACGTCTGAAAAACCAGTCTTTACGGTTCAAGCGGACAAGCAACAACTTGTGAAGTGGGTGAATGCGGAAATTGCCAAACACCCGTCGGGGAATTTATCTTATCAGGTGGACTTAAGCGATACGCTCGACATCAATGGTGAATTAAAAGTGTTGGGGATCAATGTACCTTTCGCGATGTCGTTTCACCCTGATGTCGACCGGCTTGGGAACATCGTTCTGAGAGAAAAAGAAATCAAATTAGGCCGATTGGCCCTCCCCGCTTCAGAAGTGCTTAAATTCATTCGCGCGGGGTCTGGGCTACCCAAGTGGATCACGGTTCTTCCTGACAAACAGGAGATTTATGTTGACATGAATCGCATTGTCATCCAAGATCGCTTCTATCTTAAGGCAAAAACCATGGACCTACCCAATAATCGCATTTTTTTCAATGTTTACCGTAAGGACTAGTTAGGCGTTTTGTTTGATGAGGATGCGTAAACTGTCACGGTCTTCTTCAATAAAAGCATGTTTCGGAGCCGAGACAAGACGGACCATGCATAGGAGGTCACAGACGCCAAGGCCGAAGTTGATGGTACCAATCACGGAATAATAAAGAATCCCCGTGGAAAATAGCACACTCAATAATGACAAAACACTGGTTACAAATATCAGCGGAAATAGCATGCCGAGGAAATAGACGCGTTTTGGTATCGCTCCACTGATTACGCAATACATTCTCGGTAAAATTCCCGTCCGTTCGATAGTCAAGCTCGCTTTGTAGCCGGTTATCCAAAAGGGGACGCCATGCAATATTTTATGAAGCGGGTAGACGACGAGCGCACAAGCAAAATAGATAAAAAAATGGAACGGTACGGTTTCTTGAGCTTCGATCAGTCCATTGCATACTAAGTTATAAACGATATAATAACCAATCATGCCTAAGAACGACAGAAGAAAGAGTCGCACGGTCCCAAAATCTTTATATAGATTAAATGAGTTCAAGCAATTCATCATCTCAATCCTTTGCTTTCAAATCGATGTTGTTAAGAATGGATTACCTGCATAACTTTACTGTGGTTTTTAAATAAAATCAACCCCAAATGGCCTTATTTTTTGTGACAATTTTTATGCCGATGATGAAACCTTGGGACTGACGTGCTAATCCCTTTTTAAAATGTATAAAAAAAGGCCTCTTTGGGCCTGTTCCGTTCACTGATTTATTTTTTATCAGACGGCGGTTCGGATGGTTTCATTTCTTTCAAATGTCCGGATATGCTCTCAAGATTCGGCTTAATGTCTTCACGCCAAACCGTTATGATTTCTTGGATGTCACGGACGGTTTGTTTCAATGCAGGTAGACTTTTTCTGCCGAATTCTCCAACGCTTTCTTTAAGTGTTTCTGTTGCCACTTTGACTTCTGTCATGCTAAATTCGGCATCATTCCATTTTTCTTTCAATTCTTTCCGCCATTCTTTACCCGATTTCGGTGTGCTTAATAATACCGCTACGCTGGAAATCACTCCGGCAGTCAGAAAGCCGCATAGAAAGGAGGTTGCTTTTCCCATTTCCGTCACCTCGCAAATTTTTGCCTATTTATAAACGTTTCCCAAGACATTCGTGGTTATGTACAGATTCTAAATCTTCATGTTTATAGTATAACACGCATAATTTTAATATAAAGGGTCGTGAAGGGAACGGTTTTTGAACATTGCCCGGGGGGTTGTAAACATATCATCAAAGATGCCTTCCACGATATCGTGTAGGGATCGGTTTTCAACATTTCCCGGGGAGGGGCGTGGGGGAATGCGCGGACTTTTCCTTTTTCTTTTATTCGCTATCGGCTTGGGGCTGATTGGCCGAACGCTCTTAGAAATCCAAAACCAGAAGCGTTATGCTTTTAAAAATATCACGATTTTAAAACGGCAGCGTATGACCATGGTCCTCGGCCTCATTGGGGTCATCATTTTGATGATGGCGCTCACGACATGGTTCCTTAAATAATCAAACAAGACGCAGGGGATATCCTTTTTGTTAGGTGAAGGAGAAACCCTTGGTGTAATGATGCTGGTTTATACTATCTTTCCATTTAAAAAACCGCGGAAGGTCCGCGGCTTTATTTTTATACCGTTATGATGTTTTTCTGGCCAGTATAATAGAACGAAGGCTCTGCCTTTTGCAAATGATTGGCAGAGCCCAATTATCTTTATCCAACTTTTTTTACGGTATTTCGGTTAGAAATGCTGTTTTTCATGATTTGTTGGGCGATTGGGAATACCACTGCCATCAGAACGGTGTTAATCGCTGCCGTTGGTAAAACGATCGCTAAAAATAATCCGAGGAAGCTTGTTCCCGGCGGCAAAGAGATAATAAGCGCTAGTGATGTTAGAAATACCGTGCCGCTTAAAACGGTGCCAAGCGCCGTTAAAACAAGGGCGTTGACATATTTCGGAATGACATTGCGGATCAGTGAAAAGATCCCAAAGATCACCGAAGCGGTAATGAGTTTATCAATGACGTTCGGTAAAAACCCGCCAGGTATCGTCGTCGTCAGCCCGGAAAGGAGCCCGGCCACGAGACCGATGACGAGAAAGTTCTTACGATCACTCAACAGGAAGATCGCAAGGAACATCATCGATAACAAAAGGTCTGGCTTCATTGGAAAACTCGGAACAACGGCGTGTAAGACTGTCCCAATGGCCATAAATAAAGCGATTAAAATCAACTTCAAAACTTGACTCATTCTCATCTCTCCTCTTCTCAAGACAACGATATCCTTCGATAATGCGCTCATGCTTATCGCAAAAACATCGCCGCCTGTTTGCCGATATTTATTCGTTCGGCATTTGATCTTATTATATCAAAGTCGCACCCTGAATGGAACGCACAAGTTAAATTTCCGCCTTTGGAGATAAAAAACTTCATGCGCGATGATGGTGGACATTGCACCAAAAGGACCATGAATAAAAAGTGAAAAAAGGCCATCCGTACCATATGGCAAAGTTGGACAATGCTCCAAAAGGACCATGGATAAAAGGTGTATGCCTCTCTTTAATATGGCGTGACGTTTAAGGAGACTGGTGGAAAAACGTCATGCCATCTGACGAATGCTTTCTTCGTAGGTTTTTGGTAAAAACTTCGCCTGCTCGATTTCTGTTGCATCAAAGTTTTTCGGCAATTTCAGAAGCAATGGTTTGGAGATCATCGAAGGTATAGTCGTCGTTATGCGGCTTCCAAACTAAGCCGAAGCCATCACCTTTCCCGTACCGCGGCAAAATGTGGATATGGTAATGAAAGACCGTTTGCATGGCGGCTTCCCCGTTATTATTTAACAAGTTTAGGCCGATCGGTTGATATGCTTCGCGGACGGCATTAGCGATCTTCGGAACGGCAGAAAAAAGCTTTCCAGCAACATCCTCCGGCAATTCAAAAACGTTCGCATAATGCTCTTTTGGAATGACAAGCGTGTGCCCTTTTGTTACTTGGCTGATGTCAAGAAACGCGTAGACGTTTTCATCCTCGTAAACTTTGGCAGAAGGGATCTCCCCGTTGATGATTTTACAAAAAATGCAATTTGGATCATGCGACATGACCATTCCTCCCTACGTCTTTTATCTACTGGTAAGAAATAGGTTGTTTTTCAGGCGAGTATTAGGGTAACTATGGCTCCGACTAAAGACTTGCACCGGTTTTTGACCAGACCTGCATAAGGTCAACTTAGGCACTTTCTTCCTCTAGCAGAGCCAAGTTTCCTTTAGCAAAGCCGAGTTTTCTTTAAATTTTACCAATGCCCATCGACCATGACAACCCAAAAACGCGATCTATAAAGAAGAACCGGGAAATCATCACATAAAGTCCTATCGCCCCTATCTGTGAAGAGTCTAAGGACGAGCGGTTTAAGCCATCACACTAAAAAATAACTGACTAGGAGAAGTATGTATATAAATGAAATTTATAAAAATAATTCTACAGAAACGATAAACTGACAAAAAAGAGTCAGGTGGTTTCCAGGAATTTATAGTGGTGCTAAAAACACGAATTTTTCGTAAGCGTTTTCAAAAAAATTTTAAAAAATTATTGTTTTGCAAAAAATGCTGATAGAACAAGGATGAAAGCGATTTCAATTTTATTAGATAAATCAAAATTGCTGATATTTTATGAAAAAGGGTATTGACCTTCCGCGGCATCGGCGTTATGATGTCCACAACAAAATTGATTTGAGAAATAGCCGAAACAAAAGTTTAAAGGCGACCATGGTCAGTATGGTTGTGGAAGTTCTTTACACTTTTTTCTTTTCACGCGACTCTTTACTGCTTTTAAGGGTGAAAGGAAGCGAGGAGGTGGCCCCATGCGCAGCGATACGATTAAGAAGGGGGTCGATCGCGCCCCCCATCGCAGTCTGCTACACGCTGCTGGAGTAAAAACAAAGGACATGAACAAACCTTTCATCGGCATTTGTAATTCTTATGTTGATATTGTTCCAGGGCATAAACATTTAAGGGAATTTGCCGATGTTGTGAAAGAAGCGATTTGGGAAGCGGGCGGCGTACCGTTTGAATTTAATACGATTGGCGTCGACGATGGCATCGCCATGGGGCATATTGGCATGCGCTATTCGCTGCCGAGCCGGGAATTAATTGCCGATTCTGCAGAAACAATGATTCAGGCCCATTGGTTTGACGGCGTTTTTTATATACCCAACTGTGACAAAATCACGCCTGGTATGCTTCTTGCGGCAGCACGCACGAATGTCCCCGCCGTTTTCGTGTCGGGTGGGCCAATGGAGGCGGGACGTTCAAAGACGGGAAAACCATTATCCCTCGTCTCGGTTTTTGAAGGGGTCGGGGCGTACCAGGCTGGAAAAATAAGTGTCGCCGAATTAGAAGAACTTGAAACCGCTGCTTGTCCAACATGCGGGTCATGTTCGGGGATGTTTACCGCTAATTCTATGAATTCGATGTTGGAAATGCTTGGCTTGGCGCTTCCGGGAAATGGCACCATTGTTGCAACATCTACCGAGCGCCATCGGCTAATTCGCGAAGCCGCCCATTACCTGATGCACCTTATCGAAGAAGATATCCGTCCGCGCGACATCATTACCGAAGAAGCGATCGATGACTGTTTGGCATTGGATATGGCGATGGGAGGCTCGACCAACACCATTTTACATACGTTAGCTTTAGCCCATGAGGCGGGTATCGACTACGATTTACGGCGGGTCAATCAAATTGCCGAAAAGGTTCCTTACTTGGCAAAAATCAGCCCGGCTTCGGATTACTCGATGTATGATGTGCATTTAGCCGGCGGTGTCAGTGCCATCATCCGTGAGCTCTGCAAAATAGACGGGTTAATTCATAAAGAACGAATTACGATCACCGGACGATCGCTCTATGAAAATGTAAAAGATGCCAAGATTGTGGATGAAAATGTCATCCGTCCGCTTGATAAAGCTTACAGTCCAACCGGCGGATTATCAATTTTATACGGGAACCTCGCTCCCGATGGCGCAGTTATTAAGGTTGGCGCTGTTGATTCAAGTGTCAAAACATTTATCGGTGAAGCGATCATTTTTAACTCTCAAGAGGATGCACAGAAAGGGATCGAGGATGGCACGGTAAGAGAAGGGCATGTCGTCGTCATTCGTTATGAAGGACCGAAGGGAGGTCCGGGAATGCCGGAGATGCTTGCCCCAACTTCATCCATCGTTGGCAGAGGTTTAGGTAAAGATGTAGCGCTTATCACTGACGGACGTTTTTCTGGAGCGACGCGGGGCATTTGCGTCGGGCATATTTCACCGGAAGCGGCTGAAGGCGGGCCGATTGCTTTGCTTGAAGATGGCGATCTGATTATGATCGATTTGCCTCATCGGACGATTAACGTGCTCGTTGACGAAGAAGAACTTGCGGCGCGAAGGAAGCGCTGGCAGGCTCCAGAGCCGAAAATCAAGCACGGGTGGCTCGCCCGCTATGCGAAGCTAGTGACTAGCGCCAATACGGGCGGGGTGCTAAAAATCTAGAAGCTGAGAGCGATGAATGATGCTTGGCGAAAAATAAACATCTAAAAACGCACAAAAAACGCTGATTTTAAAACAAATATTGCGAAAGCGTTGAAGGGGATAACGAAGGCAGGCTTAAGACATTGACAGAGAGCTGCTGGTTGGTGGAAAGCGGTAATGTCACCTGTTATTCTCTCACCCCGGAGTGTTTCTCTGAAAAATGATTGAGTAGGAGAAATCGGGTTAACTGGTTACCCGTTATCCAAACCTGACTTGTGGTCGACCGAGTAGCCCGATTGTTTTATAAAGCGAGATAGGTGGCAAATCGGCTCACAAGTCACTGAGGCGGCGTTCGTGAGGGCGTCCGTGAAAAAGGGTGGTACCGTGGAAAGGCTTTTTCACCCCTTTATCCCATCGCATTCAGGCTGGGGTACGGGAGTGGAAAGGCCTTTTATCATTTTTCAATTTGAAACAGGAGGGACAAAAAGTGGAATTAAAGGCGGAGACAACGGTTCAAAGGCATTCGGAAGCGGAAACGGGAGCCGATCTTTTCATTCGTGCGCTCGTTGATGAAGGCGTTGAAATGATTTTCGGGTATCCTGGCGGTGCCGTGTTGCCGATTTATGATGCGATTTACAAGGCCTCTATTAACCATGTGTTAACACGGCATGAACAGGGGGCGGTTCATGCGGCGGAAGGGTATGCCAGGGTGAGCGGAAAACCGGGTGTCGTGCTCGCTACTTCGGGACCGGGGGCAACCAACCTCGTCACAGGCATTGCTGATGCGATGATGGACTCCATCCCCTTGGTTGTATTTACCGGACAAGTGGCCACACATGTGATTGGCACCGATGCGTTCCAAGAGACCGACGTGATGGGCATTACCACGCCGATTACGAAATATAACTACCAAGTTCGCCGTGTTGAGGAACTGCCGCGAGTGGTGAAGGAGGCATTCTATATCGCTAGAACCGGAAGGCCAGGACCGGTTGTGATCGATATTCCGAAAGATATTTCTTCGGAATCGGCGGTTGTCAAAGAAAAGCGCGAGATGATTTTACCTGGGTATACACCGGTTGCGGCACCAAATGTCTTATATCTGCAAAAACTGACGGAGGAAATCAGAAATTCCAAAAAACCGGTCATTCTTGTTGGAGCGGGAGTCATTCACGCGGGAGCCTCTCAAGCGCTATTAAGCTTTGTTGAAAAGAGAAACATACCGGTCGTGAGTACGCTGCTCGGATTGGGCGCCTTTCCTGGAGCGCACCCTCTCTTCTTCGGTATGGCTGGCATGCATGGGACTTATGCCGCCAATATGGCGCTTTACGATTGTGATCTGCTCATCAATATCGGCGCCCGCTTTGATGATCGGCTGACGGGAAATTTAAGCTATTTTGCCAAAAAGGCCGTTATCGCCCATATCGACATCGATCCAGCGGAAATCGGCAAAAACGTGCCGACTCACATCCCAATCGTTGCCGATGCGCGAGAAGCGCTTGAGAAATTGAATGAAATGGATCCGCCTATACAGCAAGCGGAGACATGGCTGAAACAACTTGAGGGGTATCGAAACGAATTCCCGCTTTGGTATCGATCTGGAAAAAACGCCCTAGCACCTGAGAGGGTCGTGGAATTAGTGTATGAACAAACCCGAGGGGAAGCCGT
>Ga0164243_10006101_pt1 | contig 18335 bp, 19 predicted proteins | sample OricompcompostOP_FD_108781 | JGI IMG/M metagenome (GOLD analysis project Ga0164243, IMG submission 108781) | Organic Plus compost microbial communities from Emeryville, California, USA - Original compost - Organic plus compost (OP) | ecosystem: Engineered > Solid waste > Mixed feedstock >... | reverse complement strand
TGAAGCACGCGTCAACCCATCTGTTTAGAGAGATCCACAGATTCCATCAGTTCATATATTCAACTGACTAAGCGGCGTTGAGGGGCGCAAACGCTATTGGATTCGACGAGTGGAGCAAGAAGAAGACGAAGGCGATAGGAGTTGACGATGTGCGAACGAAGGGACTGCAATCTCTCCAAGACGATTTGCACCGTCACGATCGATGTTGTTCAGGCATTAGCGCTCGAACGCGATTCTCTGAGGCAGCAGATTCAGCAGCGCGATCGCGAGATCGAGACCCTTCGACGTGAGCGCGAGGGGGCGGCGGAGCGACACGCACAGAATCACCGAGCCGACGGTGTGCTCAGCGAACGCAGTGAGACAACGTATCTAAACATCATCGGCGCGTTGTTGATGCTGCTACTCACGCGCGGTACGTCCGGACAGACGTCCTTAAGTTTCACAACGCAGGATTCCATCATCAGCGCCCTCGTGGATCGCTACGGAAAGTTGCCGGGCATCTCCGAGCGCACGCTACTCGCGAAGTTCGCAGCGGCGAAACGTGCGGTCAATCGAGATTGACTGCACGGCAGTGCCAGTGGCAGTTGCATGCACCGCAATTGCAGTGTGTTGCGTGACTCTTTTGTGTCTAATACGACTCCCTGACCGCATCGAGTGCTGGACCAAGCACGCGTGGTTCTCGACATGAGAGTCGCATCGATCATCTCCACCAAGGGCGGCGTCGGAAAGACGACAACCGCCGCGAACCTCGGTGGTATTACCGCCGACGCAGGACTGCGTATTCTGCTCGTCGACCTCGATGATCAACCAACACTTTCAAGCTACTTCGCGCTTACGCACCAAGCCCCCGCTGGGATTTACGAACTCCTCGCCTGCAACGAACAGCGACCCGAGCAGCTCGTCTCGCATACAGCAATTCCCAATCTCGACCTCGTGCTGTCGAACGATAGCCGCAGCCAGCTGAATACTCTGCTCCTGCATGCGCCCGACGGCCGACTACGGCTGCGTCATTCGTTGTCAATCTTTCAGAACGACTATGACCTGATGCTGATCGACACGCAGGGCGCCCGCAGCGTGCTGCTCGAGATGGCCGTGCTGGCATCGGATCTCGCGGTGTCTCCGGTCACACCAGAGATTCTTGCTGCACGCGAGTTGCATCGAGGGACGCTGCAATTGCTTCACGACATTGCCCCCTTCCGGCAGTGGGGCATCACGCCGCCGATGCTGCACGTGCTGCTCAATCGCGTGCCGGCGGTATCCGCAAGCGCACGCCTCATTCAGCAGGCACTTCGACAGGTCTACCAATCGGAGCCAGGCGTATCGGTGCTCGCGACGAGTATTCCAGCGATCGAGGCTTATCCGCGCGCGGCCAGTCTCGGCCAGCCGGCGCATCGCGTGGAATCGCGCCGTCCCAGCGGACGCGCGGCGCCTTCAGCACTTGAGACTTTGCGTGCGCTCGCTTGCGAGCTGTTTCCAGAGTGGCAGGAGCGCTTGGCACAGCTTTCTGCGCAATCCTGCTCTGCCGTTCGCTGGAGCGAGCGCAATGGCTGAGCTGACGCTGAAGGATCTGGCGACGAAGCTGCGCAGCGAGCGCTTCGATCGAGCGGCGCCGTCCACGCCCACCTCGAGCGATCCGGCAATCGACACACCCATGGTCGTAACGCTCGACGAACTACGACCGTACGAGCTGAATCCACGCATCACCCGAAATTCGAAGTACGACGAGATCAAGGCCTCGATACGTGAGCGCGGGCTAGATGCGCCGCCCGCGATTACTCGGCGCCCTGGAGACTCGCACTTCATTATTCGCAATGGCGGTAACACGCGCCTGGCGATCCTGCGCGAACTTTGGAGTGAAACCCGCGAAGAGAGGTTCTTCCGCATCCCTTGCCTGTTCCGGCCTTGGTCAGCGCGAGGTGAGATCGTTGCGCTCACTGGCCATCTTGCGGAAAACGAACTTCACGGGGATCTTTCGTTCATTGAGCGAGCGCTCGGTGTCGACAAGGCACGAGAGCTATATGAGCAGGAGAACGGTAATCCTCTATCGCAGAGAGAACTCGCGCGACGACTCACGGCCGACGGCTATCCCATCAGTCACTCCTTGATCAGCCGCATGCAAGACACATTGCGGCATTTGCTACCTGCAATCCCTAACGTCCTTTATGCCGGCCTAGGAAAACATCAGGTCGAGCGACTGAGCTCGTTCCGCAAGGCAGCTTCGCGCGTGTGGGGACGTCATGCTTCTCCTGCATCGACAGCAGTTGAATTCGGCACCCTTTTCCAGGATGTTCTTTCAGGGTTCGATGCTGACCCAACGAAGTTCGACACGCGGCGCGTGCAGGACGAACTTCTGAAACATATGGCGCGTGTGCTCACCTCTGACTACGACACGCTAGCACTGGAGATCATCGACGCCGAAGGGATCGCGGACGCGATCAATCGCGATCCTGCCGGACAGCCAGCGCTCAATCCACCCTTCCCCATTGAACGCGCAGCATCGCGTCTCATCGACGCAGGTTCCTCGCGACTGGCAAGCACGCCGCCAACGCAACCGCCGAGGTCCTCGCCCGGCAGCACAAGGCCGCGATCGGAACCCAGAGGGCTGCAGGTTTCGCAGCAAACATCGCACGATGACGAGACGAATGACGTCGGCGAAGAACGCGCGGACGAGGTCGACGCATCATATGTGAATGAATTGTCGGCTAAGACATCAGACAATGAGCCGCGATCCAAGCCTCAGAACGACATGGTGCGTATCGACCCAAGCCGGGCCGACGAGCTCGCGTCGTTCACTATGCTCTGGCACATCGAATCCTCGCTCGATTCGGCAAGTGGATTGCGATCGGAGATCGCTCGGTTAGCGACAGAGGTTGCGACGGAATGCTCGATGGCGGATCGGATCAAGAAAGTCGCTGACGGTGTTGGTTACGTATGCATCGTGTCGGGCTCCCGCTCGAAGCAGCCGATTGTTCCATCGCAACGGTCACTCCTGGCACTATTGACGGTGTTGAGTAGTGACCCCACCCACATCATTAGCCCCGAGACCGCCGATACGCTCAGGGACTCGCTCGCAGCGCTGTTGCAAGGTTCGTCCGATCGGGCTCGCTCGGCCGAGTCAGTCCCACGTCTATCCGATGGAAGCTTGGTGAAACTGTTTCGATCCATCTGTCTAACCCGACGATTGCGCGACATCGAATCCGTGAAGGATTCGCCATTCGAGCGCGACTCCGTGGCAAAACTTTGAGGAGTCGGACCCATGACCTCGCCTCATCCGCTCAATCAAGCCGTGATCCAGCAAGCGATGCAGGACCTGCGAAACGGTCAGCTCGCGCGATGGGAAGGCACAGGATTTACCCCGGATCTACTTGAAGTACTGAAGCACCCGGCGAATGCCATTGCGCTCGCGCATGCTCGAGTCCCGTGGGTGAAGTGCCAAATCAATCGCGATGTCGTACTGCGGACCTTGAATCGAGTGCCGGATGTTCAGAAAGAAATCGAAATGATCGATCGAATGCTGCGGCTCGGCGCGAGTACCGAGATGCTGAGTGAGTTCCACGGTTTGAGTCACCAAGAGGTCGCGCGACGACGAGCCCTCTTAGGAATGCCGGAGCGGAAGGGCCGCTGGCCCGTTCTGACCGAAGAACAAGATACGGAGCTGTGGCAGGCATGGAGCAAGAGCGCCAAAGATCGAGGGATCGATGTTGACGACGACACCGTCATGCTCGACCTCGCGATGGAGCTTGCCGAGGGTCGAAGCTTGCCGCTGGCCGTCGTATGGAGCGCGATCCGCGACTGGATAGATCAAGGCCTGTTATAGCTACGCCTCGCGTACCACGTGTGCGGTGTTGCCCCGGGCAACGCTCCAACAAGCCAAGGCACTTCTCCCGATCGAAGATCGGCAGCCCAATCTGATTTTCACCAGTAGAAAATTCCGCCGGAAGTGCGAGTCGATCGCGGGTATCGCAAGTTCGATGATCTTTAGATTCGGGTCAGCGCTCGAGACGTTTTGTTGACTGACCGCCTTCCCGAACACCGTCATCCTCACGCCATCACATGCAGAAGGATGGTGGCCGATGGCTGAAGAACTACGATTGAATGTGGGGGCGCTACGTAGCGCGATGCAGCTCACGTTGCACACCCATCATGCCTCACGCATTTGGCATGGTCGGGCGCGCAGCGAGGATCGTGCCGGCATCATCGGTTTGAATGGCTTCGTCTCGATCGCAAACAAGTTGAAGCGCGGCGCGGAGCAGGACGACCCGTACTCAGACTGGTGGATGCTGCGACTCGAAGCGAAGCTCGATGACACGAAGGCTCGTTTGCAAACGCTGCGAGAACAAGTCGACGAGATATTGGCCAACGTTCCTCCCGCCTTGTCGCTCGGTGAGAACCTCAACGTCCAGCCCGTCAAGTTACCGCTATTCGTCGGCTCGCAACTTGGCTTTCTGGCGGTCTACGCGCTAGCCGACTACGACGATGTCGCACGGCGCCTGATCTTGGCCCACCACACCGCACTGATCGACCGTCGCGCGATGGAGCGTTGGTTGGACGAAGGCGCGCACTTACTCCGCAGTACGTTCTCCATGGCGCAGCAGTATCGCTATTCCGGCGCTACCCGCGATGACTTCGCCGCGAACAATGCCGTCGCGCGTGCAGCTTTGGAGAAATTCGGAGCGCTGCCGCAGGACGTTCTCGAAGGAACACGTCGCTCTCGCTTTGCGCCCCCGATCATTCGTCGATCCGCGCTCCGCGCAAACGCTGCCACGACGTCAGTTGGATCCAACGACGCGAGCTCGTCGTTGGATGCCAGCACTGAGACACATCCGAACTCGGAACCCGCCGATGAGGATGCGTCACCATGACGTACTCGGCATTCGACCAACACACCGGGCCGCAATCGAGGCTGTTCAGGCCGTTGGAACAGACAGACTTCCGACGACTGGAACACGCAGCCTCTCTAAAGGGCCTTTTAAGACCTTTTAAGGGTAAGGGAGAACTGATGCTCTGGGCCAAGCAAAGCGAAGCCCTTCGCGACGGACTGACATCGCTGGCGCAGGGACTGCTCGCACAGGCGGCGCATCATCCATTCAATCTGCTTCCCGTTCTACTGGCCCAGCAAAACACCGGAGCGGGGACGACCTTTCTGCGCTGGCGCAATGCCGACCGCTCCGCGATGGGCGTAACGCTGTGGAGCGAACTCATCGCGAACGCGGATACACCGACCCCACTGGTGCACGAGCTGTTTGCGATCGAGCTGCAGCGCATCGCGCTCAACATGCAGATCAGTGTTACCCATACGATCGCTCGCCAAGCATTTCAGTGCGCCGACAAGATGGCGCAGGCAGAAGCCCTCTACCTGCGACGCATCGATCGGCACGTTTCCAATGTGTCAAAGGAGTCCATGTCATGAGCACCCACTTCTATGGCGAGGGCAATATCGGCTCTGCGCCTGAGTACCATCAGTTTCCGAATGGCAATGACGAGCCGCACAGGCTGCTGCGCCTGAATGTCTATTTCGACAATCCCGTGCCGGTCAAAGATGGTTTCGAAGACCGTGGCGGCTACTGGGCACCGGTCGAGCTTTGGCATCGCGATGCGGAGCACTGGAGCACCCTGTACCAGACCGGTATGCGCATCCTCGTCGAAGGTCGCACCGTGCGCGATGAATGGACAGACAAGGACGAGCAGCCTCGCGAAACCTTCAAGATCGAGGCGCGCAAGATTGGCATTCTGCCGTATCGCATCGAGCGAGTGACACTCGAGCCAAAATCTTCGGGGGCAGCACAAGCCGGAGAATAGACCCGCACTCTTTGAGCGGCTGCGCCAATCGTCAGCCGCTCAACGTGCGCCAATCAATCCGGCGTTCCACCCTTCGCTATGACCCTGCAGCAGATCGCGCTCCGCTTGCATGCTGACGCTGACCCGCTAATCCAATCCGACTGCATCAGGAAAGAGCGTGCGCCTATTTCTCTGCGAAAAGCCCTCGCAAGGTAAAGACATCGCGCGTGTGCTGGGTGCGAATGAGCATCGTACTGGCTTCTGTGCCGGAGCGAATCTGATCGTCACATGGTGCATCGGTCATCTGCTGGAAGCGGCAACACCGGAGTCGTACGGCGACCAGTACAAGCGCTGGTCCATCGAACACTTACCCATCATCCCCGAGCGTTGGAAAGTCGAGGTCAAGACAGCAACGGCCGGGCAGTTCAAAATCATCCAGAACTTGTTGCGTGATGCCACGGAGGTCGTCATCGCGACGGACGCGGATCGCGAAGGCGAGATGATCGCTCGCGAGATCCTGGACGCCTGCGGCTATCGCGGGCGGATTCAACGTTTGTGGCTCTCTGCCCTGAATGACGCTTCGATCCGCAAGGCGCTGGACACACTGCGCGCTGATCTCGACACCCTGCCGCTCTACCATGCCGCGCTCGCGCGCGCTCGAGCCGACTGGCTCATCGGCATGAATCTGAGCCGCCTCTTCACGATCCTCGGGCGACGCGCCGGCTATGACGGCGTTTTATCCGTCGGGCGGGTGCAGACACCAACTCTCCAACTGGTCGTGCATCGCGATCGTGAAATCTCGAACTTCATCTCCGAACCCTACTGGGCAATCGATGCGGATATGGCAGCACGTGATCGGCCGTTCACGGCTCAGTGGATGCCGCCGCAGACGGCGACGGACAGTGCAGGCCGATGTCGCGACCAACGCATCGCGCAGGATGCGGCTGCACGACTTGGCGGCGCACGTGAGGCGCTGGTCGTGTCCATAAGTACGGAGCGCGTACGCGAGCCGCCTCCTCTACCCTTCGACCTAAGCACGTTGCAGGAGACTTGCTCGCGTCAGTTCGGACTCGATGTACAAGAGACTCTCAACGTCGCTCAGTCGCTGTATGAAACGCACAAGGCGACGACGTACCCCCGCTCCGATTCGCGCTACTTGCCGGACAGCATGTTCAGCAACGTCCCGCAGGTGCTCGATGCGCTGCTCGCGACAGATCCGAGCCTCAAGAGCTTGCTTGTTTCACTCGATCGTACGCAGCGCTCGCGCGCATGGGACGACAGCAAGGTGAGCGCACATCACGGCATCATTCCAACGCTGGAACCGACGAACCTTGCGAGGATGTCCGAGAAGGAACGATCGGTATATCGACTCATTCGGGCACATTACCTGGCGCAATTTCTACCGCACCATGAGTACGACCGAACCCTTGCGACGCTGACATGCGGTGACCTGCGGCTTCAGGCGAAGGGCAAGCAGGAGAAGGTGCACGGCTGGCTCAGTGTTCTGGATGGAATGAGGAGCGACGGCGACGGCACGCAGGAGCCCACTCAGCAGCAGGTACTGCCACCGCTCACGCAGGGAAGCGCTTGCTCTATAGAGCGCGTCGAGTTGAAGTCACTCAAGACTTTGCCGCCCCAACATTACACCCAGGGCGAGCTCATCAAAGCGATGAAGAGCATCGCGCGCATGGTCAGCGATCCTCGGCTGAAGCAAAAGCTGAAAGAGACGACGGGAATCGGCACTGAGGCTACACGTGCCGGGATCATCCAGGGTTTGATCCGGCGCGGCTATCTCATCAAGCAGCGACAATCGCTGCGAGCATCGCCATCCGCGTTCATCCTGATCGATGCCATTCCCGCGGCGATTGCAGATCCGGCGACCACGGCACTCTGGGAGCAAGCACTCGAGCTCATCGCCGAACGCGGCATGAGCCTCGATACGTTCGTCAGCAAGCAATCCGTCTGGGTTGCACAACTCGTCCGAGAATACGCGAACACTTCATTGCCGCGAATCTCGGCGAACTCTGCTCGCCCGCGAAGCTCCCGACGGACGACCACGTCCGTTGTTAAGCAATAACATCTCAGACCTCCCCACGCGCACGCTCCTTCTGCAAGGTGCGCGCGTTCTCTTCTGACGAAGCCCGTCAATCGAACGAGAAGGTAGATCTCTCGATAGTCGCGTTCGCGATTCGTTCCTTCTGGTGCTTTCGTTGCGCTCGAGGGGTCTCTTGACATGCTGCCCCGTGCGCCCTGTCAGGAGACCCCTCGGGTCAGCGGTAATCGTCGCCGGTTGTTCGCCGGCGAAACAATGAACTCCCTTTGTGCGCGGATGCGTGCCACACAATGCCGACTCCAGCCACGACAAGGGTCGGGTGCGAAGTGCTGCTTGACTAGCGAGGCTCCACGACGGCCACGCTCGGACACAGCAGCTCACAGGTGGTGCTGTTGTCTCAAGCCGAAGGCGCATCCGCCTTCGGCATCTTAGTCACCAGCGCCACGCCGTCTCTGACGTAGAGCGTTCGCGCATCGAGCGAATGAATGCGGCGGCGATGAGGCTCCCGTTCGTGCTCACTCCGATTCGTCTCTTCGCAGAATCTCCCCACACGTGCCGCTGACTTGTCAGCGTCATTGCCAGCAGTCATCGGCCTTCAAGACTGCGCGCGCGGGATCCATCCCTCGCGGGCCGAACCAGTCCGCCAAGCATCCTCGTGCGGACGAGTCGCCCGAGTACCGGGCGACGATGCACGTTCATCCCAAGAGCATTTTCCAGGAGTTCACAGATGACACATTCAATCATCAGTGACGGTGCCCCTCTGCGCGTCGGACCTGCCACGTACACAGCAGGGGGCTTGATCAAGTTCCATCGCTATCGTTCCGGAGAGATCGGCATTCAAATCGTTGGTGACCAGGGAGAGCCGCAGGGCGTCGCCACCGTAGCGCTCGTACCCTCAGGCGCACCGCACCCAGGCGAGTATGGTGTGTGGCTGAAAGGCTGGTCCGAGAACGATGGTGTTCCCGACGCGTTGGTACGAGCCGGCATCGTCACACTGACCGGTCATACATTCCGCATGGGTTATTGCGAAGCCCAGCACGCGGAGTTGACAGCACGCGCTATCGCGCTGCTCACACACGTTAACCCGTAGGCGACCGATTCCGGCCGTGCCATTAGCACGGCAATTCCCGCTGGCATCAGTTGATCGCAGGTCCTCCGCGGAATGGCTTCCGGCTAGCCCGGACAGTTCTGACGCCATCTGTTTGGGTCGCAAAGCGCGGCCATTCTTTTCAGTACTCGATCGAAGACTCATCGAGGTCCTTCTCACCATTCAGGAGAACAGGCCATGGATACGAACATCACAGTCGATAGGGCTAATCTCGCGATCACGGTTCAGCTCGAACTGCTGCAATCGCACTTAAAGAATGCTTCCGAGCTCAGTACCACCGCACACGAGCGCATGACGCACGGCGATCGAAACGGTGCACTCGGCTGCATTGCCGATCTGGACGCGCGTTTGTCCGAGGCGAATGCGCTGTACGGCGCGGCGCTTGTGCTTCACTGCATGACACCGCTCGACGAAGATCGAGGACGAGAGCAATCGGTGGCGAATATCATCGAGGGCATCCGCGAACGCTATCCCGGCATTACGCCGTGGATTAGCCCGGGCGGCATCTTCTCTCTCCGGCTTTCTTGTGATGACGGCGGCTACATCTCGATCACCGACCCGCTAGATGGGATCAATGCAGAGATCCTTGTCGATGGTAGGCAGACACCACCAACGCTCGAAATGGAGCGCTACGGACCTGATCACAACATCCTCGAGAGTGTCTACTTGACCTCTCTCGATGAAATCGTCGCATGGATTGACTCAGCACTGAGCTGCGCCGGCGCGCGCAAGAGCGTTGAGTGAAACAATCCATGCACTGGTTCGGCTCCATCTGTGAAGTGTCGAGAGCTTCGGAAGCGAAGCTCTCTTCTCTTTACCCCTTTGACGAAATACGGTTCTTGCCATCTTCGGATTTCCGGATGAAGTGGTAATGGCGATCGCCATACTGAGCCCATGTCTGCTGACATCGTCAGCAACATGCCCAGGTAGTCAGGGTCTTTGAGACTACGGCGCGGCACTTGCTTCGCTGACCCGTCCAGTTCGCTTTAAGCATCCCTTGCGCGAACGATCATCGTCAGATGACGGATGCCTGCCTCTTGTCTTGCTAGTTCTCTTCATCAACCCACGCGGGGCACACACACCCGCACGGGCCAGGTGCGTCTCCGCTCGTGTCATGACATCACTGGAGACTCACCATGTCTGCTTCATCGTCAAAGAAGTACTTCGATCTTCATATCACCGGCATCGGCTACGTGAATCGCATTCGCGAAGTGAAGCCAAAGCGAGGTGAGCCGTTTCTCGCCTGCAGCATTGCTGCGCTCAATGGTCCTAGCGACTCCGTGGAGTACCGATACTTCGACGTGAAGGTATCCGGAGCCGACGCTCAGCACTTGATCAAGCGATGCAAGGAAGCATCGGATGCAGAACGGAAGGTTCTGATCGGTTTTCGCCTCGGTGATCCGTGGCTCGATGTTTTTACCTATCGGTCTGACCACGCAAAGGCGGGACAGACGGGCGTCAGTCACAAGGCCCGCCTGCTCTTCGTGAGCTGGATCAAGATCGACGGCAAACTCGAGTACGAAGCCAAATCCAAGCCCTCCGATGATGCGCCGGAGGGCACGCCTCGCATACCCGAAGCTCCTGCTTCACATGAAGCGCCTGCTCCGGATACTGAAACGCCTCCCGCTGCAGCACCCGAGAAGGCTGCTTAGTGCTCAATCGCAAGGCCCGCTCGCATGAGGGGCCTTGCATCTCTTCACACTCATCTAGAGGACTGTCCCATGATCACACTTCCCGGCCAGCTGGCCATCAAGACCATCCATGGACGCAACGGGGACTTCAACGTTGGCCGCTTGACCACAAGCATCGGAGAGTTCGTCACGAAGAACGCCGAGCTGGACCAGTATCGCGAGGGAAAATACGACGGTGACTTCAGCATCGTCGAAATTCGTCCCTCGATGTACACGGCCGGCGGACGCATGGTCATCGAGCTGCGTGCGGTGCTGGGCGGCATGACGCTGTCAAGCATCGATTCGCTGTCTAAGGACGAAGCACGTCGCCTCACGCCGCAAGAGATGGACCCGCTCGATGAGGAGGGTCCGAAGCCTCAGCCCTCACCCGCAGCGCCGACACAGGGCATCGTGCCGGCAGCGCCACCATCTGATCCTCTCGTTGATTCGACGCCATTTGGAGCCGCCAAGTCCGCGAGCGAAATCAAAGGCGTGCAGCAGGCCGACAGCACGCTGTTCGGCACGCTGTGGCCGCTCGGTCAACTCGTAAAGCTCGACGCCACCGTTGATCGACGCGTACTGCGTCAGCAGCGTGATCGTCTCGGCCAGTTGGGCTATGAGTTCGAGCCGCGCAGCCAAGATTGGCATCTGAGAGCGGCGTAGTTTCCGTTCGATGTGTTCTGCCCCGGGAGGATTCGCGTCCGACCGGGCGCATTCCTCCGGGCCTTCTTTCCATGTCACGCGAGGAAATCGTCATGTCATCCAAGCTGGATCCCATCCTATCGACGATCACCGTGGATCAATTCGCTCTAATCGAGGATCAACTGTCGAACAACGAGGTCTCTTCAGACCAAGAGATCCACGCGCTCTTCGTCGAGAGCGGACTCACCGAGGCTCAGGCCTCCCAAGCACTCACCTACCGCAGCCGGTACGGCCGGCACATCTATTTGAAAGGCCACACCCCGATTCTCAGAGGGGATGAGGCGTTGCGCTTCGATCCGCGCACTGCTCGTTTCGAGCGCGACGTGGGATGACCCGCGAGCTTCGAAGCACCGGCGCAGTTTTGTTGATCGCAGATTCCATCTACCCACTCCGGGGCGATCTCGTCCCGGAAGGGACGGGATTGCCTCCTCTACTGAGGAACACTCCCATGCCCGAACATTCTTCTCTTTCACGCTTCTATCGCATCCAGGAATGCCAAGACCTGATGGTCGACGGCTGCTTGTGTGATGAGCGACGCAATCTAATCTTCTTGTCTCTTTGGGGCCGCGACACGGCAGTGCAGGAATTTCTCGCGCGGCTCACGTTGCGCCAGGACGAAAAGGGGCTCGACCACTTCCATCTCATCGACGATTCTGAGCAGGCGGAAACGCTCGTGTTCGTTGGCGATGTCGACCGACTCGAAAAGCGCACCACACGGGCATTTCGACAAACCTTGTTCGGTTCGATGATCAACGTCTGGCTCTTCGACGTCCGATGCATCAAGCCCGACAAAGCGAATGGCTGCGCGCTGGCGATTCTCCCGAAGGACTCTGATTGCACCCAACGACTTTGGTCAGTGGTGCAGGAAACGTGTCCCCTACCGCTACTCGATCACTGGCGCGACAGCGTGCTGGACCTCCTGAATGAGAGAGCAATGCTCTGTTCTCTTCCTGCCATCCTGGGCTCGATCGAAGGCTATCGTCTTGCTCTCGACCTGCCCGCGCTTACCGACGCGCTCGGCGAGCTCATCAGAAATGAAGTCCTCGGCATCGAACCGACTTCAACAGCTTCGGACAGGCCGCTCCGGCGCGCCGCCTGAAGTCACCTGCGCTGGCATGTGCATCCGTGCGCATGCCAGCACTCCATCCAATCTCGAGGAGATCTCTTATGGCTCTCATGTTCCCCCGCATTGCGCGCAATTTTGCGAAGAACGGCTACTTTCCAACCGACGAACAGACGTTGGAACGAGTGCTCACTGCGTTGGTGCCGGCTTCCACGGGCACCATGTGCATTCTCGATCCGTGTGCAGGCGAAGGCGTTGCCATCGCCGAATCAGCGCACGCGCTCGGACGCAAGCGAGTGCGCGCATACGCCGTCGAGTACGACGTTGAGCGCGCAGTCCACGCCCGCGGGTTGGTCGATCGGTGTCTACAGAGCGATCTGATGGACACGATCATTTCACGTCAGGCGTTCGGGCTGATCTGGCTGAACCCTCCATACGGCGATTTGGTTCGCGATCAGTTGGGCGGGTATCAGTTCCAAGGTCGTGCTCGACTGGAGAAGCTCTTCTATCAGCGCAGTCTTCCACTGCTTCAGTACGACGGGATCCTCGTCTTCTTCGTCCCTGCATACGTCCTAGATCGGGAGTTAGTAGGCTGGCTTACGCGTCACTTTGCCGACCTGCACATCTATCGTGCGGTGGAAACGCAGTTCAAGCAGGTAGTGATCTTCGGACGACGCATTCGTCAACGTGATCAGACCAGTGACAGTACGCGAGCATCACGCTCGCTGCTGCTGCAAGTCGGTCATGGCGATGTCGAAGTCGACGAGCTGCCCAGCGAGTGGCCGCTCCAGCCATACATCGTTCCTTCTTCACTGGGTGAGCCGGAGCACTTCTATCGTGCCTCGCTCGAGCCTGCACAGTTCGCCGCGGAGGTCCACCGCCTGAAAGGGTTGTGGCCGATGATCGACACGCAGCTCGGCGCCGCTCAGCAAACAGCGCGCCCTCCCGCCCGTGCGCTGTCCCGTTGGCATCTTGCACTCGCACTTGCAGCGGGCGGGATTTGCGGCGTGGTGAAGTCCAAGACCGGAAAGGTCTTCGTTGTCAAAGGCGACACCCACAAAGAAAAGGCTGTCACGACAGAGTTCACGGAAGCCGAGGACGGCTCGGTTTCTGAGACTCGCGTCCTGACGGACCGATTCGTTCCCGTGATTCGCGCGTGGGACATGACACCTGAATCCTCGACACGAGGCGAGGTGCTGACCATTCGCTGAGCAGCGCTCACGGCACAGTTCGTCACTTTCCGTTTTCCCACCCAACGGGGTCATGTCGACCCCAGCGGGGCGCCATGGCTCCGACTCTTGCTACAGGAGATCGCCCATGGATATCGCACCTTCATCATCGGCCTCTCTGAGGCCGTTCCAAATCATCGCATCGCCAACGCGAAGTATGCACACACAGCGCAATGCGCAAACATTCCTGTGCAACGCCGCGCGCTCTCGTCTGTTGGAGCTGGGCGCACAAGCACTCTCCGATGTCGAGCTACTCGCAATCCTACTGCCCAGCCGCGGACGCAATTCGCCACACGCTTTGGCTGCTGACCTGCTGACAATCTATGGTTCGCTGCGCGGGCTGCTCGTGGCAGACCGTCATGCCGCGCGCGCGCACGGACTCACAGCCGCTGGCTACACCTCACTGCAAGCTGCTCTTGAGCTTGCGCGTCGGCACTATCAAGAATTGATGACGTGCGGACCTGCTCTCACCGGGCCGCGCGTGGTCCGCGAATTTCTTCGCATGCGGCTGCGAGACCTGCCCCATGAAGTGTTCGGCGTCTTGCACCTCGACAATCGCAATCGGTTCATCTGTTACAAGGAACTCTTCCGCGGCACGGTCGATGGGGCCAACGTCCATCCACGAGAAGTCGTGAAGGACGCGCTCGCACACAACGCCGCGGGGACAATCCTCTTTCATAATCATCCGAGCGGTGTCAGCGAGCCCTCGCAAGCGGACGAGCTCATTACGCGCCGATTGAAAGAGGCGCTTGCATTAGTTGATGTCAGATTGATCGACCACCTGATCGTGGGCGATGCGTCTGTCGAGTCATTCGCAGAGCGAGGACTCCTTTGAAAGTGCAGCTATGGCTGCGCTGACTTCGTCCTAAACCCCTTCTCTTCCATCCACCCACGGGGTATGTCGCCTTCCCCGCTGGGAAGGTGCATGCCCCGCTTCTTTGGAGTATCACCATGTCTACTGAAATGCTTTCACAGACCACGGCGGACGCTGATCCTGAGACTTCACAGCCTTCTAAGCTCTCGTGGAGTCTTACGGATTTCGTATCCGAGTTCGGAGATGAGCTGCTCGAGTCTCTGAATCGCACCAATCCTCCCGTCTATGCCGGTCAGGCACGAACACATCGTCAGCAAGTGCTCGCAGGGCTGAAGCGGCAGCTGTTTTCCGCGCAAGCAGAGGTCGTCCATGCGGCAACGGAATTGCTCGCGAATCGCGGCGAGCGCGCAGTCTTCGTGAATGGTGAGATGGGCTGCGGCAAGACCGTCATCGGAATCGCCATTGCTGCCGTGCTGCACGCGGAGGGCTACCGACGCACGCTCGTTCTCTCACCGCCGCACCTGGTCTACAAGTGGCGTCGCGAGATCCTTGAGACCGTTCCTGGTGCGAAGGTCTGGGTGCTCAATGGCCCAGATACCTTGCTCAAGCTCATCAAGTTGAGGGAACAGCTCAATGTCCCAGATCACGGTCAGGAGTTCTTCGTGCTCGGACGCGTGCGAATGCGGATGGGTTTTCATTGGCGCCCGGCCTTTGCTCGTCGCCGTACTGCAGATGGCATCCTCGCAAGCTGTCCAAGTTGCGGTGAGGTCATCGCCGACGTCGACGGGGAGCCGATCAAACCGGCGCTGATCGAGGCGGAAGAGTCTCGTCGTCAATGCGCTCGCTGCCGCGACGCGTTGTGGACGTTGATGAGACCCCACACCCTGTCTTCCGTCGATCAGTCCCAAGTCGTCCTCAAGGCGCTGAAACGAATACCGACGATCGGCCCCGCCACTGCTCAACGGCTGATGAGGCAGTTTGGTGAATCGTTTCTCGCCTCGATGCTCGGTGACAATCTATTCGAGTTCATCAACCTGATGGATGCGGATGGGGAGCTCATCTTCTCCGATCGGCAAGCGCATCGTATGGAGCGTGCGATGTCGAACCTGGAGTTTGGATTCGGAGAAGGTGGCTATCAGCCTTCGGAGTTCATCAAACGCTACCTGCCGAAGCGTACGTTCGACGTACTCATCGCCGATGAGGCACACGAGTACAAGAACGCTGGCTCGGCGCAGGGGCAGGCGATGGGTGTCATCGCAGCAAAGGTCCGAAAGGTCGTCTCACTCACGGGCACATTGATGGGCGGGTACGGCGATGACCTCTTCTATCTGCTCTTTCGAGCGTTGCCTGCTCGCATGATCGAAGACGGTTATCGGCCGAACAAGCACGGCAGTCTCACGCCGGCGGCACTCGCATTCATGCGGGATCACGGCGTATTGAAGGACATCTATACCTCGCGCGAAGAGGACGCCTCTGCTCACAAGACTGCCCGAGGGCGGAAGGTCACGGTTCGAACGGTCAAGGCGCCCGGGTTCGGTCCACAAGGGATTCTGCGATGCATTCTCCCCTTCACAATCTTCCTCAAGCTACGGGACATTGGTGGCAACGTGCTGCCACCCTACCAAGAGGAATTTCGCGCGGTGGCGATGAATGCACAGCAAGAGCAGGCTTATGCGCAACTCGAAGGTCGGCTCAAGTCGGAGCTACGTCAGGCACTGGCGCGTCGCGACACGACACTGCTGGGTGTCGTGCTCAACGTGTTACTCGCTTGGCCCGATGTTTGTTTCCGGGCGGAGACCGTCAAACATCCTCGAACCAAGGATTTGTTAGCGTTCGTGCCGCCCGTGTTTTCCGATCACGAGCATTCACCGAAGGAGCGCGACCTTGTCGATATATGCCGGCGGGAGAAAGCTGCCGGTCGCAAAGTGCTCGTCTACAGCGTTTATTCCGGCACGCGGGATACGATGAGTCGCCTAAAAACCCTTCTGAGCGAAGAAGGATTCAAGGTGGCGGTGTTACGCGCCAACATCGAAACCTCGCGGCGAGAAGATTGGATCGCCGAGCAGCTCGATCGCGGGATCGATGTTCTCGTCACCAACCCGGATCTGGTCAAGACAGGTCTGGACCTTCTCGAGTTTCCAACGATCGTGTTCCTGCAGTCAGGCTACAACGTCTACACATTGCAGCAGGCCGCGCGGCGCTCGTGGCGTATCGGTCAGAGGCTACCGGTCAAAGTGATTTTCCTCGGCTACGCGCACACGTCGCAGATCGCCTGCCTGGAGCTCATGGCCAAGAAGATCGCAGTTTCGCAGAGCACGTCGGGAGACGTGCCGGACTCGGGTCTCGATGTACTGAATCAAGACGGTGATTCGATCGAGATCGCACTCGCACGGCGGCTGGCGACCTAGTAGTCACACCACGTTGAACGGATTCGGCCCCTTACGGGGCCGAATCCAATCCGTAGCACTGCTCGACGACGGCGCTCCACAATTCGCCGATTCCGACTGCGGATTGTCTGCTGAGTTCTCCGCGATCGCTCGCCACGCTGAGGGCCAAATCAGTGATGTGCGGAATTCCAAATGCGACGCGCTGCTTTCTCTCATAGTTACATCCAGATCCTTGTGCGGATCGTCGTGGCCGCGGTTCTTGCTGGCCTGATGTCCGGCTGTGCAGCCACGACTCCACCTCACCTGGAGGCGTCGAACGCATCGACCGATTCCTTGTCGCTCGCACCAGAGTCGGTCGTCCGCAATGGGCGATACACACTGGTCGAACTCGTCCCCGAGAGTGCTCAAGACGATTTGATGCAGCAACTCGTGGACGTCGCGTTTCCGCCCGCCATGATTCAGAACGTCGGAGACGCATTGCGCTATCTACTACTGCGGTCGGGATACCGCCTGAGCGATGAGTGTGAGGCTGCTCGCGCCTTTGAGTCCCTTCCGCTCCCCGCCGCCCATGCACATCTCGGTCCGCTGACGTTGGCGCGCGCGATCCAAGTCCTCGTCGGTCCTAGTTGGAATCTCCAGCGCGACGAGACATCGCGCCGCATCTGCTTTGTGCGCATCGAAACGAGCGCTTCGTCAGCAAGTACGTGCGTAAGCACTGGAGCAAACCATGAGTGATTATCCGGAGTATTCGCGTTCACGGCTGCTGCGCGTGTTGTCGATCGTATGGATCGCCCTGATCAGCGGTCTCGTTTTCGTGGATCGCGTCAGCGTCTCGCATCTGACTCAGCGCGTCGAGCAGAACATCGATCATTTAGTCGTCCAGACGATCGAAGAGAAAGTGGCCGCGCTCGAGCAACATGTGCAGGCGCTGCAGCGCCAGCCGAGCCCTGTCAGTCAGGAGACGTTCACAGCCGTGCGACAAGCGTTCGATGAGCGGCTTTCACCGATCGAACAGCGGTTGAAAGACGTGGCAGGCGCCGACGACCTGCGTCCGTTGGAGGATCGCCTGAGCGCCATCGAAACACGCCTTGCACGCGCGCGCACGAAGGACACCACCACCACGACACATGGAAAGGCTTCGGCGCAAACGCCGCCCGCTCCCCCTGATCCGCCTTTCACGGTGCTCGGTGTGGAGCGGCGCGCTGGAACGTTCTTCCTATCAGTCGCACCGGCGGGTGCGTACTCGCTCGATAGCGTACGCGTGTTGCAGGCCGGAGAGGCTTATGAGGACTGGCAACTTGAATCCATTGATGCAGAAGTCGCGGTATTCCGTATCAATGGCCGTTCGCAGCGAGTGACCGTTCCATAGGTGTCGGCGTGAGGACCGCCGCTTCATACATATGTATGCGCGTGTTTCCAGGCGCCGCGCTCCTACTGCTCCTCCTCCCTCTGTCCGGGACCGTTGCGCAAAGCGGCCGCACGGCTGAAACTCGCATTACTGAGCACCAGGTTCGTTCCTCCACGGCCCTAC
>Ga0164243_10006100_pt1 | contig 18336 bp, 15 predicted proteins | sample OricompcompostOP_FD_108781 | JGI IMG/M metagenome (GOLD analysis project Ga0164243, IMG submission 108781) | Organic Plus compost microbial communities from Emeryville, California, USA - Original compost - Organic plus compost (OP) | ecosystem: Engineered > Solid waste > Mixed feedstock >... | reverse complement strand
TCAGGGCGCTGCGGCGCGAGAAGGTGAGGAGTTGGCGCGTGAGGTTGGCTCCGCGCTCCACCGCCTGGCGGATGCCCGAGCGTATGACCTCGCGCCGGGCCGGGTCCTTGGCCCTTTCCATGAGGTCGAGACCGCTGGAGGCGACCATCAGTATGTTGTTGAAGTCGTGGGCCACGCCGCCGGTCAGCCGGCCGAGCGCCTCCATGCGCTGACTGTGGCGGAGCGCGGCCTCCGCCTTCTCGCGTTCGGCGATCTGGACCAGCAGCTCCTCGTTGGCGGTCGCCAGTTCGGCGGCCCGGGCCTTCAGCTCGGCGTTGGCGCGCGCGAGATGGCTCTGCGCCACCCCCAGGACGGCCACGACGAGCAGGGCCATGACCAGCAGCAGGACGACGCCGCCGTAGCGGGCCAACCGCCGCGCCGAGGGATCGAGGACGGAGGATAAGAGCACCGTCCCCAGATTCGAGCCGCTTTCGGTCACCGGCGCCGTGACCTCGATCAGTCCGTCGACGATCACCGGGGGCTTCAGGGCGGCCCGATCCGGCGGGGCGGCGCCGGCGCGGCCGTAGCCGGTCACCAGCTTGCCGTCCGCATCGTAGATGCCCGCGGCGCGGATCTCGGGATTGGCCGCGAGCGCCGAGACATACTCGTGGGCCGTCTCCATGTCCTGGAAGGCGAGAGCGGCGCTGATGCTGGCCGCGAGGATGCGCGCCTGGACCTCGGTTTCGCGCACCGCCTGTTCCCGATAGGCGCGCTCGTTACGGACCCCGATGGCCAGGCCGGTGACCAGCAGGGCGAACACGCTGACGATGATCACCGCGGGCACGAAGCGCCAGCGGACGGTGCGGCGGGGCGCGGTCGGCACGGCCACGATCATGAGCCCTCCCGCTCCGCCGCGCGGACCGCCAGATTCAGCAGTTTGGACGAGATCGTCAGCCCGCCCTGCTCGGTGGCGAGGCTGTCGATCAGGAAGCGGACCCGGTTGTTCCTCACCACGAAGTGCACCATCCCGCGGGGGCCTTCGCCGCGCCGGTCGTCGGTCACGGTCAGCACCGGCGCGCCGCGCACCGCGTTTAGCACCTCGGCCGTAGGCTGGGCCTTGGAGCCGATGGTGTAGAGCACGTGACAGGGGATCGGCCCCCGCCCCAGCTGCGTCATGTGGCGGACCACCACCGGGTGCTGGTCCACACGCTGGTTCGCCGCAGCCCGGTCGAGCACCGGCCCGAACGGGTCGTCGCCGACGATGCAGACCACGAAGGGGGCGGTCGCCGAGGCGAAGGCGCCCTGCGGCCATTCCACGAAGGAACCGAACTTGTAGAGGAATGTGGCCTTGACCGGATATTCGAGCGACGGCCGCCCCAGCACCTGCACCGGCGCGGTCTGGGTCTGGGCCTGAGTCTGGGCCGGGCCCTGCCCCTGGGCCTGCGCGGCCAAGGCTGCGCCGAGAGCGAGGCCGAGGCCCGCGGCGAGACTTGCCCCGGCTCGGGCCCCTGCGGATCTGCGAGCGCAAAATCGCGGCCGTGTCGTGCGGCGCGACATCAGAAGCCCCAGCGAAGCGAGGCGTAGACGCTACGCGGCGCCCGCCGAGGAATGTCCGCGTCTACGTTTTCCAGATGGCTGTCGTGCAGCAGGTTGTGTCCGGTCAGCGCCAGCTCGACGCCCTCGGCCAGCCGCCAGCCCAGGCTGGCGTCCGCTTCGACGTAGCCGGGCACACGGGACACGCGCAGCTCGTCGACGCCGCGCACCCGCAGGTCGAGACGGAGACGGCGGGCAAGGTCGACCTGGGAGCGGATCGAGGCCTGGAAGTCCGGGTCGTCGCCCGTGGTGCCTGCGCCGTTGAACACGTCCACCCGGCCCGGCTTGAGCTTGATCTCCTTGTGCAGGGCGCTCAGACCGGCGCTGAGCCGCCAGCTCGGCATCACCTGATACGTCCCCCAGGTCTCGACCCCGTAGACGGTTCCCGCCAATCCGTTGGCGAAGTTCAGCAGGAAGCTGGGCGAAAGCTCGGTCGTACGAAGGTCGTCGTAATCGTTCAGGAAGACCGAAACCGACACGCTGGCGTTCGGCGCCGGCTGGCCGCGGTATCCGGCCTCGTAGGCGACGAGGTGCTCGGCCCCGAATTCCGGACTGCGGGCGAACTGACCCGGCGAGACCAGATCGCGCTCGATGCGCGAGGGCGTGCGGGCCGCGCGGGATACCGCCGCCCAGAGCAGATGCTGGCTGGAGACCTGCCAGGCGATGCGGGCGTTCGGCAGATATTCGAGCCGGCCGAGGCTGCTGTTCTCGAGCCTCAGCCCCAGGGTCAGGGTGAGGTCCGGCCCCAGCCTCACCTCGTCCTGAGCCAGCAGGTTGACCAGGTTGAACCAGCGCCTTTCGGGATCGAGGGTGAAACCGCCGGACGCGCCGTCGAACCGATCGTGGATCAGCCTCACGCCACCGCCTACCACGAACCGATGCCGGTTTCCCGGCGGGCCGGCGCGCCGGACGTCGAGATCGTAGGTGTCCACGCCGTCGAAAGCGCCGGGCACGCTGCGGTTGGCTCGGTCGAAATAGGCCTGGACATCCCAGGCGCCGCCGCGGGCCCCCGTGCGGGTCCAGCGTCCCAGCACGTAGCGGCCCCAGTTGCGCCCACGGTCGTCGCTCCGGTTGTCGTAGAGGTCGCCCTGGACGGTGAAGAGGTCCGCGCCGCCCTCGTGGTCGAGCCGGAACCCGCCGCGCGCGCCATGCCATCCCTGGGGCGGACCGGAACCGGCGGCGTCGAACGGTCCCCGGTCGAACAGGCCGGCATAGACCCGGAACGCGGTGGCGGGACCCAGGGACCCGCCGTAGCCGAAATGCAGCGACTTCTCGTCCGCCCCGTAGGCGACGCTTCCCCGCGCGCCTTGCGACTGGGCGGCGGAGCGGGTGACGACATTGATCACGCCGTTGACCGCGTTCACGCCCCAGAGGCTGCCGCCGGGGCCGCTGACGACCTCGATCCGCTCCACGTCGTCGAGCGTCATGGTCTGGGCGTCCCACAACACGCCCGACTGCATCGGCGTGTAGACGCTGCGTCCGTCGATCAGGACCAGCAGCTTGTTCGCCGCGCCGGTGGAATTGAAGCCCCGCGCGCTGATCGCATAGTTCAGCGCGTCCACCTGCTGCACCTGCAGATTGGGCGCGAGCCGCAGCGCCTCGGCGAGGCTCATGACGCCCGCCCGGCGGATGTCCTCGGCGGTGATCACGAAGACGGCCGCCGGCGCGCCGGCCAGCGGCTCCGGCCGCTTGGCGACGGAGGTGATTTCGACCTGGGCGAGCTCGTCCACCGAAAGGCGGCCGAGGTCTTCGAGCGAAGGTTGGGACGCGCGCGCCTGCAAGGCCGGCGCGACCGCTGCGGCGAGCGCAGCGCCGGCGGCGCCCCACGCGCGCAACCGGCGGCCAGACATCGGCACTACGGTCATCACCCCCCTTCGTGCGACCTTCGAACGACCGCCCGCCAGCCAGCAAGGCGACGATCTTGCTACTATAGCGCGTAAGGCGAAGCTTTGTTCCACGAAACCGGTCACCGGATTCGCGAGCCGGAGCGCCTTGACTGGCGGCCCGGCGCAGGCCAGCGGTGACGCACCGACATCCCTGGAGCTCTCCATGCTCGAACGAGCGATCGTCATCTTCGGCGCCACCGGAGACCTGGCGCAGAGGATGCTGCTGCCGTCCCTCTACTTCCTGGAGCTCGACGGCCTGCTGCCGCCGGACATGCTGGTGGTGGGCGCCGCCCGCAGCGAGATCCCCGAAGCCGAATTCACCGAGCGCGCCCGCGCCGCGGCGATGGCCCGCGCCGGGGCCGACTGGCGCGAAGAGACCTGGGAACGGCTGGCCGGACGGCTGGGCTACTGCATGGTGGACGCAGGCGCGCCCTCGACCTTCGCCTGCCTCGGCGAGCGGCTGAAGGGGGTCAAGGAGACGATCTTCTACCTGTCGACCTCGCCCAGCCTCTACGCCGATATCTGCGCCGGGTTGATCGGCGCCGGCCTGACGGGACCCGAGAGCCGCGTGGTGGTGGAGAAGCCCATCGGCCACGACCTGGCGAGCTGCCGCGCCATCAACGACGCCCTGGGCTCCGCCTTCTCGGAGGAGCGGATATTCCGCATCGACCATTACCTGGGCAAGGAAGCGGTCCAGAACCTGATCGCCCTGCGCTTCGCCAACACCCTGTTCGAGCCGCTTTGGAACAAGGTCTCGATCGACCACGTCCAGATCACCGTCGCCGAGCAGGTGGGAGTCGAGGGCCGCTGGGGCTATTACGAAGAACACGGCGCGTTGCGCGACATGGTGCAGAACCACGTGCTCCAGCTCCTGTGCCTCATCGCCATGGAGCCGCCCGCCAGCCTCGACCCGGACTCGGTGCGCAACGAGAAGGTCAAGGTGTTGCGCTCCCTCGCCCCGATCACCGGCCGCGACCTCGAGCGCTCGACCGTGCGGGGCCAGTACGTCCGCGGCGTGGCCGACGGCGCCGCGGCGATGGGCTATGCGGAGGAGGCCGGCGGCCACCCGGCGGAGGCCGAGACCTTCGTGGCCCTGTGCGCCCACGTGAACAACTGGCGCTGGGCGGGCGTGCCCTTCTACCTCCGGACCGGCAAGCGCATGGCCGCGCGCGCGTCCCAGATCGTGATCCAGTTCCGCGAGGTGCCCTACTCCATCTTCGGCGGGGCCAACCTCTTGGCGAACCGGCTGGTGATCCGGCTGCAACCGGAGGAGCACATCTCGCTCACCCTGATGAACATGACCCCGGCCCTCGACCGGACCGGGGGCATGCCGCTGAAGCCCCTGTCGCTCGACCTGAGCTTCGCCGACATCTACGGCAAGACGCAGCGGCGGCGGATCGCCTACGAGCGCCTGCTGCTCGAGGTGATCAAGAACGACCCGACCCTGTTCGTCCGCCGCGACGAGGTGGAGGCCGCCTGGAACTGGATCGACACCATCGAGGCCGGCTGGGCCCAGCAGGGGATCAAGCCGGCCCCCTACCCCGCCGGCTCCTGGGGACCGGCCGGCTCCTTCGCCCTGACGGAACGCAATGGCCATAGCTGGTACGACTGAGCAGGCCTTCGAGAGCGCCGAGGCCCAGGCCAAAGCGCTGGCCGCCGCGGTCGCGGACAAGATCCGCGCGGGCGTGGCCGAGCGGGGGGAGGCTTCGCTCGTCGTCACCGGCGGCTCGACGCCGGGACCGCTCTACGACGTCCTGTGCAAGGCCGAGCTGCCGTGGGACCGGGTCCGGCTGACGCTCAGCGACGAGCGGTGGGTCGCGCCGGACGATCCGGAAAGCAACGAGCGCCTGGTGCGCACGCGCCTGCTCCAGGGGCCTGCCGCCGCCGCGCGGCTGGTCGGGCTGAAGACCCCCGACGCCTCGCCTCAAGCGGCGTTGGCCGCGGTCGCGGCGGCGGTCGCCGCCCTGCCCAGGCCGTTCGCCGCGGTGGTGTTGGGGATGGGCGAGGACGGCCATGTCGCCTCACTGTTCCCGGGCGACGCCGCGCCCGAAGCGCTGGACGCCAGCGGCGCCTCGCTCGTGGCCGCTGCGCGATCCCCCACGGGGGTTCCGCGCCTGTCGCTCACCATGACGGCCCTGACGGATGCCGAGGCCGTCTACCTGCTGGTCCGCGGAGAGGCCAAGCGCGCCCTCCTGAAGGATGTGGCGGCCGGGCTTCGCCCCCATCTGCCCGTGTCTGCGCTGCTTCGCCAGGCTCGCAGCCCGGTCGCGACCTATTGGGCGCCCTGAACAAGGAAAATCCCGTGTCCCTGCACCCCGCCATCGCCGAGATCACCGAGACAGTCCGTGAGAAGAGCCGGGGGACCCGCGCCGACTACCTGGCCCGGATGGAGGAGGCCCGCCGCCGCGGCTCGGCGCGGGGGACCCTTTCCTGCGGCAACCTGGCCCACGGCTTCGCCGCCGCCCCTGTCGCCGACAAGCTGCGGCTGCGGGACCCGCGGGCGGTGAACGTCGGCGTCGTCACCGCCTACAACGACATGCTGTCGGCGCATCAGCCCTTCGGCGGCTATCCCGACATCATCAAGCAGGCGGCGCGCGAGATGGGCTGCACCGCCCAGGTGGCCGGCGGCGTGCCCGCCATGTGCGACGGCGTCACCCAGGGCCAGCCCGGCATGGAGCTGTCGCTGTTCTCCCGCGACGTCATCGCCATGGCCACGGCGGTGGCCCTGTCCCACAACATGTTCGACGCCGCCCTGTGCCTTGGCACCTGCGACAAGATCGTGCCGGGGCTGCTGATCGGATCGCTCGCCTTCGGCCACCTGCCGGTGGTGTTCGCCCCGGCGGGGCCGATGTCCTCGGGCCTGCCCAACAACGAGAAGGCCCGGGTCCGCGAGCTCTATGCCCAGGGCAAGGTGGGGACGGACCAGTTGCTGGAGGCCGAGTCGGCCTCCTATCACGCCGCCGGCACCTGCACCTTCTACGGCACCGCCAACTCCAACCAGATGCTGATGGAGGTGATGGGCGTCCACGTCCCCGGCACGGCCTTCGTGGAGGCGAACACCCCGCTGCGCGACGCCCTGACCCGGGCCGCGGCCCAGACAGCCTGCACCCTGGTGCGCGAAGGACGCGGAGCGTTGTGCGAGGTGGTCGACGAGCGCGCGGTGGTGAACGGCATGGTGGGGCTGATGGCCACCGGCGGCTCGACCAACCACACCCTGCACCTGGTCGCCATGGCCCGCGCGGCGGGAATCCTGATCGATTGGGAGGACATGGCCGCGGTCTCACGCGTCACGCCGCTCCTGGCGCGGATCTACCCCAACGGCTCGGCGGACGTGAACCAGTTCCACCGGGCGGGCGGCATGGCCTTCCTGGTCCGCGAGCTGCTGAAAGGCGGGCTGCTGCACGCCGACACCATCACCGTCGCGGGCCTCGGCCTCGCCGCCTACGCCAGGGAGCCCGTGCTGGAGGGCGAGGCCCTGGTCTGGCGCGACCCGCCGGAGGCCTCGCGCGATCCGGACATCCTGCGCCCGCTGGACGACCCCTTCGATCCGCAGGGCGGACTGAAGCTGCTGACGGGGAACCTGGGGCGCTCGGTGATCAAGGTCTCGGCCGTCACGGGCGAGCATCGGGTGGTGGAGGCGCCGGCGCTGGTGTTCGACGACCAGGACGACTTCCTGGCGGCCTACAAGGCCGGCGCCCTCGACCGCGATTTCGTGGCGGTGATCCGCTTCCAGGGGCCGAAGGCCAACGGCATGCCCGAGTTGCACAAGCTGACGCCCGCCCTGTCGGTGCTGCAGGGACGGGGCCGCAAGGTGGCGCTGGTCACAGACGGGCGCATGTCGGGCGCGTCGGGCAAGGTCCCGGCCGCCATCCACCTGACGCCCGAGGCCCTCGACGGCGGCCCCATCGCCCGCGTGCGCGAGGGCGACCTGATCCGGCTGGACGCCGAGGCGGGGACGCTGGAGCTGAAGGTCGGAGCGGCCGAGTTCGCCGCCCGTCCGCCGGCCGCCTTCCGCGGCGAGGCCCACGGGATGGGGCGCGAGCTGTTCGGCGCCTTCCGGCGCGCGGTGGGGGGGGCCGAGGCCGGGGCCAGCGTGTTCTTCTGAACCCGGAACAACCTCGATTCCCGCAGCACATGCGGACCAAACAATTAGGTCCTCTTGATATTCGCGAGCCTCACAAGCCAAGCTCGAGCTGAGCCGCGGAGTATTCCTGCGGAGAAGGCGCCCCATTGACTTAAGCGATGCATCCGATCACCTTCCGCCTCGCTCTCGCGGGAGAGACTGGGATTCGTTCCCGGCGCCGAAGGCGTAACCGCCCCGGAAACGCTCAGGCAAAAGGACCGCGCGAGCTGAGGAACGCTGGAAAGCAGCCCCAAAAGGGCTCGCCGACGGAGCAAGGGCCGATCCGGCCCCAATCTCTCAGGCCACAGGACAGCGGGGGCGCGTGACGGACGGCGGCGGCCGTTTCGTCCACGCCGGTCCCTCCGCCTTACGAGCCTGTGGATGACAGCCCCCCAAACCCTTCTCGCCACGCCGCTCACGGCTGCGCACCGCACGTCGGGCGCGCGCATGGTCCCCTTCGCCGGATACGAGATGCCGGTGCAGTACGCCGAAGGCGTGCTGGCCGAGCACCGCTGGACCCGCGCCCACGCCGGCCTGTTCGACGTCTCCCACATGGGACCGGCCTGGCTGCGCCCGATCGACCCTCCGGACGATGCGGAGGCGGCGCACCAGGCGATTTCGGCGGCCATCGAGCCGCTGGTCTGCGGCGACATCGCGGGCCTCGCCCCCAGCCAGCTTCGCTACACCCTGCTGCTGAACGAAACCGGTGGGGCGCTCGACGACCTGATGGTCGGCCGTCCCGCCGCGCCGGCGGACCAGGGCTCGCTCTACCTGGTGGTCAACGCCGGGACCAAGGCGGCCGACTCCGCCCGCATCGCCGCCGCCGTGCAGGGCGTGGCCAGGCTGGAGCGCGCCGACCACGATGCGCTGATCGCCCTGCAAGGCCCCGAAGCCGCGGCCGTGATGCAGGGTCTCTGCCCCGGCGCCTGCGCCCTGTCCTTCATGCGCTTCGGATCCTTCGAGGCGGACGGCCAGCCGCTGCTGATCTCCCGCTCGGGCTACACCGGCGAGGACGGCTTCGAGATCCTGGCCCCGCGCGCCTACGCCGGGACGCTCTGGGCCAAGCTCGTCGCCGACCAGCGGGTGAAGCCGGTCGGCCTCGGCGCGCGGGATTCGCTCCGGCTGGAGGCCGGGCTGCCGCTCTACGGCCACGACCTCGACGAGACCACCAGTCCGGTCGAGGCGGGACTGGCGTTCGCCGTCTCCCGCCGCCGCCGCACGCGCGGCGACTATCCCGGCGCGGCGCGCATCGCCCGCGAACTGGCCGAGGGCGCGGCGCGCGTCCGTATCGCCCTATTGGTGGAGGGCGCGCCCGCCCGCGAAGGCGCGGAGATCGTCCACGACGGCCAAGTCGTCGGCCGCGTCACCAGCGGCGGCTTCTCGCCCACCCTGTCGCAGCCCATCGCCGTCGGCTTCGCCCCGCCGGCGCTCGCGGCGCCCGGAACCCGGCTCTCCGTGGTTGTCCGCGGGCGGGCCCAACCGGCCGAGGCGATCGCCCTGCCCTTCGTCCCCCATCGCTACGCGCGCAATCCGTGAAGGATCTCCCCATGCTTTTCACCAAGGATCACGAATGGGTCGCCCTGGACGGCGACGTCGCCACCGTGGGAATCACCCGTTTCGCCGCCGAACAGCTCGGCGACGTCGTCTACGTCGAATTGCCCGAAGTCGGCCGCAGGGTCGCCCGCGGCGAGGGCTTCGCCGTGGTCGAGAGCGTCAAGGCGGCCTCCGACGTCTACGCCCCGCTGTCCGGCGAGGTGATCGCGGTGAACGGGGCCCTGGCGGGCGCCCCCGACACCGTGAACGCCGACGCCGAAGGGGCGGGCTGGTTCGCCAAGCTGAGGGTCTCCGATCCGGCCGAGTTCGAGGGGCTGATGGACAAGCCGGCCTACGACGCCCTGATCGCGGAGGGCTGAGACCGATGCGCTACCTGCCCCTCACCTCCGCCGACCGCCGCGAGATGCTGGCCGTCATCGGAGCGCCCTCGGTCGACGCCCTGTTCGAGGACGTGCCGGCGGCCGCCCGCCGCGACGGCCTGGTCGACCTGCCCCTGCACCAGGGCGAGTTGGAGGTGGAGCGGACGCTGTCGCGGCTCGCCGCCCGGAACACGCCGGCGGGGTCCGTCCCCTTCTTCTGCGGCGCGGGCGCCTACCGCCACCACGTGCCGGCGAGCGTCGACCACCTGATCCAGCGCTCGGAGTTCCTGACCGCCTACACGCCTTATCAGCCGGAGATCGCCCAGGGGACCCTGCAGGCGATGTTCGAGTTCCAGACCCAGGTCGCCGCCCTGACCGGAATGGAGGTCGCCAACGCCTCGATGTACGACGGCTCGACCGCCGCGGCCGAGGCGGTGCTGATGGCCATGCGCGTGACGCGGCGGCGCAAGGCCGTGCTGTCGCCGGGCCTGCACCCCCACTACGCCGACACGATCTGGAGCCTCGCACACGCGGCGGGCGGCCGGATCGAGCGCCTGCCGCTGGCCGTAGACGCCGAGGCGCGGGTGCTGGAGAGCCTGGACGACCAGACCGCCTGCGTGGTCGTGCAGACGCCCAACCTGTTCGGAACCGCAAGCGACTTCACCGCCCTGGCCGAGGCCGTCCACGAGAAGGGCGCGCTGCTGGTCGTAGTGGTGACCGAAGCCCTGTCGCTCGGCCTCGTCAAGTCGCCGGGGGAAATGGGCGCCGACATCGTCGCGGCCGAGGGCCAGTCGATCGGCAACGGGCTGAACTTCGGCGGACCCTACGTCGGCCTCTTCGCGACGCGCGAGCGCTACGTGCGCCAGATGCCCGGCCGCCTGTGCGGCCAGACCGTCGACGCCGACGGGCGGCGCGGCTTCGTCCTGACCCTGTCGACCCGCGAGCAGCACATCCGCCGCGAGAAGGCGACCTCGAACATCTGCACCAACTCGGGGCTCTGCGCGCTGGCCTTCTCCATCCACCTGAGTCTGCTCGGCCAGGCGGGGCTTGAGAAGCTGGCGCTGCTGAACCACCAGGCCGCGCGCCGGCTGAAGGCGGCGGTCGAAGCCCTGCCCGGCGTGGAGGTGCTGACGCCGCGGTTCTTCAACGAGATCGCCGTCCGCCTGCCGCGACCGGCCGCGGCCCTGACGGAAGCGCTGGCGGCGAAGGGGGTGTTGGCCGGCGTGCCCGTCTCCCGCCTCGATCCCGACGCGGGATTGGACGAAGTGCTGCTGATGGCCGCGACCGAGACCACCACCGAGGACGACATAGGCCGCCTGGCGGCCGCGCTGAAGGAGGCGCTGGCGTGAGCATGGTCAACATCGGCCGGCCAACCCGGCCGCAGATCGCAAGCGAGGATGCGGGCCGCGGCGGCGGCGCCTTGCTTCAGCCGGAGGGGCTGATCTTCGAGGTCGGCTCGCCGGACAAGAGCGGGGTCGACCTGCCGGAACCCGAACTCGATGCTTCCGATCTGGGAGACCTGGTGCGGAGCGAGCCGCCCGCCCTGCCCGGCCTGTCCGAGCCCGAGGTCGTGCGCCACTACGTGCGCCTGAGCCAGGGGAACCACGCCATCGACCTGGCGCTCTATCCGCTCGGCTCGTGCACCATGAAGCACAACCCGCGCCTGAACGAGGCGATGGCCCGGCTGCCGGGCTTTTCCGACATCCATCCGCTGCAGCCGGTCTCGACCGTGCAGGGGGCGCTGGAGCTGATGGACGGCCTGGCCCACTGGCTGAAGACGGTCACCGGCATGCCGGCGGTGGCGCTGTCGCCTAAGGCCGGCGCCCACGGCGAGCTGTGCGGCCTGCTGGCCATCCGCGCGGCCCACGAGGCCCGGGGCGACGCGCGCACCACGGTCCTGGCGCCGGTCTCGGCCCACGGCACCAATCCCGCCACCGCCGCCCAGGCCGGCTATGCGGTAGAGAGCATCGCCCAGACCGCCGACGGCCGGGTGGACGTCGGGGACCTCGCCGCCAAGCTCGGCCCGCACGTGGCGGCGGTGATGGTGACCAACCCCAACACCTGCGGCCTGTTCGAACGCGAGGTGATCGAGATCGCGCGGCTGGTCCACCAGGCCGGCGCCTACTTCTACTGCGACGGCGCCAACTTCAACGCCATCGTCGGCCGGGTCCGCCCTGCCGACCTGGGCGTGGACGCCATGCACATCAACTTGCACAAGACCTTCTCCACCCCGCACGGCGGCGGCGGGCCGGGCGCTGGCCCGGTGGTGCTGTCCGAGGCACTGGCCCCCTTCGCGCCGGCCCCGTGGATCGTGGATCGGGACGGCCGCTTCGAGCTGGTCGAGCACGCGGCGGACGAGGCGGTTCAGGCGCTCGGCCGCATGTGCGCCTTCCACGGCCAGATGGGCATGTTCGTGCGCGCCTACGCCTACATGCTGAGCCATGGGGCCGACGGGCTGAAGCAGGTCGCCGAGGATGCGGTGCTCGCCGCCAACTACCTCAAGGCCCGGCTGTCGGACGTGATGAGCCCGGCGTTCGACGGCCCCTGCATGCACGAGGCCCTGTTCGACGACGCGTGGCTGGAAGGGACCGGCCTTTCGACCCTCGACGTCGCCAAGGCGCTGATCGACGAGGGCTTCCACCCGATGACCGTCTACTTCCCCCTGGTGGTCCGCGGGGCGATGCTGATCGAACCCACCGAGACCGAATCCAAGGCGGAGCTCGACCGGTTCGCCGAGGCGATGCGCACGGTGGCGGCCGCCGCCGCGTCCGGCGACGCGGACCGCCTCAAGGGCGCCCCCTACCACGCCCCCTTGCGGCGGCTGGACGAGACGCTGGCGGCGCGCAGCCCCAGGCTGGTCTGGAGGCCTGAGGCCGCCGGTTAGGGCAGGCCATTCAAAATCCCGTCATTCTCGGCGGCTCCGCCCACGCTAGGCGGCCAGGGTGTCGTTCTCGAACAGGCGGTCGATCGACAGCAGGGTCAGCATGGACGAGCCCGAAGCGATCAGGCCGGAGACGAAGCGGGCGCAGGCCGCGGCGCCCAGGTCGGGGGCCGGCTGCACTTCCGAGCGGTCGATGGTCAGGATTTCGCTGACGCCCTCGACCAGCAGCCCGGTCAGCCGCCCGGCGATGCGGGCGACGATGATCGCGTGCCGGCTGTCGGGGGTGGTGCGCGGCAGGCCGAGCGCCGCCGCAAGCTCGATGATCGGCAGCACCTGGCCGCGCAGGTTGATGGTGCCGAGCACATGGTCCGGGGCCCGCGGCAGCGGCGTCACCGGCGACCAGCCGCGGATCTCGAGCACCGACTGGATATCGACGCAGAAGTCCTGCTCCGCGACGCGGAAAGTGATCAGTTCGGCCCGGCCGCCGCTCGTCTCGACCTGCATCAGCACGCCTCCTGGCTGAGGTTCGAAGTCGGGCCTGCGGCCCCCCAAGCGGCCATTCTGCCGCGCAGTTCGATCCATCTTATTAACGGCCAGGCTCGAAGCGCCGCGCCGACGCCTCAGCGGAAGCTGTCCTTGGCGGCTCGGACCGCGGCGAAGGCTTCATGGTCGGGGACGCCCGACACGCCCAGCTTTCCGGCGAGCCTGGGCGCCCGCAGGAAGGGGTTGGTCGCCCGCTCGGCCCCGATGGTGGTCGGAACAGTGGGCTCGCCCCGCTCGCGGGCCGCAAAGACCGCCTGCGCCCGCGCCGCCAGCGCCGGATCGTCGTCGACGGACAGGGCGAAGCGGGCGTTGGATGCGGTGTATTCGTGCGCGCAGTAGACGACGGTCTCGTCCGGCAGGGCTGCGAGCTTGGACAGGCTCGACCACATCATGGCCGCGTCGCCCTCGAACACCCGCCCGCAGCCGAGGGCGAACAGGGCGTCGCCGACGAACGCCACGCCGTCCGCCGGGCTGTAGTAGGCGATGTGCCCGAGAGTGTGCCCGCCCACGCCGATCACCTGGAATTCGGTCGCGCCGAGCCGCACGACGTCGCCCTCGCGCACCTCGCGGTCGAGCGGGGCGATCCGGCGGACCTCGGCGGGCCCCACGATCTCGGCGCCGGTCGCCGCCTTCAGCGCCTCGTTCCCGCCGGCGTGGTCCGGGTGCCAATGGGTGTTGAGGATGAGGGCGAGCTTCCAGCCGCTCTTGTCCAGCTCGGCCAGGATCGCGTCGGCGTCGGGCGTGTCGACGGTGGCGGCGAGCCCCGTTTCCCGATCGCGCACAAGATAGCCGTAGTTGTCGGAGAGGCAGGGGAACTGGCGGATCTCGATGGGCATGACGAAGCCTTTTCGCTAGGCCTTCCCTATATTCCGGAAGCCGGTCGTCCGACGAGAGGCAGATGCGACGCGACGTTCTGGACCTGCGGGCCTTCTACGCCACGGCGCTCGGCGCTGCCGTGCGCGACCTCGTGGCGCGCAAGATCGCCGAGGCCTGGGACGACGCGCATGGCCTGGATCTCCTGGGGCTCGGCTACGCCACGCCCTACCTTCAGCCTTTCCTGGGCCGAGCGCGGCGGGCGGTCGCGGCGATGCCCGCGGCTCAGGGCGTGGAATGCTGGCCCGCGGGCTCCGCCAACCTCGCCTGCCTGGCTGACGAGACCGCCCTGCCCTTTCCCAACGCCCTGTTCGACCGCGTGCTGGTGATGCACGGCCTGGAGGAGAGCGACGATCCCGTCCCCTTCCTGCAGGAGGTCAAGCGGGTGATGAGCCCGTCGGGGCGGGTGATCATCGCCGTCGCCTCGCGCCGGGGCCTGTGGGCCGGCTCCGAGACCACCCCGTTCGGCTATGGCCGGCCGTTCACGCGCGCCCAGCTCGAGGAGGCGGTGGTCGACGCAGGGCTCGAGCCCGCGGCCTGGTCGCGCGCCCTCTACATGCCGCCGTTGGCCATCGCGGCGCCCCACGCCGAGGCTTTCGAGCAGGTGGGTTCGCGGCTGCTGCCGCCGGTATCGGGACTTCTGCTGCTGGAGGCGGTGAAGCAGACGTTCGCCGTCAAGCCGCGCGGCGCGCGCGCGCCCGCCTTCGCTCCTGGGGCTCTTCGTCCTCAGCCGCTCGGTGTTGCCCGGCGGCAATAGGAAACAATCGAGAAATTGGTCATACAGCCCAGGTCTCGCCTGCCGTGCGAGGGGCTCGGGGGGCCGGGCTCGGGAGCAAGCCAAGATCGATGAAGCTGATCATAGCCGTCATCAAGCCGAGCCGTCTGGACGCGGTGCTGGACGCCGTGACCGAAGCGGGGGCCTCGGGCGTCACCGTGACCGAGGTCCGGGGCTACGGCCGGCAGAAGGGCAAGACGGAAGTCTATCGGGGCGCCGAGTACGCCGTGAAGCTGCTGCCGAAGGTGAAGCTGGAGATCGCCGCCCCCGACGACATCGTGGAGGCGGTGCTGGAATCGATCCAGAGCTCGGCGAACACGGGCAAGATCGGCGACGGCAAGGTGTTCGTGGTCGACCTGGAGACCGCGGTCCGCATCCGCACCGGCGAACGCGACGCCGCCGCCATCGCGGGCTGAGGTCCCGTCATTCTCGGGTCTTCGCCCGGGATGACGAAAAAGGGTCGGGGTCTAGCCGAACAGATCCGGCGTCCGCGTCGCCGAGGGCGATTCGGGCGTGGGCTCGACAGGCGCCGCCACCGGCGGGCGTCCCCGCGACAGCATGAACAGGGCCGATTCGGCGCGCCAGTTCTCGAGCGCGGCGACCGGGTTCATCGACCGGGCCGGACGGCCGGCGCTGAGCGCCGCGGCCGCCTCGATCCTCAGGTCCAGGTCGGCGCACAGGTCGGTGAAGTCGCGCAGCGTGCACAGATGGATGTTCGGCGTGGACCACCACGGGTCCCTCAGCACCCGGGTGTTGGGCATCCGGCCGCTGATCGCCAGCGCCGTCCGCACGCGCCAATGGCCGAAGTTCGGGAAGGAGACGATCGCCCGGTCGGCCAGCCGCAAGAGGTTGGCCAGCACCGTACGGGGCTCGCGCACCGCCTGCAGCGTCTGGGACAGGATGGCGTAGTCGAAGGCGCGCGCCGGGAATTCGGCGAGGTCGCGGTCGGCGTCGCCCTGCATCACCGCAAGACCCCGCGACAGGCAGGCGGAGACGCCCGCGGCGCTGATCTCGATGCCCCGCCCGTCGACTCCCTTCTCCCGCACCAGCAGTTCGAGCAGGTCGCCCTCGCCGCAGCCGACATCGAGCACCCGCGCGCCGGGACGGACCAGGCGCAGGATCTCGCGGAAATCCTCGCGGGCGGGCTGATCTGGGCGGCGCTCTTCGCTCACGGCAGCCCCCTGGACGCCGCCACCGAGCCCAGGAAGCCGTGCAGCGCCGCGTCCATCACCGGTTCGTCGAGCAGGAAGGCGTCGTGGCCCTTGTCGCTCTCGACCTCGACGAAGCTCGCCTTGGCGCCGGCGGCGTTGAGCGCCCGCACCACGGTGCGGCTTTCCGGCGTGGGATAGAGCCAGTCGGAGGTGAAGGACATGACGAAGAATGGCGTCGACTTCAGGCCCCGGAACGCTTCCGCCAGCACGCCGCCATGCGGGGCGGCCAGGTCGAAGTAGTCCATGGCGCGGGTGATGTAGAGATAGGAGTTGGCGTCGAACCGGTCGACGAAGGCCGCCCCCTGGTAGCGCAGGTAGCTCTCCACCTGGAAATCGGCGTCGAAGCCCCAGGACAAGCCGTCGCGCTGCAGCTCGCGGCCGAACTTCCGCTGCAGGGCCGCCTCGGACAGATAGGTGATGTGCGCGGCCATGCGGGCGACGGCGAGGCCCTTCTGGGGACGCGCGCCCTGGCGGGCGTAGTCCCCGCCCCGCCAGTCGGGATCGGCCATGATCGCCTGCCGGCCGACCTCGTGGAAGGCGATGTTCTGGGCGGAGTGGCGTGCGGTCGCGGCGATGCAGACGGCCGAGAACAGCCGCTCGGGATAGTCCGCCGCCCACTGCAGCACCTGCATTCCGCCCATGGAGCCGCCGATCACGCACAGCAGCGTCTCGATGCCGAGCTCGTCCACCAGCATGGCCTGGGCTCGCACCATGTCTGCGATGGTGATGACCGGGAAGGACAAGCCGAACGGCTCGCCCGTCTCGGGATTGATGGAGGACGGTCCCGTGGAGCCCATGCAGCCCCCGAGCACGTTCGAGCAGATGATGAAGTGCCGCTCCGGGTCGAGCGGCCGGCCCACGCCGACCATACGGTCCCACCAGCCGCGCTTTCCGGTCACGGGGTGGGCGGAAGCCAGGTGATGGTCGCCGGTCAGCGCGTGACAGACGAGGATGGCGTTGGACTTCTCCGCATTCAGCCGGCCGTAGGTCTCGAACGCGATCTCGACCTGTTCGAGCCGCGCGCCCGAATCGAGGCGCAGCGGACGTTCGATGCGCATCACGCCACGGGCAGGCAGAGCTCCGTCCGGCTGATCCAAGGTCAAGCTCATAAGGCGCTTGGAGCGCGGGGCGGCAGGCCTGTCAATCGCCCGCAGCCGCCTGATACGCCAAAGAAAAAAGGCCGCGCTGAAAAAGCGCGGCCAGTTTCATAGGGAGGAAACGCCCAGGAAGGGCAGCGGCGTCAGCGACGCCGCACGGGTCCTGTATACGCTGCGACGCAAAATCCCGCAAGCGACTCCGGACCATTTTGGGAATGATTTTTTCTATATGCCGAAAAGATCATTTCGATACAAGCGGTTGCATGGCACAACTTCCGCGCATGGCCATGCTGCGCCGCAACAAGCGTTGCGGCGTCGACGACGTTCGGAAGGCCCGATGGGGGGCTGGAGGAGGATCACGTCACCCCGCTTATCCACGCAGGGGTACGCACGGACGACCCTTTCCCCGCAGATAGTGACGACTTTTCGACGTTGAAAGCGTCCAAGCCGCATTTTCTGCGTGGGGCGCCCATCATCGCGGCTTCGAGAGGGGGTGGGATTTCAGCACCGTCTCCCGCAGGCGCCCCTCCGCGACGTGGGTGTAGATCTGGGTCGTCGCGATATCGGCGTGGCCGAGCAGGGTCTGGACCGCGCGCAGGTCGGCGCCGCCCTCGACCAGATGAGTGGCGAAGGCGTGGCGGAGCACGTGCGGGCTGACGCGGGCGGGATCGACGCCGGCGGCGACGGCCGCCTCGTCAAGCAGTTGGGCGAAACGCCGCGCCGTCAGCCGACCGCCCGCCCCGCGCGGAGAGGGGAAGAGCCAGGGGCTCTCCTTCACGCCCGGCGGAAGGAAGCCCGGCCGCACCTCCAGATAGGCCTTCACGGCGGCTCGGGCCGGGCCGTTCAGCGGCGCCAGACGGCTCTTGCCGCCCTTGCCGGCGACGGTGATGAAGGCCGGGTCCCGCGCCACCGCGTTGAGCGGCAGCGAGACCAGCTCCGACACGCGCAGACCCGAAGCGTAGATCAGCTCGACCATGCAGCCGAGCCGCAAGCCCGAGGCGCCGTCCTTCTCCCCCGCCGCCGCAATCAGCCGCTCGACCTCCTCGCGCGACAGCACCTTCGGCAGAGGCCGGCCCTTGCGTGGCGCGGTCACCCGGCGCGAAGGGTCGTCGGCGCGCCAGCCCTCCTCCAGAGCGAATCGATAGAACTGGCGCACGGCGGCGCGGCGGCGCGCGGCGGTCGCCGGCGACAGGCCCCGCCGACCAAGCTCGGCGAAATAGGCCTCCACCGCCTCGGCGTCCGCACTCATCAGATCCAGGCGCCGCTCGGCGAGGAACGCGCCCGCGTCCGCCAGGTCCTTGCCGTAGGCGGTCAGGGTGTTGCGCGCCGCGGCCCGCTCCACCGCCATCATCTCCAGGAAGGTCTCGACCGCCGACGCCGCGCTCATGCTTCCTTTTCGGTGCGGCAGGGTTACCGCGCGGTAAGCTTGGCGAGCCTTGCCGCGATCGTGTATCCCGCCGCG
>Ga0164243_10006099_pt1 | contig 18337 bp, 12 predicted proteins | sample OricompcompostOP_FD_108781 | JGI IMG/M metagenome (GOLD analysis project Ga0164243, IMG submission 108781) | Organic Plus compost microbial communities from Emeryville, California, USA - Original compost - Organic plus compost (OP) | ecosystem: Engineered > Solid waste > Mixed feedstock >... | reverse complement strand
CGCCATCTCACTCGCCGTAATCTGCGCGGGCGAGAGCTTCGAGAGCTTCTGTTTCTGTTCCGGCGTCGCCGGCGCATCGACGCGATCCGATGCCGGATCGCCGAATTGCTCGGTGAGCTTGCGATAGCACTCGCCCGGATCGCGGCTCGTGCGCGCGGTGATCTCCGCGGAAAGCAGCGCAGGCGCGAGGCCGTCCTTGTCCGTCGTCCATACACCACCGTCGCGGCGCAAGAACGACGCGCCCGCGCTCTCCTCGCCGCCGAATCCGAGTGCGCCGCTCACGAGCCCATCGACGAACCATTTGAAGCCGACGGGCACCTCATAGACTTTGCGGCCGCGATTCGCGGCGACGCGATCGATCATGCCGCTGCTCACGAGCGTCTTGCCGACGGCGCTGTCTGCACGCCATTGCGGCCGATTCTGAAACAGATAATCGATCATCACGGCGAGATAATTGTTCGGCAGCATCAAGCCGGCGCTGCCGGTGACGATGCCATGACGATCCGCGTCGGTATCGCACGCGAACGCGACGTCATACTGGTCCTTGAGCCCGATCAATCGCTGCATCGCATGCGACGAGGACGGATCCATGCGAATACGCCCATCCCAATCGGCGGTCATGAAGCGAAACGTGTAGTCGACTTCGGTGCTCAACACCTTCAGATCGATCCGGTAGCGCTCGGCAATGCGCTGCCAGTAATGAACGCCTGCGCCGCCGAGCGGATCGACCGCCATGCGCGGCGCCGCGCCGCGAATCACGTCGAAGTCGATCACGTTGCCGAGATCCTCGACGTAGCTCGTGATGAAATCGAACTCCTGCGTCGTCGCAGCCTTGCGCGCCCGGGCGAGCGGCATGCGTTTCACGCCCGCAAGACCGCTTTCGATCAGCTGATTCGCGCGCTGCTCGATCCACTTCGTGACGTCCGTGTCCGCAGGGCCGCCGTTCGGCGGGTTGTATTTGAAACCGCCGCCGTCAGGCGGATTGTGCGACGGCGTGATGACGATGCCGTCGGCGAGCCCGCGCTCGCGGCCGCGGTTGTGCACGAGGATCGCCTGCGAGATCGCGGGCGTCGGCGTGAACTCATCACCTTTCGCGATGCGCGTTTCGACTGCGTTCGCCGCAAGCACCTCGAGAGCGCTCGCGAATGCAGGAGCGGACAGCGCGTGAGAATCGAACCCCATGAACAATGGCCCGTCGATGCCCTTCGACGCTCGGTATTCGCAGATCGCCTGCGTGATCGCAATCACATGCGCTTCGTTGAAGCCGCCGTCGAACGAGACGCCGCGATGCCCCGAGGTTCCGAACGCAACGCGCTGCGATGCGACCGACATGTCGGGCCGAATCGTGTAATACGCGGTGACGAGCTTCGGGATGTCGACGAGCAGATCGTGAGGCAGGGGCTTGCCGGCGAGCGGACTGACTCTTGAGGCCACGGCGTGTTCCTTTGAAATTGGGCGCGCGCGATCGTACAAGAATGCGAGCGTGCTCGGCACGCGCCCACTTCGGGAACGTCAGCGCTGCGGAGCGGTTCCGGAGAGGTCGCCCGGCCGGCAAACCGGGATTCGAGCGAAGGGCTGCTGGGCGCTGGGCTGCTGGCCAGAGAGAGGCTCGTGGGAGGAATGAACCTTTCGCTCGGGTACACGCGTTCGCACTGAGCGACACGAGGTGCCCATGAGCCATTCACGTCCGAACGGCGCGCAGCGCTGGATCTCTGCCGGCAAACGAGCCGTGCTTTCCGGCTCGCTCGCGAGCGTTTTGTCCACCGCCGCCCTCGCGTGGCTAGGGAAACGTCGGATCGGCAAGCCATTCGCGCCGACGAATGCGACGAGCCACTGGCTGTGGGGTGATGAGGAAGCGTTCAACGCATTGGAGCCTTCGTTGCGGCACACGGCCGTGGGCTACGCAACGCATCACGCGTCCGCGATCATGTGGGCCCTGTTCTTTCACCGCTGGCTTGCGGCCGAGCGCGAGCGCAGGCCGCTCGTAATTCTTCGCGATGCGGCAGCGATGAGCGCGATCGCCGCGTTCGTCGATTATCGCTTGACGCCGAAGCGGCTCACGCCCGGGTTCGAAGCGCACCTGACCCCCGCCAACATGGTGGGCGTGTTCGCGGCCGTGGCCGCCGGATTGGCCGCGGGAGCGTTTTTGAACGAATTGGACGAGCGCGCGGGGACCCGCCGACGTCAGGTGAATTACCCGAGCCAAATGCCCCAATCACGCGTATAGTGCCTCCCGGCTCGCGACTTTCTCTTTACCTTTCTTTGGCCGTGCGCAGCGTGCGCCTGAGTTTTCATCGGCCAATCCAATCTAAACCGATCGTTCTCGAACCATGGAGACGGCTGATTTTGCAGCCGTCATGTCTTTTACGACGCATCCCGGCGATGGTCTCGCCCGCGTCATCTCCAATGAGTTGAACAATGAGCAAGATTTACGTGGGCAATCTGCCCTTTTCCGCTGATGAAAATGCAGTTCGCGACCTGTTCGCGCAACACGGCACGGTCGATTCGGTCGCGCTGATCATGGACCGCGACACGGGCCGCCCGCGGGGCTTCGGCTTCGTGGAAATGCCGCGTGCAGATGCTGCACGTGCGATCCAGAACCTCAATGGCCAGGACATGGGCGGCCGTCCGCTCAAGGTCAACGAAGCGCAGGACAAGCCGCGCGGCGGCGGCGGCGGTCAGCGTCGCTGGTAAGCATCGATCGACAGCCGCATGCGTTCGCGCATGCGGCGTCCCCGCCAGGAGCACGAACATGAGCAGCGAACCCGCGCCCGCGGTTCTCGAGACGAGCTTTCAAATCGATTCCATCGTTCCGGTCGCAAATCCGGAAGGCAGCGCCGGGCCTTGGTATCGCTACGTCATCTCACAGGGTCCGAATTCGGACAATGCAATCACCGGGACGCGCTCCGGCAATCTCGCCGAAGTGAACCTGCAAGTGAAAGAGATGGTCGAGCGCTTGAATGAGCGCTGCGGGAAGCTCGCGAAGAAGAAGAGATAAGCTCCCGCGCCCCGCACCCTCGGTCGTCCCGACGAAAGTCGGGACCGCCATTGGCACCCTCCGTCGTCCCGACAAAAGTCGGGACCGCCATTGGCACCCTCCGTCGTCCCGACGAAAGTCGGGACCGCCGTTGGCACCGTACCTCATCATCGAGACAGATCTCCCCGTCCGAACCTTGGCATTCTGCCGCCTGAGGTCCCGACTTTCGTCGGGACGACGGGAGCCGGGACGACAGGTGAGCCGGCTTACTTCGCCGGCTCGTTCATCGACCACATCACCCCGAACGGATCGCGCAGCTGACCGTAGCGATCACCCCAGAACATTTTCTGCACCGGCATGATGACCGTTGCGCCCGCATCGACCGCGCGCTTCCACCACGCATCGATTCCTTCGACCTGCAGCGTGAGATTGAATCCCTGCGGCTTCTCGTACGGATGTCCGTGCTCGGGATAGGCGTCGCTCAGCATCAGGGAGCTGCCGTTCACATACAGATGAATGTGCATCGTGCGGCCCTTCTCATCCAACGGATGCATGGCAGCGATCTGCGCCCCGAACGCGCGCACATAGAAATCCGCGGCCTTCTTCGCCCCATCCACGGTCAAGTACGGGACCAGCCCGCCGCGTGGGGTCGCCATGCCGGGGGTGCTTTCGGTGGATTGATTCGGTGTTGTGCTCATCTCGAATTCTCCGTGGTCAGTGTGGATCCGGGCCGCTCGAGACGGCCTGATGCGATAAAGACGATCGAGCCTGGGCGGAGCCGACATCGGGCCCGTCATCCCGACGAAAGTCGGGATCGCCCCTGGCACCGTGCCGATTGCGGTCCCGACTTTCGTCGGGACGACGGGGCGGTCGCGCTGAAGGTCCCGACTTTCGTCGGGACGACGGGGCAGTGCGGACCATGCGGAAATCTCATCATCTCAGTCGAATTACGCGCCAAGTCCGCCCCGCCCCTCTGCCTATCATTTCGTCACGGAGGGCGCAGTGACGACGAACGAAAGACCTCAAACGACCGTGGGCGGCGCGTATGCGTGGTATGCGCTCTGCGTGATGTTCATCGTCTATGCGCTGAACTTCATCGACCGACAGATCCTCTCCATCCTCGCCGAAGACATCAAACGCTCGCTCGATCTCACGGACACGCAGCTCGGCTATCTGTACGGCACCGCGTTCGCCCTCTTCTACGCGCTGTTCGGCATCCCGCTCGGCCGGCTCGCGGACAGCTGGTACCGCGGCCGGCTCATGGCGCTCGGCCTTGCAGTGTGGTCCGCGATGACCGCTTCTTCAGGCCTGTCGAGCTCGTTCGCGCAGCTCGCGACATTTCGCGTCGGCGTCGGCATCGGTGAAGCCGCAGCCTCGCCCGCCGCATTCTCGATGCTCGCCGACATGTTCCCGAAAAAGAGCCGCGCGCTCGCGATGTCGGTGTATTCCGCCGGCCTGTATTTCGGGATGGGCCTCAGTCTGCCGATCGGCGGCTGGCTCAGCAGCCGCTGGGATCGCATGTATCCGAACGGCGGTGCGCCCTTCGATCTCGCCGGTTGGCAGGCCGCGTTCCTCGCGATCGGCCTGCCCGGCCTGATCATCGCGCTGTGGGTGTGGAGCTTGCGCGAACCATTGCGCGGCGCCTCCGATGGACAGCCCGCGCCGATCGTGCAACCGGGCGCGTGGCGTTCGTTCGGCGGCGAGCTCGCTGCGATTCTGCCGCCGCTCACGTTCTGGAGCGTCGCGCGATTTCCTGGCGCACTGCGCACGAACCTTGCGGCGCTCGCGATGATCGCACTCGGCATCGCCACCATCGCCGCACTCACGGGCGATACGGCGCAATGGATCACGTACGGCGTCGGCGTCTACGCAATCTTCTCGTGGACCCAGCGCCTGCGCTTCATCGATCCGCCCACGCACCGACTCATCTGGGGCACGCCGCTCGTGCTGGTCGCGATCCTCGGCTTCGGTAGTCTTTCGTTTTTCACGTACGCCTACAGCTTCTGGGTGGCGCCGTTCGCGATTCGCATGTTCGAGGTGTCGAAGGAAACGGTCGGCCTCACGATCGGCATTCCCGGCGCGTTCGCCTCGGCCGCGGGCGTCATCGTCGGCGGGCGTCTTTCGGATGCGTGGAAGGCGCGCGATCCGCGCGGGCGCATTTTCGTCTGCATGCTCGCGGTGATCCTGCCGGCGCCGTTTTTCTGGATCATGTTCTCGTCGAGCAGCTTCACGACGTATTACGTGCTCGCCGCCGTCATCTATTTCTTGAACAGCATGTGGGTCGGGTCGACCGTCGCCGCGTATCAGGACTTCGTGCTGCCGCGCATGCGCGGCACCGTCGGCGCGACGTATCTCCTCGGCGCGACGATGCTCGGTCTTGCACTCGGGCCCTATTTCACGGGAAAAGTCGCGACAGTCACCGGCTCGTTGCAGATCGGCGCATTCAGCCTGTACGCAGTGGCGCCGCTCACGCTGCTCTTGTTGTGGATCGTGAGCCGCCACACCGCGCATCTCGAAGCGACGAAAGTCGAGCGCGCCCGCGCCGCCGGCGAAGGGACCCCCTCCCCCGAAGGGAGAGGAGACTAGTTCACCTGGCGCGAGCGGCCCTGCCAGTACGGAGCGCGCAGCTCGCGCTTCAAAATCTTTCCCGCCGCATTGCGCGGCAGCGCGGCGACGAAGTCGACGGACTTCGGCGCCTTGTAAGCGGCGATCCGCTGCTTCGTCCACGCGATGATGCGCTGCGCGTCGATCACCGCACCGGGCGCCGGCACGACGATCGCCTTCACTTCCTCTCCCCACTTCTCCGACGGAACGCCAATGACCGCGACGTCCGCGACGCCCGGGCAGCCGAAGATCGCGTTCTCGACTTCGGCGGGAAACACGTTCTCGCCGCCCGTGACGATCATGTCCTTCATGCGATCGTGAATGAAGATGTAGCCGTCTTCGTCGGAATATGCCGCATCGCCCGTGTGCAGCCAGCCGTCACGCAGCGTCGCTGCAGTCGCCTCCGTGCGATTGCGATAGCCCGGCGTCACGAAATCGCCGCTCATGATCAACTCGCCGACCTGATGCGCCGGCACCTCACGACCTGCGGCATCGACGATGCGAACCCGCATTCCCGGCCACGCGACACCGCACGAGCCCTGTTTGCTCGGGATCGAATGCGAGGCGTCGTCGAGGTAGGTTCCCGCACCGGTGGATTCCGTCATCCCGTACAACTGTACGAAGCGGCATCCGAATCCTCGGCGCGCGCGCTCGAGCACATCGGCAGCAATCGGCGCCGCGCCATAAGCAATCGTGACGAGGCTCGAAAAATCCGTCGTTGCCGACGCCGGCGTCTGCAGCAGGCTCGAAATCATCGCCGGCGCGAGAAAGGCGTGATTCACGCGCGCCGTTTCGATCAGCTTCAATAGCGACGCCGGCACGAACTCGCTGATCGGCCAGACGCAGCATCCCTGCGAGAGGCCCGCCATCCCGACGTTGATGCCGGCGATATGAAACAGCGGCATCGCATTCGCGATCGTCTCGCCCTTGCCATAGGTGAACCCAGGCACGCGCGGAAACGCATCGAGCATCGCCGCGTAGTTTCGATGCGTGAGCCGCACGCCCTTCGGTTGTCCCGTCGTACCGCTCGTGTACAACAGGAGCGCATCGTCTTCCCAGTCGCCTTGCAACTGCGGATCGTGATCGGCGCCTTGCGCCCGCCAGCGTTCATAGCTCGTATCGTCATGCATATCCGCGTCCAGCACGATCATGCGCGGACGAGCAGCGCAGCGTGCGAGCGCCTCCTGCGCAACGGCCGACATCTCGCGGCTGACGAACAGCACGCGCGGCGCCATGTCGCCAAGGATGAACGCGATCTCCGCCGCCGCGAGTCGAAAGTTGATCGGCGCAAGACAGGCACGCGCCTTCGCCGTCCCGCCGAGCACTTCGAAGAACCGCGAGCAATTCTTCGTCAGCGTCGCGATGCGGTCGCCCGGCTCGACGTGCTCCGCGAGCAGCGCATGCGCGACGCGATTCGCATGACGATCGAGCATTGCGAACGTGAGCGTTTCGCCGTCGAACGTGAGCGCCGGCTGCGCTCCCACTGCATTCGCCTGATCGCGGAACACGTCGGCGAGCCGCCACGAGCGTCCTGTCATCGCGCGGCCGCTGCTGCGGAGGAGACGGAATTCGGCGAGCGCATGAGCGCAGGTGCTGCCGCGAGATCGGACACGATCGTCATGCGCTCGCCGTCCGGAAACGGCGCCGTTCCGTGCCACATGAACGACGGGAAAATCGCGAGCCGCCCGGGCTCGGGCCGCACGCGCGTCAGCGGCGGCAACTCGATGCCGAGCTCGCGCGGCGGACAACCGATCGTGAGCCAGCCCGCCGGATCGTTTGCGTCCGCGCCGATGCTCGGGGGCATGTCGATGTACAGACAGCAGCTGATCCAGGCGTCCGGATGCATGTGATTGATGTGGTATCCCTTCGCCCGCAGCCGCACCGAATACGATCCGACGAACTCGAAGGGCGCATGCCGGTGACGCAGGAAGGGATGATTCGCATCGTGCGGCGGCAATTGATCGATGTAGCGTGCAACTCCTTCCTCGATACATCGGCGCACTTCCACGAGCTCGGGCTCATGCCGCCGAAACAGATGCCCGTCCGTCTGCGTGCCGCCGCGCAGCGACTGATCGAACGGATGGATCCGGCCGTGATGAATCCCGCGCAGCACCTGCGCGATGCGCACAAGCTTCGGCGCGAGCGACGGGAAATCGAAATACGCCACGAATCCGTCCGTGCCATCGAGCCACCTCGAGCGAGCATCGCCGAGCAATCGCCACGCAAGGCTGAGATACGGCCATGCATCGTTCGCCGCCGGCCCTTGCACGAGCGCTTCAGCCCGGCGAGCAGCAGCCTCAGGGCGATGCGTTCGCAGCAAGTGCCGCACGTAGGCAATCTGCAGCCCCGTGTCCGGCGAACCTTGCTGACGCGCGAACGCCTGGTCCGCACGCTCGACCTCCCCGGCTTCGCTCGCGCAGACTGCTTCATAGCGATCGAACAGCTCTTCGGCTGAACCGTGCGCCCGGCGCGCTTCTGGAATACGCGCAAGGACGCTCTCGTAGCGACCGGCGCGCATCAGCGTGCCGAACTGTCCGACGCGCAACTCGAGATCGCCCGGCCGACGCGCGAGCGCTGCATCGAAGCCGCGCGCAAACGCATCGCCTTCCCCGAGCTGCCAACGCATCTGCGCGAGCGCGGCGTGGCCTTTCACCCACTCGGGCCGCTTCTCGGTCAGGCGCTCGAGCAATGCGAGTGCCGCTTCGCTCTCGCCCGCCTCGTATCGGGCGAGCGCATATCCGAGTGCAATGTCCGGCTGCTCGGGCGCGAGCACGCTCGCCGCTGCATAGTGCGCAACCGCAGGCTTGCCCCGTTCCGCTTCGAGCAATGCACGGGCGTGGCGCGTCTGCACGTTGCGCGGATCGAGCCTGATCGACTCATCGAGCGACGCGGCCGCGGAGTTGAACTCGCCGAGCTCGCGCTGCACCCCGCCGAGACATTGCCATGCCTTCGCATTCTCCGGCGCCTGCTCCACGGCGCGTGCGAACACCGCGTGCGCCTCCGCCAGCTTGCCGATCGCCTTGAGCGTGAGCCCGAGGTTCAGCTGCGCCTCGAGATAGTCGGGCCGCAGATCGAGCGCCCGACGATAGTGTTCGATCGCCATGTCGAACGCCTCCGCCTCGCGCAAGCAGTTCGCGAAGTTGTTATGAACGTGCGGATCGCTGGGACGTGCTCGCAACAATCGCTCGAAATGAGCACGAGCCGCTTCGAAGTGACCGAGCCGCCGCTCGACGACGGCAAGCACGTGCAGCGCGTCGAGCTGCAGCGCCGGCTGCTCGATCAGCGGCGTCAGCAGGTCCCGCGCGCGAACGAGATCGCCGCGCCCGAGAGCGGCATGAGCCGCAGCGAAGCGCGCCTGGGGCGTCGTCATTTGAATCACCATGCGCGATCAACTCAGCTGCCGAGCGTAAGGAGCCAGGTGCTGGCGCGCAATGATGAGCTTCTGCACTTCCGAGGCGCCCTCGTAGATCCGCAGCGCGCGCACTTCGCGATAGAGCGACTCGACGGTCACGCCGCGGACGACGCCCAAGCCGCCGAAGAGCTGCACCGCTTTGTCGATGACCTGTTGCGCGGCTTCGGTCGCGTGCAGCTTCGCCATCGCCGCCTCGCCGCTGTTGCGGCCGCCGCGCGTATCGGATGTCCACGCCGCCCGATAGATGAGCAGCGCGGATGCATCCACGTCGAGCACCATCTCCGCGAGCTTCGATTGAGTGACCGCGTTCGCCGCGAGCGCGCTGCCGAAGAGCCGGCGCGAGACGGCCCGTTGCGTCGCCTCATCGAGCGCTCGTCGCGCAAAGCCGAGCGCGGCCGCGCCGACCGTCGGCCGAAACACATCCAACGTCGCCATCGCGTGCGCGAAGCCGGAACCGCGCGTTCCGACCAGCTGCTGCGCGTCGATCCGGCAATCGCGAAAACGCAATGTCGCGAGCGGATGCGGCGCAATCGCCTGGATGCGCTCGGAATCATCGAGGCCCTGCGTGCCGGCATCGACGAGGAACGCCGAGATTCCCTTCGCGCCCGGCGCTTCCCCGGTTCGGGCGAAGAGCACGTAGTAATCCGCAATCCCGCCGTTCGAGATGAACGTCTTGTCGCCGTTCAACACATACTCGCCCGCATGCAGACGTGCGCTCATCTCCATGTTCGCGACGTCCGAGCCCGAGGTCGGCTCCGTCAATGCGAACGCGGCGATCCGCCGTCCCGCGACGACGTCCGGCAGATATCCCTCCTTCTGGGCTTTCGTCCCGAATAAGGAGATCGTCCCGGAACCCAGCCCCTGCATCGCAAACGCAAAATCTGCCAGACCGTCGTGACGCGCCAGCGTTTCGCGAATGATGCACAGCGAGCGCACGTCGAGCGTGTCGAACATGCCGCCATGCTCTGCTGTCACGACGTAGCGCAGCCAACCGCCCTTCGCGAGCTCACTGACGAGCTCACGACAGCTGCCGTCGACGTCGCGATGATCGATCGAGCGCAGCGCATCCGCGCACCACGCTTCGAGCGATTCAGCGAGCACACGATGGCGTGGCTCGAAGAACGGCCACTGCAAATAGGTCGCGTCGGCCATGCAGCTCAGAACTTCAAGCGCGCACCGAGCGTGAAGTAGCGCCCGATCGTGTCGTAGAGCTCGTAGTTCGACCACGCGAGGTGCGTGCCCGACACCTGCGGCGCGAACGGCGGATCCTCATCGAGCAGGTTGTTGATCGTGAGATACGCCTCGTAATCGTGCGCGCTGCCGAACTTGTACGTCGCGGTCAGATCGGTGTACCAGACCTCCTTGACGGTGTTGATGTTGATCGTGACGCCTTCTTCTTTCTCCAGATCGTACGTGCCGCCATCGATGTAGCGCTCCTGGAGCAGCACCGAGAACGGACCGACCTCGTACGTCGCCGCGATCTTGCCGCGCCACTTGGGATTGCTCGACACGCCGACTTCGCCTGCGATGTCCTGCATCGGCCCGCCCGGCGTCTGGCGCGCGAATTTGTACTGATAGTTCGCGAGCATGCGCAGCGAAAGATCGCCGGGGCCGACCGGGCGGATATACGAGGCTTCGAAATCCCAGCCGGCGATTTCCTGCGAATCCAGATTCATGTACGGCAGATCGACGCGATACGTCGTGCCGACGACTTCGATGTTGTCGCAGACGAGCTGATTGCCTGCGGCGCATTGGTCGAACGCTTCCTGCCGGCCGAGCGTCGCGATCGCGCCCTCGATCTCGATGTTGTAGAAATCGGCGGACATGCTGAAGCCTTCGAGGAACGACGGCTGAAACACGATGCCCGCCGTGAGCGTATCCGCGATCTCCGGATCGAGCAGCGGATTGCCGCGCGTCTTCGTCACGACGTCGACCGTCTGCCCCGTCGCCGGATCGCGCGCGGTGCCGATGCCTTGCCGCGCACCCGTGAACAGCTCCGCCACGTTCGGCGCGCGAATGTCGCGCGAACGCGTCGCGCGCAACCGCACGCTCTGGACCGGCGAGTAGTTCAAGCTCGCCTTCCAGGTATTGACGCCGCCACTCAGGCTGTAATCGGTATAGCGGCCCGCGAGATCGAGCTCGAGCGATTGTGCGCCGGGCATGTCGTGCAACAGCGGCAGCGCGAGCTCGACGAACGCTTCCTTCACGTTGTAGCTGCCGGCGAGCGCTTGCGGATTGCCGACGATGAACGGGCCCTCCTGTCCTTGAATGCTCGCGTTGCCGCCGCGCAGCCCGGTGAAATCGTTCACTTCGAGCGCGATCGGCGAGACGGTTTGATCGGAGGATTCCTTGCGATACTCGAGGCCTGCGGCCAAGCCGACGGACCGGCCGTCGATCTCGAACAGCGAGCCCTGCACGGACGCCGCGACGACCGTCTGCTCGAGCACGAGATTGCGCCATTCGGTCGGCGTCACGTAGGCCATCGCTTCGGCCGACGGCGAGCCTTGTCCGAACGGGTTGAACGGCACGCAGCCAGGGTCGAGTCCGGCGAGCGTCGAGCGGCACACGATGTTGCCGTTCGCATCGCGCACTGCATCGATCGCGGCGTAATAGCGCCGGTAGTGCAGCGTCTGCGGATTCGCGACGTACGTTTCGCTTTCGCCGTGCGTCGTGTACGCATCCCACGTCCAATCGCCGCCGAGCTTGCCGTTGACTCCGATCGCGCCGCGCCACACGTCCTTGTCGTTGTCCGCGAGGATGAAATTCTCGGAATGGATGCGATTCAAGCGGAACGATTGGATGTTCGCGTCGATCATCGCCTGGCGCGTCGCCGCCGGGAGGAAGGCGTTGTCGCGGAAGATCGTCGCCGCGCACGAGGTGTAGCAGTAGTTGTAGTACTGCTCCCATTGCGTATGCGCGTCCGCGTAGGTGCCTTCGACGAACACGTTCAAGTCGTCGGTGAGATCGTAGTCGGCGCGGACGAATGCGTTCCAGCGCTCGAGGCCGGCGGAGAGATTGCGGTCGTTGCGAATGCCGTCGCCGCCGATCATGAACGTCGACGAACGGAACGTGCCGAAGTTGAACGGCGCAGGCACGCCGCCCGGCAGGAACTGCGTTCCCGCGAGCGGGCCGGACGTGATCAGGCCGCCGAACGTCGCGGCCGACACGGTCGCGCCGTCCTTGATGAGCAGCGTCGAGGGCCCGACGCCGGTCGTGTTGTTGATGATGCCGGAGCCGCGCTTGTTCCAATCGCGGTTGTCATCGTACGGGCCGATGCCTTTGCTGTCGTAATACTCGCCGCTCAACAGCAGGTGGCCGCGACCGTCCGCGAAGTCACGGCCGTGCGCGATGCTGAATTTCATCGAATCGGCGTCGCCGTACGTCGAGGTGCCGGCCTGCACGTTGCTCTTCCAGCCGACGTAGTTCGTATCGAGCACGAAGTTCACGACGCCTGCGACCGCGTCCGAGCCGTAGGCCGCGGAGGCGCCGCCCGTGACGACGTCGACGCGCTGAATCAGATTCTGCGGCAGCGTGTTGATGTCCGTCGCGCCGGAATCGGTCGCCGCAACGAAGCGGCGGCCGTCGAGCAGGATCAGGGTGCGCTGCGGTCCGAGATTGCGCAGGCTCAGAAGATTCGCGCCTGCCGCTCCGTTCGCGGAAACACCGCCGGCCTGCGGCGTGCTCGAGCCCTGGAATTGCGGCAGCTGATTCAAGCCGTCCGCGACCGTTCCCGGTGCGGCGGCGACGACATCTTCCTGCGTGACGATCGTCGTCGGCGTTGGCGCCGAGTAGCCGTCGCGCTTGATGCGCGAGCCGGTGACGACGACGGCCTCGAGCGTCTGCTGCTCGTCCTGCGGCCAGGCGGTGCTCGTCACGAGCAGTGCGAGCGTCGAACCCCAGAGCGTCCTGCGAATGGCGGTCGGAAGTGCGCGATCGTTGTTTCGCACGAGCGATGTCTGCGGCATGGTATCCCCCGATACTCGACGAGATGCGACGGATGTCGGCGCGTCCGTCGTCGTGTGTCTCGCGTCGTTGTCGTCGCAACGCGCTCGACGGTCGGGGAAATAGTAGTCACAGACGCCAAGTCAACTCACGTGACTAAATTCGCTGAGATGATGAGTTTTCCGCATGACCGAGCGCGGCATCGTGCTCATGATCGTGCTTGTGCGCAAGCAGCCACCTGGTGAAGTCCGCGACTTTCTGTTTCGTGCGCGAGCCTTCGGGATACGTGAGCCAGTAGCTGCGGCCGCTCGGAATCGACGCGCCGAACGGCGTGATGAGCCGCCCGCTCGACAACTCCGGCACGACGTAGATCGTCGGCAGCACCGCGACGCCGAAGCCGAGGCACGCGGCCTCGATCATCATCGCGTAGTTGTCGAACTTCAGATTCGCCTTCGTGTCCGGCGCGCCGTGCACGTCGATCCAGTGCTTCCAGGCGTCCGTGCGCGCGGGCATGTGCAGCTTGTCGAACGGGCCTTGCGGATTGCGCTCGTGCAGGCTCGGCGCGATCACCGCGACGATGCGCTCATCGAGCAGATGATGCGCGATCACATCGAGCGGCTGTGAATTGCAGCATTCGATCGCGGCATCGACCTGCTGGCGCTCGAAATCGAGCCGCCCGAGTCCTTTGACGAGATGCAGCTCCGGCGAGCCGCCCGCGGCGAAGCCCGCAAGACGCGGCATCAGCCAGCGCGAGCCGAACGTCGGCAGCACGCCGAGGCGCAGCATGTGGTCGTCGCTGCCGAACGTGACGAGCTTGACCGTTTCCGCTTCGAGCTCATCGAGCAACGAGACGAGCCGCTGGTAATACACGCGCCCCGCGCTGTTGAGGACTAGCTGCTTGCGATCGCGCACGAACAGATCGCGGCGCGCGAACTCCTCGAGATTCGCGATCTGGCGGCTGACGGCGCTTTGCGTGCGGCCGAGCTCGTCGGCGGCGCGCGTGACGTTGCCGCAACGCGCGACGGCTTCGAAGGACTCGAGCGCCCGAAACGATGGGAGTGTGCGTCTCATAGGAAACACCATGCGTAAAAGTCATCAAACGAGTCGATTTTTTTGCGCTTCGAACGACAGCGCTGAGGCATAGTCGGAAGCGCAACCTTCTCACCAGAATCAAAGGGGGATTCATGAGCACTGACGATCGACGGGCCGACGAGCCCTCCATGCGGGAAGACGTCGACTTGGGTCGACGCGACTTCTTCAAACAGACCGGTGCGGCAGGCGTCGTCGCGGCGGTCGGCGCGGGATTGATACTGCCGGCCGGCATGCAAGCCGCGGCAGCCGCGCCTGCCGGCGGCGACTTCCCCATGCCGAAAGGACTGCCGCCCGGCGGCCAATCGGACTCGCGCTTTCCCGTGTCGTTTGCAACGCCCGTGAAAGAAGGCTTGAGGCTCGTGACGGAGTATTTCACCGCGCTCAATCAGCGCGACCTCGCGGGCATCGCGAAGACGCTGCACTTTCCGTTCGCAATCTACGAAGAGATCGAGCCGGTCGTGTTTCAGACCGAGGCGGAGTTCCTGCGCAATCCGCCGGCCTCGCTCAACAGCACCGGCAAAGGCAGGACGCGCATCGCCGAGCGCTCGTACGATCTGCTCGAAGGCGTGAACGTGCATTTGTATTGCCCGGTCGGCGGCGTGTTCTCGCTGAAGTTCACGCGCTATCTGCCGGGCGGCAACAAGCTGTTCGACTGCGAAGGCATCTACTCGGTCACGAACAACGACAATCGCTGGGCCATCCAGCTCGTCTCGACGATCATTCACGAGCGCGGCTACGAGAATTATCCGTATCCGGATGCGGAGGAGTCCGAGCGCCTCGGCAGCCAGGGCTATCTTGCGGCCTTCGGCTATCGCGACGAAGCGCTGTTGAACGATCGCAGCAAGGGCCGCGGATCGTATGAGCCGCGCCTGCCGGCCGGCACGCGCACTGCGAGCGTGAACTTCGGCTACGGCCCGCGCGATCGCACGCGCAATGCGCGCAATAACGAGCCGATGAAGGGCTGGAAGACGACGGGCGTGAAGAGCCGGCTGGTCGTCTCGACGGTGAGCGATGACGTCGGCGAACAGAACACGAACTTGAAGGAGTTCGTCGAGCTCGCGGGCGGCACGGTCGGCGAATACGACTACACGCGCATCAACCCGGCGCATCCGCTGGTGATCCACGCGACGCACGACAAGGCGCACGTGATGGGCGGCTACACCCGTTTCACGACGGATCATCGCTTCATCTCCGAGACGCGCAGCGTCGGCATTCGCATTCGCAAGGCCGGCAACTGGGGCTCGTCCGGCAATCTGGGCCAGGTCACGCATCACGACGCGTCGAACTCGAAAGCTTGATGCCCTCACATCATCCCGGCGCAAGCCGGGATTTCGTTTGACCACCCACCCACGTCATCCCGGCGCAAGCCGGGATCTCCTTCGGCACCATCCTCACCGTCATCCCGGCGCAAGCCGGGATCTCCTTCGGCACCGTGCCGCCCTGAGGTCCCGACTTTCGTCGGGACGACGAGGGGGAGGACGGGGAGCGAGCCATCAGCGCGCGCTCACCGGCGGCGCCTGCAGCTGCGACAAATCCGCGGCCATCAGATTGCCCGTCATCTGCACGAACGCGCCGACCTCTTTCACGAACAGGTCCGCATCGAAGCGATCGAGCCGCGACGCCGTCGTCCAATACGCATCGAGATCACCCATCAGCGCGAACGACGGCAGGCCGGCACGCCGTCCCCAACCCGCTAGCCCGAGCCACGAGCCCTGCGATTTGCCGGCGACGCCGGGCCGATCGATGTTGCGCACGTAGGTGTTCGGCACCTTGTTGTCTTTCACCGCCTGAATGGCCATGTCGATCATGCGCTGGTTGTTCGTGACCCAGACGCGCACGTCGTCCGCCTGCCCGGTCGGGACGTACTTCTCGCCGTCTTCGTAATATGCCTTCTGGCCGAGATGCTCGAGCCCGAGCACCGCCTTCACTTTCGCGCGCGCCTGCGGATTCTTGTGAAAGTAATCGTGCTCCTCGAACGCGCGCTCCATGCCCGGCATGTAGTGGCGGTTGTCGACGAACATCAACAACGTCCGCGGCCGCTGCGCCTGCGGAATCTTCGCGAAGTACTTGATCGTCGCGAGCAGCCCGAACGCGCCGTCGTCCTGCGAGATCGAGGGACCATCGCTGTGCGTCGTGATCTGGATCTGCTCGTCCTGCGGCGTGCCGTAATTCTTGCCGGGCAGATATGCGAGGAGCTGCCAGGTCTGCACCGGCTTCACCGTCGCGAGCAGCTTGATGTTCGCTTGGGCACCGCGCTTCGCATCCGCGACGACGGCTTTGCCGGCTTCGCGATCGACGTAGACCGTCGGTGCGTTGTAGATCGCGGGAACGCCGAACGTGTAGTAGCCCTTGAGGCGTTCGTAGTTCGCATCCAGCACGAAGACGACGCCGGCTGCCTTGCCGGGAACGACGACTTCCTCGATGAACGGCCGCAGCTGCCGGCCCATGTGATTCATGCGGATGTTGTTCTGCCGCTGAACTTCCGCCGTCACGGGCGGCGCGCGGCCCGAGGGTGAGCTGTAGTACTCGTAATCGTCGATCGGCACTTCCGCCTTCTGCGTCTCGAACACGACGATCTTGCCCGCGATGTCGCGCGGCGGATTCTTGTGATCGTAGTAGACGAGCGCCGCGGTCACGCCTTTCGCATCGGTCGAGCCGGAATTCGCGCCGTAGTTGGCGAGCTTGATGTTCTTACCGTTCGAGGTGAGCGACCAGCCGCTGTTGTCGGGCCATTCCGTCGTCGACCAATAGTTGTAGGTCCACGCGTTGCGCTTGATGTCGACGGCGCCGTATTCACGCAGCTTGTCCTCGACGAAGCCCATGAACTTCTGCCATGACGGATTTCCGGAGAGCGCGGGTCCGTGCTCGTCTTTGAAGCGATGCCAGTCCGTCGCTTCCTTTGCGGAGATCAAGTAGTCGGGATGCACGCGCGTCAGTGCGCTCGCCGCGCTTGCTTGCGGCGTGGGCTCGGCGCCGGCGGCGAGTGCCAGGGTGGCGGTCGCGGCGAACAGTGCGAAACGGTGAATTGTTTTGGTCATGTCGAAGATTCCCCCTTCAAGAGGCCCCACCCCGGCCCTCCCCCGCTCTGCGGGGGGAGTTGGTCGAGGCCGTTTTTTTCATTGGAATTTCACTCGCATTCCAGCCGTGTAATAGCGGCCGATCGCGTCGTACACGGCGAAGTTCGTCGGGCGGAAGCGCTCGCTCGACTGCTGAGGCGCAATCGGCGGGTCCCGATCGAACAGATTGTTGATCGTCGCGAACACCTCGGCGCGCGCATCGAACAGCTGATAGCGCGCGGTGAAGTCCGTGTAGAACACCGCGCTCAGATGATTGTCGGCGAGATCGACGCCCTCGACGAGATCGCGATCGTACTTGCCGTCGCCGATGTAGCGCTCCTGGATGAACAGCGCGAGCGCATCGCGCCGATACGTGATGCCGAACGTGCCGCCCCACTTCGGCATGCCGGCATCGCCGACGTCGCCGGCCATCTCGTCGCGCACGCCGCTCGCATCTTCCTGCGTGAACTTGTCGGTGTAGTTGAGGATCAGGCGGAACTCGATGTCCCCGCCCGCGAGCATCGTGCGGTAGCTGCTCTCGACGTCGACGCCGCTCGTCTTCAGCGTGTCGAGATTCAGGAACGGCAGGCGGATGTTGTACACGCCGTTGTTGTCGACGATCTGGCTGCAGGCGATCGATGAGCCCTGGGCGCACAGATCGAGCGTCTGCTGCGCGCTGAAGCTCGAGATCGCGCCGTCGATCTTGATGTCATACAGGTCCGCGGAAATCGTGAAGCCGTCGAGCCACGACGGGCTGTACACGACCCCGAACGTCAGCGCATCGGCCTCCTCGGGATCGAGATCCGGATTGCCCTGCGTGCTGCCGATGAAATTGCGCGATGCGCCCGTGCCCGGCTCGCGCACGGTGCCCGACGACTGGCGCGATCCCGTGAACAGCTCCGTGATGTTCGCCGCGCGAATGTCGCGCGAGCGCGTGCCGCGGAAGCGCAGCCCGTCGAACGGCTCGTAGCTCAAGCCCAGCTTCCACGTGTTCACCGCCCCGCTCGTGCTGTAGTCGGTGAGACGGAATGCGCCGTTGAGCTCGAGATGGCGCGCGAACGGCGCATCGTTCGCGAGCGGCACGACCGCCTCGACGAAGCCTTCGGTGATGTCGTATTCGCCGTCGATCGGCTGCGGATTCGTATGCGACCAGCCGCCGCGATTGCCTTCGTTGCCCAACGGGAAGCCGCGCAGACCCGCGCCGGTGAGCGTTTGCAGCGACACCTCATCGACGCTCTGGCTCGCGGACTCCTT
>Ga0164243_10006097_pt1 | contig 18341 bp, 16 predicted proteins | sample OricompcompostOP_FD_108781 | JGI IMG/M metagenome (GOLD analysis project Ga0164243, IMG submission 108781) | Organic Plus compost microbial communities from Emeryville, California, USA - Original compost - Organic plus compost (OP) | ecosystem: Engineered > Solid waste > Mixed feedstock >... | reverse complement strand
CTACATCGAGTGCTTCTACAACCCGACGCGCCGGCATTCGACGCTCGGCTATCTCAGTCCCGTACAGTTCGAGAAAGCTCAAGAAGCTTAGGTCGGTGTCAACGGAACCGGCAGCAACCCAGGAGACGGTTTCTGCTTTCAGGTAGGGGTCAACTTCGGGTGCCTTTCGGTATGGCCCGCGGAGGAAGGGCACTTCCACCATTTCATCGGGATCGCCGGCAGCGTCCTTGAGTTGCTGCGGCGTCATGCCCTTGGGGAGCTTGGCGGCAAGGCGCTTGGTTTCCCGGGAGATAGACTTCGTGTCAGCCATTTTTCAGTCCTTTGATGATGGTCAGGCGGTCGGGTCGTTTCCTAGGCGCTCCCGACCGCCGCCTTGTTGCCCTGCATGATCCGGCGCAGGGCTTGCCGGTATCTATGCGCGCAGCGGCACCACGTCGCCGCCCTTGCGCAGCTTGTCCAGGTAGTCGGCCCAGCGCACCATCATTTCGCGGCGCTGCGCCAGGTACGTGGTGCGGTCGTAGGCCATGCCCAGCGGGCCGCTCTTGCCGTGGGCCAACTGCGCCTCGATCACGTCGTCGTCGATGTCCAGGTGCTCGCCCATGATGGTCCGGGCCATCGCGCGGAAGCCGTGGGCCGTCATGTCGTCCTTGCTGTAGCCCATGCGGCGTAGCGCCACGTTCACCGTGTTGTCGCTCATCGGCCGCTCGCCGGTCAGCAGTGAAGGGAAGACATACCGGCCGTGCCCGGACAGCACCTGCATGCGCTGCAGGCTCGCAATGGCCTGCGGTGCCAGCGGCACAAGGTGGGGCTTGCCGTTGATCTTGCCGGCCTTGGTGCGCTTCATCGCTGCGGCGGGGATGGTCAGCATGGCCGCGTCGAAGTCCACCCAGGACCATTCCATCTGCCGGATGTTGCCGGGGCGCTGGAACAGCAGGGCGGACAGTTGCAGGGCTTCTCGCGTGGCCGGATGCCCTTGGTAGGCGTCGATGGCGCGCAGCAGCTCGCCGGCTTGCTTCGGCGTCAACACGGCGGCCATGTGCTTCACGATCACGGCCTGCAAGGCATCGCGCAGCGCGGCGGCTGGGTCTTGCGTGCAGCGGCCCGTCGCCATGCCGTAGCGGAACACCTGGCCGGCGTACTGGCGCAGGGAATGGGCGGTTTCGTTCAGGCCGCGCTTTTCCACCCGGCGCAGGCACTCCAGCAGGAGCGGGGCGTTGATGTCCGTCAGCGGCAGCCCGCCGATCCAGGGGAACAGGTTCACTTCCTGCAAGCGCAGCCATTTGCCGTGATGGGCCTCGCTCCATTCCTTCTTCTTCACGTCGTGGAATTCGCGGGCGACCTTCTCGTAGGTCGTTGCGGCGCTGACCCTGGCGGCGGCGCGCGTCAGCTTCTTGTGCTGGGTGGGGTCGGTGCCCTGGCTGTGCAGGCGCTTGGCATCGTCACGGGCGAGGCGGGCATCCTTGAGCTTGGTGGCGGGGTAGGTGCCGATGGCCAGGCGCTTCTCGCGCCCGTCGAAGCGGTACTTCCAGAACCAACGCTTGGACCCGCTCGCGGCGACTTCCAGGTACAGGCCGCCAGCGTCAGCAAAGCGTGAGCGTGCCTTGCCGGGGGCACAGGCAGCGTTCTTGCAGGTGATTTCGGTGAGCATGGGGGAACAGGGTTGGAAAAATCGGCTCGATGTGCCGTCTTTCCCCCGGTTGTACCCCCGTGGGGCGCGCGTTGCAATGGCGCTATATGACTGAACTTGAGCGAACGTTTGTTCGTAAGTTCTTGATTTTCTTGGTGATTTGATCGTTTATGACGCTACATGAAGGTCATAAATGGAGCGGGTGAAGGGAATCGAACCCTCGTATGAAGCTTGGGAAGCTGCCGTTCTACCATTGAACTACACCCGCAGCGGCGCGGATTCTAGCGGCTTGGCCGGCACACCTTCTCAACGCAGGAACACCCGCTGCATGAAGTGCTCGATCGGCACCTGCAGCGCGTTTTCCACGCGCGGCGGCAGGTCGAGCGGGCGCATCAGCATCTTCAGCGTCGAGCCGGGGTGGAGGTTGCGGCTGACGACGCGGCTGACGCGGCTGCCCAGGGCGCGCAGCCAGGCGCGGTCGGCCGCCTGCGCGGGGTGGCGGCTGCGGGCGATGTGCCGCAGCGCGCAGTCGGCGTCCTCGCTCTTGAGTTCCCAGGTGCGCCGCGCCACGGTGCCGAACACGCGTGCGCGGCCCACCTGCTCCTGGTCGCGGTAGCGGCGGAAGTAGCGGTAGAAGTGCTTGTAGTGGCTGACCTCGTCGGCCGCGATGCGCGAGGCCAGGTCGACGAACACGGGCTCGGTGGTGGCGCGGGCCAGGGCGCGGTAGTAGGTGGCGGTGCCGGTCTCGACCACGCAGCGCGCCGACATCTCCAGGGCGCGGCTGGGCGCCAGCAGCTCGACCTTGCAGTAGGTGGCGTACTCCTCCAGGAAGCTGCGGTACGCCGGCTCCCAGTCGAACTCGGGCCAGGCGTGCTCCACGTAGGCGCGCAGGGCGCGGCCGTGCTGCAGTTCCTCGGGCTCCCAGTGCTCGCGCAGCCACTGCGTCACTTCCTCGTCGCCCTCGAAGTAGTCGATCAGGTTGCGGGTGTACAGGTCCGAGCCGCTCTCGATGAACGAGGCCGAGCAAGCCAGGTAGAACAGTGTCTCGTCCTCGCGCACCACGTCCAGCGCGATACGCGAGAAGTCCAGGTCGTCGATGGTCCAGTGCGCGGCCGCGGTGGCGGTCATGCCAGCTCCTTTTCTTGTCGTGTGCGATGGTGCAGTGCGGCACCCCGAGGCCATTCTGCAAGTCCTGCACGCCTTCGAGAAGGCGGCGGTAACCTGTGCTAACGCTTTCGGCTCCCCTTCGCATGCCTGCCGCCACGGATTCCCGCCCGCCCGCGCTGTTCGTCGGCCTGTTCCCGGACGGCAAGGCCCTGCAGGCCATCGAGGCGCACCGCGCCGCCTGGTGGTGGACCCGGCCCGCCGCAAGGCGGCAGCCGCGGGCGCACCGCCTGCACCTGACGCTGGCGCACCTTGGGCCGCGGGACGATTCGGCGATCGACGGCCTGCGCGGCGCGCTGCAAAGCGTGCGGATGGAGCCCTTCGACCTACACCTGGACCGCGCGGAAGTCTGGACGCGCAACGGCGTGGCCGTGCTGCGGCCTGCGCCGTCCGAGGCGCTGGCGCGGCTGCACCGCCGCATCGCGGCGGCGCTGGGCCTCGCCGCGCCGGCCGGCTGGCAGCCGCACCTGACGCTGGCACGCGACGCCTGGGAATCGGCCGCGCCGCCGGTGGAGCCGCCCATCGCCTGGCCGGTGCGCGAGTTCGTGCTGGTGCGCTCCTGGCTGCCGCCGCATCCGGCACGGCACGAGGTGCTGCTGCGCCGCCCGCTGGACGGGCCCTGACGCCGCCCGCCGCCTATAATCGAATGTTCAATCGAATCAAGCGGTTAGCGCCCCAGCCGGCGCCCGTCCGACGCCCCGGGGCCAGGCCAGCGAGCGCCTCCAGAACGGACCCGGCGGCCGGCGTCCCGCCTCCTTCTCCTGCCCTCATGAGCCAGCCCACGTTCACGGTCGCGGACATCCGCAAGACCTTCCTCGATTTCTTCGAATCCAAGGGCCACACGGTCGTGGCGTCGAGCCCGCTGGTGCCGGGCAACGACCCGACGCTGATGTTCACCAACTCGGGCATGGTGCAGTTCAAGGACGTGTTCCTCGGCACCGACAAGCGGCCCTACGTGCGCGCCGCCTCGGTGCAGGCCTGCCTGCGCGCCGGCGGCAAGCACAACGACCTGGAGAACGTGGGCTACACCGCGCGGCACCACACCTTCTTCGAGATGCTGGGCAACTGGAGCTTCGGCGACTACTTCAAGCGCGAGTCGATCACCTGGGGCTGGGAGCTGCTGACGAAGGTCTACAAGCTGCCGCCCGAGAAGCTGCTGGCCACCGTCTACCACGAGGACGACGAGGCCTACGACATCTGGACCAAGGAGATCGGCCTGCCGCCCGAGCGCGTCATCCGTATCGGCGACAACAAGGGCGGCAAGTACAAGAGCGACAACTTCTGGATGATGGCCGACACCGGCCCCTGCGGCCCCTGCTCGGAGATCTTCTACGACCACGGCCCGCACATCCCCGGCGGCCCGCCGGGCAGCCCCGACGAGGACGGCGACCGCTTCATCGAGATCTGGAACCACGTGTTCATGCAGTTCGACATGAAGGAGGACGGCAGCGTGGTGAAGCTGCCCGCGCCCTGCGTCGACACCGGCATGGGCCTGGAGCGCCTGGCGGCGATCCTGCAGCACGTGCACAGCAACTACGAGATCGACATCTTCGACGCGCTGATCAAGGCCGCCGCGCGCGAGACGGGCTGCGCCGACCTGGCGAACCCCTCGCTCAAGGTCATCGCCGACCACATCCGCGCCACCTCCTTCCTGGTCAGCGACGGCGTGATCCCGAGCAACGAGGGCCGCGGCTATGTGCAGCGGCGCATCATCCGCCGCGCGATCCGCCACGGCTACAAGCTGGGCCGCAAGAAGCCCTTCTTCCACAAGCTGGTGCCCGACCTGGTGGCGCTGATGGGCGCGGCCTACCCGAAGCTGCAGGCCGAGGCGAAGCACATCGCCGACACGCTCAAGGCCGAGGAAGAGCGCTTCTACGAGACGCTGGCCAACGGCATGGAGATCCTCGACGCCGCGCTGGACGGCGGCAAGACCACGCTGCCCGGCGACGTCGCCTTCAAGCTGCACGACACCTACGGCTTCCCGCTCGACCTGACGCAGGACGTGTGCCGCGAGCGCGGCGTGACGGTGGACGAGGCCGGCTTCGACGCTGCGATGGAGAAGCAGAAGGCCGCCGGCCGCGCCGCCGGCAAGTTCAGGATGGAGCGCGCCGTCGAATACGGCGGCGCGGCCAGCGTCTTCACCGGCTACGAGCACCTGGAAGAGGCGGCGAAGGTCGTCGCGCTGTACCACGAGGGCGTCGCCGTCGATGCGTTGAGCGAAGGCCAGTCCGGCATCGTCGTGCTCGACACCACCCCCTTCTATGCCGAGAGCGGCGGCCAGGTGGGCGACCAGGGCGTGATCTGCGCCGAGGGCGTCGCCTTCGGCGTGGAGGACACGCAGAAGATCAAGGCCGACGTGCACGGCCACCACGGCGCGATGCAGCAGGGCACGCTGAAGGTGGGCGACGCGGTGAAGGCCGCGGTGGACGGCGCGCGCCGCGCCGCCACCATGCGCAACCACTCGGTCACCCACCTGATGCACAAGGCGCTGCGCGAGGTGCTGGGCGGCCACGTGCAGCAGAAGGGCTCGCTGGTCGATGCCGACAAGACGCGCTTCGACTTCGCGCACAACGCGCCCGTCACGCCGGCGCAGATCGCCGAGATCGAGCAGCGCGTGAACGCCGAGATCCTCGCCAACGCGCCCACCCAGGCGCGCGTGATGTCCATGGACGACGCGCAGAAGACCGGCGCCATGATGCTCTTCGGCGAGAAGTACGGCGACACCGTGCGCGTGCTCGACATCGGCACCAGCCGCGAGCTGTGCGGCGGCACGCACGTGCAGCGCACCGGCGACATCGGCCTGTTCAAGATCGTGAGCGAGGGCGGCGTGGCCGCCGGCGTGCGCCGCGTTGAGGCCATCACCGGCGCCAACGCGCTGGCCTACGTGCAGGGCCTGGAGGCCACCGTCCACAGCGTGGCCGCCACGCTCAAGGCCCCGGCGGCCGAAGTGCAGCCGCGCCTGGCGCAGGTGCTGGAGCAGGTGCGCGCGCTGGAAAAGGAGATCGGCACGCTCAAGGGCCGGCTCGCCTCCAGCCAGGGCGACGAGCTGGTTTCGCAGGCGGTCGACGTCAAGGGCATCAAGGTGCTGGCCGCGAAGCTGGAAGGCGCCGACGCGAAGACGCTGCGCGAGACGATGGACAAGCTCAAGGACAAGCTCAAGAGCGCCGCCATCGTGCTGGCCGCCGTCGATGGCGCCAAGGTGCAGATCGCGGCCGGCGTCACGGCAGACCACACGGCGAAGATCAAGGCCGGCGAGCTGGTCAACTTCGTCGCCAGCCAAGTGGGCGGCAAGGGCGGCGGCAAGCCCGACATGGCGATGGCCGGCGGCACCGACGCGGCCGGCCTGCCGAAGGCCCTGGCCTCGGTGCAGGGCTGGGTGGCCGAGCGGGCCTGATTTCCCGGCACGGGCCGGCGATGCGCGTCACTTTCGTGCGCCACGGCCAGAGCACCGGCAACGCCGGCCAGCCCACGCGCGACCTGGTCGCCATGCCGCTGACGCCGCTGGGCACGGCCCAGGCGCGGCAGGTGGCGGTCGGCTGGTCCCGCGAACCCACCCACATCGTCAGCTCGCCCTTCCTGCGGGCGCGGCAGACGGCCGAGCCCACCTGCGTGCGCTTTCCCGGCGTGCCGATGGCGATCTGGCCGATCCACGAATTCACCTACCTGAGCCCGGCGCGCTGGGTCGACACCACCCGCGCGCAGCGCCGCCCGGCGGTGGAGGCCTACTGGACCCAGGGCGACCCGGCGCACGTGGACGGGGAGGGCGCCGAGAGCTTCTCGCAGGTGCTGCGCCGGGCCGAGCAGGCGCTGGCGCGGCTGGCGATGCTGCCCGAGGACGCCGAGGTCTTCCTGTTCAGCCACGGCCAGTTCATGCAGGCCGTGCGGCTGGCGGCGCAGCGCCCGGCCGAACCCGACGGCGACAGGATGGCGCGCTTCTGGCGCTTCGAGCAGCGCTGGCCGGTGCTCAACTGCCAGCAACTGGTGCTGCGCCGCGCCGCCGGCCGGTGGCAGGTGCTGGGCGACGCGCTGCCGAAGCCGCCCGAGGCGCCGGTGGCCGTGGGGCCGGCGGGCGCGCCCGGCGCCAGCCCCTGACGAGTCGCGCCGCGCCGGCCGGCCAGCCCCGTGATCTTCGGATCCGGGGCTTTTTTGTTGGCTCCTTAATCGTCCCTCTAATGAATCAACGATCCTCAAGCGGAACAAAATGAGGAAAATATAGGGTTAATACCGATATAGCGTGTGACTTCCTGCCGTATTCTCACCTTGTCGTTTCAATAATAAATCGACGATTCATATATGAAACAAACAATGAGGCACACGATGATGAAGCGCATGTGGAAGTGGATGGCGGGCTGTGCACTGGCAGGCGCCACCGTGGCGGCCATGGCCCAGGGCTGGCCGGCCAAGCCGGTCACCATCGTGGTGGCCTATCCCGCCGGCGGCGACACCGACGCGCTGGCCCGCGTCTTCGCCGAGCGGCTGCAGGCCCGCCTGGGCCAGCCGGTGCTGGTGGAGAACAAGCCGGGCGCCAGCGGCATCATCGGGAGCGGCTACGTGGCCAAGGCCGCACCCGACGGCTACACGCTGCTGATGGCGCCCAACACCTTCGCCATGGCCCAGCTCGTGCTCAAGACGGCGCCCAGCGCGGCCTACGACGTGCGCAACGGCTTCACGCCGATCATCCAGGTGGGTGCGCAGCCGCTGTTCATCGCGGCCGGCCCCGGCACCAAGGCGCGCACGCTCAAGGAGGCGATGGAGGAGTCGAAGAAGTCCGAGCTGGCCTACGGCAGCCCCGGCAGCGGCTCGCCGATGCACGTGCTGGGCGAGATGTTCAACAAGGCTACCGGCGCCAACTTCCGCCACGTGCCCTACCGCGGCGTGGCGCCGGTGCTGACCGACGTGGCCGGCGGCCACGTGCCGCTGACCTGGATGACCTACGGCCCGGTCGAGCCCTACCTGGCCGACGGCAAGATGCGCCTGCTGGGCGTGGCCCAGGCCGAGCGCACGCCGCTGGCGCCGCAGGTTCCCACGCTGGCCGAACTGGGCTACAAGGGCGTGGAGGTCTCGGCCTGGAACGGCCTGTACGGCCCCAAGGGCATGCCGCCCGAGGTGGTGTCCAGGCTGAACGCGCAGATCAACGAGATCATGCGCCAGCCCGAGGTGACGGCGAAGATGAAGATGCTCGGCGTGCTGCCGGTGGGTGGCCCGCCGGAGACGCTGGCGAAGACCACCATCGCCGATCTCGAGCGCTTCACCCGCGTGGTGAAGGAGCTCAACATCACGGCCGACTGAGCGCGGCAGCGCACGAGACAGAGGAAGGAGCCGCACGATGAGCGACATCCAGGGCATCGCCGATCCCCAGAGCCTGCAGGCGCTGCTGGCCGACCTGCCGCACGACCTGCTCAAGGGCCGGCGCGTGCTGGTGACCGGCGCCGCGCGCGGGCTGGGCCTGGCCTTCGCCCGGTCCATCGCCGTCGCCGGCGGCCGCGTGGTCATCGCCGACGTGCTGGCCGACCTGGCCCAGGCCGAGGCCGCCGCGCTGCGCGGGCAGGGCTTCGACGTGCAGGCGCTGGCGCTGGACCTGTGCGATCCGGCCTCCATCGAGCATTGCGCCGCCGAATCGGCGCGCCTGCTGGGCGGGCTGGACGGGCTGGTCAACAACGCCGCCATCACCAACTCCGGCGGCAAGGATGCCCACGCGCTGCAGATCGACACCTGGGACCGCGTGATGGACGTCAACGTGCGCGGCACCTGGCTGATGGGCCGCGCCTGCCGCGCCGCGCTGGCGCAGGGCGGCCGCGGCGCCATCGTCAACCTGGCATCCGACACGGCCCTGTGGGGCGCGCCCAACCTGCTGGCCTACGCCGCCAGCAAGGGCGCCGTCATCGCCATGACGCGCTCGCTGGCCCGCGAATGGGGCGGCGACGGCATCACCGTCAACGCGGTGGCGCCCGGCCTCACGCTGGTGGAGGCCACCGAATACGTGCCCAAGGCACGCCACGAGAAATACCTCGAAGGCCGCGCGCTGCCGCGCGAGCAGCAGGCGGCCGACGTCTGCGGCGCGGTGCTGTTCGCGCTGTCGGGCCTCTCCCGCTTCGTCACGGGCCAGTTGCTCGCCGTCAACGGCGGCTTCGTGATGCATTGATTCCGTTCCCACTCGACCACTGAAGGAGCTCCCCATGACCGATCTGTCCGTCCAACAGCAGATGGAAGCCGACAAGCCCAGCTGGACCCGCCCCGAGGGCGCCAGCTTCGAGGACTGGATGACCACGCGCATCGCGCGCTACGCCACCCGCAAGTACGACTGGAACGCGCTGAAGTTCCAGGCCGACTACGACCCGAAGTTCCGCCGCGCGCAGATGCGCTACCTGGGCACCGGCGGCACCGGCGTGTCGGCCGACATGAACACCGTGCCTGCCGAGCACTTCACCTTCTCGACCATGGTGATCCCGGCCGGCCACGAAGGCCCGCCGCACATCCATACCGACGTGGAGGAGGTCTTCTTCGTCATGCGCGGCAAGCTCAAGCTGGTGCTGACCACGCCCGAGGGCGAACGCTACGAGACCGTGCTGACCGACCGCGACCTGGTCTCGGTGCCGCCCGGCGTGTACCGCGAGGAGATCAACATCGGCGACGAGGATGCGCTGATGTGCGTGATGCTGGGTGCCAAGAAGCCGATCACGCCCACCTACCCGCCCGAGCACCCGCTGTCCAAGATCAAGCGCTGAACCGCCCGCGCCGCACCGACGCCATGAGCACTGACGCCTTCGCAGAACTGCCTGCCGACGCCCTCGAGCGGCTGTCGCTGCGCTTTCCCGCGCGCGCCGTCGCGGTGGGCGGGGGGGCGCAGGTTTCGGTGCGCGAATGCGGCGAGGGCGCCAGGCTGCCGCTGGTGTGCCTGCACGGCATCGGCTCGGGCTCGGCCTCGTGGCTGGAGGCGGCGCAGATCCTCGCGCCGCGCACGCGGCTGATCGCCTGGGATGCGCCGGGCTATGGCGATTCGACGCCGCTGCCGATGGACGCGCCGCGCGGCGCCGACTACGCGCAGCGCCTGCACGAACTGCTCGATGCGCTGGGCATCGCGCGCTGCGTGCTGGTGGGCCATTCGCTGGGCGCGCTGATGGCGGCGCCCGCCGCGCAGCGCAGCGAGCGCATCGCCGCGCTGGTGCTGATCAGCCCGGCGCAGGGCTATGGCGCACTGGGCCGCGAGGCCGACCGCGCGCGGGTGCATGCCGAACGCCTCGCCTCGCTTCAGGAACTGGGCATCGCCGGCATGGCCGCGAAGCGCGCCAGCCGGCTGGTGTCCGAGCATGCTTCGCCGCTGGCCCGCCAGTGGGTGCGCTGGAACATGGCGCGCCTGCACGAGCGCGGCTATCGGCAGGCCATCGAGCTGCTGTGCGGCGGCGACCTGCTGGCCGGCCTGCCGGCCGCCGTGCCGACCACCGTGGCCTGCGGCGCGCTGGACGTCGTCACGCCGCCGGCCGGCTGCGCCGAGGTGGCGCGGCGCTGCGGCGTGCCGCTCGAATCCATCGCCGACGCGGGGCATGCCTCGTACGTGGAGCGGCCGCAGGCCGTCGCCGCACTGCTGGGCCGCGTGCTGGAACACGCCGCCCGCTGAACGAACGACAACGCAACAACGACAACGAAGCCATGAACGACGACGCCATCCAGGAAGCGAACGAGCCGGCGGACGAGGGCACCGACCGCTACAACGTGCCGGCGCTGGAGCGCGGCCTGCGCATGCTGGGCGAGTTCAGCCGCGAGAACCGCACGCTCACCGCGCCGGAGCTGGCGCGCCGCTTCAAGCTGCCGCGCTCGACCGTCTTCCGCCTGCTCAGCACGCTGGAGAACCTGGGCTTCATCGAGCGCACGGAGGGCGGCCGCGAGTACCGCCTCGGCCTGGCGGTGCTGCGCCTGGGCTTCGAATACCTGGCCGCGCTGCCGCTCAACGAACTGGGCCTGCCGCTGCTGGAGCGCCTGAGCCAGGCCTCGCGCTACCCGACCAACCTGGTGGTGCGCGACGGCCGTTCCATCGTCTACGTCGCCAAGGTCTCGCCGCCGTCGCCGCAATCGCTGTTCGCCAGCTCGGTCAACGTCGGCACCCGCCTGCCGGCGCACGCCACCGTGCTCGGCCGCATCCTGCTGGAAGACCTGAGCCTGCCGCAACTGCGCGAGCTGTATCCGGAAGAGCACCTGGAGAGCTTCTCGCCGAACACGCCGCGCACCGCCGTCGAGCTGTTCGACATGGTGCAGGCCGACCGCCAGCGCGGCTACGTGCTGGGCGAGGGCTTCTTCGAGACCAACATCTCCACGATCGCCGCCCCGGTGCGCGACCACACGGGCAACGTCGTGGCGGCGCTGGGCATGACCGTGACCTCCGGCCACATCGACGAGAGCCGCGTCGAGGAACTGGTCAAGGAAGTGCGCGAGGCGGCCGACGAGCTGTCGGCGCTGCTGAACTACGCGCCCGCGGCCAGCGGCCGCAACGTGGTGCCGCTGCGCGGCCGGGGCCTGTGATGGCCGCGCCGCTGTTCCTCGCCCCCGACGCGCTGGCCGGCCGCACGGCCGTGGTCACCGGCGGTTCCTCGGGCATCGGCCTGGCCACCGTCGAGGTGCTGCTGGCCGCCGGCGCCGCCGTGGCCCTGTGCGGCCGCAGCGCCGAGCGTCTGGACGGCGCCGTGGCGCGGCTGCGCGCGCAGTTCCCCGGAGCGAAGCTGTTCGCCCAGCCCTGCGACGTGCTCGACGGCGAATCGGTGAAAGCATTCGCCGCCGCCAGCCAGGCCGCGCTGGGCCCGGCCGCCATGCTGGTCAACAACGCCGGCCAGGGGCGCGTGTCCACCTTCGCCGACACCGACGACCAGGCCTGGATGGACGAGCTGAAGCTGAAGTTCTTCTCCATCATCCACCCGACCCGCGCCTTCCTGCCGCAGCTCGCGACCGAGCGCCAGCGCCTGGGCGATGCCGCCATCGCCTGCGCCAACTCGCTGCTGGCGCGCCAGCCCGAGCCGCACATGGTCGCCACCTCGGCGGCGCGCGCCGGCATCCTGAACCTGGTGCGCTCGCTGGCCACCGAGTTCGCGCCGCAGGGCGTGCGCGTCAACGGCATCCTCATCGGCCTGGTCGAGTCCGGCCAGTGGCGCCGCCGCTTCGAGGCGCGCGAGGACAAGTCGCAGGACTGGGCCGCCTGGAGCGCCGAGCTGGCCGCGAAGAAACACATTCCCCTGGGCCGCCTCGGGCTTCCGGTCGAAGCCGCGCGCGCGCTCACCTTCCTCGTCTCGCCGTTCGCCTCCTATACGAGCGGTTCTCACATCGACATCTCCGGAGGCCATTCGCGCCATGCCTAAGAACACCCCACAGCAAGTCACCGTCGGCGCCGTCGTCGCCGCCTTCCTCGAACAGTGCGGCGCCAAGGCCGCCTTCGGCGTGATCTCGATCCACAACATGCCGATCCTGGACGCCTTCGCGCAGCGCGGCAAGACCCGCTTCGTGATGGCGCGCGGCGAGGCCGGCGCCGGCAACATGGCCGACGCCTACGCCCGCTCCACCTCCAGCCTGGGCGTGGCCATCACCAGCACCGGCCCGGCCGCCGGCAACATCGCCGGCAGCCTGGTGGAGGCGTACACCGCCGGCACGCCTTTGCTGCACATCACCGGCCAGATCGAGACGCAGTACCTCGACCAGAAGCTGTCGTACATCCACGAGGCGCCGGACCAGCTCACCATGCTGGGCGCCGTCTCCAAGGCCGCCTTCCGCGTGCGCAGCGCCGAGACCTGCCTGTCCACGCTCAAGGCCGCGGTGCAGGCCGCGCTCACGGCGCCCACCGGCCCGGTGAGCGTCGAGATCCCGATCGACATCCAGCAGACGGTGATCGACATGCCGGCCGACCTCGCGCCGCTGCCGGTCGCGGTGGCCGTGCCCTCCGAGGCCGCGCTCGACGCCCTGGCCGACCGCCTGGCCGCCGCGAAGCGCCCGCTGCTGTGGCTGGGCGGCGGCGCCCGCCATGCCCGCGCCGAGGTGGCGCGACTGAAGGCCCTGGGCTTCGGCATCGTCACCACCGTGCAGGGCCGCGGCATCGTGCCCGAGGACGACCCGGCCTCGCTGGGCGCCTACAACATCCAGAAGCCGGTGGAGGCTTTCTACCAGCGCTGCGACGCGATGCTGGTGGTCGGCTCGCGCCTGCGCAGCAACGAGACGCTGAAGTACGAGCTGAAGCTGCCGCGCCCGCTGCTGCGGGTCGACGTGGACGCCGCGCAGTCCGGCCGCTGCTATGCCGACGACGGCTTCGTCTGCGGGGACTCGGCCCTGGCGCTCGCCGGCCTGGCCGACCGCCTGGAAAAGCGCGGCTACAAGGCCGACCCGGAACTGCTGGCCGACCTGCGCAGGACGCACGACGAAGTGGTCGCCACGCTGCACGACGGCCTGGGGGCCTACAGCGCGCTGGTGCAGCAACTGCAGAAGGTGGCCGGCCGCAACTTCAACTGGGTGCGCGACGTCACGGTGTCCAACAGCACCTGGGGCAACCGCGAGCTGCGCTTCTTCGAGCCCGATGCGGGCGTGCATGCCACCGGCGGCGGCATCGGCATGGGCATGCCCATGGCCATCGGCGCGGCCATCGGCGCCGCCGAGACGGGCTCGGGCCGCAAGACGCTGGGCCTGGCGGGCGACGGCGGCTTCATCCTGAATCTGGGTGAACTCGCCACGCTGGTGCAGGAGCAGTGCGACGCCCTGATCGTGCTGATGAACGACCAGCGCTACGGCGTGATCCAGAACATCCAGGACGCCTCGTACGGCGGCCGCCGCTGCTACGTGGAACTGCACACGCCGGACTACGCGCAACTGTGCGCCTCGATCCGGCTACCGCACGCCCGCGTGCAGGACCTGAAGGAGCTGCCCGCGGTGCTGGACGCCGCCTGGGCGAAGAAGGGCCCCTTCCTGCTGGAGATCGACATGCGCGCCATCGGCGGCTTCAAGACCAACTTCGCCGGCCCGCCGGTGAACAAGCTGGACCAGGTCCCCGCCACCCCGGCGGCCTGAGGACGACACCATGACCGTGCGATTCGCCCTGATCGGCTGCGGTGCCATCGGCACCTCGCTGCTGGAACTGGTGAAGGACGATGCCGGCCTGAGCGTGGCCGCCATCGTGGTGCCGGCCGAAGGCGCCGATGCGGCCCAGGCCGCGGTGCAGAGGCTCGCGCCGCAGGCGCAGGTGGTGCAGGCCGTGCCGGCCGAGGGCATCGACCTGGTGGTCGAGGCCGCCGGCCACGCCGCCATCGAGCAGCACGTGCTGCCGGCGCTGCGGCGCGGCCTGCCCGCCATCGTGGCCTCGGTGGGCGCCCTGTCGGCACCCGGCCTGCCCGAGCAGCTGGAAGCCGCCGCCCGCGAAGGCGGCACGCAGGCGCAGCTCATCGCCGGCGCCATCGGCGCCATCGACGCGCTGGCCGCGGCCCGCATCGGCGGGCTGGAGACGGTGCGCTACACCGGTCGCAAGCCGCCCCATGCCTGGACCGGCACGCCCGCCGAGGAAGGCCGCGACCTGGCCGCGCTCGCTGCCGAGACGGTGATCTTCGAGGGCAGCGCGCGCGAGGCCGCGCGCCTCTATCCGAAGAACGCCAACGTGGCGGCCACCGTCTCGCTGGCCGGCCTGGGCCTGGACCGCACCACGGTGCGCCTGATCGCCGACCCCGGCGTGAGCGAGAACGTGCACCAGGTCGAGGCCGCAGGCGCCTTCGGCCGCTTCGAGCTGACGATGCGCAACCAGGCGCTGGCGGCCAACCCGAAGACTTCGGCGTTGACGGTCTACAGCGCGGTGCGGGCCTTGCGCAGCCGTGCCGCTCCGCTTGTCATCTGACCCCGATAAAGAGAGCACCACGATGTCCCAGCTTGAACTGCTCCCCATCAACGTGGCCGGCGAATGGCGCCTGGGCGGCGGCGACGAATACCAGAGCCTGTACCCCGCCACCGGCGAGCCCATCGCCCGCCTGAAGGCCGCCAGCCTGGCCGACGTGGAGGAGGCCATCGCCCGCGCCGACCAGGCCTTCCGCACCAGCGGCTGGGCGCAGATGCTGCCGCACGTGCGCGCCGCCGTGCTGCACCGCGTGGCCGCCATCATCCGCGAGCGCGCCGAAGACCTGGCGCAGAAGCAGCGCCTGGACAACGGCAAGCCGATCAGCGAGACGCGTGCGCTGGTGGCCAGCGCCGCCGGCACCTTCCAGTTCTTCGCCGCCGCGCTGGAGACGCTGGAAGACACCATCACCCCCTCGCGCGGCGCCTACGTGACGATGAGCGTGCACGAGCCGATGGGCGTCGTCGCCGCCATCACGCCGTGGAACTCGCCCATCGCCAGCGAGGCGCAGAAGCTCGCGCCCGCGCTGGCGGCCGGCAACGCCGTGGTGGTCAAGCCCGCCGAGGTGACGCCGCTGATGGCGCTGGAACTAGCGCGGATCTGCGAGGAGGCGGGCGTGCCGAAGGGCATCGTCAGCGTGCTGCCGGGCAAGGGCTCGGTCATCGGCGACGCCATCACCAAGCATCCGCTGGTCAAGCGCGTCTCCTTCACCGGCGGCACCACCACCGGCAAGCACATCGCCCACATCGCGGCCGACAAGATGATGCCGGTCTCGCTGGAGCTGGGCGGCAAGTCGCCGACGATGGTGCTGGAAGACGCCGACCTCGACCACGCCGTCAACGGCGTGCTCTACGGCATCTTCAGCAGCTCGGGCGAGTCGTGCATCGCGGGTTCGCGCCTGTTCGTCGCGCGCAGCATCTACGACGAGTTCGTCACGCGCGTGGCCGAGGCCGCCAAGAACCTGCGCGTGGGCGATCCGGCCAGCGAGCGCACGCAGATGGGCCCGCTCATCACCGCCAAGCACCGCGAGGGCATCGAGCGCTACGTGGACCTGGGTGTCAGCGAAGGCGGCCGCATCCGCACCGGCGGCGTGCGCCCGCACGGCGCTGCATTCGACAAGGGCTACTTCTACACGCCCACCATCCTCGAGGGCCTGACCAACGACGCCCGCATCACGCAGGAAGAAATCTTCGGCCCGGTGCTGGTGGCGATGCCCTTCGACACCGAGGAGGAGCTGATCGCGCAGGCCAACGACAGCATCTACGCGCTGGCCGCCGGCGTGTGGAGCCGCGACTTCAAGCGCGCCTGGAAGCTCGGCCGCGCGGTGCAGGCCGGCACGGTCTGGGTCAACACCTACAAGCAGTTCTCCGTCTCCACGCCCTTCGGCGGCTGGCGCGACTCGGGCCTGGGCCGCGAGAAGGGGCGCGAGGGCATCTTCCAGTACATGGAGCAGAAGAGCATGTACTGGGGCACCAACGACCAGCCCATCCCCTGGGCCAACTGAGGAACCGAGCCATGAGCGTTCTCGGCATCGACCAGATCACCTACGGCACCGACGACCTGCCGCTCTCGCGCCGCTTCTTCCAGGACTGGGGCCTGACCCTGGCGGCGGAAAGCGCCGACGAACTCGTCTTCGAATGCCTCAACGGCTGCCGCGTGGTGGTGGCCGCCATGGACAAGCCCGGCCTGCCGCCGGCCATCGAGGAAGGCCCCACCCTGCGCGAGGTGGTGTGGGGCGTCGAGAGCGAGGCCGACCTGGCCCGCTACGCCGACGCCATCCGCAGCGAGCCCGGCTTCACCGACGGCCAGGTGGACGGCGCGCGCCGCATCGGCTGCACCGACCCCAACGGCCTGGCGGTGCGCCTGCAGGTCACGCGCAAGCGCGAGCTGCCGGAGCTCCAGAGCGGGGTGATGAACACCTGGAGCAGCAGGACCCGCATCAACCAGCCCGCGCCGATCTACGAGCGCGCCACGCCCATCGAGGTGGGCCACGTGGTGTTCTTCGTGGCCGACGTGAAGGCGGTGGAGGCTTTCTACGCCAGCCGCCTCGGCTTCGTCTCGTCCGACCGCTACCCGAACCGCGGCGCCTTCATGCGCTGCGCGCCCGAGGGCGGCCACCACGACCTGTTCCTGCTGCAACTGCCCACCGGCAAGCGCGGCGTCAACCACGTGGCCTTCACCGTGCGCGACATCCACGAGGTGTTCGGCGGCGGCCTGCACTTCTCGCGCTGCGGCTGGGAGACCCAGCTCGGCCCGGGCCGCCACCCGGTGTCCTCGGCCTACTTCTGGTACTTCCGGAACCCCGCCGGCGGCCTGATCGAGTACTACGCCGACGAAGACCAGCTCACCGCCGAGTGGCAGCCGCGCGAGTTCGAGCCCGGCCCCACCGTGTTCGCCGAATGGGCCGTGGACGGCGGCCTGGACGGCCATACCCGCCGCCAGAAGGGCATCGAGGCCGGCGGCAAATTCCTGACCGAGAAGAAGTGATCTCCCCCATGCTGCGCAAGTCTTTCATCGCCGCCACGCTCGTCGCGCTGGCCCTTCCCGCGTTCCCGCAGGCCAACCCCGAGGCCGCCAAGCTGCTGAGCAGCGACAAGTTCACCGTCATCTCGCCCTTCCCGCCGGGCGGGCCGGTGGACACCCTGGCCCGCGTGATGGCCGAGGGCCTCACCAAGCGCTACGGCCAGCCGGCCGTGGTGGACAACGCCCCGGGCGCGGCCGGCAACATCGGCATGGACAAGGTCAAGCGGGCCAAGGCCGACGGCCACACGCTGCTGCTGATCCCGGCCGGCAACCTGACGATCAACCCGACGCTGATGCCGAACTTCCCGTTCGACATCGCGAAGGACTTCGCGCCCGTCACCATGCTCGCCAAGGCGCCCAACGTGCTGGTGGCCTCGCCGTCCAGCGGCATCAAGAGCGCCAAGGACCTGGTCGCGCAGGCCAAGGCCAAGCCCGGCACCCTGTCGTACGCTTCGCCCGGCATCGGCAGCGGCCTGCACCTGGCGGGCGAGCTGTTCAAGCAGCACACCGGCGCCGACCTGCTGCACGTGGCCTACAAGGGCACGGGCCCGGCGATGAACGACGTGCTGGGCGGCATCGTGCCGCTGATGTTCACCAACCTGCCCGCCGCGCTGCCGCACCTGCAGAGCGGCAAGCTGGTGGCGCTGGGCATCACCGAGGCGCAGCGCACGCCGGTCGCACCCGACATCCCGACGCTGGCGGAGCAGGGCATCCAGGGCGTGAACGTCACCTCCTGGTACGGCATGCTGGCCCCGGCCGGCACGCCGCCCGCGGTGGTCGAGCAGCTCGCGCGCGACGCGGCCGACTTCCTCTCGCAGCCCGACGTGCAGGCACGCCTGAAGGCCCAGGGCATGACGCGCAGCACCATGACGCCCGCGGCCTTCGCCAAGTACATGAAGGAAGAGACCGCCATGTGGGCCGGCGTCATCAAGGCGCGCGGCATCAAGGCGGAATGAGCCCGCGCCGCCCCGCATCCGTTTGTCAGTTCACAGGAGAACATCCATGGCAGAACGCATCATGCAAGTGATCCAGGTCGTCGAGAACCCTCACCCCGTACCCAGCCAGGCGCCGGACCGCTACCTGCAGCCGCGCCAGGCGCAGCACCGCCCCCCGACCAACTACGAGGACCTGCTGGGCGACGCCATCGAGCGCACCTTCGCCGCCGGCGTGCACGACCTGGCCGGCCTG
>Ga0164243_10006096_pt1 | contig 18342 bp, 8 predicted proteins | sample OricompcompostOP_FD_108781 | JGI IMG/M metagenome (GOLD analysis project Ga0164243, IMG submission 108781) | Organic Plus compost microbial communities from Emeryville, California, USA - Original compost - Organic plus compost (OP) | ecosystem: Engineered > Solid waste > Mixed feedstock >... | reverse complement strand
TCCTGGTCTACCGGACGCAAGGGGGTGGGGAGTCCGAGACGGGAAAGGACCGTGTATTCGTCCGAAAGGGAGAGCGTGTGCAGGATATGAAGTAGCCCGAGCACGCTCTCGAATCCTGTTGTGCCCGCGAGAGCCTGCACCCGTTCACCTACCTGCTCCCGGGTCTGCCCGTAGAATTCCAGTCCGCGGTGCGAGCGATCCAGCAGTTGCTTGATCTTCAAGCTCTCCTGTGTTTCCAGCAACTGTTCGGCCAGAATGACATCCCGAAAGTAGACGACAATGCCGCGGGTCGAGAGATTGCTGTCCTTCTCGAAATAGGGGGCGTCGCTGCGCCAGACGTGCGGGAGGTTAGGGCCCGTCAGCACGAGATCGCCCGGCCCGAATCGCTGCATATGATCCCCAATGAAGCGTGTGCCGGTCCCTTCGAGGACGATGAAGAGCTGGTATTCAGGATGAAAGTGCCAGTGCGGATCGAAATACGGGTCTCGCAGGTCCCGCACGAGCAATGCATGGAAAGCAGGGATGGCGGCCTTGGAGATCATGGCTGACTCGATTAGCAGGGTACAGGTGCCAGGTTGCTAACATATAGTCAGAATCCGACAAGAAACACGAGGATTCCGGCTGATACATGCGACTTATTACAACAGTAAGGAAGCGCTTCCCGATCCTTCTGAATAGGCGTGCCACATAGAGCACGGCCTCACCCGGAATATAATCGATACACCATGGCAGGAAAGATCAAGGCCGCCGTGGTGGGGCTTGGCTTCGCAGCCAAGTTCAGTCCCATCTGCCCAGGGTATCCCGGTACGGAAATGCGCGTGAGTTGCCGGCGCAATGGGAAGAAGCTACCCTGGGGATTTGCTCGCCCGAACGTGGACACGCTTGGAGACGGCTGGCCATAAGCGATTCGTTTTCCTCCTTAGCGGACACGCGTTGAGGCAATGCGCAGGCCCTCCATCCTTGCGTACCTCCTGCCTGTCGTTTACAGTCCCTCTCACCCCATATCACCCTGAGCTATGGAAAACCCAGCAACTGTACGGCAACACGCAGGCACAATATGGCTGTTGAAAGCGCTTTCGGTCGTAGCCGTTCTCATGTTGATAGCCGGGCCCGCACACGCCCAGCACCAGGTTACGGGACTCGTCACATCGGCTGATGAGGGTGCGCCACTGCCGGCTGTCACGGTATCCGCCAAAGGCACGACCATCGGCACTACCACCGATCTCGAGGGCCGCTACACCCTGAACGTGCCCAGCCCGACCGACACGCTTGTGTTCTCGTTCATCGGGTATGAAACGCAGGAGGTCCCGATTGCAAACCACTCCGTCGTGGACGTTGTGCTGGTGACGAGCATTGAAGCCTTGGACGAGGTCGTTGTAGTAGGATACGGGACGCAGCGGAAAGTAAACCTCACAGGCGCAGTGGCATCCGTCTCGGCTGAGGAGATGTCCGAGCTTCCGGTCCCGACGGTGACGCACGCGCTGCAGGGAATGGCGCCGGGCATCCAGCTACTCGATGGCGGTAACCGTCCGGGGCGCAACGAATTGGACCTGCTGATTCGGGGGCAAGGTACCCTGGGCCGCGGCAATGATGCAGGCAACGCTGCTGCCGCCCGGCCATTGGTACTGATCGATGGGCTGGAGGGCAACCTGGCCACCGTCGACATGGACGATGTGGAGAGCATCTCTGTGCTGAAGGACGCGGCGTCGGCGGCGATTTATGGCTCGCGCGCTGCGAATGGCGTGATCCTGGTTACTACGAAGCGCGGGAGGGCACTGGACCGGCCACAGATCACGTACAATGGGTACATGGGGATACAGGACATCACGGCATGGCCCGAGCGGGTGGACACGGAGACTCACATGCGGCTCGCAAACCTGGCCCGATCGAACTACATGCAGTGGTGTCTGGATGGGCGAAATCCGAACGTCCCCGTCGATCAGTGCGAATCCTACCCCAACTACCAGCCACGATACTCCGAGGAGTACATCCAGAATACCATAGCCGGGACGGATCCGGATGCTTACCCGGACAACGAGTGGGTTAACGCGATCTTCAGCCCGGCGCCGATTCAGGAGCACTCACTGCGGGTTACCGGCGGGAGCATGTCGGCTCGCTATGCCCTTTCCATGAACTACATGGAGGAGGGGGGCATGATGGCGAATACCGGCATGAACCGATACGGCGTTCGGCTCAATACCGACTTCCAGCCGTCGGAGAGGTTGAGTGCCGGGGTGGACGTCTCGGGAAGCCGTCGGTGGGATATCGTCCCCGCGGAGGATTGGGCATCAACGTTTTACATCGTTCATGACACGCCACCGACGCGGAAGACACGCTATTCCGACGGAACCTACGGATTGAATCTGTTCGGCCGTAGCCCGCTGGCCTCTGCCGAGATCAGCGGTGATGAGCAGCGGGTGTTCTGGGAGGGTACCCTCACCGGCCGACTGAACTACGACATCCTGCCCGGCTGGGCACAGATCCAGGCACTCGCGTCCTTCGGTTACAGTAACATGGACTGGAAGCGGTTCGTGACGGATCCCAACTACATCGAGGAGTATCCGGACGAAGGGTACTATTGGGGCCCCAACTTCGGTGAGAACCGGTCCAACACGGAGGTCCGAACCACGCTCCGGGCGCTGATCGACTACGGTCACATCTTTCGGGACGCGCACGACATCTCAGGCGTGATCGGCTACGAACAGATCGACAATGAATTCGAGGAGTTTCGCGCCTGGCGGGATCAGTTCTACAACAATGACCTGCGCCGGTTGAATCTGGGCAATGCTGTTAATGATGGGAATATGGGATATGGCAGCGAGTGGGCGCTGCGTTCGGTGTTCGGGCGGCTCAACTACGCGCTGCTGGGTCGTTACCTGTTCGAGTTCAACGCCCGCTACGACGGCTCGAGCCGGTTCGCCGAAGGCCATCGGTACGGATTCTTCCCGTCGCTCTCAGCAGGCTGGCGCATCTCCGAGGAGCCGTTCTTCAACGTCGGCTGGGTGGACGAACTGAAGCTGCGTGCCTCCTGGGGCCAGCTGGGCAACCAGGATGTGCCCCTGTACTCGTATTACGCGTCCATAGACCTGGGAATCCCCTACTACCTGGGCAACACCAGCGGCCTGCAGGCCGTAGGTGGTGCCGCTACGGCCCTTGTCAACGAGGAGTTGTCATGGGAGACGACCACAGTCATCGACGCCGGATTTGACGCAGCATTCCTCCAGGGCCGCCTGACCCTGGAGGGTGACATCTACAAGCGGCGTACTCGGGACATTCTCCTGCCCGTTCCGATTCCTGACATGGTCGGTCTGAATGCGCCCTACCAGAACGCGGGGGTCGTTGAGAATAAAGGATGGGAACTGGCCATCGGCTGGCGGGATGATCTGGGTGGATTCAACTACGGGATCAACTTCAATCTGTCCGACAACCGGAACAAGGTCATCGACCTGGTCGACACGGGCCCGTATATCCTGGGCGGCGGCCTCGGAGGCTACGTGATTCAGGAAGGCACGCCGATCAACGCGTGGTACGGCTGGGAGGCCGAGGGCCTGTTCAGTTCCTACGAGCAGATCGACTCCCATGCACAACCCGCCGGCCAGGAGACGCACCTGGGCGATATCATCTTCAAGGATCAGAACAACGACGGGATCATCAATGACGCGGATCGGGTGGTGATCGGCGATCCGAACCCGCGCTACATCTTCGGCCTGAACATCAACCTGGGCTGGAGAAGCTTCGATGCCAGCCTGTTCCTGCAGGGCGTAGGCAAGCGAGACCAGTATCTGGGTCTCGGCTTCGCCCAGGGACCGGTATGGGAAAACTACACGTCGAGGTGGCACCTGGACTACTGGACGCCGGAAAACCAGGATGCCCGGCACCCGGCGTACTACTCCAACTACAACCGGAACTACTACTCGACAAACTCCTGGTGGATCTTGGACGGGAGCTTCGCGAAGCTGCGCAACGTCCAGCTCGGCTATACGCTGCCGGAGAGCCTTATCGAACGCATTGGGGCGCAGCGCCTGCGGCTGTATGTCACCGGAAAGAACCTGTGGATGAAGAATAACCTCGGTATCAACCTGGATCCGGAGTATCCGTGGACCACAGGCGACTACTATCCGCAAACCAAGGTGATCAGCATCGGCGCCAACATCAGCTTCTAAAGGGAACGACAGCCATGAATAGACTATCTATATGCGTTCTGATCCTCGGCGCCGCCCTCACAGTCACCGGGTGTGGCGATGAGTTCCTCACGACGGTACCGACGGACGAAGTATCATCAGGGAATTTCTGGACCTCCAGGCGCGATTTCGATACGGCACTCAACGCCGCCTACGAGCGGATGCTGGGTGTCGACCTGAACCCCATGTATTTCGACGGTGCCACGGAGATCGGTTACTCCCACGCCGACTGGGTGCGCCAGCACGAGTACGTGATGGGGCGCGCCGACGCGCTGTCCGGCTGGTCGGCCGGCATGTGGGCACAGATCTATACCGGAATCAGCCGCACCAACGAGATTCTTGCACAGCTTGAGGCTGTGGGAGACGAGGTGCTCTCGGAGGATGCCGCCGATGAGATCCGAGGACAGGCGCTCTTCCTGCGCGGCTACTACTATCACGAACTGCTGTGGATGTTCGGCGGCGTCCCGATCTTCACGCGCGTCCCGACCGTGCAGGAAGCGCGGGAGGTAAGCCGTGCTTCGGAGGAGGACGTGTACGACCAGATCATGGCGGACCTCTCGGAGGCTGCGAGCCTGTTGCCAACCGGTTGGCCCGAAAACCAGTACGGCCGCGCCACCCGTGGCGCCGCACTGGGCTACCAGGCCCGAACTGCCCTGTACGAGGCAAGCCGGCAAGAATACCATGAGGGCAATATGGCCCGGGCCATGGAGCTATACCGCGTCGCGGCTGAGAAAGCCAGAGCGGTGATGGATCTCAATGAGTACAGCCTGCACCCCGACTTCCGGAAACTCTTCACCTATGCGGGGGAGCAAAGTGACGAGATCATATTCGACTACCAGAAGGTCGCCGGGCAGAACGGCTGGTGGGCTTGGCTGGGATTCGCGCCCAGTTCCATGGGCAGCAACGTCGACGTGGAGCCGACACGGGAGTTGGTGGACCGGTTCCCCATGGCCGATGGCCTGCCCATAGACGAGTCGCCCCTCTACGATCCGTCTCCGCCACGTATCGTGTACGATAGCAACGGCAATCCCACAGTCGAGACGCTGGGCATGTACGCCAACCGCGACCCGCGATTCTACGGCACGGTCCTGTTCCCGGGCGGTGAGTTCAATGGGGTTATTTATAACTCGTATCCCCCGTGCAGTGGCGGGGCGCCCGCGGGTTACTGCAGCCCGACGTCCGACCGGATCCTGCTTACAGACTACAATAACACGTACACCGGCTACATCGCCATGAAGTACGTGGACCCACAGGACCAGGCGGCTCCGGATAATAGCGGGCTCAACATCATCAAGATGCGCTACGCCGACATCCTGCTGATGTACGCAGAGGCAAAGGCTGAGCTTGGAGAACTGGACGCGTCGGTAAACGCAGTGCTCGAGGAGATCCGCGGTAGAGTGAATCTGCCGATGCCCGTCGACGTCACAGCGATGTCGCAGGAGGAGGCCATCGAGTTTATTCGCAACGAGCGGACGATCGAACTGGCCTGGGAGGGCCTGCACCTGGCGGACATTCGCCGGTGGGCGACCGCCGAGGATGTGTTGAATGGCCCCGTCCATGGGATCGACATTGCAGTGGGCGGCGGCAGGTTTGAGCCGGTGCCGGGCCAGCACGTACGGTCGTTTGCTGCGCCGCGGGATTACCTGTGGCCCATCCCGGCGGATGAGCGGAGCCTGAACCCCAACCTGGCGCAAAATCCAGGTTACTGACCCATGATGGGGAGGGGAAGTCACACTCGGCACGGTAGCGGCAGACCGCTTCCTGCCTGCCTTGATGGCGTTACGGTTTCCCTTTCCAGGACGATGAAAACAGGAAGCTCCGGTTGGATGGCCGGCATGGATCGAAGGAGGGCTCTCGCAGATCGCGTACGATCAGCACGAGAATCGCGACATCCGAGACCATGATTGCTTCGATTAGCGGGAGAAGGATTGTATCTTGCTAAGATACAGTCAGAAGCTGGCAAAAAACACGGAGATTCCGGATTGTACATGCAGCTAATTGCAGGCTGAGGAAAGCGCTTTCAACCTCCCGAAGCGCAGTGTCGCGTGACATCTCCTCGCCCGAATCCATAACCAGATAGCCACACGGAGAGACACCATGGCAAAGATCAAAGTCGCCGTTGTAGGGCTTGGCTTCGGTGCCGAGTTTCTACCCATCTACCAGCGTCACCCCGATACGGAACTCTGGGCCGTTTGCCAGCGCAACGAAACCAGCCTGAACGAAATCGCAGATCGCTTCGGGGTGGATCGCCGGTTCACGAGCTTCGAAGCGCTGTTGAAGGAGCCGGAACTGGACGCCGTCCACATCAACACGCCCATTGCCGCTCACGCGCCGATGTCGCTGGCCGCACTCAATGCCGGGAAACACACGGCCTGTACGGTTCCGATGGCAACGACCGTCGAGGAGTGTCTTCAGATCGTGGAGGCCGAGCGGCGCAGTGGAAAGAAGTACATGATGATGGAAACGGCCGTCTATACCCGTGAATTTCTGTACGCGCGCGAGCTGGTCACCTCTGGCAAGCTGGGCCGCATCCAGTTCCTGCGCGGCTCGCATCAGCAGAACATGGGACTACCCGGCTGGCCGGAATACTGGTACGGTTTCCCGCCCATGCACTACGCCACCCACGCCGTGGGTCCACTGCTGAGTCTCTCTGGAGCGCAGGCTGAATCCGTGGTCTGCTTCGGGTCAGGACGTATTCGAGACGACTATGCCGCCAGGTACGGCTCGCCGTTCGCCGTCGAGACGGCGCTGGTGAAGCTAAAGGATTCCGACCTCGCCTGTGAAGTCACGCGCTCACTGTTCGACACGATCCGGCAGTACCGGGAGAGCTTTGATGTCTACGGCACGGAACGCTCCTTTGAATGGGAGCAGACCATCGGAGATGGCCCTGTAGTCTACTCTGGATTCGAGGATGCCGAGCGGATCGAAGTGCCTGATTACGGCCATCTGCTCCCGAAGGAGATTGCCCCCTTCACGAAGGCCGGGGTCTACAGTGAGGAGAACGAGCATACGTCGTTCATCCAGGGCGGGGGCCACGGTGGTTCGCATCCGCACCTGGTGCACGAATTCATATCCGCCATCGTCGAAGACCGTCCCGCGGCAGTCGATGCGCCCACGGCAGCTAACTGGACGATGACCGGCATCTGCGCGCATGAATCCGCTATGCTGGGCGGCGAGCGTGTCCACATTCCGGACGTAACGTCCTATGCTACACCGGCTGTACGACCTGCCACATCAGGACAGGCGAGTGACCGTACTGTCAGCGCCTGATAGCAAGCCAGGGTTCAGCAAACGGAAACATTCAAGGTAATGCCATGCGAATCGGGATCAGTACGTGGGTATGGACTTCCCCGGCAACGACTGCTGTCCTCGAACGACTCATTCCGCACATCGCGGCGATGGGGTACGATGCGGTCGAGATTCCCGTCGAGGGAGAAGATCAGTTCGATGTAGACCGGGTGCGAGACCTGATCGAAGCGCACGGATTGGCTGTCTACGTGTGTGCTGTGATCGGACCCGGGCGTGATCTACTTCTTCCGGACGAGTATGAGAACGGCATGGCATATCTTCGGATGTGTATCGACGTGGCCCGGCGGCTGGGGGCGCCCACAGTCGCCGGGCCGCTGTACTCGGCTGTCGGGCGTTGCTGGCAGGCTACGCCTGCCGAGCGCGCTAACGACGTGGAGCGCCTCGCCGGACGGCTTCGCGTGCTCGGCGACTACGCCGCCGAACGCGGGGTGGCGCTCGGTCTCGAACCGCTCAACCGGTTCGAGACGAGCTTCCTGAATACGGTGCAACAGGCTCTCGAACTAGTGAATCGTATTGATCATCCTGCAGTTGGGTTGAGCCTGGATCTTTTCCATATGGGCATCGAGGAGAAGAGTCCCGCCGATGCACTACGGACGGCGGGCCATTACCTCAAGAATGTGCAGGTAGCCGAGAACGATCGGGGGACACCGGGAACAGGACACCTGCCCTGGACTGATGTCGCCCGGGCGCTCGAAGATATCGGGTACACCGGGCCGGTCATCATTGAGACGTTTTCCAATACCGTCGAAGCCATCGCCCGTGCGGCGGCTATCTGGCGGCCTCTCGCGCCGGACTCGGATACGCTCGCGAAAGACGGCCTGCGCTTCCTTCGAGGATTGTTTGCCGAAGAACCCTTACTTGACCAAACCATACGCATACCATGAAATGCATACGTGATGCTCGGATTGCGTTCCTGCATCATGCCTTTATGTTCTGCAAGCCTTCGTTCGCACGGCATGTCGCGGGTATCGTCGCGCTGATACTCTGTAGCCTCCCCGGACTTGCGGTCGGGCAAGAGCCGACCGGTGTATTACCCCGGCCCGCGGCGGAGGGACGGCCTATTCAGGTGCTCTTCCTCGGGCATCCGAGCGAACACCACAACTCGGCGGCGTACTTCCCGATGCTTGCGGCTCCGCTGGCCCTGGATGGGATTCAACTCACCTATGAAGATGATCCCGCCCTGGCGCTCACGCCCGAACGGCTGCAGCACTATGATGCCCTGCTTATCTACGCCAACCACGAGCGGATCACCTCTGCTCAGGAAAAGGCGCTGCTCGATTTCGTGGCCAGTGGGAAGGGATTCGTTCCCATTCACTCCGCCTCATACTGCTTCCTCAACTCGGATGCGTACGTCGATCTCGTCGGGGCGCAGTTTGCGACACACGGCGCCGGCGAGTTCACGGCGGAGATCGTCCGCGCCGACCATCCGGCCCTCGAAGGTGTAACGTCGTTCACGACGTGGGATGAGACGTACGTGCATACCCGGCATAATCCCGATCGCATCGTTCTGATGGAGCGAGTGGATGAGAACGGGCGGGAGCCCTACACCTGGGTACGGACGCACGGGAACGGGCGCATCTTCTATACGGCCTTCGGCCACGACGAGCGTACGTGGAGCAATCCCGGCTTTCAGAAACTGGTCAGGCAGGGTATCCTCTGGGCCGTAGGCGATGAGGTCCGGGCATCGTGGGAGCGCCTCGACATGCCTGAGCTTACCTACGTTGATGCCAAGTTGCCCAATTACGAGCGGCGCGATCCTCCCCCAAAGTATCAGTATCCGCTCAGCGCCGAAGAGTCTCAGAAACTTATCAGCGTGCCTGCTGAATTCCAGCTAGAACTCTTCGCGGCGGAGCCGGACATCGTCAACCCCGTTACGATGGCGTTCGACGAACGCGGACGCCTCTGGATCGTGGAGACGGTAGATTACCCCAACGAAGTCCGGTCCGGTGAACAGGGCGACGACCGGATCAAGATCCTCGAAGATACCGATGGGGATGGCCGCGCCGACAAGTTCACGGTCTTTGCAGAAGGCCTCAACATCCCGACGAGCCTCACGTTCGCCAACGGAGGCGTCATCGTTGCCCAGGCGCCTGATTTCCTGTTCTTGAAGGATACCGATGGCGATGATCGGGCAGACGTACGAGAGGTATTGATGACGGGATGGGGTACGTTCGATACCCACGCGGGCCCTTCGAACCTGCAATATGGGCCGGATAACTACATCTGGGGAAGCGTCGGCTACTCCGGGTTCAAAGGAACCGTCGACGGGCAGGCGCTGGAGTTCTCTCAGGGGTTCTTCCGCTTTCGGCCGGACGGCACCGGGTTCGAGTACCTGACCCGCACCAGTAACAACACGTGGGGACTCGGATTCTCGGAAACGTTCGACGTGTTCGGCTCTACCGCGAACAACGCGCCGAGCTGGTATATGGCGATCCCGAACCAGAAGTTCAGCGGCCTCAAGGGGATCACGCGTCCTATCGGATCGGGTGGAATTGCGGACTTCTATGCCATGCACCCGATCACACCCAACATCCGGCAGGTGGATGTGTTCGGCGGCTATACCGCTGCAGCGGGACATTACCTGTATACCGCCCGAGCCTTTCCGCAGGAGTACTGGAACCGCGCCGTCCTCATCAACGAGCCCACGGGTAAGCTGATCGGGCTGGGCTTCCTGGAGAAGGACGGCGCAGGGTTCGTCACGAAGGACGGCTGGACGCTGCTCGCCAGCGCCGATGAGTGGGTTGCTCCCGTCCACGCGCAGGTCGGTCCGGACGGAGCCGTGTGGGTGCTGGACTGGTATGACTTCATCGTCCAGCACAATCCCACGCCGGAAGGCTTCGAAACCGGTGAGGGCAATGCGTATGTGACGGACCTTCGGGATAAGGAGCGAGGACGGATCTACCGCATTGTCTACAAGAATGCCCCGCGATCCGCGCCGCTCTCGCTGAGTAAAGACGATCCCGATGGGCTGGTAGAAGCGCTGAAGAACGATAATATGCTCTGGCGCCTGACCGCCCAGCGGCTTCTGGTAGAGCGAGGCGAAACGGATGTGGTACCCGCGCTGATTGCGCTGGTTGAGGACAACTCGGTGGATGCTCTCGGCTTGAACGGTGCAGCATTCCATGCCCTCTGGACGTTGAAAGGCCTGGGCGTTCTCGATAATGCGAATGGGGCAGCGTATCAGGCCGCGGTTCGTGCGCTGCGCCATCCGGCAGCGGGCGTCCGCAAAGCGGCAGTTCAGGTGCTGCCTCGAACGGAGTCTACGCGAGAGGCACTCCTCGAAGCCGGGCTGCTTTCGGATTCCGATCTCCATACCCGCCTGGCTGCGGTGCTCGCCCTCTCCGAAATGCCTGCTTCGCAGGAGGTTGGGAGACGACTTTACGAGATGAGCGGCGATCGGGAGGTCTATGCGGATCGATGGCTCAGCCGGGCGGTCTATGTCGCAGCCGCAGCACATGCGGACGGCTTCCTGGAGGCCTACCGGGCCGATCCAGGGGCGATGGACGTCAATGCCTTGTCGGCGTCGCTCCGCCTATCGGAAGAACGCCCGTCCTGGGAAACGTTAGGGCAAGAGGAACTTGCCGGTCTGCCCACCATGACCCTTCCGGGCCGGTGGGAAGAACAGGGGTTGGAAGATCTGGATGGCTACGTCTGGTACATGACCATCGTTGAAGGCTCTACGTCCGGCGCAACGCTCCACCTGGGTGCTATCGACGACAATGACGAGACGTGGGTGAACGGTGTGCAAGTCGGGGCCACGAGAGGCTACGATAAGATGCGCACGTACGAGGTACCCGGTTCCGTATGGCGCCGCGGACCGAACGTGATCGCCGTGCGGGTTCACGATACGAGTGGTGGAGGCGGCTTCCACGGAGAGCCCGACTCCATGCGCGTGGTAGAGACCGGTGGAAACACCATTTCGCTGGCCGGTTCGTGGCATTACCGGGTCGAGCGAAATACGCGGCAGTTGGAAGCTGGCTATTCGCAGCCGGGAGAGTTGGCAGCCCACTTCGCCTACCACTACGGGGGATACAGCAATGCCGGAGAGCAAACGGCAGTCGAACAGCAAAAGCCCGACCAGGTCATAGAGATACGAGCAGTCCGGCAGCAACTCGCCTTTGATGTGAAGGAAGTATCCGTCCGCCCGGGCACGCTCGTCGAGTTCGTCTTCACGAACGATGACTTGATGCAGCATAACCTCGTGCTCGGACGGCAGGGATCGCTCGAACGTATCGGTGAGGCTGCCGACGACCTGGCGACGAGGCCTTCGGGGGCCACGCAGCAATATATCCCGGCCATCCAGGAGGTCATTACTGCCACCCCCCTCGTGGATCCGGGCCAGACCGTACGGCTCCTCTTCAGAGCACCTCAGGATCCGGGCGACTACCCCTACGTATGCACGTTCCCCGGACACTGGCGCGTGATGAATGGCATCCTGAAAGTCAGCTCGGAGGATCAGTCAGGGACGGAATAAGAAACCATGTGATACAAAAAGTCCGCAGCCGGCAATAGAACACGTCGGCTGCGGACTTTTTGTATCTAGAGGACAAACTCATCGAAGCCACATGGGGGCGCGGGCCATGCCCATCAGCCCGGCAAGCTCCTGACCGTAGCCGTCCAGCCTGACCCAGGTAAGGTAAAGAGACCGGGATAGCAGAGTAGGAGGGAGGTAGCAATGTCCTTTCAGGCTCTATCGAGCGACAAGGGCATACGGTCTACATGACCAGCAGGATCTGCCAGGTACCCTGTCAAACTCCGGGATGAGAGGGGCCATCGTCGAGGCGATTCCACCTGAACGGCACTATGCTCTCAGCATATCGCCCTATCCTGACTTTTCTGTCGGAAAAAACAAACACGCCCCGGTCGTCGGAGAGACCGGGGCGCGTTCGTTAAAGAGCGTCTGTTAAGTGACTGCTGAGCACTTACTGTGCAGCGGTCGCAAGGAACTCGATCAGGTCGCGCATCTCGCGACGGGTAAGCACGGTGCCCATCGGAGGCATGCTGGAGGGTGCGCTATTACGCTCCGCAATCTCCGATTTCGCGATATTCCGGGCCTCACCCGAGACGGTCAGAAGCGTCAGTTGGGTTTCCGCTTCTTCACGGAGCGTTCCGCTGATGGTCTGACCGTCGCGGAGCGTCACGGAAACCGTTCCATACCCCGGTGAGATCTGTGCGCTGGGGTCAGCCAGTGATTCCACCAGATGCTCGCGGGTAGTGCGGGCGCCGATGTTGGTCAGGTCCGGTCCCACCTCTCCGCCACGTCCACCCACGGCATGGCAGCGGATACATTGAGCCCCGGGGTGCTGGTAGAAGATCCGGCCTCCACGCCGGGCGTCGCCGCCTCTCAATACTTCACGATAGGAAGCGATCAGATCGCCTTCAGGCTTGGAGGCCTGATACTGGGCGACTTTGGCTTTTACCGGTTCCGCCTGGCTTTTCTCAGCGGCTTCAAGGACGTCTAGCTGAATCTCGGGCTGGATATCTCCAGCAATGAGTTGATCCATCAACCCGCTCAGCACTTCCTGAGAGCGAGGACCTTGTAGCGTACCGAGGGTAGCCAGTGCGGTCTGTCGCTCCGGAATGGTGCCGCGCGTCAGTACCAGAGAGAGCATGTCGGCTAACGTAGCCTCTGGCATATCCAGCGATGGGATCAGTTCCAGTGCGGCCATGCGGACCGTGCCATCACGGTCGACCAGTGCCGCGCGTATGGCGCCTTCCAGCCGTGTGTCTCCCATCCTGTTGAGTGCCTGCAGCGCTGCGATGCGTACGTCGGGCGAAGCATCCCGCTCGACGAGGGCGAGCAAGGGCTCGGCAGCAGCCTCATAGTGGAGGCGGCCTGCCGTTTCTGCCGCCGCTGCTTTGATGGTAGCGGAGCCACCCGTCAGCAGAGGCTCGATGATGGTTGCGATGGCCTGACGCGCACCGGCGGGGTCACGTTCGACCTTTCCACGCCACCGGCCGTCTACGCGGTCGAGAACCGAGGGCTTCGGCCAGACGCCAAGCGAGGCCAGTGCTTCGGCACGCAACTGCTCTGGTGCGCCCGTGCGCGCGGCATAGTCGGCCACTACCTGAGCGTTTTCAGGTGTTCCAAGGCGCAGGTTGGCGTTGATAGCCCGCCGGATCAGGGCCTCATTTGTGAACTGGGTATCCTTGAGGAGGTCTGCCAGAGCAGGAATGGCCTCTTCAATGGAGTTGTCGTCGTTGATGGCGCGAGCGGCTTCGGTGACGATGTATTCGTCCTCGTCCTCCAGGAACCGGGCAACGCCGGGGTGCTCCATACGCCGGAGCGCTACCACCGCCGCGATACGAACGGCGCGGGAGGGGTGCTCGGCCAGCGCGACGATGGGTTCGGCCTTTCCGATGCGGGCCAGCGCTAGCGAGCCTGCGTGGCGCAGGTACGCGTCCTCATCGTTGTTCGCCTGCAGCATGTCGATGATTGGCTGGATAGCAGGTTCATGGCCGATTCGGCCCAGTGCCTGGGCAGCGAAGAAGCGCGGGCGGGCTTCTGCATCCTTGAGCAGCGGAATGAGAGCATCAGCTGAGGGAGCATATGCTGCATCTCCGAGCACTTTGGCCGTCTGAGCGCGGATTTCAGGATCGGCGTCCGAGAGGAAGGCGACCAGAGGCTCGGCAAATTTCTGGTCTTTCCGGGCAAGCTGTCCGAGCCCCCAGATACCGTGGATACGGCCAAGTTGATGGTCCTGCTGCTGAACGGCGGCCAGCAGCGCGGTTGCACCTGCCTCACCGCGGTTCACAAGGGCGAACTGTGCCTTCATGCGAACACGCTGATCGGCGTGGTGAAGTAGATCCTGGAGGTCCGTCTCATTGCGATTGCTAAAGTCCTCGGCCAGCAGGCGCTGCGTCTCGGCACGTATGGCAGCAAAGGAGGAATCCGTGTCATCCAGCTTCCAGATACGGCCCCGGTCTTTGGCGCCCCAGCCTTCGACCCAGTCGGCAAAGTAGAGCGCGCCATCCGGACCGAATGCAAGCCCTGTTGCTAGCGGGCCCCGTACGACGTCCTTTTCCTCAACCAGTTCGAAGGTTGCGCCCTTCGGCTTGAGTGTAAAGGCACTGATACGCGTGCGCGTCGATCCGACGAACTCGGCGACGAAGAAGTGATTCTTCCACCGCTCGCTCAGTGCCGTACCGGGGTTGTAGACCATGCCGGCAGGTCCTGCATTGTAGGCCGCGACGGGAGGCGTGATGAAGGCCGCTTGTCCTTCGAAGCGGGGCTTATAAAGCCCCTCGTCCATCCAGACCTTATATGTGTTATTGTCGGGGTCGATGTATTTCCCGAACTGCCAGTTGATGCGCCAGCCAGTATCCGAACCGTCCGTGAGATATACGATGCGCTCGTGTTCACCCGCGTGGTCGCCGTCGTTGTCCACGCCGATGAGGTTGCCATAGTCGTCGAACGTGAACTCGTGGACGTTGCGGTTGCCGAATGAGAACACTTCGAAATCGCTTCCGTCAGGGTTGGCACGGAAGATGGCGCCCCGGTGCGGGTTCTCCCAGCGCTTGCCATTGGCATCGACGATGTTAGAGCCGATGTCTCCGATGTTCCAGTAGATCTTTCCGTCCGGTCCCATCATCTGTCCGGACATGCCGTGCGCGCCGAACCCGATGTGCGTCTGGAATCCGTGAACAAGCGACTTCATCACGTCGGCCACGCCGTCGCCATCCTTGTCGACGATGCGCCAGAGGTCGGGCGCTACGCCAAGGTAGACGGTATCGCCATCTACCATAAGGCCGCCGGCAACATCGGAAACTTCCGTATTGAAGCCTTCGACGAACAGACGGGATTCATTGGCAAACCCATCTCCGTCGGTATCTTCGAGGCGGTAAATCTGCTCCTTCTCGACCAGGAGGTCCCGCCAGTCGCGAGAGCCGTCGCCGTTCATGTCCTCGAGGAACGTGTTTTCGGCACTGCGTTCCGGCGCAAGTTCTCGCTTCAAAAAAGCGCGGCGGTCTTCCACCGTCTCGAACCCGATGACCTCGATCATCCAGTTCTGATGACCACGGATGTCGAATTCGGAGTTACGGATGCGATTACTACGGATATAATAGAGTCTTCCCTGGTTGTCGATGTCGATAGCGACCGGGTCCTGAACGAGCTGTTCGGGCGCCCAGAGTTGCAGGTTCAGGCCATCTGCTAGTTCGATGGGAAGTTCGTTCATTACCTGCTGGGCACTCTGCCGGGCCTCCTCAGGAGAGAGTGTCAACACAGCCTGGTTGTGTGGAGGGATTCGGATGCCTTCATCGTCATCGCGAGAACATCCGGCCAGGCCGATCACAGCAGCGATCAGCAAGATCGGTCCTGAAAACGGTAAGTACTTCGGAAGCATGTTGCAGTTGGGATGGAGTGTTGCAGAACGTAGTTGCGGACGTATGGACGATTTTCCCTCCGGCTCTGAGGTCCCTATAGCCTCAACGCTAACATCGGGTATTCAGCCCAACACAGTATTTTAATAAAAGTTGGCGACAATACAAGCCGTGCATTGCATCAAATCCGAACTTGAAGAGGCATTGCGTGTTATCTCAGAATTGAGTATCTGTCCAACCACCTGGAGCGATTCCGTACAGGAGCACAAGCAGTTACATGGCGAAACGAGTACGATTGAGTGACATCGCAGAGCGTTTGAACCTGTCGGTTGTCAGTGTTTCCAAAGCCCTGCGGAATCACCCGGATATCTCCACAGAGACTCGGGACCTCATCCGAAAAACGGCTCGAGAGATGGGGTATCTGCCTAATCATCTGGCGCGTTCGCTTTCTTCGAAACGGTCCAATACGCTGGGTGTCGTCATTCCGAGAATTGCCCATTCCTTTTTTGCGGCGGTGCTGGAGGGTATCTATGAACGGGCACGTGAGTACGACCAGCGTATCGTTCTGACGATCTCACACGAGAGTGCGCAGATGGAGCAGCAGAACATCGAAATGCTTCTCGGTATGCATGTCGACGGTCTGCTGGTTTCGGTTTCACAGGAGCCGGATGCCGATCATGCCATCTACCACCGCATCAAGGATCTCGGAGTACCTCTGGTTTTTTTCGACCGGAGTGTAGAGGGGCTTGGCTTCAGCAGTGTCACGGTAGACGACTACCAGGGTGCATTCAACGCGGTTGAATATGCAATCAGGGAAGGCTACCGGAAGTTCGCTCACATCGCCGGATATGCGCATACGAACATCGGGCGCGATCGGCGCCGGGGGTATGAAGACGCGCTGCGGAAGTACAACATTCCCGTCTACGATAAGTGGATCCTCGAAGGTGGCTTTGGTGAGAAGGATGGTGCCGGAGCACTTCAGAAAATTCTGAGCCAGGAGGAATTGCCAGAGGTGATTTTTTCGGCGTCCTTCGCAGCGGGGTTGGGTGTTTATGCGGCCATGCGTGAGGCCGATCCTGACCTTATCAATCGAATCCGGCTCATCACCTTTGGCGATAGTGAGTTCAATCGCTTCTTTCCGTACAATCACATTTTCGTACACCAGCCGGGGCGTGAAATGGGGCGTCAGTCGGTATCGCTGCTTCTGGACGAGATCAATAATCCCACTACTTCCTCGCCGGTACACATCATCCTGGATACGCCTATTGTCACTCCGGCCTTGCCCCTGGATACGAAGGTCCGGTGGCGTTCCGTGCCCGTGGCTTCAAACGGGGCCATGGAGATTGTTGACTGATTGGTTCTGGCTGTCAGGTGGAGGGGTGCCATATCGGCATCCATCTCATCGTGGAAGTGCATCTCCGGTTGCAGGCTTCTCTATGTTTCGGAGATAAACATGACACAGACCGAGACTCAGCCACGTGATATGCCTCCAGTTGCACGTAGCGGCTCTTTCACGCTGGGTAGCGACCTTGTCGTGTACCGCCTGGGGTTTGGAGCGATGCAGTTGCCCGGACCGGGTGTATGGGGGCCGCCCAGAGATCATGCAGAGGCGCTACGCGTGTTGCGGCGGGTCGTCGATCTGGGTATCAACTTTATTGATACCGCGGACTCGTATGGACCGAACGTATCGGAAGAGCTTATCGCTGAGGCGCTTCATCCATACCCGTCACATCTGGTCATCGCCACAAAAGGCGGCCTGGTACGCCCTGGCCCAGGTCTATGGCAGTCTAACGGCCGGCCCGAGCATTTGCGGCAAGCCTGCGAGGGGAGTTTGAAGCGATTGAAGCTGGAGTGCATCGACCTGTATCAGCTTCATCGTATCGATCCAGAGGTGCCCGTCGAAGATCAGATCGGGACTCTGCTTGATTTACAGCGTGCAGGGAAGATTCGGTACATCGGTTTGTCCGAGGTAAGCATTCCGGATATCGTACGCGTGCGAGAGATGACGGACATCATATCCGTCCAGAATCGATACAATCTGGTCGATAGGCGCTCGGAAGAGGTGCTCGACTATTGCGAGCGAGAGGGAATCGGATTCATCCCCTGGCGCCCGCTTGCTATAGGGAACCTTGCCGACGAGGGTGGCCTGCTGGTACAGGTGGCAAAGCGACTGAATGCCACACCGGTGCAGGTGGCCCTGGCCTGGCTGCTCAAACGCTCACCGGTTATGTTGCCTATTCCCGGTACCTCCAGGGTCGGGCACCTGGAAGAGAACGTCGAGGCGGCAGGGCTCGAACTGACGGAGGAGGAATACGAAGGGCTCCTTGCGCTAACAGACAAACCGTAGCCTGAGCAGGCACCACGTAAAGAAATCCTGAAGAACCGAGCCGAGGTCGAAACTTTTTGCCAGTATTCGGGATACATGCATACTCTCCGGCACAGCCTGTTGGAGTTCTGCTTCCGTAGCTCAGTTGGTAGAGCAGCTGACTCTTAATCAGCGGGTCCAAGGTTCGAGTCCTTGCGGAAGCAC
>Ga0164243_10006095_pt1 | contig 18343 bp, 19 predicted proteins | sample OricompcompostOP_FD_108781 | JGI IMG/M metagenome (GOLD analysis project Ga0164243, IMG submission 108781) | Organic Plus compost microbial communities from Emeryville, California, USA - Original compost - Organic plus compost (OP) | ecosystem: Engineered > Solid waste > Mixed feedstock >... | reverse complement strand
CAATGCAGCAAAAGGGAGTTCGCCCATGCGCGAATCGATGCAGTTCGTCCCCATGGTGGTGGAGCAGTCCGGCCGCGGGGAAAGGTCTTTCGATATTTACTCGCGGCTGCTGCGCGAGCGCATCGTCTTCTTGAACGGCGAAGTCAATGACGCGGTGGCGGCGCTGGTATGTGCGCAGTTGCTGTTCCTGGAGGCGGAGCATCCGGGCAAGCCGATCCACCTCTACATCAATTCGCCCGGCGGCGTGATCACCAGCGGCCTGGCCATCTACGACACGATGCGCTTCATCCAGTCGCCGGTGCATACGCTGTGCATGGGCACGGCGCGCTCGATGGGGTCGTTCCTGCTGATGGCGGGCGAGCCGGGGCACCGCATGGCGCTGCCCAATGCCAGCCTGCATGTGCACCAGCCGCTGGGCGGCGTGCAGGGGCAGGCGTCGGATATCCTCATCCAGGCCGAGGAAATGCAGCGCACCAAGCAGCGCGTCATCCGCTTGTATGCCGAGCACTGCGGGCGCACGCTCGAAGAGGTCGAGCGTACGCTGGACCGCGATCGGTTCATGAGCGCGGAAGAAGCGCTGGCGTGGGGGCTGATCGACCGCATCCTCGACAAGCGGGTGGCCGGCGGCTGAGGCCCGGGGCTACTTGGCGTCGGGCAGGATCAGTTTTTCCAGGTAGGCCAGGTCCTCGCGCACCAGGCGCAGCGATTCCCGCACGTCGGGCGCCTGCGGCCGGCGGGCCGCGTCGCGCAGCAGGGAATTGACGGCCATGTCGGCCATGATCCCGGCGACCTCGGCGCGGCTGAGCCGGCCATTGGGCTTGTACCACCAGGCCGACCAGTTGCACATGCCGATCAGGCTGAAGGCCGCGACGTGCGGGTCGACCATGCGGAACTGGCCTTCCCGGATGCCGCGTTCGATGACGCTGCTGAAGTTGTCCAGCACATTGCGGCGCGCGCTTTGCACCGAGGCGCGCTGCTTGGGCGTCATGTCGGCCTCGGTGCGGTCGGCCACCCGGAATTCGGCCGGGCGCGACAGGATCAGCTCGGCGTGCTGGGTGACCAGGGCGCGCAGCGCCGTCACCGGATCCAGGTCGTCGCGGGCGACGGTGTCGCCGGCCAGCTTGCGGGCGGCGCTGAGCACCTCTTCGGTCAGCGAGCGCTGGATGGCTTCCTTGTTCTTGAAATAGTAGTAGACCGCGGTGCGGCTCAGCCCCAGCGCTTCGGCGATGTCCTGCATGCTGGTGCCGCCGGTGCCCCGCTCGATGAAAAGGGTGGCCGCCACATCCAGTATGGCGCTACGCAGCGCCTCTCCTTTCAGGGTGGCCTTGGTCGAAACGTCGTTCACGGTTGCGGTGTCCTCGGGTTGCCCCATTATTTTCCGCGAATTGACGGATTCGTCAATTAATTAACTTTAATTGACGTAAGAGTCAAAAATTTGTCTAATTCGACAAAACACACTGCGATGCAGCGCAGGAAAGGAGAGAAATGTGGCAACGGGCAATTCTTCAGGCCTGGTTACCGCGGGGTTCCTGAACACCGACTGGAACCCCCGTGACCTGCCGGCGGGCACCTCGACCCGCAACGTGGTGCTGCGCACCGCCGATGGCGCCGCGACTTCCGGCTCGCTGTACTTGCCGGCCGGCAAGCGGCCGGACACGGTGGTGTGCGTGATGCACCCGCGCGAGTTCATGGCGTGCCATTACCTGATTCCGGACATCGTGGCGGCCGGCTGCGCGGCCTGGTCGCAGGGCGCCCGCTCGGTCGGCAACGACCTGCGCCTGGAACACGAGATCGCGCTGCACGACGTCACGGCGGGCATGGCGTTCCTGCGCGAGCAGGGGTTCGGCAATATCGTCCTGCTGGGCAACTCGGGCGGAGCGGGACTGTACGGGCTGTACGCGCAGCAGGCGGCGCTGCCCGGCGCGCAGCGCATCGCGCGCACGCCGGGCGGCAAGCGTACCGGGCTGGGCGAACTGGACATGCCGCAGGTCCAGGGCGTCGTGCTGGTGGGGCCGCATCCGGGGCAGGGCGCGCTGCTGATGAATTGCATCGACCCGTCCATCGCGGACGAGGGCGACGCCTTGTCGGTGATTCCGGAACTCGACCCGCTGGATGCCGCCAACGGCTATCGGCCGGGCGGACAGGCGCGCTACGCGCCGGACTTCGTGACGCGCTATCGCGCCGGCCAGCAGGCGCGCGTGGCGCGGCTGGACGCGCGGGCGCGCGAACTGATCGCGGCCCGGCTCGGCGCGCGCGAGCAGGTCAAGAGCGGCGCCGACACCTCGGCGGCGCGGCGCCGCCAGGCCGCGCATACCCCGGTGCTCACCATCTGGCGCACCGATGCGGACCTGCGCTGCCTGGACCTGAGCCTGGACCCGTCCGACCGCCATCCCGGTTCGCTGTGGGGCCGGGATCCGTACGCCTCGAACTACGGCGCGGTGGGGTTTGCGCGCTTCTGCACGCCGGAGAGCTGGCTGTCGACCTGGTCCGGCTTGGCGTCGAACGCCAGCCTGGCGCGCACCGCGCCGGCCATCGTCCAGCCGGCGCTGGTCATCGAGTACACCGGCGACCAGGCCTGCTTCCCCGCCGATGTGCGCGCCATCTACGACGCCATCGCGGCGCGCGACAAGCAGCACCTGCGCATCCGCGGCGACCACCACGGCCGCGCGCTGCAGGAAGGCGAAGAGCCCGGGCGCTACCGCGCCGGGCGCGAACTGGCCGCCTGGCTGCGCCAGCGCTTCCTTTGATTCACGGCTGACGGAGATTCCGCATGACGACGCTACACAACGCCCCGGACGCGCTCCGGCTGCACGGGGTCGACCACACCGCGCGGCCGACCTGGCGCCTGCGCGAAACGGTGAGCTTCTACCGCGATGTGCTGGGGCTGCCCCTGGTGCACGTTATTTCGGCGCGCGGCTGGGGCCCGGAAACACATCCCGATTTCCTGCATTTCTTTTTTGACAGCGGTAACGGCAGCACCATCGCCTTCTTCTACTACCTGGGTTCGGAAGAGCCCGCAGCCATGCAGGGGCGCAGCCGCATGCGGCCCTTGCCCGAGGACCATGTTGCCGACGCGACGCATACCGCCTGGCTGGTGCGCGACGAGGACGAATTGAAGGCCTGGAAGAAGCGGCTGGAGGACGCGGGGCTGGACGTGTCGGTGGAGACGCGCCACGAGGTGATCGAGTCGATCTATGTGCGCGATCCCAATGGCTATTTCGTGGAGTTCACGCGCAAGCTGCGGCCGCTGGGCGAAATCGATGCGCTGGATGCGGACCTGACCCTGCGGGCCGCCATCCAGGCGGAAGACGAGGCGCTCGCCGCGGGCGGCCGCATCCGGCAGATCGACGAGATCTGGGCGCGCAAGGCGGCGTTGCTGGAGACGCGGCTGCCGCGTCCGGACGGGGCGGCCGCGGGCGTGCGCATCTTCGTGCCGCGCGTGGCGGAGTTCGCGCCGCTGGTCCGCGACGCGGCGCAGCGCGGCGACTGCGCGGTGGTGGCGGGCGAGCATTTCGATTGCATCCAGGCCGACGGCCCGCTGGAGTTCCGCCGCAAGGCCCTGGGGCTCAAGCCCGCCGTCTGGTATGGGCTGTTCACCGGCGGCGTCCGCGGCGCCATCGATGTGCTGGACCGCGACCGCGTGCGCATCGTGCCCGCGGCCGGCTGAGTCCGGGGCATGGAGGAGAGAGACATGCGGGACATACACAACCCCATAGAGGGCGTGGTCTACCACCCGGAAGAGCGTGCGCGGGGCTATTTCGCCAGCGGCGCGTGGCAGCGTCTGACGGTGGGCGACGCCTTGCGCGCCACGGCGCGGCGCTGCGGCGCGCGGCAGGCCATCATCACCGACGAAGGCAGCGCCAGCTTCGCGGAACTGGACGAGCAGACCGAGCGGCTGGCGGCCGCCCTGCTGGAGATGGGCCTGGCCCCGGGCGACCGGGCGATCTTCCAGATGGGCACCACGCTGGAGACGGCCGTCGCGCTGCTGGCGTGCTACAAGGCGGGCATCGTGCCGGTGTGTTCGCTGCCGCAGCACCGCGAACTGGAAATCGGCCAGCTGGCGCGCCAGTCGGGCGCGCGCGGCTATTTCGTGCAGGCCGATTTCAACGCCTTCGACCTGGTGGGCTTCGCGGCCCGCATGATGGCCGGGCACGAGCGGCTGGCGCACCTGGTGGTGGCGCGCGGCGGGGCGTCCGCCGGCCGCGCCATGCAGGCGCTCATCGACGCGATGCCGCTGGACCGGGCGCGCCAGCGGCTCGCCCAGGCCGGGCCGGGCTGCGAAGACGTGCTGGCGTTCCAGTTGTCCGGCGGCACCACCGGCGTGCCCAAGATCATCCCCCGGTTTCACGCCGAATACCTGGCGCATGCCAGGGCGTGCGCCGACCGCTACCGGCTGCGCGAGGATGACCGCATCATCTGGGCGCTGCCGCTGCTGCACAACGCCGCGCAAGTCTACGTGCTGATGCCGGTCGTCCTGATGGGGCTGTCCGCGGTGTTCATGCCCAAGGTCGATGTCCCGCGCATGCTGGAGCTGATCGAGCAGCAGCGGGTGACCCGGGCGATATCGATCGGCCCCATCGCGCCGCAGCTGATGGCGTATTCCGACCTGGCGCGCCATGATTTGTCCTCGCTGCGGCTGTTCACCACCATGAGCGCGGCCGACCGGCTGGAAGCGCATCTGCGGGTGCCGTGTTCCAACCTGTTCGGCATCACGGAAGGCTTGCTGCTGGGGTCGCCGGCCGAGGCGCCGGCGTACGTGCGGCACCGCACCCAGGGCCGCTCGGGGTGCGCCCAGGACGAGATCCGCCTGCTGGCGCCCGGCACCGAAGAGCCGGTGGCGCCGGGGCAGATGGGCGAGCTGTGTTTTCGCGGGCCGGCGACCCTGCCGGGATTCTTCGACGCGCCGGCCGCCAACGCCGAGGCCTATACCTCGGACGGCTTCTACCGCACCGGCGACATGATGACCGCCCACGAATACCAGGGCGAGGTCTATTACACCTTCGAAGGCCGGCTGCGCGACAACATCAACCGCGGCGGCGAGAAGATCGGCTGTGAAGAGGTGGAGGCGCTGGTCAGCGCGCATCCGGCAATCGCCGAGGCGCGGCTGGTGGCGATGCCTGACCCGTTCTACGGCGAGAAGGGCTGTGTGTTCGTCATCCCGCGGCCGGGCCGCGCGGCGCCGTCCGTGCAGGAGCTGCTGGCGTTCCTGGTGGGCCAGGGGCTGGCCAAGTACAAGTGCCCGGAGCGCGTGGAGGTCATCGAGGCGTTCCCGGTCACCAAGGTCGGCAAGCTCGACAAGGCGGCGCTGCGCGCCATGATCGCCGAGATGCTCAACCAGGAGGCCCGGGCGGCCGCGGGAGCCGATCATGATCAGCACTGAGCATGTCATCAGCGAAACGCCGTTCGTGATCCGGCGCCGGGTCAAGTGGGGCGATTGCGATCCGGCCGGCGTGGTCTACACGGTGATGTTCGGCGAGTACGTCATATCGGCGGCGGAGCTCTTCTATGGCCGGCTGCTGGGCGGCACGCCGCAGCGGCTGAAGGACGAGCACGGCTTCGGCACGCCGACGCGGGCGCTGGCGTTCGATTTCCGCGCCTCGCTGTGGCCCGACGAGGAGTTCGACATGAGCGTCGCGGTCGAGCACATCGGCCAGCGGACGTACACGCTGCATATCGCCGGCAGCGTGCGCGGCGAGCCGGCGTTCGACGCGCGGCTGACGCCCATCTGCGTGGCGCGCGGCGAACGCCGGGCGATCCCGGTGCCGCCTGTCATGCGCGACGCGCTGCTTGCCTACCAGGCCGCCTGCGGGCAGGCGGCATTGTCCAGGAGTTCGATGCAATGAAGATCGCCGTCATCGGGGCCGGCCCGGCCGGCCTGTACTTCGCGTTGCTGGCCAAGAAGCACAACCCGCGCCACGACATCCAGGTCTACGAGCAGAACCCGCGCGGGGCCACTTACGGCTGGGGCGTGGTGTTCTCGGATATCGGGCTGGCGTTCCTGCGCGAGGCGGACCCGGAGTTTTTCCAGACATTCGTGGCCCATCACGAGCGCTGCGACTATATGGAAATCGTCCACCGGGGCACGCGGGTACAGGTGCAGGGCAACCATTTCTCGCGCACCGCCCGCCTGGACATGCTGGAAGTGCTGGAGCAGGCGTGCCTGCGCGCGGGCGTGCGCATCGCCCACGATCGCCGCATCGAGGACGTAGAGCGGCTGGCCGGCGAAGTGGACATGGTGGTCGCCGCCGACGGCAGCAACAGCGCGGTGCGCAAGCAGTTCGCCGACCACTTCCGCCCGAGCTTCGAGCGGCGCCGCAACAAGTTCGCCTGGTACGGCACGCGCCAGCGCTTCCATCCGGTGTCGCTGATCTTCCGCGAAACGCCGCACGGCATCTTCATCGCGCACAGCTATCAGTACAGCCCCGAGTTGAGCACCTTCCTGGTGGAGGTGGACCCGGATACCTGGCGCCGCGCCGGCCTGGACGAGGCCGACGAGGAGGCCAGCCGCCGCTACTGTGCCGATGTGTTCCGGGCCGACCTGGGCGCCCATGAGCTGCTGACGAACCGGTCGTTGTGGTTCGAGGCGAACATCGTGCGCAACGAGGCCTGGTCGCACCGCAACATCGTCCTGCTGGGCGACGCCCTGCGCACCGTGCACTTTTCGCTCGGCTCGGGCACGCGCATGGCCATGCAGGATGCGATTGCCCTGCATCAAGGGCTGGCGCGGCACCCCGACGACGTGGCGGCCGCCTTCGCGCTGTTCGAGGCGGGGCGCCGCCCGGCGTCGGCCAGCTTCCAGGCCGCGGCGGCGCGCAGCCTGGATTGGTATGAGAACGTCGCCGACAAGATGCACCTGGACCCGGTGTCGTTCGCCTACGACTACATGCGGCGCACCGGCCAGGTCAGCCACGACGACCTGCGCCAGCGCGATCCGGGCTTCACCGCGGCCTACGAGGCGCGGCACCCGGAGCGGTCCGGCGAGGCCGTTGCACAAGCAGACGCACACAGCGTCCGATAACCAGCCATGAGGCATGGAGGAGACATGAAAAAGACCCTGATCCTGGCGACGCTCGCCCTGGGCGTCCTGGCCGGCGCGGCGCACGCGCAGGCGAGCGACTTCCCGGCCCGCAGCGTGCGCGCCGTGCTGCCGTACTCGGTGGGCAGCGGCCCCGACGCCGTCACCCGCATGATCGGCGAGCAATTGGCGGCGGCGTGGCGCCAGCCCTTTATTGTCGAGAACAAGCCGGGCGCCAACGGCTGGCTGGCCATCGGCGAGGTCAAGCGGTCGGCGCCCGACGGCTATTCGGTGGCGGTGGTGGACAACACGCACATGACGCTGCAGCCGCACCTGTACAGCAAGATGCCGTTCGACCCCTCGCGCGACTTCATCGCGGTGGCGCCCATCTATACCACCCATTTCTTCATTGTGGTGGCCGCCGATTCGCCGTGGCGCGATGTCGGCGACCTGGTCGAGGCCGCGCGCCGCGACCCCGGGCGGCAGACCTACGGCACTTGGGGCATGGGCAGCGTGGCCCATGTGGGCGCCACCATGTTCCAGCGGGATACCGGGACTTCCATGACCCACGTGCCTTTCAAGGAGCTGCCGCAGCTGTATACCGCCGTCGCCAACGGCGAGGTCGACTGGGCGTTCGGCACAGCCGCCACGGTGCAGAACCTGTATCAGGCGGGGCGGGTGAAGCTGCTGGCGCTGGCGGCCCCCAGGCGCCTGGCGCTGTACCCCGATGTGCCCACGGTGGCGCAGGCGGGCGGGCCGGCCGGCTTCGAGTTGAAGACCTGGGTGGCCGCTTTCGCGCCGAAGGGCACGCCGCCGGAAGTGGTCAAGCGCCTGAACGCCGACATCACGGCCGCGCTGGCGGCGCCGTCCGTGCGGCAGCGTTTCGAGACCTTCGGCTTCGACGCCTGGGCCGCCGACGCCGCCGCCGTGGCGCGCGCGCAGGAGGAGGATTCGGCGCGCTTCGCCGGGATCGTCAAGCAGGCCAGTATTTCCCTGGAATGAACCGCAAAGGAACCGCCATGAGCCGCGTCTATCGCATCGGCCAGATCGTGCCCAGTTCGAACATCACCATGGAGACGGAGATTCCGGCCATGCTGCGCGCCCGGGAAGCGATCCGGCCGGAGCGCTTCACCTTCCACAGCAGCCGCATGCGCATGCACAAAGTGACGCGCGCCGAGCTGGAGGCGATGAACCGGGAGGGACTGCGCTGCGCCGCCGAACTGGCGGACGCGCGCATGGACGTGATCAGCACCGCCTGCCTGGTGGCCATCATGGCCATGGGGCCGGGATATCACCGCCAGACGGAGCGCGAGCTGAGCGAGGTGGCGCGCGCCAACCTTTGCCAGGCGCCCGTCATGACGTCGGCGGGCGCGCTCATCGACGGCCTGCGCCGCCTCGGCGCGCGCCGGATCTCGCTGATGGCGCCCTATATGCGGCCGCTGACCGACCAGGTGGTGGCCTACATCGAGCACGAAGGCATCGAGGTGGCGGATGCCAAGTGTTTCGAGATTGCCGACAACCTGGAGGTCGGCCGGCGCGACCCGATGCAGCTGGTGGAGGATGTGAAGTCCCTTGATACCCGCGGCGTCGATGCCGTGGTGCTGTCGGCCTGCGTGCAGATGCCGTCGCTGCCCGCCATCCAGGCGGTGCAGGACCGGATGGACGTGCCGGTCGTGTCGACCGCGGTCTGCACGGTGTGGCGCATGCTGGACCACCTGGGGCTGGAGCCGGTCGTGCCGGGCGCGGGGGCGCTGCTGGCCCCGCGCGCCGTGCCGGCCTGAGCGCGGGCGGAGGGGCGGTCAGCCGCCCGCGGCGGCGCGCCGCTGCTGGAACAGTTGCGCCAGCGCCTGCGATGCCGCGATGGCGCGCGGGAACCCCACCGGCACCGTGATCAGATAGATGGCCTCCTTCAGCTCGTCCTCGGACACGCCGATGTTCAGCGCGTAGCCGGCGTGCACCCGCATCATGGCGGTCTCGCCGAGCGCGGCCATCACCGCTACCGCGGCAAGCTGGCGGGTGCGATTGTCCAGCCCGGGACGGCTCCACACGTCGCCCAGCGCGTAGGCTTCGGTGGCTTCCGCCAGGAACGGGAATTCGCGCCGCATGGCTTCCAGCGTCGGCTGTGCTTCGCCGTTGTTGAGTGCGCGGATGACTTCGGCGCCACGCTGAGCGCGCGCTTCGGTGCTGGTGGCGTGTGACAGGGAGGGGGTGGCGGCCAGCAGCAGGCAGGCCAGGGCGGAATGCAGGCGGTTCATCACAGCTCCTCGTGGACGGCGAAAAGTCATTACTGGCTGGCGGTCGGGCGCACGACGATCTCGCTCGTGTCCACATCGGCGGGCTGGGCGATGACGTGCGCGATGGCCGCGGCGATGGCCTCGGGCTTCAGGGCGATCTGCCGGTAGGTTTCCATGGCGCGGGCGGCGGCCGGGTCGGTGATGGTGTCCGCCAGCTCCGATTCGACCACGCCGGGGTAGACGCACGTCACGCGCAGCTTGTCGTTCTCCTGGCGCAGCCCGTCGGAAATCGCGCGCACGGCGTACTTGGTGGCGCAGTACACGGCCGCCGTCGGCACCACGTAGAGGCCGCCGATCGAGGAAATGTTGATGATCTGTCCGCTGCCCTGGCGCTGCATGCCAGGCAGCACGGCGGCCACGCCATGCAGCACGCCGCGGATGTTGACGTCGATCATGCGGTCCCATTCGTCGACCTTCAGCGAGGCCATGGGCGACAACGGCATGACCCCGGCGTTGTTGATGATGACGTCGATGCGGCCGTGGAGCTGCAGCGCGAAATCGGCGAAGGCCTGCACGTCGGCGCGCTGTGTGACGTCGACGGCGCGGTATTCGACCTGGCCGCCCGCCGCGCGCAGCGTTTCGGCCAGCGCCGCCAGCCGCTCGGTGCGGCGCGCGCCGATCACCAGTCGATGGCCCTGGCGGGCCAGCAGCTTGACGGTGGCTTCGCCGATGCCGCTGCTGGCGCCGGTGACAAGAATGACTTTTGCTTCGGTGGCTTGGGACATTGCGGGTTCTCCTGGTGGGATGATTGCCGGGGCGGTATGCCGCCGGACTCGCGTCATGGAGTCATGCTAAGGACAGGCGCCGCCGCCGTTAAGGCCTGTTCTTATTGGATGCTTGCCCAAAACTATTGGCCGCCTCCCAAAACGGCGGCCGGATTGCTATGCTCCTGGCCTATAGCTACTGATCCCGGGAATGTCGCCCATGGCCCATGCCGCTCCTGCCCACTCGCCGCGCCAGGCGCGCATGATCGCGCTGCTGAAGGATCTTGCGCCCGCCGAGGGCTACACCCAGTCGCTGCTGGACGGCGTGACCTTCATGCGGTCGGACCACCCGCTCTCATGCACCCAGGCGCTTTACGAACCCAGCATCGTCATCGTGGTGCAGGGCCGCAAGCGCGGCTTTCATGGCGGCGCCATGTATGTCTACGACGCGCAGCATTACCTGGTGCTGTCGGTGCCGCTGCCTTTCAGCATCGAGACCGAAGCCAGCCCGGCCGAGCCCCTGCTGGGACTGGCGCTGCGCATCGACCCCGCCATGACGGCCGAGCTGGTGATGGAGGTGGACGAGGCGGCATCCGGCACGAAGGCCAAGCCCGTGACCATGTATGCGACGCGGATGGACGACAAACTGGAGGACGCGGCGCTGCGCATGCTGGAGGCGCTGAGTTCGCCCGTCGAGGCGCGCTTGCTGGGGCCGTCGATCTACCGGGAGATCACCTACCGGGTGCTGACGGGCGACCAGGGCGGCGGCCTGCGCGCGGCGCTGCAGCAGGGCGGCAGCTTCGGCCGCATCGCCAAGGTGCTGCGGCGCATTCACACGCAGTACGATCGCGGGCTGGACGTGGCCACGCTGGCCAGCGAGGCGAACCTGAGCGTGCCGGCCTTCCACGTGCATTTCAAGGCGGTGACGGCCACTTCGCCCATCCAGTACATCAAGGCGATCCGCCTGCACCAGGCGCGGCTGATGATGATCCGCCAGGGGATGAACGCGGCCAGCGCCTGCGAACAAGTCGGCTACGAGAGTCCCTCGCAGTTCAGCCGCGAATTCAAGCGCCTGTTCGGACGCAGCCCGACCGACGAGACGCGGCACCTGAAGGCATTGTTGTCGCTGGCGTCGCCAGTGGTGGCGGCCGGGGTGCATGCGCGCGGGCTGCCGGGCGAGGCCGCGCGCATGTGACGGCCGCCGGCTAGGGCGCGGAAACGCCGGACAGCTTCACGGCATCCTGCATTTTTTGCAGCTCGCCCGCGAAATGCGCGTCGGCCTGGGATGGGCTGTCCGCGATGATCTGCAGCCCCATCTCCCGGAATGTCTGCGCGACCTTGGGTTCGGCCAGTGTCGCGTTGATGGCCGCGTTGATTTTCTGGTTGATGGCCGCGGGGGTGCCGCGCTTGACGGCGATGGCGTACCAGGCGGTCGATACGAGCTTCGGCAGCCCGCTTTCCTGCGCCGTCGGCGTGTCGGGCAGGAGCGGCGAGCGCTGGTCGTCGAACACCACGATGGCTTTCAGCTTGCCGGCATCCACCATGGGCTTGCCGAGGTAGACCGTGTCGACCGCCATCATGACGTGGTTGCCGGCCGCCGCGTTGACGGATGGCGCGGACCCTTGGAACGGGACGTGCAGCAGCTCGACGCCCGCCAGGTGTTCCATCAAGGTCATGGTGAGGTGGCCGGTGGACCCGGTGCCCGCCGTGCCGTAGGAGATCTCCCGGGGCGCTTTGCGGGCTGCCGCCACGATGTCTTCCACCGTGCCGTAGCGGCTGCCCGCGGACGCGAAAATCGCCATGGGCAGCTGGGCGACGGTGGAGATGTGCTCGATGTCGCGCCGGGTGTCGTACGGCAGGTCCGTGCGCAGGGCGGCGTTGATGGCCACGCCCGGGCTGGTGAGCAGCACGGTGTAGCCGTCCGGCGCGCTCTTGGCGAGGTGGTCCGCGCCGATGACGGTGCCGGATCCGGGGCGGTTCTCGACAATGACGCTCTGGCCCAGCCGCCTGGCCATGCCGTCGGCGACCACCCGGCCCAGGGTGTCGGAGGTGCCGCCGGGCGGATAGGGAATGACGAACTTGATCGGCTTGGCCGGAAAGGCATCGGCGGCCATGGCCGGGCCGGCCGCGCACAGGGCCAGGGCGTACAGCAGCACTGCGGCAAAGGGGGGCGCTTTCATGCTGTCTCCTTCATTTCCAGGTTTCCAGGGCCTGCTCGAGCGGCACCGTATGGGAGGGGGGCGAGAGGGCGGCCGGCAGGTCGCCGGTGCGCGGCGCGGGAGCCGGCGTGGGCGCGCCCTGCCAGGAAGCGAACAGGCCGCGCGCGCGATTGTGGGGATGATCGGGGGCCTCGCGCAGCGAGAGCACGGGCGTCACGCAGGCATCGCTGTCGGCGAAGTAACCGGCCCATTCGTCGCGGGTGCGGCTGGCGAAAGCTTGCGCCAGGGCCGCGCGGATGGCCGGCCAGTGCGCGGCGTCGGCGCGGTCCGGCAAGTGGGTGAGCGCGAGTTTCTCGAGCAGCTCCTGGTAGAACGGCGCTTCGACGGCGCCCACCGCCACGTGCTTGCCGTCGCGCGTCTCGTAGACGCCGTACCAGGGGGCGCCGCCGTCCAGGGCATTGGCGGCGCGCCGGTCCTGCCACGAGCCGTTCGCCAGGCGGCCGTATGCGGCGGTCATGAGACTGGCCACGCCGTCGATCATGGCGATGTCCAGCACGCGCCCTTGCCCGGATTGCCGGGCCTGCAGCACCGCCGCCAGGATACCCATGACAAGGAAGGCGCCGCCGCCGCCGTAGTCGGCCACCAGATTGAGCGGCACGACCGGCGCTTGCGCGGTGCCGATGGCATGCAGCGCGCCGGTGGTGGCGATGTAGTTGATGTCGTGGCCCGCGCGCGGCGCCAGGGGGCCGGCCTGGCCCCAGCCGGTCATGCGGGCGTAGACCAGCCGGGGGTTGGCCTGCAGGCACGGGCCGGGGCCCGCGCCGAGCCTTTCCATGACGCCCGGCCGCATGCCCTCCATGAGCACGTCGGCGCGCGCGGCCAGCCGCAGGAAGCCGGCCCGCCCTTGCGCCGATTTGAGGTCCAGGCGCACGGCGCTGCGTCCGCGCCGCACCGGATCGCGGTCGGCGCCGGCCGGGCCGCCGTCGGGGCGGTCCACGCGTATCAGCGAAGCGCCCATGTCCGCCAGCAGCATGCCGCCCCAGGGGACGGGCCCCAGCGAGGCGACTTCCAGCACTTTGAGTCCATCGAGTATGCGCATGGTCTGTTCCTCTTCGTCAGATCACGGCGCGTTCTTGCAGGGCGGCCAGGGCGGCGTCGTCCAGCCCGAGCAGCCCGCCATAGACTTCGGCGTTGTGCTGGCCCAGCGACGGCGCGGCGCACGCAATCTCGCCCGGCGTGCCGGACAGGCGCGGCACGATGCCCTGCATGGTGACCGGGCCCATGCGCGGGTGCTGGGTGGTGACCAGGTTGCCGCGCGCCGCGTAGTGGGGGTCGCGGAAGATATCTTCCACCGACAGCACCAGCGAGAACGGGATGCCATGGCGGTCGAGCGCCTGGCCGACCGCGTCGACCGGCCGCGCGGCGATCCAGTCTTCCACTACCTGGTTGAGTTCTTCGATGCGGCGCCAACGCTGTTCATGCGTCGCCAGGCCGGGGTCCTCGCCCAGGTCGGGGCGGCCGATGGCCTGCATCAGGCGCCGGAACAGCGTGTCGCCCGAGATCGTCAGGATGATGTAGCGGCCGTCGCGGGTGGGAAAAGTCTTGCCCGGGGCCGCGGCCTGGTGCACATTGCCGGTGCGCTTGCGCACCATGCCGAGCCGGTCGTAGGCGGCGCACATCGAGTCGGTGAAGCGGAACATCGACTCATACAGGGCCAGGTCGATGTGCTGGCCGCGGCCGCCGCCGGTGTCGCGGTGGTACAGCGCCATCATGACCGCGAATGCGCCCATGGTGGCGGTGCTGTAGTCGGCCACCGAGACGCCCACGCGCACCGGCGGGCGATCGGGAAAGCCGGTCATGTCCATCACGCCGCTGAAGGCCAGGGCGATGCGGTCGTAGCCCGCGCGCTGCGCGTTCGGGCCGGTCTGGCCGAAACCCGAAACGCTCAGCATCACCAGGCCGGGGTTCACCCGCGCCAGCGCCTCATAATCCAGGCCCCAGCGCTCCAGCGTGCCGGGGCGGAAGTTCTCCACCAGCACGTCGGCGTCCGCCACCAGGCGCTTGAGCAGGTCCTGCCCGGCATCCTGGCGCAGGTCGAGGGTGATGGAGCGCTTGTTGCGGCCCTCCACCGTCCACCACAGGCCTTCCTCGTTCACGAACGGCCCCAGCCCGCGGATGGTGTCGCCCACGCCGGGCTGCTCGATCTTGATCACGTCGGCGCCGAAGTCGCCCATCAGCGTAGCGGCCACCGGACCGGCCACCATGGTGCCCAGGTCGAGCACGCGCAGCGCGGTCAGCGGCCCGCTTCTCGCCGGCCCTTGTGCATCAGACATGCTGTTTCCCCTCTTCAGTTGATGGTCGCGCCGGAATCGCGCACGGCCTGGCCCCAGCGCTCGACTTCCGCACGCAGGTGCGTCCTGGCGCGCTCCGGACTGCCGCCGGCGATGACCAGCCCCTGGTCTTCGAGTGACCGGCGCACGGCGTCGTCTTGCAGCACCTCGTTCGCGGTCGCGTTGAGCCGCGACACGATGGTTTCCGGCGTGCCGGCCGGCGCCGCCAGCGACAGCCATGAACTGGCCTCGTAGTCGTCCAGGCCCGCTTCCCGCATCGTCGGCACATCGGGCAACAGCGGGGAGCGCGCGGCCCCGGTCTGCGCCAGCGCGCGCGCCTTGCCGGCCTCGATCTGCGGACGGGTGAGGAACAGCGTGTCGATGACGAAATCGGTCTGGCCGGCGACCAGGTCCATGACTGCCGGGGCGCTGCCCTTGTAGGGGATGTGGTTGAGCTGCAGGCCGGCCTTGCTGGCGAACATGGCGGTGGCCAGGTGCGGGGATCCGCCCGGCCCCGAAGACCCATAGGCCACTTTGCCGGGCGCCTTCTTCGCCATGGCGATCAGGTCCTGGAGGGTCTTGGCCGGCGAGTTCGACGGCACGATCAATACCAGCGGCACCGAGATGACGTCGACCACCGGGATGAAGTCCTCGAACGTGTCGTAGGGCCGCTTGGCGAACAGCGTGTGATTGATGGCGAACGGGGTCGTCATCCAGAGCAGGGTGTAGCCGTCCGGCGCGCTGCGGGCCACCGCCTCGGTGCCGATAATGGTGCCGCCGCCGCCCTGGTTGTAGACGATCACGGACTGTCCCAGCCGTTCGCCCATGCCCTTGGCGAGCACGCGGGCGACGGTGTCGGAGGTGCCGCCCGGCGGGAACGGCACCACCAGCTTGATCGGACGGGACGGGTAGGTGTCGGCCAGCGCGGCCGGCGATTGTGCAGCGAGGAACAGCAGGCAGGCGGACAGCAACTGCTTGAGCAGGTGAGCCATGGCTCTCTCCTCCAGGATGGGGATGGACGGCGGGGGCGCGGCTGATGCCGCGGGCGATCAATGGCCGTGGAAGACCGGCGCGCGCTTTTCCTTGTGGGCCGCGAAGCCCTCGGCGCAGTCGGCGCTGCCGGCCACGGCTTCCATCGCGTACTTGGCGCGGCCGAAGTGTTCCGTGGGACCGACCGGAAGGATGGCCGTGGTGACGACGCGCTTGAGGGTCTTGAGCACCAGCGGCGCCATCTGCGCCATGTCGCGCGCCATCGCCAGCGCCGCCTCGACATGGCGGCCGTTGGGCACGACCTCGTTGACCAGCCCCGCCTCGGCGGCGCGCCGCGCATCGAAGACCCGCGCCAGCAGCATCATTTCCATGGCGAGCTTGTGGGGGATCCGGCCCGCCAGGCCGGCGATCATGCCCTGGGTGAGGCCCAGCCTGGCTTCGGGGTAGGAGAACTTGGCATTTTCGGCCGCCACGGCCAGGTCGGCCATCATGGCCAGCGTCAGCCCGCCGCCCACGCACCAGCCGGAGACGGCCACGATGATCGGCTTTTCGGTGGTGACGCCGACGGTTGGCACACAGCGCCAGAGTTCCGGCACGTCGGCCACATCGGCACCCGCGCTGAAGGCCTGGTCGCCGGCCCCGGTAAGCACCGCCACCCGCTGCTCGGACGCATCGAAGGCCTGGAAGGCCTGCTGCAGTTCGATCGCCGTCTGCGAACAGATAGCGTTGCGCCGTTCGGGCCGGTTGATGGTGATGAGGGTGGTGCGGTCGGGGAAGTTCTGTACAGCAATCCTTTCCATGTCTCTCTCCATTTGGCCAGCGCTTGCGCCGCGCGGCCTGGTTATCAAAGCGGATCACTTGCTGCCGGGAACTGCGGGCTGTTTTGTTTTCTACATAATAGAAAATGAAATCTAATATGTAGAAATGATAGGTGCGTTCAACGAGACCGTCAACCCTGCGTGACAGGGTGGGCCATGGACCGGAACCGATTTGGCGATAATTCGTCTTGCTCAATCGATTCTTCAGACTTCGCGGACGCTATCGGCATGAACAACACGCTCGTCAAGGGCATGCAATTGCTCGAATACCTGGCCAGGCACGGCGGCACGGCCGGCATCACCGATCTGGGCGAGGCGCTGTCGATGGTGCCCAGCATGGTCCATCGGCTGCTGCAGACGTGGATCGAGCTGGGCTACGTCAGGAAGGAGGGCAACGCCTATCGGGCCACCCTGAAGCTATGGCAGGTGGGCGTGCCGCTGGTGGAGCGGCTCGACGTGCGGTCGTTGTCCATGCCCGCCATGACGCGGTTGCAGCAACTGACGCATGAGTCGATCCTGCTTTCGGTGCTGGAAGGCGACGATATCGTCTTCATCGCCAAGCTCGACAGCCTGGAGAAAGTGCGGTCGCACACCGAGGTGGGCGGCCGGGCGCCGAGCGTGCGGACCGCCTCGGGCAAGATGCTGATCGCGACCCTGCCCGAGCACGCCCAGGCGCGCTACCGCGAGCTGGCCGCCGCCGGCCAAGCCGATGCCGCAGCGGCTGCGCGCAAGTTCGACGAGGACATCCGGCGCACGCGCGTGCGCGGCTGGGCCAGCAACCGGGGCGAATGGCACGACGACGTCTGCGGGCTGGCGGCGCCGGTCATCGATCCGACCGGCCGCACCGTCGCGGCGATCGGCCTGTCGGGGCCGGCTTCGCGCCTGACGCTGGCCAGGGTGAAAGAGATCGTGCCGCTGGTGGTCGAGGCCGGCCGGCAGGCCAGCCTGGCCATGGCGGGCGAATCCGCGGACTGACCCGGGTGGCGCCTGTGGGGGCGCCGGCGCGGCTTCCTGGCCAGCGTGGCCGACAGTTCAATGCGCGCAGGGGTGGGCGCGGCCCAGCGCTTCGACCACGATGCCGGCCGCCGGCTCGGACCGGCGCGCCTCGGGCAGGTCGGCCAGGTAGTCGAGCACGGGTCCCGGCATGGCCTCGGTGTCCAGGCCGGACGCCGGACACCATTGCTTGCCGGCGGCGCTGTCGGCAATGCCGAGGATGTACGAGGTGGCCATCAGGGTCGACAGCATGGTGCGCTGCGCCGGGTCCTCGACCCATGACGCGAGGCCGCCCTGCATGATGCCATCGTAGAGTTCCTGCGCGCTGATGGGGCGATAGGGGGCGGGCTGCCGGTCGGCGCTGGCGGCGGCCGCCGCGGAGGCAGCGGCCGCCAGCGCCGTGCCGAGGGCCAGGGCGGCCAGGCGGAGGCGCGGGTGGGCGCGACGTTCAGGCAGGAGCATGGCGGGAGATTGTCGGAGTGGAATACCCGGGCCATGTTATCAGCGCGACCGCCCCGCGGGCGCGCCGTCCGGCTGCGCCCGGGCGGCGATGGCGCGGGCCCGCGCCACGGCGTCATTCGATGCGTATGTCGTGCTCGTCGGCAATCTTGCCCCAGCGGTCGATCTCGCCCAGCCAGAAGGCCTGGAATTCGGCCTGCGACATGGGCTGGGGCTGCACGCCGGCCGACTGCCAGGTCTGCACGATGTCCGGCATGGCCAGCGCCTGCTCGATGGCCTGGTGCATGCGGTCCAGGATGGGACGTGGCGTGGCGGCGGGCGCCATCACGCCGTACCAGCTCGACACCGCGAAGCCGGGGGCGACGGTTTCGTTGAAGGTGGGCAGGTCGGGCAGGGCGGGCGAGCGCTCCCGGCTGGTGACGGCGATGGCGCGGACCGCGTCGGCGCGGGTTTGCGCCAGGGCCAGCGGCATGGTCTCGAACATCAGGTCGACCTGGCCGCCGAGCAGGTCGCTCATGGCCGGCGAACTGCCCCGATAGTGGACGGTCATGGCCTGCACGCCGGTCAGCGACTTGAACCAT
>Ga0164243_10006094_pt1 | contig 18345 bp, 19 predicted proteins | sample OricompcompostOP_FD_108781 | JGI IMG/M metagenome (GOLD analysis project Ga0164243, IMG submission 108781) | Organic Plus compost microbial communities from Emeryville, California, USA - Original compost - Organic plus compost (OP) | ecosystem: Engineered > Solid waste > Mixed feedstock >... | reverse complement strand
CCAGCAATGCCACCGACGACGAACATCGTCGCATTGAGCAGCAGCGCGATGCCGATCGTGCGTCGCTGCACGGCATCTTCCACCTCGCTGGCATGACATCCGCAGTCGCTCACTCTGCGCGCTCCAAGTTGATCGAAGGCATCGTAAAGCCCGTAGCCACTTCAGGGTAAGAGGGTGCGAAGTGCGCTCGGCTGATCCAAGGGAAGGCGAGCAGCCGATGGTTGTATGGAAGTCAATCGCGATGGACGCTCCGCTTGCGATGACCGTCGCGCGGGCGCTCTGAACCGATCGCTTGCGTTTCGGCGAGGCCTGCGAGAATTCCGCAGTCTGCCCCCCGACTTGCCGTCTGGCAGCGTTCACGCAAAGCAAGGAGCTGCCGTTTGAGTCGCTGGAGCTCAGAAAGTTTTTGGCCCACATGTTCGATGTGCTCATCGAGCACCGCGTTCACCTCGGCGCAATCCGCCTCCGGTCGATCTCGAACTCGTAGCAGTTGTCGTATCTCATCAATGGACATGTCGAGGGAGCGACAATGCCGAATGAAGGACAGCCGCTCCAGGTGGACTTGCGTGTACTGCCGGTAATTGTTCGCCGCTCGCCCTGGTTTCGGCAGGAGTTTGAGGCTCTCGTAGTACCGCACGGTTTCGACAGGTACGTCGGCCTGCCGGGCCAGTTCGCCAATCTGATACGTCTTCGGCATCGATTCATCTCGTTTGGGCTTGACCCTGAAGTTACTACAGGGTGTGAAATCGAACTATGCGTACTAGCTCATTCCGCGTCAAACCGGCTCTTTCAGATGCCTACAGATCCTACGTGCGAGAGGCGCGCGCTCACGAGGTCGCGGGTCGGATCGATGCTGCGTGGGCTTGCTTGGAAGCGGCCCACATCATCGGCCAGCGTGCGACTCGGCTACACGTCGGCTCGCATGTGGCGATGCTTGGCCTAGCTTGGCGCACGGGAAGCTTGCGTGAGATGTGCGGACAGGCAGCGCGATTGATAGCTGCCGCGCTGTTCACGTGGCTGTGGGTACCGCGTGGCAATTCAGGTCGCACGAGCGTATCGGCGCTCGCGACAGCGCCGATACCGAGAGACTTGCAAGCGATTCTGGAGTCGCCCCGCGAGCCGTCCACGGCGCGCAGGAGCCATTCATGAGCGCAAAGTGTTGCTCGTCCTCGTGCGCGGCCACCGTCCAAGTCTCGGCGCGATACCGCCGTGTCCTGCAAATCGCGTTGATGTCGAATGCGGCGATGTTTGCAGTCGAAGTGATTGCGGGCTTGCGCGCCCAGTCCGTCTCGCTCCTGGCCGACGCGATTGATTTCGCCGGAGATGCGGCGAACTACGGCTTATCTCTCGCCGTGTTGAGCCTCGCGCCGGTATGGCGCTCACGTGCAGCGCTGATCAAGGGTCTGAGCATGGGCGCCTACGGCGTATTCATTCTTGGACATGCGACATGGAACATGATCACGGCTGCGGTACCGAATGCGCATACGATGGGATGGGTCGGAGCAATTGCGCTTCTCGTGAACGTCGGGGTTGCCTCATTGCTGTTCGCGTACCGCGAAGGGGACGCCAACATGCGTTCAGTGTGGCTCTGCTCGAGAAACGATGCGATCGGGAACGTTGCGGTTGTCGCCGCGGCAGCGCTGGTCGGGTGGTTGAATGCAGGTTGGCCGGACGTGCTAGTGGCACTCGCAATGGGATGGCTTGCTCTCGCCGCATCGCGCAGCGTCGTGCAGCACGCGCGGCGCGAACTGCTCACCACAGGTAGTGAATCTGCCAGGCGCAGTTTCTTATGACGTTACTGAGTCGCAGATCGCTCCGAGCTCTCGACTCGGGCGGCCAGCCACAGTCCGAATGCCAGCTCGGCTGCACCAAGCGTCCGCGTAAGTGTTGCATGAGCAGCGAACGTATCCATGGCAGTTGTCCAGAATCGAGGCCCGAAACGCCAGAGCTGAGAATGTTGCGCAGGCCATGCTGTCGCCAGCACCCCATCGCCGATCGCCAGGATCGCGACGACCTCTTTGAGTCTCATACTGTTGCGATAGCTCATCCGTAACTCTCCCGGTCGTGTGACCTCCGAATCTCCAATGATCGAGTGAAATAGACGCATGCCGCACGCATTTGTTGCCGAGCGCCCAACTGGCGAGCAGGTATGAAGCGAGCCTTCCATCTATGTTCTCTTCATCGCTGCTGGCTCGGCACAGCCCGGGCGCGACTGCTCATGTCGACCGCGCCCGTGAATGTGAGGACCGGCGCCAGCGGTTCCGCTGCCGCTACAGGATATTTCAGTGATTCCAAATGGTTAGCGCCCAGGGATGAGAATCGAATTCAAATGAGGCATACTCCGCGCATGCATCGTCGTCTCAAGTCGCTGAGCCCAATGCTGTGGGTGGTCGCCCTTGCACTGCTGGTCGTGCAAGCGAGCGACGCTCATATGCACCTGTGCTTCGATGGACAGGAGCCGCGCAGCAGCCTGCATATGTCGGATCGCACCGCGGTTTGCCACGAAGGCGATGACTATGCTGACGGCACGCACCAAGATCAGGATGTAGATGCTATTGGTGCTGCACTGGCCAAGAAAGAGGCGCCAATAGAGGTCCTTGGCCCCTTGTTCGTGGCAAGTTTCGTCCTGCCGATAATGCCGCCAGAGCGTGGCGTACCGCAGGAAGTCACAGAACAAAATCCCACCCCGAAACTGCCTTACCTCTTCCTACCGCTCTTACGCGGACCGCCCGCCTAAACCTCCCTCGTTCCTGTCGTCATAGTTGACGTGCGTTGGCGTTGGTTCACCAGCGCCGGGAGGTCATACATGGTTTCCGGGAGGTCATACATGGTTTCTTCGATGCTGCGCGCGGCAGTTGCGTGCATCGCTTTGCATTTGGCGTTCACGGCTGGCGTCCGCGCGGCCGACAGTCCGGCACCCGCGGGAGAGCTGACGCTTGCGGACGCCGTGGGTCTGGCGCTCGAGCGCAATCCGGATCTCGTCGCCAGCCGTTACGAGTTGACGGCTTCTCAGGCGCGCATCGTTCAGGCTGGCCTGCGGCCGAATCCGGAACTCGGCGTCGAATATGAAAATTTCGCCGGCAGCGGTACGGTGCGCTCGGTCGATGCGCTCGAGACGACGCTGAGCCTGAGCCAAGTGATCGAGCTCGGCGGGAAGCGGGATCTACGCCGATCGGTGGCCGAGGCCGACAGTGATCTGATCGCGATCGAGCAACGTGCCCGGCAGCTCGATGTGCTGGCTGAAGTCACGCGGCGGTTCATCGAGGTCGTGACCGCACAGGAGCGTGTGCGCTTTGCGCAAGAGGCTGTGCAGCTGGCCCGCCAAACGCTGGAGGCGATTACACAGCGCGTCGAAGCGGCACGCGCGCCGATTGCGGAGCAAAGCCGTGCGCGCATTGCACTGACGCGCGCCACCGTCGAGGAGCAGCAAGCGGCGAGTGAGCTACGGGCTGCGCGCCAGTCGCTCGCTGCGTTGTGGGGCGATGCAGAGCCCGCATTCAGCCGTGCGACGGCGGACCTTTTCCGGTTCGACTCAGCCGAGTCGTTCCAGGCGTTCTTTCAAAGACTCGAACGCACGCCGGATTTCCTGCGCTTCGCGTCCGAGGCGCGCCTGCGCGAGGCCGAGTTGCGACTCGCACAAGCCCAGGCGCGGCCCAATCTGACCCTGGGCCTGGGTGTCCGCCGCTTTGAGGAAACGAACGACACGGCGCTCGTGGCGGGATTCTCCATGGCGTTGCCGGTCTACGACCGCAACCAGGGCGCGATCCGCGAGGCACGCGTGCGGCGCGCGCAAACCGATGCCGAGCGACAGGCCGCCCTCGCTAGGGCCCGTGCCAGCCTTTTCTCTCTGTATCAGGAAATGACAGCCGCCCGCACGCGCACTGAAACGCTGCGCGACGAGGCGCTGCCCCAGGCGGAGACGGCGCTGGCGCAGACGCAGTCGGGCTATGACCGCGGTCGCTTCTCGTTTCTCGAGTTAGCTACAGCACAGCAGGAAGTACTGGAGGTTCGTGCGGCCGCGATTGCTGCTGCCGCCGACTACCACCGTCTGCGCGCAGAACTCGAACGTCTCACCAGCGAACCGCTTTCGAACATCGAACTTGAGGCTCCCCTGCCATGAAACACCTGTGCACATTCTTGCTGCTGTTGACCGGCAGCGCACTCATCGGCTGCGGAGGTGACGGCGCAGCTTCACAGCCATCCTCATCGGCGTCCCTGCGAGAAGTCGAACGCGAGCACGCGGCTGAGAAGGACGATGCGCACGCAGGCGACGAGCACGCCGAGGGTGAGCATGAAGAAGAGGAGGCAGCTCTCGCCCTGACCGCGCAACAGATTGCTGCCGCGGATATCGGACTCGTCGAGGCGGGGCCGGCGAGCATTCAAGAGACCCTGCCGCTCTATGGCGTCGTCGTGCCGAATGCCCAGCGCGTGCGCCAGGTCACGGCGCGCTATCCCGGTGTCATCCGCAGCGTCGCCAAGAATTTCGGCGACTCGGTGCGCCAAGGGGAAACGTTGGCCACGGTCGAGAGCAACGAGAGCCTGCAGGTTTACAACGTGACCTCGCCACTGAGCGGTGTGGTCACGGCACGCGATGCCAATCCGGGCGAGCAGACTGGCGACAGAGTGCTCTTTACGGTCGCCGACCTCTCGACCGTGTGGGTCGAGCTATCCATGTTCCCGCGCGATCGAGGCAAGGTGAACGTTGGTCAGCGGGTGCGCGTGCAAGGCCCGGATCGAGAGCTGAGCGATGAAGGGCGTGTGATCTGGTTGGCGCCCTTCGGCAGCAGCGCCAATCAGACGTTGACGGCGCGAGTGTTGCTCGACAACCCGAAAGGGCGATGGGCGCCGGGTTTGTATGTGACCGCGCAAGTTCTGCTGGGAGAGACCGCCGTGCCCGTGGCCGTGCACAACGAGGCGCTGCAGACGCTGGAAGAAAACCCGGTGGTGTTCGTCAAGGGCGCGCATGGTTTCGAGCCGCGCATCGTGAAGCTTGGCCGCAGCGACACGGAGGTCACCGAAGTGCTGGCTGGTCTCCAGCCCGGCGAGACCTACGTGGCGGGCAACAGCTTCATCCTCAAAGCCGAGCTCGGCAAGGGCGAGGCCGAACATGAACACTGATCTGCAGCACCGATTATCAGGACACCTCCATGATTGATGCCCTCTTACGTTTTTCGATTGCCCGGCGCTGGGTCGTGCTGTTCCTGGTGGCGGCGCTTGCCGTGTTCGGCGTCTGGAATTATCAGCGCCTGCCGATCGATGCGGTGCCCGATATCACCAATGTGCAGGTGCAGATCAACACGCAGGCGCCCGGCTATTCGCCCCTCGAAGTCGAACAACGAATCACCTATCCGGTTGAAACTGCGATTGCCGGCCTGCCGCGCCTGGAATATACGCGCTCGCTGTCGCGCTACGGTCTGTCGCAGGTCACCGTAGTGTTCGAGGACGGCACCGACATCTACTTCGCTCGCAATCTCGTCAACGAGCGCCTGCAGCAAGTCAGTGCGCAACTGCCAGACGGCATCGAACCGGAAATGGGACCCATCGCGACCGGGCTTGGCGAGATCTTTCTCTACACGGTCCATGCCGATGAGGAAGCTCGGCAGCCGAACGGGCAACCCTATGATGCGACGGCGCTGCGCACGTTGCAGGATTGGGTGATCCGGCCGCAGTTGCGGCTGGTGCCGGGCGTCACCGAAGTCAACACCATCGGCGGCTACGAGAAGCAGTTCCACGTGACACCGGACCCAGCGCGATTGTTGGCGTTTGGACTCACGTTCGATGACGTGGTCAATGCGCTCGAAAAAAACAACGCGAACGTTGGCGCCGGTTACATCGAACGAAACGGCGAGCAATACCTGATCCGCTCGCCCGGACAGGTGGCAGACATTCCCGCGATCGAGCGGATCATCGTGGCGCATCGCGACGGCGTGCCGATCACGATACGCGACGTGGCGGAGGTTGCCTTCGGCAAGCAGTTGCGCACGGGCGCTGCGACACGTGACGGCGAGGAGGCTGTCCTCGGCACGGCGGTCATGTTGATTGGCGCCAACAGCCGGACCGTATCGAGGGATGTCTCCGCAAAGCTCGCCGAGATCAACAAGAGCCTGCCCGAAGGGGTCACGGCGGATCCCGTCTACAACCGCACCACGCTGGTCGACAAGACGATCTGGACCGTGCAGAAGAACCTGCTCGAAGGCGCGTTGCTGGTCGTGGCGGTGTTACTGTTGATGCTCGGCAACGTGCGCGCCGCAGTGCTCACGGCGCTCGTGATTCCGCTATCCATGTTGATGCTGATGACCGGCATGGTGGAGACAAAAGTCAGTGCCAACCTGATGAGCCTGGGCGCGCTCGACTTCGGGCTCATCGTCGATGGTGCCGTGATCATCGTCGAGAACTGCATCCTGCGGCTCGCCGGGCGACAGCACCACGAGGGTCGGCTTCTGAATCTGCAGGAGCGGCTGCAGACCGTCTTCTCCGCCACCCGCGAAGTGTTCACGCCGAGTCTCGTGAGCGTACTGGTCGTGATTCTCGTGAACTTGCCGATCCTGGCGCTCACGGGCGTTGAGGGCAAGATGTTCCGGCCCATGGCGCTCACCGTCATCATGGCGCTGCTCGCGGCGCTGGTGCTGTCGCTGACGTTCGTTCCGGCAGCAATCGCGCTGTTCATGCGCGGCAGGATTGAGGAGAAGGAAAACGCTATCGTGCGCGGCGCAAAGCGCCTCTATGTTCCGGTGCTCGAGTATGCCTTGCGGTTGCGCGTTCCGTTCCTGGCGGGCGCGATCGTATTCGTCGTGTTCTGCGGCTGGCTCGCTTCGCGCATGGGCTCGGAATTCATTCCGAGCCTGGACGAAGGCGACATCGCTGTGCAGGCGCTACGGATTCCTGGTACGAGCCTGACGCAGTCGGTGGAGATGCAGCTTCAGCTCGAACGCGCGCTCCGTAACATGCCGGAGGTGAAGACCTACTTCTCGCGCGTCGGCACGGCGGAGGTTGCGACGGATCCGATGCCGCCAAACATCTCCGATGGCTATGTGATGCTCAAGGAGCGAAGCGAGTGGCCGGATCCTGACAAGCCGAAGGCGGCGCTGATCGAGGAGATTCAGCAACGTCTGGAGGGACTGCCCGGCAACGCGTTCGAGATCAGCCAGCCGATCGAGTTGCGTTTCAACGAGCTGATCTCCGGAGTGCGCTCGGACGTCGGCATCAAGGTCTTCGGCGACGATCTCGGGCAGTTGTTGGAGACCGGCAACGCCATCGCTCGGGTCCTGAATACCGTCGACGGCGCCGAAGGCGTGAAAGTCGAGCAAGTGGCGGGGCTGCCGGTGCTCTCGGTCGAGCCCGACCGGGCCGCGCTGTATCGCTACGGCGTCAACGTCGCCGACGTGCAGGACGTGCTCGCCGCAGCGACCGGTGGGGTGGAGGCGGGTCAGCTGTTCGAAGGCGATCAACGCTTCAGCTTGGTGGTGCGTCTGCCGGAGCACTTGCGCAGCGACTTGAGGACGCTGGAGCGGCTGCCGGTGCCGCTACCATCCGGCGGCTATGTGCCTCTGGGCGAGGTCGCCGCACTGAAGCTCGCGCCTGGCCCGAATCAGATCAGCCGTGAAAACGGCAAGCGGCGCCTCGTCGTGACGACCAACGTCCGCGGTCGAGATCTCGGCAGCTTTGTTGCCGAGGCGCGCCAAAAGGTCGAGGAGCAGGTGAAGGTACCAGCCGGCTATTGGCTCGATTACGGTGGCACCTTCGAGCAACTCGAGTCCGCCGCACAACGCCTGACGCTGCTCGTGCCGATGACGCTCGTGATGATCTTTGGGCTGTTGCTGTTGACCTTCGGCTCGGCCAAGGACGCGGCGCTCGTGTTCAGTGGTGTGCCGTTTGCCCTAACCGGCGGGGTCATCTCGCTCTTGGTACGCGGCATTCCGCTGTCGATCACCGCGGGCGTGGGCTTCATCACGCTCTCGGGCGTCGCCGTACTCACTGGTGTCGTGATGGTCTCGGCGTTCCGAGACAAACTGGCCGGCGGCGCCAGGATCGACGAGGCCATCCGCGAGGGTGCACTGCTCCGACTGCGACCCATCCTGATGGTCGCGCTGGTCGCCGCACTCGGCTTTCTGCCGATGGCGCTCAACACGGGCACCGGCGCCGAAGTGCAACGTCCGCTCGCGACCGTCGTCATTGGCGGCATCATCTCCTCGACGGTGCTGACGCTCCTGGTATTACCGGGGCTGTATCGCATGGCGTACCGACCCGAACGCGTACCGGCGCCCGAGGCAGCCGCTCCAACGGAGTCCTACTCATGAAACTGATCAAAGCGTTCATTCACCACGTCCGTACGGCAGAAGTCGTTCACGCCTTGGCGGACGCAGGCTACCGCAATGTGACCTTGCAGGACGTCAAGGGCATGCTCAAGCCGGTGAGCGAGGGCGAACAGGATTACTCGATCGATGCTGCCGGCCAGTTGGTGATCTCCGAAGTCCGTCTGTCGCTGGTCTGCAAGGACGAAGAAGTGGATGTTGTCACCAGTCTCATTCGCCGGGTGGCGCGGATTGGTCCGCAGGTTTCCGGATGGGTGTATGTCAGTCCGGTCGACCAAGCTCTGCCGATCGGCGGTGGCGCCGTGGAAACGCCGCCATCATGAGTGTCCCCGCTCAAGCACGGCGCTGACCCGCACTGCTCTGGCATCAGATCGATGTCCAAGCCGCGTCCGACATCCCGGCGCACGAACGCGGATGCCAAGACGCAGCCGCCCGATCTCGCGAAGCAGCTTCGCATCGTACTCGCGGCGGCCTTGTTCGCAGGCGCGGTCACGGCCGTGCTGGTCGGCTGGGAGCACCTCTTTCCGACGCCCCCGGAAAGGTTGGTCAAAATTTATCGAACCCACGGCTGCCGATGCGCCTTCAACTTGGCGGACTCGCTCAAGTCGGAGGGGTTCGTGGTGCGGCTCTATGAACATGACACCCTCGAGCACGTTCGAGGGACGCTCCGCACGCCTGCGAATCTGCGCGGCTGCCATGTGGGTGAGTTTTTGGGCTACTTCCTCGAAGGCCACGTTGCACCGGCCGCGGTGCGCAAGCTTGCGCAACGAGAGCCGGTCGCGCTTGGATTGGCTACCGAGCGTTCCGTGGACACTGAGAGTGGTTACGTAGCCATCGAGCGCGATGAGAACAGCCGCGTGATGCTCGTTGAGCAAGACGGACGAGTGCGACTGTGGTTCGAACCTCCGAGTGACCCGAAGGAGTGAAGTGATGATGTCGCCTGACGCGTCGCAAGCGCCTGCCTGGCAGGCATTTCCCGGGATCTATCCGCCGTCAAGCGCGTTAGCAACTCAAGCCAAGTCGGCGCCACACACGCGCGAGCCTCTGGAGTGACCGGGACGAGCAAGGACTTCTCTGCCGTGACGGATAGATCACCTCAGGAGCGGGCATGCGCGGGAGCACAGGAGCGATGAGCAGTCTCTGGATGGTCCTACTCCTTTCGCTGCTGCCGGGCGCAGGAAACTTTGTAGGCGGCATGGTTGCGGAGTTCTGGAAGACCTCACCGCGGCTCCTGAACTGGGCGCTTCATGCCGCCTCTGGAATCGTCATTGCGATCGTGGCCGTGGAGCTGATGCCGGAGGCGCTGGGCTCGCTCGCTGGCGGATGGATAGCGCTCGCGTTCGCATGCGGCGGGGTCGCCTACGTCCTGCTGGAATCCCTCATCAAATGGCTGCAGCGTGGTTCAGACGGCAGCAGCCGCATCCGTATGTGGATGATCTACGCTGCCGTTGCGGTCGACCTCACCAGCGATGGCCTGATGATCGGAACCGGCTCGGCCATCTCCTCGAGCTTGGCACTCGCTTTGGCGGCCGGGCAGGTGCTTGCGGATGTGCCGGAAGGCTACGCAACCGTAGCCAACTTCCGTGATAAGGATGTGCCCCGAGGCAAGCGCATCCTGTTTTCGGCGTCCTTCTTCATCTATGTCCTCGGTGCGGCACTTCTGTCGTATTTCTTGCTTCGAAGTGCTCCAGAAGCCCTCAAGATGGCAGCGCTGGTCTTCGTCGCCGGCCTGCTGACTGTCGCCGCCGTCGAGGACATGCTGGAGGAAGCACACGGTGCACGTGAAGACAGCCGCCGGTCGGTCTTGGCCTTTATCGGAGGATTCGCATTGTTCACCCTCGTCTCTGCCGGACTGGAGGCGATTGCCGGTGGAGGTAAAGGTGCGGGTTAGCTAAGCCCCTGCAGGAACCAGCACGGCCGGCGCGTGAGGCCCGCGACATCGTGCCAGCTCAAGATCTCGTTCAAGGGTGGATAGGGCTCATTGACCCATCGAGAGATCGTTAGGTTCAGGCCCGTTCGGACGATTGATGTCACTCGTCGCATCGGCGGCCGAATCGAAATGCATCGCGAAACCTCGCTCAGGAACTCCAGGAGAAGCTTCTGTCAGCGCAAGTGCAGAATCAGGAGTGAGAACCGGGGAGGAACGCCTCGAATATCAGCAGCACTCAGTGCGAACACCTCGTACCCGCATCTCTTGCCAGCGATTTATCGCGCCTGGCCTGCTCTGATGCCGTGAGCGATAAACACTGAAGCCCCGCAGCGCTATCGAGATAGTTCAGTCTTCGGCGACCTCGCGAGCGATGTCCTCCGGCTCCGAGCTTTCAATCTGCTCGAGGCCTTCCACGACGCAAGTAATTTTCATGCAGATCACAATGGATTGCGGTCGCGCCCACAGCTCATTGCGGATCGGTAATGTTTCGACTCCATAAAGCCAATGTTTCCGCGGGCTCATTGGGGTGGCACGTGGCTTGCTCCGTTCACCGCTATGAACACGAGACTCCCCCAAAGACAGTGTCGCTGCTCGCGCACGCATGCCTATCGGGCGTGCTTGGTGATAATCAGCCTTGCCACAGTACAAGGAGCGTACTCGCAGGTGCTGTTGGACACATCTTCTTCGCAACTAACAAACGAGGCGTTTGCCAATGTCACAACGGGCCAGATCAGTGGCGCCCGCGGACGCCCGACAATGGCAGACGATCTCCGCCTCGATGGTGGGACGCGGCTCCTGGGACGCTTTCGATTTGACGACGGGCCGGATATCGGAGTTCGAGTCGCTGCCGAAGCGAGCGAAAGTGACGCGAGGCTGGTGGAGGCAAGCTTCCTTGTATTTGGCGGGCATGGACGCCTCGAGTTCGGCGAACGGATGGGGCTTCCGGATGTACTCACCGGCTACGCGCCCAACAACTTCCAGTTCACATCAGCCGAGTTTGGGCCCGCTTCCGGTCCGAGCCTCGATCCTGCGGGGCGGCTGCAGACAAGATTTCTTCCGAGTTCGCTTGCGGCGCAGATCGATCGGCTCGTGGGGTTGGGTGTCACCGCCGCGCTGTTCGACGATCAGTCGGCCAAGATCCTCTATGTCTCTCCCAAGAAGCACGGCTGGCTCGGCGGCGTGTCGTACGCGAGGGATGCCGACGATGAGACCGTCGGCGAGCTGGTTCAAATCGGACTGACACACGAAAGCTACTGGCAGCAGAACGTGCTCCGGTGGGGCGGGACCTACGCATCCGGACGCGCTGGCAGCGTAGATGGTCAGAGTCACCGTGATTTGAGCTCGGTGAGCCTGGGCGCGAGTCTCACGCTCAACGATGCACTGATGCTCGGTGTGGCCGCGAGCTACGACGGTCGAAGTCTTTTGCCGATCACCTCTGAAGATCGCTTCGCCTCTGCGGCTTGGGGTGCCACCGTGAGCGCCAACTACAACGTCGGCCCGTGGACCATCGGCGCCTATTATCAGTATGCGAGCGCTGAAGGCAGCGTGCTCACGGCACGGAACGATCGGCTCTCGGCCTTCGAATTGGGTGCTTCTTATCGATTCACGACCAAGGTGCGTCTGTATGGCGCTTGGTATCGATTCGAGTTCGAGGACGACGATCTCTCGGAGGCGACGCTTTCGGAGGTCGGCAACGTCTTCGTGCTCGGATTGCGGCTCACTCTCTAAACGCCCGGAGGTTGAATGATCATGAATGCGAAAAATGCCGTGGGTGCGACGCTGCTGACGAGTGCGATTGCGACGCTGTTATCCAGCAGCGCGCTCGGACAAGTGCATCCGGAGAAACCGACGTACAAGTATGAGAAGTGTTATGGCGTAGCACGTGCAGGTCACAACGATTGCTTCTTCTCAGCGAACTCCTGTGCTGGTACGGCGAGCGTGGATCAGGATCCACAAGCATGGATCTACGTTCCGCAGGGGACCTGCAAGAAGATTTCAGGCGGCACGTTGGAACCGCCGAAACGGCGTTGAATCTCTGCCCACTCACCGACCCCGTTTGGTGATTTGGGCAGAGCGCGCGGCCCGTGATCAGCCGTTCCGTGCTAACTGCATCGCGCGAAAGCGGCCCACGGAGCCGGCGACCGCGACGCTCGCGATGTAAGAGGCCGAAAGTCCAACCAAACCACCAGCGCCAAGATCCATGGCGCCGAGGGCGGCAGCGGCCAACGCAACGATGGCGGATGCCAGCCAAACGGGAATACCGGCGCGCGCACGACCCAACTGGTATCCCATCCACGCACCCGCGAGCGCCCCCGCGGCGCTGCAGGCGGAGATGGTGAGCGCAGGACTCGACGAATGGCCCCACTGCATCAATGCAATGCTAACTGCCAAGGGCAGCATACCGGCCTTGAGTCCAATCTCCACGGCCTCTACGCCACGCCTGTGCAGCCAACGCAGCACCACCGCGAGGCCGCCGATGAGCAGGGCGAGCAATGCGCAGACTATGCGATTGTCGCTCAGCAGGACGCAGGCGACGCCGAGCGGCAGCAAGAACAGCAACACGCGCGATGACATCCGCAACCGACCAAACTCATAGGCGCGCAGCGCGCGCTTGCGCAGTTCATTTTGATCAACCATAGAGCTTGCTCCACACCGTGCGTAGCCTCCCGAGCGCCCGCTGACGGCGTTTGCGAATCGCGGTACTCGTGACTCCTTTATCTGCGATTCGCTCGCCGATCCCAAGCAGTGCGCGGTCTGCATCGCTGAGCTCACCCAGTGCATCAACCAGAGTCCGTGAGATCTCCTCGTCGATCATCAGATCGATCGGTGATGGTGATGGATCGGCCGGCTCGGCGTCCTCGGCCAGTGGCGGTGCCTCTCGGCGTCGTTGCAGGCGGCGTAGATGTGTTCGGACTTCGAATGCGGCGATTGCATAGACCCACGTCAGCCCGTCACGGGTGCGGTCATAGTCGGCGATCCGCGAGGCGACTTTCACGAACACCTCCTGCGCGACATCTTCCGCGTCCGCGGCTTCACGCACCGTTTTCCGCACAAAGGCCAGGACCACTGGCCAAAGCTCGGTCATGAGAGCGGTAAACGCGGACCGGTCTCCATCGGCCAAGCGCGACAGAGCATCACTGATAGCGGTGCGGTGGGCAGCATCCATCTGTGACGATTGTCACAGAGCGCCTCGCTACCTGGCCAGTCGCGTCCTGAACAATAGGCGGCAGGCCGCCGAACGTGACCGCCGAGAGTCAGCGAACGTCCCGCGATCGGATTCGGTCACGTTATGGGGGTTCGTGCCTACTGTGAGTGACTGGTCTCTAGATCGACTGATTCGTCCGACAAGCCAACTCCAATGCTGCGCCGTCTCGCCACCTTGAGCGTTCTGCTGTTTAGCCTCGCGGGTGTTATCCCCGCGGCACTGGCATGCGCTATCCCGGCGAAGAGTGCCGATTGCTGTCCGATGGGCCAGCCCTGCGAGACAGAAAGCGCCGCCGCGTTCGCGGCATCAGCTGAAAGCTCGTGTTGCACTGCACAGCCTGGCCCAACGCGCGCCACGGTTGCGGTAAGCGGGCAGAGCGACCGCCGCTCCGCAGATTCATCTGAACCGGATCACGCGCTCACGGCTGCATCCGGGATTTCCGGCTCCTTCCCCTCTTTGCGCGAGCGCCTGACGCTCGTTGCCCGTCCTCCGATCAGAGTTGACCAACAACACGTCTATCTGCGTACCGGTCGACTACGACTCTAAACGCACACCTCACACGGGCTGACTGAACTCAAGCCCGTGCCCTTCGATGACTCGCGTGCATGAGCGGCAGATTTCCGCTGCGCGCGCTGTACTTCCGAATTTTGAGGTGATTGCAATGAACGCTCGCAACCGTTTCCATGATTTCCTGTTCGCGTCCATCACCACAGTGATGTTCCTCGGTCTGCAGTCCGCCGCGCTGGCGGCCGGCCCGCCAAAGGGGGATCAGCAGCAAGCGCAAGAACAAGCGAAGGCACAAGAGCGTGCGAAGACGCGAGATCGCGATTCGGGCCAGTGCAAGAAATATGTGCGTGAGCACCACGGGCATCCAGCCAAAGGCGTGGAGATCGTCAAAGTCGTGTACGTCCCGTGCCCGCAGAGGGGGCTTTGAGTGCGTGATGCTGGACCGCGCCGGCTGAAGCAGTCCCTGCAACAGCCGGCGCCGTCGCGCACACTTCAGCCACACTCCCGCCGTCAGACCGAGAGCACCTGTTTCATATGAAAAAACACCAATTCATTCTCGTGCTGCCCGCTTTGATATTGCTTGCGACATGGGCTCACGCACAGTCGGATGTACTCACGCTTGAGCAAGCGGTCGAACTCGCCGTCGAACGCGCGCCGCAGATGCAGGCTCGCGCGGCGGCACTCGAAAGCGCGCAAGCCGAGGCCGTAAGCGCAGGGCGATTGCCCGATCCGGAGCTCGTGATTGGCGTGGATAACCTCCCGATATCCGGCGCGGACGCATGGTCCCTCGAGCAGGACTTCATGACGATGCGCAAGACAGGCGTCATGCAGGCGTTCCCGAATCGCGCAAAGCGCTCCTCTGAGCGCGAGCGTGCCGCCGCCTCGATCGCATTGGCACAAAGCGAGTCACAACAAACGAGGCTTGAGACTGCCCGAGCGGCCGCGACTGCATGGATAGAGGTCTATGCCGCTGAGCTCGTGCTCACGAAGCTGCAGGCGCTCAAACCCGAAGTGATATTGCAAGCGCAGTCCGCACGCGCGGCGCTGTCGAGTGGCCGCGGTTCTACCGTTGATGCGTTGGCCGCGCAGGACGCGATCAGCGAGCTGGACGATCGCCTGCTCGATGCACAACGCGAAGCCCGCGCGGCACGAGCGGAGCTCGCACGCTGGATCGGCGATACCGCGGGCCAGGTGCTTGCGACGGCGCCGTCGCTTAAGGAATTGCCGGCACATCGCGAGCAGTTGCTTGCATCGCTGCACCGACACGGCGCGCTGATCACCTTCGATGCCCAGCGCGCGCTCGCGCAAAGTGAGATCGAATTGGCGCGCGCGCAGAAACGTCCCGACTGGAGCGCCGAACTTTCGTATGCCAAGCGAGGGGACGCGTTTTCGGACATGGTCTCGCTGCAGTTTCGCGTCGGCCTGCCGCTGTTCAGTCGCTATCGCCAGGACCCGATGATTCGTGCCAAGCGCGCCGAGCTGACTCAGCTCGAAGCAGAGCGCGAAGCGGAGTTGCGGCTGCATGCCGCGGAGATCACACGCGAGCTCGCGGCTTGGGATGCGGCACGCCAACGCATCGAGCTCTACGAGCGCGAGCGCCTGCCGCTCGCTCGCGAGCGCTCGCAGGCGGCGCTGGCTGGGTTTCAGTCAGGTAGCGTCGAGTTTCTGTCCGTACTTGAAAGCCAAGTTACGGAGATCGAGCTGCAGCGCGATTACGCCGAGTTACTGAAGGCGCTCGGACAAGCGTGGGCATTTCTCAAGTATCTCGAACCCGGGCAGGAACGTTCTCATGAGTAATCGTCGATGGATGGCGGCCGTGATCGCCGCGTTGATCGTGGGTCTCGCACTCGGATGGATTGTGAGCCAACGTTCGAGCGATGCCGCTCGATCGTCGGCGTCGCAATCGGGCGAGGAGTCGCCGAACAAGGATCGCAAGGTGCTGTACTGGCACGACCCGATGGTGCCGGGACAGAAATTCGATAAGCCCGGCAAGTCCCCTTTCATGGACATGGACCTCGTCCCCGTCTACGCCGATGAAGGTGGCGATGGCGGCGTGCGGGTCAGTGCGAACATGTCCCAGAACTTGGGGATTCGGCTCGGTACAGTCGAGAAGGTGGCATTGCGACCAAAGCTGAATGCTGTCGGCAACGTGACGTTCGATGAGCGGCTGCTCGAAGTCGTGCAGGCGCGCGTGACCGGCTACGTCACGCGGCTCTACATCAAAGCACCGCTCGAGCACGTGCGCCGCGGTCAACCCCTCGCGGAAATTCTCGCACCGGAGTGGTTGGCCGCACAGCAGGAATACCTCGCATTGCTCGATGCGACGTCGGAGTCCGCACCGTTGATTCGCGATGCTGCGCGTCAGCGGCTCGTCGTGCTCGGTGTCCCGGAGGCAACGATTCGTGCGATAGACAAGGACCGCAAGACACACCCCACGACGACGATCTTCGCGCCGATCGATGGCGTCGTGACGGAGCTCGCCGTGCGCGAAGGCTCGACATTCATGGCTGGCGCGCCGCTGTTTCGGATCAATGGTCTCAAGACGGTCTGGGTCCACGCGCGAGTGCCGGAAGCGCAGGTCTCCATCATACCGAGAGGTGCAGAGGCGACGGCGCACGCTACGGGATGGCCGGGCGAGACCTTCGCTGGCCGGGTGATTGCGCTCTTGCCCGAGGTCGACCCTGAAACGCGGACGCTGACCGCACGCATCGCGCTCGACAATCCTCACGACCGGCTCGCGCCAGGCATGTATGTCTCGCTCGAATTCGCCGGGCCCGAGAACGAGCCACAGCTCGTTGTGCCGAGCGAGGCCGTGATCCGGACTGGCGAACGCTCGGTCGTCGTCGTGGCGCGCGAGGGCGGCGGTTTCGATGTGGTGAACGTGACCGCCGGCGAGGACGCAGCAGGCAAGACAACCATTCTCTCGGGTCTGAAAGAGGGCCAGTCCATTGTTCTCTCGGGGCAGTTTCTCATCGACTCCGACGCGAGTCTCAAGTCCACCGTCACGCGCCTGGAGACTGCGGCTGGTGCAGAACCAGCGCCAGCGCGAGCGGACGATGTGCCGCAGACAACGCATCATTTGACCGAGGGGACGATCCAAACGATCAAACCCGATGAGATCACGATTGCCCACGAACCCGTGCCTTCACTCAACTGGCCGGCGATGACCATGGGCTTCAAGTCGCCGGAGAAGGGATTGCCCGACGATCTCAAGACTGGTGATCGCGTCAGCTTCTCGTTCATGAAGACCGCGCAAGGCGGATTTCAGATCGAGAGCATCACGCCCCTGGATGAGCACGATGCGACTGCAGGCGAGAACAAGGAGCAGCCCCGATGATCGCGCGTCTAATCCGCTGGTCGCTGGAAAGCCGCTTCCTTGTTCTGCTCGCGACCGTGTTCGTGCTGGCGTGGGGTGTGTGGGCGCTTCAGCGCACGCCGGTCGATGCGTTACCTGACCTGTCCGATGTGCAGGTCATCATCCGCACGCAGTATCCGGGACAGGCGCCGCGTATCGTCGAGAACCAAGTCACTTACCCGCTCACCACGACGATGCTTTCGGTGCCCGGCGCGAAAACCGTCCGCGGCTATTCCTTCTTCGGCGACTCCTTCGTGTATGTCCTGTTCGAAGACGGTACCGATCTCTATTGGGCGCGCTCGCGTGTGCTCGAGTACCTGAGCCAGATACAGGATCGGTTGCCGCGCACTGCGCGCCCCGCGTTGGGTCCGGACGCAACGGGTGTCGGCTGGATTTATGAGTACGCGCTCGTCGATCGAAGTGGTCGGCACGATATCTCGCAGTTGCGCGCGATTCAGGACTGGTTCCTGAAGTACGAGCTCAAGGCTGTACCTAATGTGGCGGAAGTCGCCACGTTGGGCGGCGCCGTGCGACAGTACCAAGTGGTCTTGCGGCCGGATCGGCTGCGCGCCTTTGGGATCACGCACGGGGAGGTGGTCGAGGCTATACAAGCGGCGAATCAAGAAGCCGGCGGCTCCGTGCTCGAGTTAGCAGAGGCGGAGTACATGGTGCGTGCGACTGGTTATCTGCGCGACCTCAACGACTTTCGCGAGATCCCACTGCGCACTTCTGTCGACGGCGTACCCGTTCAATTGAAGGATGTCGCGTGGCTACAGCTCGGCCCAGAGCTGCGGCGAGGAATTGCCGAGCTCAACGGGGAAGGCGAGGTCACCGGCGGCATCATCGTCATGCGCTCGGGCAAGAACGCGCTTGAGACGATTCAGGCCGTGCGCGCGAAGATCGAGAAGCTGCGCGGTGGTCTTCCGGAAGGCGTCGAGATCGTGGAGACCTACGATCGTTCGGAGTTGATTCAGCGATCAGTGAGCAATCTGACGCAAAAGCTGATTGAAGAATTCATCGTCGTTGCGCTCGTCTG
>Ga0164243_10006093_pt1 | contig 18345 bp, 17 predicted proteins | sample OricompcompostOP_FD_108781 | JGI IMG/M metagenome (GOLD analysis project Ga0164243, IMG submission 108781) | Organic Plus compost microbial communities from Emeryville, California, USA - Original compost - Organic plus compost (OP) | ecosystem: Engineered > Solid waste > Mixed feedstock >... | reverse complement strand
TGGCGCTGGTCTGCGCCGACACCGTCTCCTGGCCGCGGCTCATGGACCTGACGGCCGATTTCGTCTACTGCCGCCTCCACGGCTCGCAGGAGCTTTATGTCAGCGGCTATGACGAGGATGCGCTCAAGCGCTGGGCCGGCCGCGTGGCGGCCTGGGCCGAGGGCCGCGAGCCGCAGGACGCAACACGGGTCAAGCCGCCCCTCAAGGGGTCGAGGGGCCGGGATGTCTTCGTCTTCTTCGACAATGACGTGAAGGTGCGGGCCCCGGCGGATGCTCAAAGCCTTGCCACACGCCTGGGCGCCGGCTGGTGACGTGACGCGGGGCTTGGTCCGCCCGGCACTCTCCGCTAGGCTTGGGCCGCGCCGCAGGCGCCAGTATCGGGGGACGGACGGAATGATCACGGCATATGTGAGCAAGGGCGGGTATATCGAAGCGGCGGACTGGCCCCACGGGGGAGCGGAGCCCCTGGTCTGGATCGACCTCATGCAGCCCATCCGCCAGGAAGAGGAGGAGCTGGAGCGGCGGCTCGGCGTCGAGCTCCCGAGCCGCGAGGAGATGGAGGAAATCGAGACATCCTCCCGGCTCTACCACGACGGCGGCGCCTCCTACATGACCGCCAACCTGCCCTCGCTGGCCGATGCGGATACGCCGGTCATGGGGCCGGTCACCTTCCTCCTGACGGAGAGCTGCCTGGTGACCATCCGCTACCACGATCCCAGCGCCTTCCGCACCTTCCCCAAACGCGCGGCCAAGATGAATCTCGGCTGCAGCGGCGGTGATTCGACGCTGATCGCCCTGCTGGACGCCGTCATCGACCGGCTGGCCGATATCCTGGAGCGCGTGGGGGTGGATATCGACGGCATCTCGCGGACCGTCTTCCGGCGGGGCAACGGCACAGCGTCCGGCGGCGGGGATTTCCAGAAGACGCTGGAGGCGATCGGCCGCAAGGGCGACATGATCTCCAATATCCGCGACAGCCTGGCCACCCTGGAGCGCCTGACGGCCTTTCTCAACCAGACCATCGCCCGGCGCGCCAAGCCAAGCCGCGAGGTGCGGGAAGGGGTGAAGACGCTGACCCGCGACGTGCGCTCCCTGACCGACCATTCCGCGTTCCTGTCGCAGAAGGTGACCTTCCTGCTGGACGCCACGCTGGGCATGATCAACATCGAACAGAACGCCGTCATCAAGATATTGTCGGTGGCGGCCGCCGTGTTCCTGCCGCCGACCCTCATCGCCTCCATATACGGCATGAACTTCAAGATCATGCCGGAGCTCGACTGGCCCTGGGGCTACCCGGCGGCCATCGCCCTCATGGTGGTCTCGGCGGTCCTGCCCTATCTCTACTTCAAGAAGCGCGGCTGGCTTTAGGGCGTGCGTTGATATAATCCGTTCGCGCTGAGCCTGTCGAAGCGCGGCCGCAGCCTGAGCGCTTGCCGTCCTTCGACAAGCTCGCGACGAACGGTTGAGCCTCACCAGTCGGACATCAGCGTGTTCAGTTCCTTCTTGTGGGCCAGGATGCGCTGCAGGTGGATCTTGCCGGAGTCGAAGAGCTTGCCGCGCTCGGTCCAGAGCTCCGCTTCTCTGAGCAGGATGTCGATGAGCGGCCGGCCTTCCTCGCCGCGTTGCAGCAGGGCCTTGATGAACTCGCCGGCGCCTTTCCAGGTCTGGCGCACCAGGTGCTGGTAATGGGCGGTCTGGTCCTCGTTGACGCGCACGCCGAATCCGCATTCGCCCAGAATGTCCGCCACCTCCTTGGGAGTGCGCATATGGACCCTCACCGGCTCGCGGGCCATCCATCTGCGGACCTCCGGGTCGAAGGCGGCCTGCTCGTCGGCCAGCATATAATCGGTGATGAGCAGCAGGCCGTCGTCCTTCAGGCTTTCCTCCACCCGCTTGATGACGGACTTGAGGTCCGGGACATGGAACAGGCTTTCCTTGGCGAAGGCGCGGTCGAAACGGCGCTCGAAGGGCTTGGCGGTGGTGTAGTCGTAATGGATGACCGGGGCCTTCTTGGCCAGGCCCTTGCGCTCGGACAGGGCCATGCCGGCCTTGGCGAGATCGGCATCGCCCTCATAGGCTGAAATCCAGACGCCGAAATTCTGCGCCAGTGTGCGGGCGGGGCCGCCCAGCTCGGCGCCGATGACCAGCATGCTCATCTCAGGGCTGAGGGTCAGCAGCTTCGACATGGCGATGACGTTCTCGGGCCCGCCGGGGCCGCAATAGCCCTCGCCCCATACCAGCTCGGCGATTTCCATGCGCCGGGAATCCCAGGGCATGGCAGGACCGTCGGGCGGAGGAGGCTCGGGCACGGGCGGGACCTCGGGTCCGGGGTCCGCCACGGCCTGTCTGTCACGCGCGGCGAGCCGCCGGGCGATGTCGTCGGCGTTGTAACCGTCCCACCAGGCCTTGAAACGCATTCCGAATGGAAGCGGCTTTCTCCCAACCTTCTGAGCCAATATCGATCCTCACTACGCGACGCATGACAAGCCGTCTGGAGGGAGGGTAACCCTTGGTAGGTTAATAAAAATTTTATTCGCTTTTGAGGCGATGCATCACGGCGTCCAGCGCAAACTGCACGGACCGCACGGAAATGGGGAACTCGATGGAGATGCTGTCCGGTTCGACGCGCACCACCCGGCCCTCGATATCGCCGACCGGGACATGCACCACCCTCACCTCCTCGCCGGGCTCGGCGGTGTGAGCGCCGGAGACGCAGACGCCGTTGGCGGAGATATTGAGAATATCCCCGTTGGTCATGCCGGCCCTGCAGATCACCATGGTCTGCCCGCTGACCCTGAACCGCCCATGGCGGCGGCGGTCGGCCGAGGCTTCCACCGCGGTGGCCGCATACCGGTTTATGGCCCGCTGTTCCGACACTCTGGACATTTCACCCCTGTTGATCGTCTTCAAGACCTAGCAGGGCGGCGTTAACAAAGCCTTGCCGGAACCCTCAGGTCCTCAATGTTCCACCCGTCCTGGCGCGCACGGCCTCGACGATGCGCGCCATCACGGCGTCGATCTCCTCGTCGGTGAGCGTGCGCTCACGCGGCTGCAGGCGCACCGTTATGGCGAGCGACTTGCGGCCCGCGCCCAGCGCCTCGCCCTCGAAGACATCGAAGACCGAGATGCCGTCGAGAAGCCGCTTCTCGGCAGCCTGGGCGGCGGCGATGACGCTGCCCGCCGTCACCGAGCGGTCCACGACGAAGGCCAGGTCGCGTTCCACGGCCTGCAGGTCCGGGGCATCCAGGGGCGGACGCGCCGTGCCCTTGCGCCGGGGGGCCGGAATGGCATCGAGATAGACCTCGAAGGCCGCGACCGGCCCCTGCACGTCCATGGCCTTGAGGACCGCCGGATGCAATTCGCCGAAACTCGCCAGGCGGTTCTTGGGGCCCAGCATCAGCGCGCCGGAGCGGCCCGGATGATACCAGGCGGGGGCCTGATCGCTCACCTGCACATTGGCCGGCGCGCCGGCGGCGGCGAGCGCGGCCAGGGCGTCCGCCTTGGCGTCATAGACGCTCACCGGCCGGGGCTTGCCCGTCCAGTGGCGCGGGCCGGTGCGGCCCTGGCGCACGCCGGTCGCCACGAGCTGCTGCTCTCCCGGCTCGCCGCCATGGAAGACGGGGCCCACTTCGAAGAGGGCCGGACTGTCGATCCCCCGGTCCACATTGCGGCGCAGGGCGTCGACGAGACCCGGCAGGATGCTCGGGCGCATGACGTCCAGCTCCGACGAGATGGGATTGGCCAGGGCCATGCCGTCCCGGATTTCGCCGAAATGGCGGGACTGCGCGCTGTTGGCGAAGGACCATGTGACCGCTTCCATGAGCCCGCGCGAGGCCAGGAGGCGTTTCACCGTACGGGCGCGCACCATGGCGGGGGAGAGCGCCGGCTGGTAGCGCGCATCATCCACCGGCAGGGCGGCGGTCTCGATCCTGTCATAGCCATGGACGCGCATGACCTCTTCCACCAGGTCGGCCTCGCCCTCCACGTCGCGCCGCCAGGAGGGCACGCAAACGGCGATCTCGCCGCCATTGTCCTGCGGCTGGAAACCCAAGGCATCCAGAATGCGCAGCATCTCGTCCCTGGGCACATCCATGCCGCCCAGCGCCTTCACCCGGGCGACGCGCAGGCTCAATGTCCTGGCGGTATCGGGCACCTGGCCGGCCTCGACCAGCTCGCTCGCCTCGCCGCCGCAGACATCGAGGATCATGCGCGTGGCCTTGTCCAGCCCCATAAGGGTGGCGGCCGGGTCCACGCCCCGCTCGAAGCGGTAGCGCGCGTCGCTATCGATGCCGAGCCGGCGGCCGGTATGGGCAGTGCGCACGGGGTCGAACCAGGCGGCTTCCAGGAACACGTTGACGGTATCGAGCCCGGAGCCCGAGCCCTCGCCGCCCATCACGCCGCCGAGGCCGAGCGCCTTGCTCCCGTCGGCGATCATGGTCTCCTCGCCGGTCAGCGTATAGTCCTCGCCGTCGAGCGCCTTGAGCGTCTCGCCGGGCCTGGAGAGGCGGACGACGATGTCCCCCTCCAGCCGGTCGGCGTCATAGACGTGCAGGGGCCGCGCCTGGTCGTAGGAGAGGAAATTGGTGATATCAACGAGCGCCGAGATGGGTCTCAGGCCAATGGCCTTGAGCCTACGCTGCAGCCATTCGGGGCTGGGGCCGTTCTTCACCCCCCTGATGTAGCGCCCGAGGAAGAGCGGGCAGGCATCCGCACGGTCCCCAAGCTCCAGGCGCACGCCGACGGGGCTCTGGAACGTGCCCTCGACCGGCTCCGCCTTCGGTGCCTTGAAAGTGCCGAGGCCGGCCGCCGCCAGGTCGCGGGCGATGCCCATGACGCCCAGGCAGTCCTGCCGGTTGGGGGTGATGGCGATCTCGATCATCGGATCATCGAGGCCGAGCCAGGGGGCCACGGGCTGGCCGGCTTCGGCCTCGGTGGGCAGTTCGATGATGGCCCCGTGCTCGTCGGACATGCCGATTTCCTTTTCCGAGCACATCATGCCGTTGCTCTCGACGCCGCGGATGACGGCCTTCTTCAGCTCGAAGCCGGTGCCCGGCACCGTGGTGCCCGAAGGGGCGAAGACGGCGCGGATGCCGGCCCGCGCATTGGGCGCGCCGCAGACCACCTGCAGCCGCTCGCCGCCCGTGTCCACCGTGCAGACCTGCAGCCGGTCGGCGTCCGGGTGCGGCCGGGCGTCGACGACGGCACCCACCACGAAATCCTTCAGGGCATGGGACGCATCCTCCACCCCTTCGACCTCCAGGCCGAGGGCGGTGAGCTTCTCCGTGATCTCGGTGAGGCTGGCGTCGGTGTCCAGATAGTCCTTCAGCCAGGAGATGGTGAATTTCATCGGCTGAGCCCTCCCGTCAGCGTGGGCACGTCCAGCGCGTCGAACCCGTAATGCCCGAGCCAGCGGCAATCGGCGTCGAAGAAGCCGCGCAGGTCGGCGATGCCGTATTTCAGCATGGCGATGCGATCGATCCCCATGCCGAAGGCGAAGCCCTGATATTCCGCGGGGTCCAGGCCGACGGCGGAAATGACATTGGGATGCACCATGCCGCAGCCCAGGATCTCCAGCCAGTCATTGCCCTCGCCGATGATGAGGGAGGTCTTGTCCCGCCGGCAGCCGATATCCACCTCCGCCGAGGGCTCGGTGAAGGGGAAATAGCTGGGGCGGAAGCGCATCTTCACGCTATCGATCTCGAAGAACGCCTTGGCGAAGCTCTCCAGGCAGCCTTTGAGGTGGCCCATATGGGTGTCCCGGTCGATCACCAGACCCTCGACCTGGTGGAACATGGGCGTGTGTGTCTGGTCCCAGTCCGAGCGGTAGACGCGCCCCATGGAGATGACGCGGAAGGGCGGCGCGCCCGCCTCCATGGCGCGGATCTGCACGGGGCTGGTATGGGTGCGCAGTACCCGGGGCTCGCCACTGTCGCCGCCGCCAAGGTAGAACGTGTCCTGCATCTGGCGGGCGGGATGGGCGGGCGGAATGTTGAGGGCGGAGAAATTGTGGAAATCGTCCTCGATGTCCGGGCCTTCGGCCATCTTGAAGCCCATGGCGCCGAAGATGGCGGCCACCTCGTCCATCACCTGGCTGATGGGGTGGATGCTGCCCTGTCTCTCCGGCATCACCGGCAGGGTGACGTCCACCCGCTCGGTTTCCAGCCGGGCATTGAGCGCTTCCATCTCCATGGCGTCGCGGCGGGTGTTCAGGGCGGCGGCGATACGGTCCTTGGCGTCGTTCAGGGCCTGGCCGCGCAGCTTGCGCGCCTCAGGGTCCATGCGGCCCAGCTCGCGCATCATCAGCGACAGCTCGCCCTTCTTGCCCATGGCCCTGACCCGGATGTCCTCCAGCTCCTGGAGGCTCCCGGCGCCCTCGATTGCCTTCAGATACCCCGCTTCGATATCCGCCAGATCGGTCATCGTTTTCCCTGTCCTGTTACCGTCATCGCGAGGAGCGTAGCGACGTGGCGATCCAGCAAGCCCCTTTCCGCGGCGAGATTCTGGATTGCCGCGCCCCTGGCGGGGCTCGCAATGACGGTTCTTGTATGAGTCAAACCCAATTGTGCTCTAACACGAAAAAGGGGGCGTGAGGCCCCCTTTTTACCGTCTTGATTGCCAGGTGAAACCGCCTCAGTTCGCCTTGGCCAGCGCCGTCTGCGCCTGATCCACCAGGTCCTTGAACGCGGCGGGCTCGGTGATGGCGAGGTCGGAGAGAACCTTGCGGTCCAGTTCGATCCCGGCCACCTTCAGGCCGTTCATGAAACGGGCATAGGTGAGGCCGTGCTCGCGGACGGCGGCGTTGATGCGCTGAATCCAGAGCGCGCGGAAATTGCGCTTCTTGGTGCGGCGGTCGCGATAGGCGTATTGCAGGCCTTTGTCGACCGCCTGCATGGCGACGCGAATCGTATTCTTCCGGCGGCCGCGGTAACCCTTGGCCTGCTTCAGAACCTTCTTGTGGCGCGCGTGGGAGGTCACGCCTCTCTTGACACGGGACATGCTTTACCTCCTCAGGCGTAGGGCAGGAATTTCTTGATGATCCTGGCATCGGGGCTCGATGCCGTGGTCGTGCCGCGCAGACGGCGGATCTGCTTGGGCGTCCGCTTGATCATGCCATGGCGCTTGCCGGCCTGCTGGCGGACAACCTTGCCGCTGGCCGTGAGGCGGAACCGCTTCTTGGCGCCGCTCTTGGTCTTCAACTTGGGCATTTTGCTGTCTCCTGACTAGAGTGCTTCATGGATCGCCACGGCATGCCCTGCCGGACCATCCGATAGAGGGCACGGGTTATAGCGGCGAAGGCCGCACATGGCAAGGGAAAGAGTCGGCCGCTGCAGAACGCGGCGGCACCACCCGACCGTCATGCTGAACTTGATTCAGCATCCATTCCCGAGACTTGCCGCCCGGGAGCGGAATGACGGTTCAGACCAGCCCCGCCTTCACCCGCTCAGGGGTCAGGGGCAGGCGGCGGAAGCGGACGCCCGTGGCGTCGAAGAGCGCATTGGCGATGGCGGCGGGGATGGTGACATGGGCCGGCTCGCCGGCGCCGCCCGCCGGTTCCTCCACCCGGTTGATGGTGGAGATCTCGATGGCTTCCGGCGCGTCCATGACGTCCAGGATGGGATAGCCCAGCCAGTCGATGCTGGTGACCGCCGTCTCGTCGAACCTGACTTCCTCGAAGAGCGTGCGGCTCATGCCCTGCACCACATTGCCTTCGATGGTGGTCCGGAGCGATTTCGGGTTGATGACCACCCCGCAATCATGCGCCACATGGAATTTGCGCGGCCAGACGCGGCCCGTCTCCTCGTCCACCTCCACCTCGCAGACGGTGGCCACATAGGCGCCGAAGCCGCTGTTCAGCGACACGCCCCGGCCGGTGAGCCGGCCCGCCTTCCTGAGCGCCGGGGAGGGCCGGGTCTCCCACCCGGAAAGGCGGCGGACCTCCTCCAGCACGGCGATCTCGCGCGGGTCGGTCAGATATTGCAGGCGGAACTCGATGGGGTCGGCGCCCGCCGCGGCGGCCACCTCGTCGATGAAGCTTTCCGAGGCGAAATGGAGCTGCGGCTCCTGCGGAGCGCGCATATGGGCGCATCTGAGCGGCGAGGCGCGGTCCTGCAGGGGGGCGATGGTCTCCCAGAACTTCACCGCGTTGGGGAAATCATAGGATTCGCCGGGCACGCCGTAATTCTGCGCCTTGCCCCGCTCCCAGCCGGTGAGCTGGCCGATGAGCGTATCCCTGGGCTCGGAGGCATTGAACATCACCTCCCAGCCGGAAAAGCCCCTGGCGCGGTAATACCAGCCGGTGAGTTTGCCTTTCTCATCCAGCCCCGCCTTGCAGGAGATCACGGCGGCGGGGGCCTTGGGGTCCCAGCCATGGCCCTCGTGGCGCATCCACTGCACGCGCACCGGGCGGCCGGTCTCCTGCGACAGGATGGCCGCCTCGAAGGCCGCCTCATCGGCGTCGCTCCGGCCGTAAGAGCCGGGGCCCGGCTTCCAGATGACGCGGACATTTTCCGGCTTGAGCCCCAGAATCTTCGCTAGCCCGTCCCGCTGATTGTGGGACTTCTGGGTGTCGGACCAGATGGTGGCCGTGTCCCCCGTCACGTCGGCCAGGCCGACGGAAGGCGCCATGCGGGCGTGGGACTGGAAGGGCAGCTCGTATTCCGCCTCCAGGCGTTTGGCCGAGGCGCTGATGGCCTCAAGAACCGGCCCGGGCTCGTAGGGTACATATTTGCCGAAATTGGCCACCGAATTGTCGCCCACCTTCTGCGCCTTGCGGATATGGTCATGAAGGGCTTCATGGCCGGGGAAAGGCGGCTGCGTCTCGCTCCAGGCGACCTTCAGGTCCTTAGCCGCGCGGATGGCGTTCCATTCGTCGTCGGCCACCACGGCCACATAGTCGCCCTTGCGCACCACCCTGGCGTCAGGAATATGGGAAATGGACGTCTCGTCCACCCTCACCGGCACGGCATTGGCGACGGGCGGGCGCACGCTGCGGCCGTGCAGCATGCCGGGCAGCGTCACATGATGGCAGTATTCCATGGTGGCGAGGATCTTGCCCGGTATGTCCTTGCGGGCCACGGGCGCGCCCACCACCGCGTAATCCAGCGGGCTTTTCGGTTGGGCCTCGCCGCTCACCATCAGGCCGTTGCCGTATTGCTCGTTCCAGTCGAGCGCCGTATCGAAGCCCTGGGCGATCATCTCGCCATAGCTGATGCGCGTCTTCGGCTCGGCGGTGACGAACACCACGCCGTTTTGGACGGACAGGGCCTGCGCCGGCCGGTCCAGCGCCTGGGCGGCTCTCTCCACAAAGACGCGCCGCGCCTCGGCGGCGGCATGGCGCAGCGGATTGGCGCCCAGCCGGCAGCCGCTGGAGCCGCTGGCGCCGCCCTGGTTGGGCGTGCGGGCCGTATCGCCCATCACCACGGAGACACGGCTCACATCCACGTCCAGCTCTTCGGCCACCACCTGGGCGATGGCGGTATCCACCCCCTGGCCCATGTCCATCTTGCCGAAGAAGGCCGTCACCTCGCCATCGGTGCTCACCGCGATCCAGGTGTCGAGGTCGGTCGGCGCGATGGGGCGGGCCTGCGGCATCTCCGCCAGCGCGGGGGAGAGCGCGAGGATATCGAGCCCGCCGCCCGCCAGGGTGAAGACGAGCGCGCCGCTTGCCTTGAGGAGGCTGCGGCGGTCCATGGTCAGCGTGTCGGTCATGATCGTCACCCCGCCATCTCGTCCGCCGCGCGGCGCACAGCGCGCAGGATGGCCATGTGGGTGCCGCAGCGGCATTTGAGGCCGGTCAGCATCTGGCGGATATCGGCTTCGGAGCGGTTGGGGTTCTCCTCCAGGCCGGCCACCGTGGTCATGATCCAGCCATTGGTGCAATAGCCGCACTGGGCGGCTTCCTCCGCGATGAAGGCGGCCTGCACCGGGTGCGGCCTGCCGTCGCGCGCCAGCCCGTCCAGCGTGCGCACCGCCATGCCCTCGACCGCAAAGACGGGTGTGACGCAGGAGCGCGTGGCCACGCCCTCCACGATCACCGTGCAGGCGCCGCACTGGGACAGGCCGCAGCCGAACTTCGGTCCTTTCAGGCCCAGCTCGCCGCGCAGGGCGTAGAGAAGCGGCATATCGGGGTCGGCGGCCTCGACCGTCCGGTCCTCGCCGTCGATGGTCATGCGGATGGTTGCCATGCTCACCTCCGGCGAAAAGGATAGTCCCCGCGGCCTTGGGCGTAAAGCAACGGGCGGCCTCCTCCTGCCGCCGATGACGCGACCGTGATCGCTACTGGACGCGGGCGGCCTCGACGCCCCTCTCCTCCAGATAGTCGATCACCGAGCGGTCGCCGACGAAATGGCCGCTGCCCACCGCGATGAATATCTGGCCGGGCTGCGCCAGCATGTCCTTGATCTTGCCGGCCCAGGTGCGGTTGCGCGCATAGATGATCTTCTCCGCCAGGGTGGGCGACAGTTCGTCCACGTCGTTGATCTCCTCGTCCAGGGCCTTGAGGTCACCCTGCGCCCAGCTTTCGGTGACCTCGGTCATCATGTTGCTGAGCTTGTCCTGCTCGTTCAAGAGGTCCCGGACATAGGCCTTGGTATCGGAGGGGCTCATGGAATCGAACATGCTGAGCTGGTCTTCCATGGTCTCCAGGCCGTCGACGGGGATGCCCCGCGCCTGCGCCAGGCTGCCGAGCGCCGCTTCCACGCCGGAGGCCGGGTTGTAGCCGAGCTGAAGGAACTTCAGGCTGGAGAAGGTGGTGCCGGCGAACCAGGGCTTGAACCGCTCCACCGCAGCTTCCCCGAGCCCCAGGGAAATGAGCCCCTCCTTCAGCGCCGCCGCGTCTTCCGCCGGCAGATGGTCGCTCAGCGACTGGCCCTCGGGCAGCACGCCGTATTTCTGCACCAGGCCCTGCACCAGCGCGGCATCCGCCTGTTCGGCCGGGGAGACTTCCAGATAGAGCTTCTGCGAGCCGGTGAGGGCGGACTGGATATCGTCGGTCATCCAGACGGTGCCGGGCTTCAACAGATGGATGGTGCCGAAGAGATAGATGGTGGTGTCCTCATCCGCCACGCGCCACAGCGGCGGCCGCGCCTCCTGGGCGAATGCCGCCCCGGAGAAGAAAAAGACCAGCAAAAAGAGGAATTGGCGCATGAGGGGACCTCGGCGGGCAGGATCAGGGGGCAGTATACAGGATGCCCCGCAGATTTATAGGATTTGCCAATCTTTTCAAAGTAACCCAGGAAATGGCATGCTCCATCCGGATTCCGATTCATGGTGACCAGACCCGCCGATCCCTCTCCGGCCCCCACCATCGTGGTGGTCCGCACCCGCCAGGACCTGGCGGCGCACGAGGCGGCGTGGGATGCGCTGGCCGCCCAGGCGCTGGATGCCAACATCTTCTACGAACGCACCATGCTGCTGTCGGCCCTGGATCAGATGGGAAGGGGCCGCCTCTTCTGCGTCCTGCTGGTCTACCGGCAGGCGGAGATGATCGGTTTCTTCCCCTTCTGGCCGGCCCTCAAGGGACCGCGCGGCATGATCCGCGCCTACCAGTCCTTCACGCATCTGAACTGCTATCTGGCGACCCCCCTGGTGCACCGCGCGCACGCGGCAACCACCATCGACGGGCTGCTGGACTGGCTGGACCGGGCGCCCGACGGCGCGCGGCTCATGGGGCTTTACAAGATCGCGGGAGATACGGGCTTCGCCACGCTGTTGCAGGAGCGGCTGCAGGCCAGGCGGCAGCCGCATTTCATCGAGGGCAGCCATGAGCGCGCCTTCTTCGAGCCGGCGGCCACGGCCGAGGCCTATCTGGAGCGCGCCCTTTCGGCCAAGAAACGCAAGGAATACCGGCGCCAGCGCCGCCGGCTGGAGGAGCTGGGAGCCTTGAGCTTCACCACGGTGACCGGCGATGACGACGCGGTGGCCTGGGCGGACCGGTTCATGGACATGGAAATGCGCGGCTGGAAGGGCCGCGGCCGGGCGGCCCTGGACGCCATTCCCGGCGGGCGGAACTATTTCAGGGCGGCCGTGGGCGAGCTGGCCCGCCAGGGCCGGGCAATCCTGCACACCATGGCGCTGGACGGCAAGCCCATCGCCCTCAAATGCAACTTCATCGGGGCCGGCGGCCCGCCGGCGGGCGCCTTCGCCTACAAGATCACCTATGACGAGGATTATGCGAAATTCTCACCGGGCGTCCTCCTGGAGCTCCACAATATCGCCGATCTGCACGCAAGGCGCGGCGAGATCGCCTGGATGGATTCCTGCGCCGATCCGAACCATCCCATGATCGACCATTTGTGGGACGGGCGGCGCCGTATACTATACGTCACCTGTGGCAGCCGAAGCCTGCCGGGCCGCCTGCTCGTCGCGGCCCTGAAGCACCGCAACCGGCAGGCCCGCAAGCGGATCACGCAACAGCGGCAGGAGGGGCGATGACCCATTTCACCATCGACGAGGCGGCTTTTCTCGACTGTTTCCCGCAGCGCCATTTCCGTGTCCGGCACGACCTGACGGACCATCCCCTGCTGGGCTTGGAGAGCCTGGGGCGCGTGGCGGACCGGCATCCGATGCATCTGGTGGAATACTGGTCCGGCAAGGCGGCGGTGATCCAGAATCCCCGCACCACGCCGCGCAACGGCCTGACCCTGTCCGAGACCATGCGCGACATCGCCACCACCGAATCCTGGGTGGTGCTGAAATATCTGGAAGTCCACGCCGAATACCGCGAGCTGCTGCACGCCCTGGTGGACGAGGTGCGGCCGCTGGCGGCCCGGCGCAGGCATGCCGCCCGGCGGCTGGAGAGCTATGTCTTCATCTCCTCGCCCGGCTCGGTGACGCCCTTCCACATGGACGACGAGCACAATTTCCTGCTGCAGGTCCGGGGCCGCAAGACGTTCCATGCCTGGACCCTCGATCATCCGGAAATCATCAACAGCCGGCAGCTCGAGGCCTATTACGGCGGCGGACACCGCAACCTCTTCCTGCCGCCCGAGGCGGTGACGCCCGACCTGGATTTCGAGCTGGCGCCCGGCGACGGGCTCTATGTCCCCGTCCACGCGCCGCACTGGGTGAAAAACGGCGACGCCGTCTCCATCTCCCTCAGCATCACCTTCCGCTCGGCGCAGTCCATCCGCGATGCGCATGTGCATTTCCTCAATGCCAAGCTGCGCCGCCGCGGCTACCATCCGCGCCCCTGCGGCGAGAGCCCGGTGCGGGACCTCTGCAAATACTGGGCGGCCCGCCTGGGCCAGCGCGTCATCGGCCGGCCGCAGCATTACTGAGGGGCGGCGGACAACCGCATCTGGCATTTGCCCGGCGCCTGTGGTAGCGGGAGGCCATGCGGGACGATGCGTGCGATGAAATTCTGGACCTGATGGGGCTCAAATGCCCCCTGCCGGTGCTGCGCACCCGCAAGGCGCTGGAGGCGCTGCCGCCGGGCGCCGTCGTCAAGGTGCTGACCACCGACCCCATGGCCAAGCTGGACCTGACCCATTTCTGCCATCAGGCAGGGCACGAGCTCATCCGCCGCGACGACCTGGCGGACCGGCAGGTCTTTCTCATCCGCCGCGGGCCCTGAGCGCACGACTCGCCCGTAGGATCATGATTGATCCTTGCTGGAACTTTGCAGGACACCCGCCGTTTCAGCAGCATTCGGACAACGGCAAAGGCAGGCATACCGGGGCTTCCGGCCGTCCCGGACCGCAAAAAAGCATTGGCGTCACTGGCCAAAGTTGTGGTCTCATATATGTTACTGTCTGATAGGGGAGTGTTCGATTAGGCTTTCGAGAGACGCATGACTGTCTGACCACAGGTGGGCGCGATGAAACGCAGAGCGCGGTACAGCAGTTCGAGGCGGGCACAATCCGCCGGGCTGCGGGCCCATGAGGGGCCATGGAACCATCCGGAGCACGGTGCCATTCCGGTGGAGGGTCCCGAAACGGGCGAGACGCCAGCGCCCCCGAAACTGCGGGGCCGTATCCTCGGGTTCATCCAGCGCCACGAACGCATCTCCCTGATCACCGCCAGCGCCGCCCTCGCCTTCATGGCCTCGGCGGCGTTGTTCGTTCTGGTGCCCGGCCCGCGCGACCTCACCCAGGACGATATCGACAAGGCCGTGGAATATACGCTGGAGAACCGGCCCGCGGACCCTGATCCGCAGGCCGTGGCGGCGGCGGTCATCGCCCCTTCGGTGGTGCGCGTGGAGCAGCTGGGCCAGGACAAGGAGACCCACGAGCTGGTGAAGACCGGCGTGGGCACCGGCGTCATCATCTCGGAAGACGGCACCATCCTCACCAACCTGCATGTGGTGGGCGGCGCGGACCAGGTGAAGGTCTTCTTCTGGGACGGCACGGAATCCACCGCCGAGGTGACGGGCGTGCGCCCGGAGCTCGACCTGGCGGTCCTGCAGCCCGACGTGCTGCCCGACGACATCAAGCCCGCCACCATGAAGTCCACCAAGAACGTGCATTCGGGTGACCGGGTGGTGGCCGTGGGCCATCCGTTCGGCATCGGGCCCTCCGTTTCGGCGGGGGTCGTCTCGGGCCTCAGGCGCGAATACAAGGCGGACGAGGACGACACCACGAAGACCGACCTCATCCAGTTCGACGCGGCGGCCAACCCCGGCAATTCGGGCGGCCCGCTGGTCACCATGGACGGCGAGGTCATCGGCATCGTCACCGCCATCCTCAATCCGAGCGGACAGGGCGTGTTCGTCGGTATCGGGCTGGCGGTGCCCATCGAGGCGGCAGCCAGCGCCGCCGGTGAATCGCCGTTCTGAGGTGGAGTATGGAAGGGCTGGGATGATGAACTGGAGCCATCTTTCTTCCTCCCCCTTGACGCGCCGCGCAAGCGCCGGCGCTGCGGGTGGGGGAGGACCGAGAGCCTGTCCCCGCGCAGGCGGGGATGGGGGTGATCTCTCCACGGTCACACTGTCGCCAGGAGGCGGCATCACCCTCCCCTCAATCCCCTCCCATCAAGGGAGGGGAAGCCGATTTTAAGGAACGACCAGGGACAGGAGAGCATATGGCAGAGAAGATGGATGGAGAGGACGTCGCCACCCTCATGGAGCGCATCCTCTATGAGGTGAAGAAGGTCGTGGTCGGCCAGGACCATTTCCTGGAACGGGTGCTGGTCGCCATCCTGGCGCGCGGCCACCTGCTGGTCGAGGGCGTGCCCGGCCTGGCCAAGACGCTGACCGTCAATTCGCTGGCGCGCAGCATCCAGGGCTCGTTCCACCGCATCCAGTTCACGCCGGACCTCGTTCCGGCCGATCTCGTGGGCACGCGCATCTACAGCCAGAAGACCGGCGAGTTCTACACCTCGCTGGGCCCGGTGTTCACTAACCTGCTGCTGGCGGACGAAATCAACCGGGCGCCCGCCAAGGTGCAGTCGGCGCTTCTGGAAGTGATGCAGGAGCACCAGGTCACCATCGCGGGCGAGAGCCACCGGGTGCCGGAGCCCTTCCTGGTGATGGCCACGCAGAACCCCATCGAGACCGAGGGCACCTACCCCCTGCCGGAAGCGCAGGTGGACCGCTTCATGATGAAGGTGCTGGTGGGCTATCCCTCGGAAGCCGAGGAGTTCGTCATCGTCGAGCGCATGACCGGCGCCGCCGCCCATGTGGCCGCCGTGGCCACCAACGAACAGCTCATCGCGCTGCAGAACCAGTGCCGGCAGAACTTCGTGGACCCGTCGCTCATCCAGTATGCGGTCAAGCTGGTCACGGCGACGCGCAACCCGTCCAAGGCGGGGATCACCGACATTTCCCAATATATCGAATTCGGCGCCAGCCCCCGCGCCTCCATCGCCCTCATCGAGGGGGGGCGCGCCCTGGCCTTCCTGCGCGGGCGGGACTATGTGCTGCCCGAAGACGTGATCGACCTGGCGCCCGACGTGCTGCGCCATCGCCTGGTCCTCACCTATGAGGCCCTGGCCGACGGCGTGACGGCGGACGATCTCGTGGACCGCATCATGCGCGGCGTGCCGGTGCCGGACAGGCCCCTGGAGTCCCATGTCCAGTTTGAATCACAATCCTGACAGGTCTCGTCGGCCCGAGGCCCTGCTCCGACGTCTGGAGTGGACCGTCATCAAGCGGCTCGACGGGCTGCTGCAGGGGGATTACAGGACGCTGTTCCGCGGCACCGGCCTGGACCTGGCGGACCTGCGGGAATACCAGCCCCATGACGATGTGCGCTATATCGACTGGAACATCACGGCGCGCATGCAGGTGCCCTATGTCCGGGAATACAATGTGGACCGGGAGCTCACCGCCTGGTTCCTCCTCGACATGAGCCCGTCCATCGATTTCGGCGCTTATCAGACATCGAAGCGCGCCATGCTGATCGAGTTCGTCACGGTGATGGCGCGGCTGCTCACGCGCAACGGCAACCGCGTGGGCGTCATGTTCTACGGCAGCGAGCTGGATCACATGATCCCGGCGCGCTCGGGCCGCAATCACGTGCTGCACATCATCAAGGCGCTCAACGCCCGGCGGCACATGCCGCGCTCCGCCGAGACCAATCTGGAGCGCTTCTTCCGCACCGCCTTCAACGTCATGAAGCGGCGGTCCATGGTGTTCGCCATATCCGATTTCCTCAGCGCCCCCGGCTGGGAGCAGGTGCTGGGCATGATGGCCCGCCGGCACGAGGTCATGGCGGTGCGGCTCTACGATCCCCTGGAGGAGGAGATGCCGGACCTCGGCATGGTGATGATGGAGGACGCGGAGAGCGGCGAGCAGCTGCTGGTGGATACGCATGACGCGGGGATGAGACGGCGCTTCGCCGAATTGGCGCAGGCGCGGGAAGAGCATATGCTGAATGCGTTCGGCGCGGCGGGCGTGGATGCGCTGGAACTCTCCACCACCGACGACCTGATGGAGACGGTGCTGCGCTTCGCGGAGCTGAGAGGCAAGCGCATCCGCCTCGGGGGCGACAAGGGTACGGGCAATCGCCTGACCGCCCTGCAGGGCCAGGCGGCCCAGTAGGGAGTGCAGTAGGGAATGACCGAGCATGACGTTTCTTTGGCCTAACGCTTTGTTCCTGTTGGCGCTGCTGCCGTTCCTGGTGGCGACCTACCTCATCATGCTGCGCCGCCGGCGCAAGCTGGTGCTGCGCTATGCCAGCCTCTCCATCGTCAGGAACGCCATGGGCAAGGGGCCCGGCTTCCGCCGCCATGTCCCGCCCATCCTGATGTTCATCGCCCTGACCCTGATGTTCGTGGCCATGGCGCGGCCGGCGGCCTATGTCACCTTGCCCTCGGAGCGGGGCACGGTGATCCTGGCCATGGACGTCTCGGGCTCCATGCGGGCCACCGACGTGCAGCCCAACCGCTTCGTCGCCGCGCAGGAAGCGGCCAAGCAGTTCGTCGCCAAGCAGGGCCGGCATGTGCGCATCGGCGTCGTCTCCTTCGCCTCCACTGCCGCCATCGTGCAGACGCCGACGGACCGCAAGGACGATATCTACAACGCCATCGACCGCTTCTCCGGCCAGTTCGGCACGGCGACGGGAAGCGGCATCCTGGTCTCCCTGATGGCCATTTTCGACGATATCGATTTCTCCATGGCCTTCCCCGGCGCCTGGGACGACGCCCCGGGCTCGCGCGGGGGCTTTGGCCCCGGCGGCTTTGGCCGCGGCCGTTCCCTGGACGACCGTGAGCAGGTCAGGGAAAAGAAACGGGAACCCGTGGAGCCCGGCTCCTACAAGTCCGCCGTCATCATCCTGCTGACCGACGGCCAGGCCAATACCGGGCCCGATCCCCTGGACATGGCGCATCTCGCGGCGGACCGGGGGGTGAGGGTCTTCACCGTGGGCGTGGGCACCGAGGAAGGCTCGGTGCTGCGCTTCGGCCAGCGGTCCATGCGCGTGCAGCTGGACGAGGAATCGCTGGAGCGCATCGCCGATATCACCCGCGCCAAATATTTCCGGGCCACGTCGGCGGACGAGCTCACCGAAATCTACAAGGACATCAGCACGCAGCTCATCATGGAACGGGAGGAGACGGAAATCACCGCCTTCTTCACCGCGGCGGCGGCCGTCTTCGCCTTCCTGGCGGCCTTCCTCTCCTTCCTCTGGTTCCACAGGATCGCGTGACCTTCCTGAGGACTTCCCTTCCCTTGATGGGAGGGGATTGAGGGGAGGGTGATCTGTCCGCTTGCCGAGGATTTTCCGGGCGGAGACATCACCCCCTTCCCCGCCTTCGCGGGGACAGGCTCTCAATCCTCCCCCATCGAGGGCCTGTTGCGTTACGGTGTTTTGGAGTGTTTTGGGGGTATTGGGCTGTTTGTGTTTGGTTGGTTTTGGCTTTTGGTGGTCTTGAGAGGGTGGAGGTGGGCGATTTGGACGGACTGCGGGT
>Ga0164243_10006092_pt1 | contig 18347 bp, 15 predicted proteins | sample OricompcompostOP_FD_108781 | JGI IMG/M metagenome (GOLD analysis project Ga0164243, IMG submission 108781) | Organic Plus compost microbial communities from Emeryville, California, USA - Original compost - Organic plus compost (OP) | ecosystem: Engineered > Solid waste > Mixed feedstock >... | reverse complement strand
GCCCGTACGCTGCGCGCGCTGCGGGCCACCGCCGCCTGGCGCGAGCACCGCGGCCTGCTCGCCGGCGACGGGCCGATCGACGTGTGGCGCGAGCTGTGCTGGCGGTACGTGGTCTACCCGGCGGAGGTGGACGGCCGCGCGGCCCGCGCGGTGTTCGCCGTACGCCTCGGCGGCCGGCATCCCGAGGTGCGCGCGGCCGTCGTCGACCGGGCGACCGGCGAGGTGCTGCGCGCGCCCCGCGAGGCCGTCGAGCTTCGTATACGCACGTCTAGCGATCTTGCTAGATAGCGATAGACGGACCTAGGGCAGGCCGAATCGAGCCCCGTATCGGGGCGTCTAGCAAGATCGCTATACAGGCGTAGACGGCGGTAGCGACTACACCGGCTGGCTGCGCAGGAACTGGCCGAAGTGCGGCACGGTGAACGCGATCAGGCCGCGCTCCGCGCTGTAGATGAGGCCCTTCTTGATCAGGCTGTCCCGCGCCGGGGACAGGCTGGACTGCTTGCGTTTGAGCAGCTCCGCGACCCCGGCCGTGGAGACCGGGTCGTCGCCGAGGTCGGCCATGGCCCGCATGTAGTCCCGCTCGGCGGGGGTGGCGCGCTCGTACCGGCTGCCGAAGAAGCCGACGGCCAGCTCCTCCTCGGCCTCCGGCGCGGCCACCCGCACGTCGTCCGCGGTGATCGGGCTGGACGCGGCCAGATCCCAGGTGACCTTGCCGTACGCCTGCACGAAGTACGGATAGCCGTCGGCCGCCTCGTACAGCGCGTCGAGCGCCTCGCGCTTGAACTCGACGCCCTCGCGGTCGGCCGGGGCCATCAGCGCCAGGTCGGCGGCGTCGCGGTCCAGCCGGTCGATCCGGACGTACCGGAACAGGCGCTCGGAGTAGCTCTTGCTGGCGGACAGCACGGACGGCAGGTGCGGCAGCCCGGCGCCCACCACGATCAGCGGCCCGCCGCTCTGCGACAGCTCGTGGCACGCCGCGCACATCGCCGAGACGTCCGCGGGCGTGATGTCCTGCATCTCGTCGACGAACAGGGCGATGCCGACGCCGAGGTCGGTGGCCACCGAGGAGGCCTCGACGAACAGCTCGGTGAGGTCGATCTCCAGATCGCCGGAATCGGCCCGGCCGCGGGTGGCCGGCACGTCGATGCCCATCTGCCCGGCGCCGGAGCCCTTCGGCACGTTCGCGTCGCGCATGGCGAACGCCTTGAGGATGCCGAGGAACTCCTCGATGCGCTCCGGCGCGCGATGCCGCGGCGCCAGCTCGCGCACCGCCATGTGCAGCGCGTTCGCCACCGGGCGGCGGATCGACTGCTCGGGCCGGGCCTCGATCTTCCCGGTGCCCCACAGCCGCTGGATGGCCATCGAGCGCAGCGCGTTCAGCAGCACCGTCTTGCCGACGCCGCGCAGGCCGGTGAGGATCATGCTCCGCTCCGGGCGGCCGCGGGCGACCCGTTCGAGCACGACCTCGAACTGCCGGATCTCCCGGTCGCGACCGGTGAGCTCCGGCGGGCGCTGCCCCGCTCCCGGGGCGTAGGGATTGCGCACGGGATCCACGGCATCGGACTCTATTTCGCCATCTAGATCCAGACCTAGATTTGCGTAGAAAGTCCTACGGCGTGTCGCGGGACGGGAAATCAGGCATGCTGGAGACACGGGAAAACACCTCCATCGAACGTGTGTTCGATGGATGAGACTGTACTCCACTCACGCCCCGTGCGCCACTTGGTTCACCCCAGCCAGCCGGCGGCCTGGACGCCGATGCCCACCAGCGCGGCGATTCCGACGATCCCGAGATACGCAAGCACCAGCCGCGTGTCGCGCAGCACGCACTTGCTGCGCTTCAGCCCGGCCCGCCGCGCCCGTACGTACCCGGCGAACCCGAGCGCCGCGAACACCAGCACCGCCCACGGCCCGAACAGCCAGGCCAGCAGCGCCACCGTGGCGTACACGCACAGCCGCAGCGGGTCGTAGGGCTCCCCGCTCACGTGGCGTCCAGCTCGAGCACCGGCAGCTCCGTACGCGGCCGCGACGCCACCGCGGCGATCCGCTGCGCCCCCAGCGGCGCCCACGCCTGCACCGCGCAGAACGGCGCGCACTGGTCCCGTACGGAATCATCACCGGCGTCGCGCGTGCCCACGTGCACGCAGCACTGCGTGAGCCGCTCCTCGATCATCGTGTCGATGTCCATGAACGGCTTCACCGAGACCCGCACCACCCGCTCGGCCAGCATCCGCCGCAGCCGCTTCCGCCGTCCGGGCAGCGCCCCGGACGCCAGCGTCAGCAGCGTCTGCACGCCCAGGTCGCAGTTCTCGCAGACGTTCCGCCACAGGTCGCCGATCCGCGGATCGGTCAGGCTCGACTGCTCCGACAGCAGGTCGAGCAGCGACTGCTTCACCACCTCGCGCAGCTCGCGCGGTATGTCCTCGTCGGCGATGCGGTTGGCCACCAGCCCCAGGTGCTCCTTCAGCCGCTCGTGCCCGATCAGCGCGACCAGCGACCGCCACGCGCCGCCGTCATCGCGGATCAGGTAACCGATCGAGCAGCAGTGCGGGTGCGAGCAGGGCAGCGCCGTCAGGTCCCGCCAGGTCACCAGGCCGTCCGTCTGCGGGCCGAGCCGCTTCAGCGTGCCGGTATGCGTGAGCCGGTCGTCCGGATCGATCGGCCGGGACCGCCCGGAGGAGAACTGCGGCTGGATGTTCACCCCGCCGACGTACGGCGTCTCCAGCGCCACCCGCAGCACCTCGCCGAGCTCGCCGTCGTTGACGCCGAGCGCGGCCGTCATCACCAGCGTGGAGAAGATCTCCCGCTCGGCGCAGCGCCGCAGCACCTCCTCCTTGATCCGCCGCAGGTCCGCGCCCCGATGGTGGCGGGACGCCTCGGCGGACGTGCCGTCGTACTGCAGGTACAGCTCCACCCGCTCGCGATGCCGGGTGAGCAGGTCCAGCAGCGCGTCGTCGCGGGCGATCCGTACGCCGTTGGTGTTCAGCAGGATGCGGGTGACCGGCCGGGCGACCAGCTCGTCGAGCAATGTGCCCAGCTCGGGGTGCAGCGTCGGCTCGCCGCCGCTGAGCATGAGCACGTCGATGCGGCCGTTCTCGCGCTCCAGCCGCTGGTCCACGTTGGCCAGCACGTCGGCGACCGGCACGACGCCCGTGAGGTCCGGCGAGGAACCGGCGAAGCACGTCGGGCAGCGCAGGTTGCAGGCCTCCGCGATGTCCTCGAGCAGGATGCACGTGTGCTGCGTCTGCATCTCGCCGAGGCCGCGCAGGTAACCGCCGGGCGCGGGCATGTAGTCGCCGGGCGTGTCGGGCGTGTGCCGCTTGGTGGGCGCCGTCCACTGCTCCAGGTACGTGAGGATCTCCGCGTCCTCGTCGTACATCGTGGCCACCAGCCCGTGCTCCGGGCAGCCGCGCTCCAGCCACACCCGGCCGTCGCGCTCGGCCAGCCGTCCGGACAGCCGCGGTACGTCCTCCAGGCCGGCATGCCGGCCCTCGCGGTGGCAGTGCGGGCAGTACGCGTTGACGTACCGCAGGATGCGGTCGCCGCGCAGGGGCATTCCAGGCATCAGGTTCCTCAGGTCGAGCCGCTCAGCGCGCTGACGCACCAGCCGAAGAAGACGATGACCGCGAGCGCGACGCTGATGATGTGCGTGAGGCAGCCCGCGAACGAGCCGTACGCCACGCCCCGGGCCGGCAGCGGGTTCGCCACCATCATGACGACGAGCCCGGCGATGTCGAGCAGGATCGTGACGCCGACGAGGACCACCGCGGGCACCGGGTGACCGAGGATGCCCAGCACGATGCCGAGCACCAAGAGCACCCACGGCAGCAGAAAGCCGAGGATCGTCCACAGCACGATCAGCCCGCGCTCGCCGGGCGCCGCGTCACGCCAGGGCGGGTTCAGCCGCGACGAGGACCCGCCGGGCGGCGGGCCGGGCGGTGGCGGGCCGGGTGGTGGGTTCATGTCTGCGGTGCCGTCCTTGCCTGGTGTGGCCTGAGTACCGGATCGTACGCACCTTCCCGGTGGTGGCGTCGTACCCGCCAGGCGATCAGGACCAGCCCGGGGATCAGGAACCACTGCGGCCGGGTCAGCCCGAGCCACACGGTCTCGTTCGCCCGCGTGAACTCGACGAGGAAGCGGAAGACCGCGTAACCGGCGACGTACATGACGAACAGCTCGCCCGGACGGGTGATCCGCGGGCGCAGCCACAGCAGGGCGGCGAACGCCGCGAGCTGGAAGATGATCTCGTACGCGAACGACGGGTGCATCGCCACCCCCGCCGCGCACCCCGGGCAGGACGGGATGCTCGCCGGCGCGTGGATCCCCCACGGCAGGCTCGTGGGCCGGCCCGGCGGCTCGGTGAGCAGGCAGCCGACCCGCCCGATGGCCATGCCGAGCGCGATGCCCGGCGCGAACAGGTCACCGGTGCGCACGCGATAGCCGATCGCCTTCTTCGCGATCAGCGCCCCGGCGTACGCCCCGGTCAGCCCGCCGAGAATGGACCTCGCGCCGTACTGCCACGCCTCGGCGAACGTCGGGTTCGCCGCGAGGTCCAGGTGCCGCGCCCAGCCCGACAGCCGCATGCCGATCGCCCCGCCCACCAGCGCGCCGGTCACCACGACCAGCGTCTCTAGGCGTACCTGACCGCGCCGGCGCGCCTCCAGGACGACCAGCACGGCGCCCGCGAGCACGCCGAGGCCGACGAAGAAGTCGTGCGTTCCGACCGGGTGGCCGCCGAGGTGGAACAGCACCGGGAACATGGGGCCACCCTATGAGGTGCACCTAGAATGCCGGTTTCATGTGGACGTCACCCCGAACCATCCCCGTCGCCGCGGCCGCGGCGACGCTGCTGCTGATCACGGGGTGTGGCTCCGGTGAGAAGCCGGCGGCGAGTGGCACCCCGTCCTCGTCCCCCACGGCGTCGGCTCCGGCGACGACGGCGACACCCTCGGCGTCGCCGAGCCCGAGCAAGACGAAGAAGCCGAAGCCGAAGCCGAAGAAGTTCAGCGCCACGATCATCAAGATCACAAAGAAGTCCCAGGTGAAGCACTCCTGGCACGCGGGCTGCCCGGTCTCGCTGTCCGGCCTGCGCATGATCGAGATGACGTACCGGGGCTTCGACCACAAGACGCACACCGGCCGGATGGTCGTCGCCGCGAGCGTCACGCACGACGTGATCAAGGTCTTCCGCAAGCTGTACAAGCAGAAGTACCCGATCAAGCGGATGAAGCCGGTCGACGCGTACGACGGCTCGGACTACAAGTCCATCGACGCGGACAACACCTCGGCGTTCAACTGCCGCAGCGCCACCGGCTCGTCGAGCTGGTCCGAGCACGCGTACGGCAAGGCCATCGACGTCAACCCCTGCGAGAACCCGTACGTGGAGGCCGACGGCACGTCCGCGCACAAGCACTGCCGCAAGTACAACGACCGCTCCCGCGACGACCGCGGCCTCATCCACGCCGGCGACTCGACGGTGGACGCGTTCGCCTCGATCGGCTGGGGCTGGGGCGGCGTCTGGTCCGGCGCCCGCGACTACCAACACTTCTCCGCCAGCGGCCGCTGAGTCCCGGCTCCGCCGGAAGGTTGGAGGCATAAGGCGGGGCGGCGACCCGGACCCCCCGAACCGGGCCGCCGCCCCTCATCGCCCGAGACGGTGTCCATCGGGCGGCAATGGCTGAGATACCCCCGTTGACGTGGGGTGATACATCCAATCGAGATTTTTTTTCGGGCCGGCGACCCCCGTTTACGGAACCCCTGTCACACAGGCGATTCCGGATTCATCACCCCCACCCCCCGCCTCGTTTTGCCGCCATGCCGCGCGCCCAGTACCCTGGCTTTGCCCGTATCCAACGGGCGGGGAGGCTTCGCCTAGTCCGGTCTATGGCGCCGCACTGCTAATGCGGTTTGGGTTCACGCCCATCCGGGGTTCAAATCCCCGAGCCTCCGCCCTCTGCCCGGGGTTCCCTGCACTGGTGTGCTGGTGGGGACCCCGGGTTTTGTGCGTCTTGCGCGTTCGGTCCTGCGGGTGGCGGTCCCTTTTGGTCGATAGAGGGGGTCCGTTATGCCGGGAGTCTTCTCATTTGTCGAGTTGCATGTGATCGTCCGGTCTAGCCGCTTGATCACCCGATGTGCACTCCCGAGAGGAACGCTCATGAGGATCATCCGCAGACCGGGCAGGGGACGACGGCGGAGGGGCTGGATCGCTCTCCCGGTGGCGTTAGTGCTGGTCACCGTGCCTGCGCTCGCCGCCGGTGGGGAGACCGTACGGCCAGGCGGTGTGCCGCCGGACCACGGGTCGAGCGATCAGCAGAACGGTGTCGCGCTGATGCGGGTGGTCGTGCCGGACCAGGCCGCGATCGACCGGCTCCAGAGGATGGGGGTCGACCTGGCCGAATACACCAAGCCGGTGGCCGGTGGCATCGAGGTCAACGCCGTTCTCAGTCCGAGGGAGTCCGCGGACCTGAAGGCCAAGGGGTTCGACGTACGGGGGCCGATCTCCGACCAGGCCTCCACGGCGAAGGTGCGGCAGGAGCGGACGCGGCGGCTGAGGACGCTGGCCACCCAGGCGGAGGGCACCGACACCCTGACCCCCTTACGCGCCGAATGGTTCACCAGCCTGCCCGGCAAGCAACGCTTCCTGAACGTCGAGGTCAAGACCAGCGACACCGCGGCGACCAACATCCTCACCGCGTCCTGGGACAGCGGCCCGGGGACGGCTATGGGGTCCGGGGGCACGGCGACGATGTCGCGGTTCACCGATGACGGGCAGTACATGTACGACCGGTTCAACGCGCCGGTCCCGGTGAGCGCGACACCCAGCCGCGTGAAGGTCACCAGTACCAGCGGCGGTTCGGTCACCGTGCCGGTGAAGCAGTGGCTCGGCGGGCCGCGCAAGCCGCCGAACCCGCACTACGTGAGCGACTTCGTCGACCATTACATGGACCCCGAAGAGGTGTACGGGCGGATCGATTCGCTCGCTAAGGAATTCCCCAAGCTCACCCAGCTGATCGATCTGCCGAACAAGACGAACGGGTACCGGCGGGCCGCGCAGGCGCAGTTCGGTACGGCCGCCGACAGCACGCTGTACGTCACGTCCAAGGCGTACGGTTCCGAGGGCGGCAACGACATCTCCGTGACGCTGGCGGACCCCGGCTCCGCGAACGCGCCGCTCGCCGTGTCGGTGCACGGCCAGGACGTCGTCGTCGACCTCGCCACGGACGGTTCGGGTCAGCTCACCAGCACGGCGGCGCAGGTCGTCGCCGCGCTCAACACCGACGCCGCGAAGTTGCTCACGGCCAGTACGTACCGGGGCAGCGCCGGATCGGGCGTGGTGTCCGCGGCCCCGGCCACCGCGCTCACCGACGGCCTGCGGGCGCCGGCGAGCGTGCCGCGCAAGCCGTTCCAGATGCGGGCGCTGCGCATCGGGACGAAGCACGACGGGTCCCGGCCGGGCGTCTTCCTGTACTGCCAGGAACACGCGCGCGAGTGGGTCACCCCGCTGACCTGCGTCGAGACCGCTGAACGCCTGCTGCGCAACTACAAGCAGGACCCGGGCACCCGGAAGCTGGTGGACGGCCTCGACATCTTCGTCGTCCCGTCGGTGAACCCCGACGGCGCCAACTACAGCATGTACGACTACAACATGCAGCGTAAGAACATGACGAACTACTGCGACGCCGCGAACTCCGACCCCGCGCGCCGCAACTCCTGGGGAGTCGACCTGAACCGCGACTTCTCGGTCGGTTCGGTGTTCGACGGGTACAGCGGCGGGTCGACGACCTGTACGAGCGGGACGTACGCCGGGCCGCAGGAGCTGTCGCAGCCGGAGGTCAGGAACGAGGTCTGGCTGACCGAGCACTACCCGAACATTAAGTTCGCCATGAACACCCACTCCTACGGGGGCTACTTCATGTGGCCGCCGGGAGCGTACAAGCTGGAGGGCCGGCAGACGCTGCCGCCGGTCGACCTGGGCACCGAGGCCTACTTCTGGGCGGCTTCGGACCACATCCTGAGCGCGGTGCAGCAGTCGCGCGGCACGGCCATCTGGCCCGGACGGACCGGGCCGGTGACCGACGTCCTCTATTCGGCGGCCGGGAACAGCGCCGACGAGCACTGGTACAACCGGGGCATCATCGGCTGGGACTTCGAGGTCGGCGCCGACAAGTACAACCCGCAGACGGGGCAGTACGAGGAGGTCGGTTTCCAGCCCGACTTCGCCGAGGGCCACGACGAGGCGATGGAGTTCGCGAACGGCCAGATCGGGATCCTGGAGGTCGCGCTGGCCTACGAGAACGACAAGAAGGCGCCGAGGTCCACCTTGTCCATCACCGCGCACGACGCGGCGAGCACCCGGTTCACGTTCGGCGTCAACGAGCCCGCGACCGTCTACTACACCCTCGACGGAAGCACGCCGACGCTGAACTCGCCGAAGCTGAAGAGCGCCGGGCTGCGTGAGGGACCGGAATCGATCACGGTCGACAAGACGACCGAGGTGAAATGGTTCTCGGTCGACATCGCCGGCAACATCGAGCGCAACTACAAGCCCGACGGCACCGACAGGAGGTACCGCCACCAGGTCGTGACCGTCGGTCCGTAACCCGCTGGACGTCCGCGACGTGACTCACCCCGGCACGATCACCGTCTTGATGCGGTCGCCGGGGGCGTCGCGGAGGGGGACGAAGGCGTCGTCGATGGCGGCGGACAGCGGGACCACGTCCGTGACGAGGCCGGATACGTCGATGGCGCCGGTCGCGAGCAGGTGTACGGCCGCGGTGAAGTCGGACATCGTGTGCGAGAGGACGCCGAGGAGGTGGCGTTCGCGGCGGATCACGTCCCAGGCGGTCAAGCCGAGTCTGCCGGTGGAGACGCCGACCAGGGCGGTACGGCCGCCGGGGCGGGTGGTCGCCATGGCGTCGGCGGCCGATCCGGGGTAGCCGGCGCAGTCGATGGCGGCGTCGGCGTCGTCCGGCAGGGCGGTGTGCGTACCGGCGGTACGGAGGCCGGCGCGTTCGGCGGCGCGGCGGCGGGGCGGTCGGGGCTCGGCGAGCCGGACGGCGGCGCCGGTGTGCGCGGCCACGCGGGCGGCGAGCTGGCCGATCGCACCGCCGCCGAGCACCGTTACGGACTCGCCGGCGCGGACACCGGCCAGGCGTACGGCGCGGACCGCGACGGCGAGCGGCTCGGCGAGGACGGCGCGCAGCGTCGGCAGGTCGTCCGGCAGAGGCACACACACCGACTCCGGTACGACGGCGGCCTCGGCCAGGCCCCCGTCGCCGTGCAGGCCGAGCGAGCCGAGGCGCGGGCACAGTTGCGTGTCGCCGGAGGCGCAGCGCGCACAGGTGCCGCAGGAGAGGTTGACCTCGACGGCCACGCGGGTACCGGCGCGCAGCGTCGTGCCAGGGCCGGCGGAGGCGACCGTGCCGCAGAACTCGTGCCCGAGCGTCAGCGGGGCCTGGCGCCGGGTCAGCGGATGCCGGTCGACCGCGATGTCGATGGGGCCGTGCCGCCACTCCTCGATGTCGGTGCCGCAGATGCCGCAGGCGTCGACGGCGATCAGCAGCTCGCCGGGCCCGGTCGTCTCCGGCCGCGGTACCCGTTCGGCGCGGACGTCGCCCGCAGCGTGCCACCGTACGGCGGTCATCATGGTGGGCCGGTCGTGGGTCATCGCCGTCCTCTCGTCCGGCGCGCACCGGGGAGCGCGGCGCGCCCCTGCCTGTGCGCACGGGTAATGTGGGCGCCATGAGTCCTGCGCGCGCTCGCTCGTCGGGCGAGCAGGGGGCGAAGGCGCCGTCGATGGGCGGCCTCGTCCAGCTGATCGAGGAGCGCATCTGGTCCGGTGCGCTGACACCGGGCACCAGGCTTCCGTCCGAACGCGTGCTCGCGCTCCAGTACGACGTCTCCCGGCCGGTGGTCCGCGAGGCGCTGCGCAGTCTGCAGGAGCGCGGCGTCATCGAGATCCGGCCGAGCCGCGGCGCGTTCGTGCGGGCGGCGGGTTCGCTGGACCTCGCCGCGCACGTCGGCTCGTTCGCGCGCCAGCGCGGCGCGACCGCCCGCGACCTGATCCGGGTGCGCGCGGTCCTGGAGGAGGAGTCGGCCCGGCTGGCGGCGGAGAACGCCGACTCCGCGCAGGCCGGCCACCTGGCCGACCTGGTCGACGCGATGGACGCCGCGCGCGACGTCGTCGAGCGGGCGCGGTGCGATCTGGCGTTCCATTCCCTGCTCGCGCGGCTGTCCGGTAACCCGGTCATCGAGATCATGTTCGGCTCGATCTCCGCGCTGGTGCTCGAACAGATCATCCGCAGTGTCGGGGACCGCTCGGTCGCCGTCGAGGGCGAGCCGCTGCACCGCGTGGTGGCCGAGGCCGTGGCCTCGGGCGACGGCGACAAGGCCGCGGAGGCGATGCGCCGCCATGTGCTGCTGGCCCGCGAGCTGTACGGCCCGGACCTCGACGAGCCGCTGGAGAACGTGGCCCGCCGTACCGTGCAGACCATCGTGGGCGATGCGACCAGCCTCGAGGAGATCGTGGCCGACGTGCTCAGCGGCCTCGTACGCTGACACGCGCCTACCAGTCGTGCACGGTGCCGTCGGCCAGCCGGCACACCGGAAGCGGCGCGGGCCGGTACGGATGGCGGGCCGCGGCCGGCTCGTCGAACTCTACGCCGAGCCCGGGCGCCTCACCCGGATGCAGGGCGCCGTCCGCGTACCGGTACGCGACGTGGAAGACCTCGGCGGCCTCCGCCGGGTGCGGCATGTACTCCTGGATGCCGAAGTTGTGCAGCGCCAGGTCGAGATGCAGGGCGGCGGCGAAGCCGACCGGCGAGATGTCCGACGGCCCGTGGACGGCCGACCTGATCTGGTACAGCGCGGCGTGGTCGAAGATGCGCCGCAGCGCGGTGATGCCGCCGGCGTGGGTCACCGACGAGCGGGCGAAGTCGATGAGCTGGTCGCGGATCAGGTACTGGTAGTCGAGGACGGTGTTGAACACCTCGCCGGTGGCGATCGGCACCGTGGTGTGCCGCCGGACCAGCGCGAGGGCCTCCTGGTTCTCCGCCGGCGTCACGTCTTCCAGCCAGTACGGGTCGAACTCCTCAAGGGTGGCGCCGAGCCGCGCGGCCTGCATCGGCGTGAGCCGGTGGTGCACGTCGTGCAGCACGTCGAGCTCCGGGCCGAACCGGTCGCGTACGGCCGCGAACACCGTCGGGATGTGCCGCAGGTACGCCCGGGTGTCCCAGCGTTCCACCGGGGGCGTGGCCTGGCGGCGGGCCGGTTCGTACGGGCCGTCGCCGTCGGCCACGCCGTAGACCGGGCCGAGGCCGGCCACCCCGGCCTGGACGCGGACCGCGCCGAAGCCCTCCGCGACACGGGCGGCCACCGATTCCAGCAGCTCCTCGATGGTGCCGCCGTTGGCATGCCCGTACGCGCGCACGTGCGTCCGGCTGGCGCCGCCGAGTAGCTGGTACAGCGGCATGCCGGCGGCCTTGGCCTTGAGGTCCCACAGGGCCGTGTCCACCGCGGCGATCGCGGCCATCGTGACCGGCCCGCGCCGCCAGTAGACGCCGCGGTACAGGTACTGCCAGGTGTCCTCGATCGCGTGCGCGTCGCGGCCGATCAGCAGGGGCGCGACGTGTTCGCGCAGGTAGGCGGCGACCGCGAGCTCGCGCCCGTTCAGTGTGGCGTCGCCGAGGCCGGTCCGTCCGTCGTCGGTGGTGACCCGGAGGGTGACGTAGTTGCGACCCGGGCTGCTGACGAACACGTCCGCCGCGGCGATCTTCACGAAGCCTCCACTGAACATCTGGTCAAACCGGTCTTACCACTCTACAGTGACTCGGTATGACGAGCCCGTACGCCATCACCATGTGGGACTTCTCCTGGCTGGAGCGGCGCTGGCCGGGCGCCGGTTACGAGGACTGGGACCGCGCGCTGGACGAGCTGGCCGAGCGTGGCTACGACGCCGTCCGGATCGACGCCTATCCGCATCTGCTGTCCGCGGACCCGGACCGGGAGTGGCACCTGCTGCCGGTGTGGAACCAGCACGGCTGGGGCGCGCAGTCGCCGGTCACCGTGCGCGTCGGCCCGGAGCTCGTCGGGTTCGTGCGGCGCGCCCGCGACCGCGGCATCGGCGTGGCGCTCTCCTCGTGGTACCGGCAGGACCGCGACGACCACCGGATGCGCATCGCGACGCCGCGCGACCAGGCGGCGATCTGGTGCGACACGCTCGCGTACCTGGACCGGGCCGGCCTGCTCGACGCGATCCTCTTCGTGGACCTGTGCAACGAGTTCCCGCTGCCGATGTGGGCGCCGTACCTGTACGGCACCGACGAGGGTGACGGGCACCGGCGCAGCGAGCCGTTCGTCGCCGAGTGGATGCGGGAGGCCATCGGCGCGGTACGGCAGGCGTACCCGGGCCTGCGGTACACCTTCTCCTTCACCGGCCAGTACGACGACCTCGCCGACCAGGACGTCGGCCCGCTCGACCTGCTCGAACCGCACCTGTGGATGGCCATGCCGGGCACCACCACGTACTACGACGACGTCGGCTACCACTTCGAGCGGTTCGACCCGGCCGGCTACGACAACCTCGTCGCGCGCGGCCGGTCCACGTACCTGGCCGGTCAGCGTGCGTACGACGCGGCGCTGTTCGCCGGCATCGACACGCTCGCCGCGTGGTCGCGGCGGACCGGCAAGCCGCTGGTCACCACGGAGTGCTGGGCGATCGTCGACTACAAGGACTGGCCCGGCCTGGACTGGGACTGGGTCATGGACCTCAACGAGCGCGCGCTGGCGTACGCGGCCGGCACCGGGCGCTGGGTCGGGCTGGCCACGTCGAACTTCGCCGGCCCGCAGTTCGTCGGCAACTGGCGGGACGTCGCGTACCACCGGCGGCTCACCGGGCTGATCAAGACGTCCGTACCGGACCCGGACCTGCTGGAGGCGAACCCGTGACGGAGCCCATCGTCCAGCCCGGCGGCCGTACGGCGGCGGGCCCGGTGCGGCCGGCGCCGGGCCGGGTCGTCGCCGGCCTGGCCCTCGCCCAGCTCGGCCTGTTCATCGGCGTGCTCGCGCCGGTCACGGTGAGCATGGCGATCAAGATGCAGACGCTGTTCCCCGACCGGGCGAGCGCGTCGGCGTCGTCCCTGGCCGCGGTGCTGTCGGTCGGCGCCTTCGTCGCGATGGTCGGCACGCCGGTGTTCGGGCGGATCAGCGACCACACCACCTCGCGTTTCGGGCGCCGGCGTCCGTGGCTGCTCCTCGGGGCGCTCGGGCTGCTGGTGGGCCTCGCCGGTGTCGCGTTCGGCGGCACCGTGCCGGTGGTGCTCGTGTCGTGGTCGTTCTGCCAGCTCTCGGTGAGCTGCGCGTTCGCGGCGCTGATGGCCAGCCTGGCCGACCAGGTGCCGCTCGCGCAGCGCGGCAAGGTGTCCGGCCTGCTCGGCGCGATGGCCAACGCCTCGCAGCTGGTCGGCGCGTACCTGGCGCCGCTGTTCGCGCACGACATGGCGCTGCTGTTCCTCGTGCCGGGCGTGATCGCGGTGCTGTCCTGCCTGGTGTACGTGCTGGTCCTGCCGGACGAGCGGATCACCACGCCGCCGCCGCGGGTCGGCGCCGGCTACGTCGTGCGGTCGTTCTGGGTCAGCCCGCGGCGGCATCCGGACTTCGGTCTGGTCTGGCTCGGCCGGTTCCTCATCACGCTGGCCTCGTTCATGTTCATCACGTTCCGCCTCTTCTTCCTGCAGGGCGAGGTCGGGCTCAGCAAGGACGCGGCGGCCGGCGCCCTGGCGAACGGCGTGCTGATCTACACGGTCGGGCTCATCGTGGCCAGCTACGCCGGCGGCTGGCTGTCCGACCGGCTCGGCCGCCGGCGGATCTTCGTCGCCGTCTCGACGGTCGTCTTCTCGGCCGGCGTGGTCGCCCTGTCGACGGTCGGTACGGTCGGCCAGTTCTACGTCGTCGAGGCGATCATGGGGATCGCGTACGGCGTCTACGTGGGCGTCGACATGGCGCTGATCGTCGACGTCCTGCCCGACCCCGACGAGGCCGCGAAGGACCTCGGCGTCTTCAACATCGCCAACGCCCTCCCGCAGTCGCTGGCCAGCGGCGCCGGCCTGATCCTCCTCCAGCTCGGCACGACCGGCGCCGACAACTACCCGGCGCTGTTCTGGGGCGCCGGGATCGTGGCCGTCATCGGCGCGGTCCTCGTCATGTTCGTCCGCTCCGTCCGCTGAGTCACGGTCCGGCGGCGAGGGCGTCGGTGACGAACGTGTCGATGACGCCGGCGCCGACGCTCACCGGGACGGGGCCGTTGAGGCCGGTGTAGGTGAAGGACGTGGCGGTGGTCATGTACGCCTCCGCGTGGGCGCGTTCGGTCCGGGCGGTGGCGGTGTCGCCGGCGTGCTGGGCGCGGAGCATGCGCAGGGCGGCGCGGGCGGCGCGGGCCCAGTAGGCGGAGGAGTTCAGCCAGGGGGCGGTCTCGGTGGTGAAGGCGGGGTCGTGCATCCGGGTGCGCAGGGTGGTGGGGGCGGCTTCGATGCGGGACAGGTACGTGTCCAGGGGGCGGGTGGCCGATGCGTGGCCGGCGTTCCAGGCCGGCCAGAAGGCCGCGATCTTCGCGGCGAGTACGGGGGCGTTGCCGGGGTTGAGCTTCGAGCCGTACTCGAGGTCGGCGAAGGCGGCCAGGGCGGTGCGGGCGCGCGGGTCGCCGCCGGAGAGCTCGTCGAGGGCGGCCTGCCAGGACGCGGCGGCGTCGTAGGCATCCGGGTTCCAGGTGAAGTCGGCCACTCCGAACAGGGCGGGTTTCGACGCCTCCGCCTGGATCATCGGGTTCGCGGTGATGCCGTACAGCGACGCGGTGATGCCGGGGTCGCGGCCGGTGTACGGGCCGAGCAGCAAGCGGCTGGTCACGTAGTCGTTGACCGGGTAGTTGTCCCAGACCAGCACCGGGTGGCCGTACACGCTGCGCGCCTGCCGGGCCTGCTCGGCGGTGATCGTCGGGGCGATCACGCCGACGCCGGTCCACTCCACGACGATCTGGCCGGACAGGTGGGCGCGCAGGGCGGTCTTGTACGCGGAGTCGGCCACGTCGGCGTACTCGGTCGGCACCATCTCCAGCGGCGCGACGTCCGGATGCGCGGCGATGAACCGGTCGCGTACCCGGTTCAGCAGGTAGGACTGGGCCTCACCGGCCGCGGCCGCGCCGCTGCCGAACTTCTGGGCGTCGGCGTCGCAGTTCCACTTGGTGTAGCTGATGTCGTCCAGCGGTACGGCGAAGTCGCGGACGCCGATGTCGTACAGCGACTGGAACTTGGCCACCAGCGCCTGGAGGTCGGCGTCGGAGGAGTAGCAGACCGACAGGCCGGGCGACAGCGCGTAGGTGAACCGGACGTGGTCGCTCTGCGCGCGGCCGACCAGCTCCTTGAGCTGGTCGAGCCGGTCCGCGGGGTACGGGTCGCGCCACTCGGCGCGCAGGTACGGGTCGTCCTTCGGCGAGTACACGTACGTGTTCATCTTGTGCGCGCCGTAGAAGTCGAGCTGGGCGAGGCGGTCGGCCTGGGACCACGGCGTGCCGTAGAAGCCCTCGATGACGCCGCGCACGCCCTGCTCCGGCCAGTCCTTGATCAGCACGCCGGGTACGCGGGCCCGGTGGCGCAGCAGCTGGCGCAGGGTCTGGGCGGCGTAGTACGTCCCGGTGCCGTCGTGGCCATTGAGTGCGACGACGGCGTGGCCGCGGACGCGTCCGGTGCCGAGCACGTAGCCCTCGGCCGGAAGGCGCGCCGCGTCCGGCAGGCCGAGCCGGCGCGCCGCGTCGCCGTCGAGGGCGACGGCCGTCTGCCCGCCGCGTACGTCGTCCAGGGCGGCGACCCGGTCCACGTGCCGTACGCCGGCGGCGACCAGCGCCGTACGGACGACGCGCACCGCGGCGGGGTCGGCGTCACCGCCGGCGACCAGCGCGACCCGGGGCCCGAGCGCCACGCCGGGCCCGTGCGCCTGCACCGAGCGCGGTGTCGGGTACACCCGGGGGACCGGCCCGGCCGACGCCTCTGCGCTTCCGGGGACCACGGCCAGCGCCGCTCCCAGCACCACGGTGGTCATCCACGCGACAGCCGAGCCCATGGGCACTCCTCGGGGGAGGGAGGCGACTGGTCTAAACCACCGCTACGGTGATCGCGGGGCGCCGGATGGTCAACGGATCTGACCTGAACCGGTCAGAAGCAGTCAGGGGTCGTCCGCCGTCGCCTCGGGGTCCATCCGTATTTCATGGGAATGTGAACGGCCGTCTCTACGGTCGGCCGCATGGCACAGTCTTCTAATCGCGCTCCGGCGCGGCGTGGACGCTGGGAGCGGTTCCGGGTCACCGACCCGTTCTCCCCTCAGGCGCTGGCCGGTCTGGTCGGGGCGCTCGCCGGTGTGGTGGCGCTCGCGATGCTGCTCGGGTGGGGGCTCGGCATCCGGGGCGGCATCGTGGTCGTCGTGGCGATGCCGTTCATCGTGGGCTGGTTCGACGGCCGGCGTACGGCGTTCCAGTTCGACGCGGGCGGCGTACGGGTGGGCAACGTGATCCTGCCGTGGGCCGACGTCACGCAGTTCGTCGTGGCGACGCCGGACCACCGTCCGGAGGCGCTGCTCGGCGTACGGCTGCGCGGCGGGGCGGCGCTGCCGGCGGGGGCGCAGGTGCCGCCGCCGGACCCGGCCATGCCGGCGCCGATGTACGCCGCCGTCCAGCGGTCCAAGTTCGACCTGCGGAAGATGGTGGACAAGGCGCGGAAGTACGCGCCGCCGCACGTCCAGATCGTCGTCGCCGAGCCCTCCGGCGAGCGCGTCGCGTCGGCGCCGTGAGCGCCGGGTCACGGGTCGCCCGCGGCTCCTGACGGTACGGCCGGCTGGGCGAGCTGGCGCAGGTGGGCGCGGAGGGCGGTGCGGGCCGCGTCGGGCGGCGTGGTCGCCGGGTCGAGCAGGATCCGCAGGGTAAGGCCGTCCACCAGCGCCCACAGGAGCGTGGTCTCCACGGCGGTGTCGCGGCCGCCGCCGAGCGCGCCGGCCTCGGCGAGCGCGGCCACGCTGCGCTCGCACAGCCCGCGCAGGTCCTCGTCCAGCTCGCGGCGTACGTCGTCGACCGCCGGGTCGGCCGCGTCGTGCGTGAGGAACGCGAACCAGATCCGCGCCTCGGTGGCCTGGTCGGTCGTCAGCGGCATGGCCTGTTCCAGTAGCCGCGCCACCGCCTCGACGGGCTCCCCGCGTTCGGCGAGGCGGCGCCGTACGTCCTCGTCGGCCGCGATGCGCGTGCCGGCCCGCCGCGCCACCTCGCGCATCGCGACGTGCAGGAGCTCGTCCTGGTCGGCGAAGAAGTGCCGGACCGAGCCGACGGACAGGCCGGCCTCCTTCGCCACCGTCCGCACCGACGCGCCGGCGACGCCGTGCCGGAGCACGACCCGCCACACCGCCTCGACCAGCTCCGTACGCCGGCGGTCGTGATCCACCAGTCTGGGCATGGGCTTTTTCTATCACGCCTGTACTAGTACAGTCGTACTAGCAAAGCTTCGTGCCTTGGGGGTCGCCGTGTCCATGTCCGTACCGAAAGCCGCGCGCCGCGACGGTGTGCTCGTCCCGTGCGTCGCCGGGCCGCTGCTCGCCAGCGGTGTGGTCCTTCTCCTGCCCGTACCGGTCGCCGCGCGGATCGGGATCGGGGCCGCCGCGACGGCCGCCCTGGTGCTGCTGGCCACCGCCCGCAGCCCGCGGCTCGCCCCGGCGCGGGAGATGCTGTGGGCGCTCGCCGCGCTCTCGGTGTTCACCTGGGCGTCCACGGCGATCACCACGATCCCGGCGGTGGACGGCTGGCTGCGCGCCACTCCCGTGCCGCTGGCCTTCCTGGTCGCCAACGCCACCAAGCTGACCTCGGTGATCCCGCTGCTCCTGCTGATCCGGCGGCGGCGCTGGACGCGGGACGGCCTGCTGCTGCGCTTCGGCGACCCGTCCGCCGCCACCGGAATCCCGTACGTCCGGTGGCCGGTCCTGGGCCCGCTGGTCAGCGTCGTCGTCGCGGCGCTGTTCCTCACCGCGCTGCCGGCCGCGGCGTTCGCGGACCTCATGCCGGTCCTCCGGTGGCTGCCCGTGATGCTGCTCGGCGCGGTCGTCAACGCCGTGTCGGAGGAGCTGCTGTACCGCCACGCGCTCATCGGCACGGCGCGCCCCGTGCTCGGCACCGGCGGCGCGGTCGCGCTCTCCTCGGTCATCTTCGGCCTGGCACACGTCACCGGGAACCCCGGCGGCCTGACCGGCGTGCTGTTCACGGCCTGCTACGGCGCGGTCTGCGCGGCGGCGATGCTCCGTACGCGCGGGTGGTGCTGGAACGT
>Ga0164243_10006091_pt1 | contig 18347 bp, 16 predicted proteins | sample OricompcompostOP_FD_108781 | JGI IMG/M metagenome (GOLD analysis project Ga0164243, IMG submission 108781) | Organic Plus compost microbial communities from Emeryville, California, USA - Original compost - Organic plus compost (OP) | ecosystem: Engineered > Solid waste > Mixed feedstock >... | reverse complement strand
CCGCGCCTTCGGCAGAAGGCCGGCGAGCGAGGCCTACGTCGCCCGCCTGACCGATCGCCCCGCCTTCAAGAAGGCCCAGGCCGACCAGATCGCCCTTTTCGCGACGGCCGACGAGACGAGGGCCGCAAAAGGCCCGGGCCAGCGAGCGTCCTAGGTCCGGAGCGCCGCTCCGCCGGGTAGCCAGGTCACCCGCCCCCCGTCACGGACGTCGGACAGGTCCGGTCTGCGGCGGCGCAGAGATCGCCGCCCCGCCAGGCGACGAGCCGGGATGACGAACCGGCCCGGGCCGTGGCAAAACCAGCGCGGGTTGCGTTCAGGGGGCGACGTGGGGACCGGCACGATTTCCGTTGTGAGCCTGCTCATCGCCGCCCTCGGCGGCTACCTGCTGGGCTCGATCCCGTTCGGGGTGATCGCCACGCGGCTCGGCGGCGCGGGCGACATCCGGCGCGTCGGGTCCGGCAACATCGGCGCGACGAATGTGCTCAGGACCGGGCGCAAGGACCTGGCGCTGATCACGCTGCTGGGCGACGGCGGCAAGGGCGCGGCGGCGGTGCTGCTGGCGCGGTGGCTGCTGGGCGGGCCGGATCACGGCGCGACCGAGACCCTGGCCTGCATCGCCGGCGGGGCGGCCTTCCTGGGCCACATCTTCCCGGTCTGGCTGAGGTTCCGGGGCGGCAAGGGGGTGGCGACCTTCTACGGCGTGTGGTTCGCCGTCGCCTGGCCCGTGGCGATCCTGCTGGCCCTGACCTGGCTGGCGATGGCCTTCCTGTTCCGCATCTCCTCGCTGGCGGCCCTGACCGCGGCGGCCCTCTCGCCCCTGTTCGTGCTGGCGACCGACCAGACCCCGGCGGCCAGGCTCTGGCTGGCGCTGTTCATGGCCGTGCTGATCTTCGTCCGCCACCACGAGAACATCGGCCGGCTGCTGAAAGGCCAGGAGCCGCGCATCGGCGCCAGGAAGACCTGACGTGGCCGCCCTCTCCGACGCGAGGCGGCTGGACTGGCTGAGGCTCGCGCGCGCGGAGGGCGTCGGCCCCGTCCTGTTCGCCCGGCTGGTGGGCCGCTACGGCTCGGCCGGCAAGGCGCTGGAGGCCCTGCCGGGGCTGGCGGCGCGCGGCGGCCGCGCCGTCGCCCCCGCGGTCCCCTCCGCCGAGGAGGTCCGGGCCGAGCTCGAGGCCGGCGAGGCCCTGGGCGCGCGGCTGCTGGCGAGCTGCGAGCCGGACTTCCCGCCCCTGCTGGCGGCGGTCGATCCGCCGCCGCCGGCGATCTGGGCGCTCGGCCGCATCGAGCTCCTGTCGGCGCCGACGATCGCCGTGGTGGGCGCGCGCAACGCCTCGGCCGCCGGCCAGCGCTTCGCCCGCCAGATCGCCGCGGACCTGGGCGCGGCGGGCCTGGTGGTGGTCTCCGGCATGGCGCGCGGGGTCGACGGCGCCGCGCACGAGGGATCGCTGAGGACCGGCGCCGTGGCGGTGCTCGCGGGCGGGGTCGACGACGTCTATCCGCCCGAGCACGCGGGCCTCTACCAGCGCCTCGCCGCCGAGGGCTGCGTCGTCTCCGAGCGCCGCATCGGCCGTCGGGCGACGGCCAAGGACTTCCCCCGCCGCAACCGGCTGATCTCCGGCCTTTCCCAGGGCGTCGTCGTCGTGGAGGCCGAGCTGAGGAGCGGCTCGCTGATCACCGCCCGCCTGGCCGCCGAGCAGGGCCGGGAAGTGTTCGCCGTCCCCGGCTCGCCGCTGGACCCGCGCGCCAGGGGGACCAACGACCTGATCCGCCAGGGCGCGACCCTGTGCGAGGGGGCCGAGGACGTGCTGCGGGCCCTGGAGCGGCCGCCGCTCGTGCGGCCCCTGCCCTCCGCGCCCGACCCTGCCGACGATGACGAGCCGGACGACGGCCTGAGGCGCCGGATCGAGTCGCTCCTGTCGCCCACCCCGATCCCGCGCGACGAGCTGGTGCGGCTGACCGGCGCGCCGGCCGCGGCGGTCAACGGCGCCCTGCTGGAGCTGGCCCTGGCGGGGCGCGCCGAGCTGCAGCCCGGAGGGCTGGCCGCCGCGATCGGGCGCTGACGGCGACGATTATCGCGGCTGCAATGAGCCGTGCCGTTGACAGACCGGCCGGTCCATCCCCACCTTCGCGGCCCGTTTGGACCCGTCTGACCGCATGAACCTCGTCATCGTCGAAAGCCCGGCCAAGGCCAAGACCATCAACAAGTACCTCGGCCCGGACTTCAAGGTGCTGGCGAGCTACGGCCACGTCCGCGACCTGCCCTCCAAGGACGGCTCGGTCCGCCCGGACGAGGACTTCGCCATGGACTGGGAGGTCGACGCCAAGGCCTCCAAGCGCCTGTCTGAAATCGCCGAGGCCGCAAAGGGCGCGGACAGGCTGATCCTCGCCACCGACCCGGACCGGGAGGGCGAGGCCATCTCCTGGCACGTGCTGGAGGTGCTGAACCGCAAGCGCGCGCTGAAAGAGGCCAAGGTTCAGCGGGTGGTGTTCAACGCCATCACCAAGTCGGCCGTGACCGACGCCATGGCCCACCCGCGCGACATCGACATGGAGCTGGTGGAGGCCTACCTGGCCCGCCGCGCCCTGGACTACCTGGTGGGCTTCACCCTCTCGCCGGTGCTGTGGCGCAAGCTCCCGGGCGCCCGTTCGGCCGGCCGGGTGCAGTCGGTGGCCCTGCGGCTGGTGGTCGACCGCGAGCTGGAGATCGAGGCCTTCCGCACGCAGGAATACTGGACGGTGCAGGCGGAGGTGTCCGCCGGGGCCGAGCCCTTCATGGCCCGGCTGACCAGGCATCAGGGCAAGCGCGTCGCCAAGATGGACCTGGGCAGCGAGGCCGAGGCCGCCGCCGCCAGGGCCGCCGTGGAGGCCGGCCGCTTCACCGTCTCGGCGGTGGAGACCCGCCCCGCCCGCCGCACGCCGGCCCCGCCCTTCACCACCTCGACCCTGCAGCAGGAGGCGGCCCGCAAGCTCGGCTTCAACGCCCAGCGCACCATGCAGGCCGCCCAGCGGCTCTACGAAGGCGTGGACCTCGGCGGCGAGACCGTGGGCCTGATCACCTACATGCGGACCGACGGGGTGCAGGTCGCGCAGGAGGCGCTGGAGGAGACCCGCCGGGTGATCGCCGGCCGCTACGGCGCCGAATACGTGCCGGCCGAGCCCCGCTACTACAAGACCAAGGCCAAGAACGCCCAGGAGGCGCACGAGGCGATCCGCCCGACCAGCCTGTCGCGCAACCCCGGCTCGCTGCGGCTCGAGGGCGACCTCGGGCGGCTGTACGAGCTGATCTGGAAGCGGATGATCGCCAGCCAGATGGAGGCCGCCCGCATCGAGCGGACCACCGTCGACCTGGAGACCGCGGACGGCCAGACCGGCCTTCGGGCCACCGGCCAGGTGGTGCTGTTCGACGGCTACATGGCCGTCTACGAGGAGGGCCGGGACGATCCGGAGGACGAGGAGTCCGCCCGCCTGCCGCAGGTGCGCCAGGGCGCCGAGGCCAAGGTGCACAAGGCCAGCGCCGACCAGCACTTCACCGAGCCGCCGCCGCGCTACACCGAGGCCAGCCTGGTCAAGAAGATGGAGGAGCTGGGGATCGGCCGCCCCTCCACCTACGCCTCCATCCTGGGCGTGCTGCGCGACCGCGACTACGTCCACATGGACAAGAACCGTTTCGTGCCCTCCGACAAGGGACGGCTGGTCACCGCCTTCCTGGAGGAGTTCTTCCGCCGCTACGTCGAGTACGACTTCACCGCCGACCTCGAGGAGAAGCTGGACGCGGTCTCCGCGGGCAAGCTGGACTGGAAGGCGCTGCTCAGGGAGTTCTGGAACCAGTTCCACGCCTCGGTGGGCGAGATCGCCGAGCTGCGCACCGGCCAGGTGCTGGAGGCGCTGAACGAGGCGCTGGGGCCGCACATCTTCCCCGACCGCGGAGAAGGGACCAGCCCGCGCGCCTGCCCCGCCTGCGGCGACGGCAAGCTCAGCCTGAAGCTCGGCAAGTTCGGGGCCTTCATCGGTTGCTCGAACTATCCCGAATGCCGCTACACCCGCCAGCTCGGGGGCGAGAACGGCGACGGCGAGGCCGAGAGCGGCGACCGCGAGCTCGGGACCGACCCGGTGACCGGGCAGAAGGTCTGGCTGAAGAGCGGCCGCTTCGGGCCCTATGTGCAGCTGGGCGAGGGCGACAAGCCCAAGCGTTCGAGCCTGCCCAAGGGCTGGACGCCGGCCAGCGTGGACCTGGAGAAGGCCCTGCGCCTGCTGCGCCTGCCGCGCGAGATCGGCCCGCATCCGGACGACGGCGCGATGATCTACGCCGGCATCGGCCGCTACGGCCCCTATGTCCAGCACGGCTCCACCTACGCCAACCTGCCGGACGCCGAGGAGGTGTTCGACGTCGGCCTGAACCGCGCCGTGGCCCTGCTGGCCGAGAAGCTCCAGGGCGGGGGCCGCGGCGGCCGCGGCCGCGCCGCCCCCGCGGCGCTGAAGGAGCTGGGCGCCCACCCGGCGAGCGGCGAGCCGGTGCGGGTGCTGTCGGGCCGCTACGGGCCCTACGTCTCCTCCGGCGGCGTCAACGCCAACGTGCCCAAGGGGACAGAGCCGGAGGCCCTGACGCTGGAGCAGGCGGTGGCGCTGCTGGCCGAGCGGGAGGCCAAGGGCGGCGGCAAGTCCAAGGCGAAGGGCCGCTCCAGGGCCGCGGCGGCCAAGCCTGCGACAAAGCGCAAGAAGGCCGGGGCGTCGAAGGCCAAGACAGCGAAGGCCTAGAGAGGGTAGCTTGCGGCCATGGACATCGCGGTCCCGAGAAAGATGGTCACCGGCGCGGCGGTCTTCCTGGCCTTCGTGTCCGCGCTCGGCCTGTACCTGGGCGTGAAGGGCAGCCTGGACCACGGCGTGGGGGGCGACGGCGAGAGCGTCGCGCCCGCGTCCAGCGGGGTTCCCGCGGCCACCGCCACGACCGCGGCCGTGCAGGCCCAGGCGCTCGCGCCCGAAGCGGCGCCTCCGCCGCCCGCGCCGGCCCCGGCCCGGGCGGCGCCGGCCGCCTCCTCCGCCCCCGCCGAAGCTTCGGCCCCGGCGGACTCCTCGGCGCCTGCGGACTCCTCGGCCCCCGCGGCCCGCAGCGCAGAGCCGGCGGGCGCGCCGCGAACGCCCGCGACCAAGGCCGCCAAGCCCGCGGCGCCCAAGCCTTCGCCCGCCCGCGAAGCCGGCCCCGCGCCGGACGCGGCCCCGGCCTCCGCCCGGCCCGCCCAGCCGTCCAGCGAGGACCTGCCGCCGTTCTGATCCCGCGGCGCCGGGTCACGGCGCGCGGCTGGCGAATCGCGCGCAGCATTAACCGGACAGCATCCTCTGGGCGCCATCCTTGGACGCCTGATATAAGTCATTGTGAAGTCTCTTCCGGGACCCCATTTCTAGTCCCGCCTTAGTGACGGAACCGTCGCGCCGCGACAGGATTTTCTTGCGATTACACGCCGGAGGGAGGAGGCCGCAGAGGTGGCCCAGAGCGCGTCCCGTCCGTTCGACGTCAGGGGCTTCCCGCAAGCGGACAGCCGTCGCCGGCCCACGCCCGCACCGCCGCGCGGACGCCGCAAGCCGGCCGCGGCGCGCGCCCGGCCCCCGCAGCACCGGACCTACCTGCTGCTGCCCAGGGCGGAGGCGCGCTGCCTGGCCCTTGCCTTCTACCGGTTCGTGGAGCTGCACGGGCGGGCCCTGAGCTGGCCGCCGGACGCCTGCAGTCTGGAGGCGGTCCCCTGCCCCGCCGGCGAGACGGTCATGCTCGGCCTGTGGAGCCCCCGCGCCGCGGACGAGTTCGACCGCTTCTGGACCCGCTACAGGCTGTTCTTCAGCGGCCCGCCGCCGATGCGCGGCCGCGCCTTCCGCGGCCTGGCGGCCTTCGTCTGACGGGCCCCGCCCGAAACCCGGACGCCACAAGGCCGCCATCCTGGCGCCCATGATGACAGTATGAGCCGACCTCTTGTCGAGCCGGCCCGTTCCGACAGGCTCGCGCCCGCCGCGGCCATGGCCGCGGACGAGAACATTGGCGCAGGGGCCGTGGAAACGATGGAAGAGGCCGAGGGCATGGCCGCCTTCACCGACGATCGACCGCGCCGCGCCGGCGGCCGGCGCGAACGCCCGGCCGCGCTGACGCCCCGCCCCGCCCGCAACCGCCCCAGGAGCCTTCCAGCCCGATGACCGACGTCCAGACCAGACCCGCCGCCCCAGCCGTCCGCGTCCCGCAGCCGGAGCCGGGGCTGACGCCCGCGACCCTGGTCGAGCGCGCCCGCGGCCTTCGCGACATGCTGCGCGCCCAGCAGGAGGAGGCGGACGAGCGGGGCTGGTACACCGACGAGGCCCATGAGGCGATCAGGGCCGCCGGCCTCTACCGCGTGGTGCAGCCGAAGATGTTCGGCGGCTACGAGTTCGCGCCCGAGACCCTGATCCGGATCGTGATCGAGATCGCCCGCGGCCACCCGTCGGCCGGCTGGTGCTATTGCCTCGCCAGCTCGCACGCCATGATCGTGGGCTCGCACTTCGACGCGGACACCCAGGCGGAGCTCTACGGCCCGGAGGGCGAGTTCCGCGCCCCGCACCGCGCCGCGCCCGGCGGCAAGCTGGAGCGGACCGAGGGCGGCTGGATCGCCAACGGGACCTGGAACTACTCGTCGGGCGTGCCCGTCTGCACCCACTGGATGGGCGGCACCATCGTCAAGGGCGACGACGGCAAGCTGCGCAACGTCGACATCATCGTCCCGCGCGAGCGGATCGAGATCATCCCCGACTGGGGCGGCGACCGCAGCCTGGGCATGCGGGCCTCCGGCTCGCAGTCGGTGAAGCTCACCGACGTCTTCATCCCCGACCGGCACGTGATCGATCAGGTTCTGCTGACCCTGAAGGACTGGTCCAGGGGCACCCCGGGCGCGCGGCTGCACGGCAATCCGATGTTCCTGGGCGTGCCCGGCGGGGTCTACCACGCGACCTTCACCGCCATACTGGCGGGCGCGGCCTACGCAGCCTGCGACGAGTACGAGGAGATCATGCGCCGCAAGGCCGTGATGGGCCGGCCGGACGTCCTGAAGCTGCACGACCCGGCGAGCCAGGCCGCGCTCGGCGAAGCCCTGGCCCTGGCCCACGCCGCAGAGGCGATCGCGGTGTCGGTCACGCAGGAATACATGGACCAGTGCCGGCGCTGGCAGGAGACCGGCCAGCCGATCACCCCGGAGGACACCCTGAAGCTGTGGTCCACGGCCCAGAAGGGCTGCTACCTCGCCTGCGAGGCGGTGGAGAAGCTGTTCCGGACGGCCTCGGCGTCGTCGACCCACAAGGGCCAGCGGATGCAGCGCTACTTCCGGGACATCCAGATGTACCTGGTGCACCCGTCCGCCCAGCCGATCGTGACCAGCCTCTATGCCCAGAACCATCTGGGACTGGCCGCGGGGCTTCCCGGGACGCACTGAGTGGAGGGCCGGGGGCCGTGCGTAGTCAGTAGCGTGTGATGAGCAGGAGGCCGCAATGGCCGTGATCGCCGAAGATCCTTCGGCCCCCCAGTCCCCCCCCGTCGAGAGCGACTTCTCCCTGCGCAAGATGAGGATCGCCACCGCGATCCTCATCGGCCAGACCTTCGCCACCTCGCTCCTGCCCTACGGCGCCTTCAGCCTGCTGATGGTCCCGATGACCCAGGAGTTCGGGTGGACCCGCACCCAGTTCTCCTTCGCCAGCACCTTCCTGTTCATCTTCGGCGCGGCGAGCCTGTGGCCGCTCGGCCGCATCACCGACCGGATCGGCGCCAAGCCGGTGATCCTGATCGGCAGCGCCGTCGTGGGCCTGCTCACCCTTGCCATGTCCCTGCAGACCCGCAGCCTGCCCCAGCTCTACCTCTACTACGCCCTGCTGGGCGTCTGCGGCTCCACCGGCGTGGCCTATTCCAAGATCATCGCGGCCCTGTTCACCCAGCACCGCGGCAAGGCCCTGGCGATCCTGGGCGCGGAGTCGGCCGCCGCCATGGCGCTGGTGCCGCTGCTGATCAACGCCCTGATGCTGAACCTCGGCTGGCGGCACATGTACCTGGTGCTCGGGGGCATCATCCTGGCGATCCTGCCGTTCCTCTACTTCACGCTCGAGGAGCCGGGCCGCGGCCGGGCCCTGCGCCGCCAGGCGGGCGCGGCTGCGCCGCCGCCGGTGGTGTTCGAGGGCATGACCATCTCCCAGGCGCTGCGCGACCGGGTGTTCTGGATGATCGTCGTGGCCGGGATCGCCGGCATGGTGATCTTCTCGGGCATGCTCACCCACATGGTGGCGGCCCTGATCGGCAAGGGCTTCACCCAGACCCAGGCGGTGGAGGCGACCTCGATCTCCACGGTGATCGGCCTGGCGGGGACGCTGCTCGGCGGCTGGCTGGTGGACCGCTACCACACGGCCAAGGTGGCGGCGCCGTTCAACCTGCTGTCGATCGCCAGCGCCTTCCTGCTGATGATCGTCAGCGCGGCCTTCGGCGGCATGCCGCTGGTGATCCTGGCCATGGCCCTCTACGGCTTCGCCATGCAGGCGCACCGGCCGATGGCGACCTACTTCCAGACCCGCTTCTTCGGCCTGAGGTCCTTCACCGAGATCGCCTCGGTGCAGTTCACCATCACCAACCCGATCACCGCCTTCGCCGCGCCCCTGATCGGGATGATCTACGACCAGACCCACTCCTACCGGATCGCCTTCGTCCTGATGATGATCGCGCCGGTGATCTCGGGCGTGGTGTGGATGATCCTGCCCCGGTACCGCTACGCCGCCGACATCGGGGCGATGCCGGCGCCGCAGAAGAAGGCATAGCCGCGGTCATCCCCCTCAGGGGGAAGTGTCCGCGCAGCGGACGAACGGGGCTGGCCGCGATGGCCCGGCCCGCGCGTGACGCGCGCGCCGCTCCCCGGACGCGGGGGAGATCAGGTCAGGCCGCCTTCTTCCAGAGCTGGCGGGTGGCGATGCGCGCGCCCTCGGCCATGGCGGCGAGCTTCATCCAGACCACGTCCGGGTCCACCGGGCCGAAGCCGGCGAAGGTGGAGAAGCCGCAGTCGGAGCCGGCCATGACCCGTTCGCGGCCGACGATGTTCGCCAGCCTGACCAGCCGCTCGGCCACCAGCTCGGGGTGGTCGACATAGTTGGTGGTGGAGGAGATCACGCCCGGGATCAGCACCTTGTCCTCGGGGACGGGGATATCCTGGAACACCTTCCACTCGTGGGCGTGGCGCGGGTTCGCCGCCTCGAACAGGAGCGCCTGGGGCCGCGCCTTCAGCACCACCGGCAGCAGCTTCTGCATGGGGATGTCGTGGTGGTGCGGCCCCTCGTAGTTGCCCCAGCACATGTGCATGCGCGCGCGGTCGGCCGGGACGTTGCGCAGGGCGTGGTTCAGCACCTCCACGTGCCGCTCGGCCAGGGACAGGTAGTCGCCCTCCGAGCGCTCCTTGTACATGGTGTGGCGGCCCATCCCGAGGTCGGGGGCGTCGATCTGCAGCAGGATGCCGGCGCCGACGATGGCCTCGTATTCGGCGCGCATGGCCTCGGCCAGGGCCTCCAGGTACTCGTCCTGGGTCCGGTAGAAGTCGTTCGGCTGGAACAGGGCGATGGTGCCCGGCGAGGCGGCGTTCATGAACGCCTCGGTCGGATGATGCCTGGCGGCGGCGGCGTTCAGGTGGGCGATGTCGCGCTCGGCCGGCCCCATGTCCTTGACGCGGATCTCGCCGGTGCAGCGCGGGCGCCGGTACCTGGCCGTGGCGCCGGTGTCTGCCAGCTTCTTCAGGATGCGGGGGAACTCGATCAGGTCCAGGCCCGGCTCGCGCGGGGTGTCGCCGGAGAAGCCGGTCAGGCGGTCGGCGATGTAGGTCGAGTAGCTGATCTTGCTCATCTCGCCGTCGGAGACGACGTCGACCCCGGCCTCGACCTGCTTCCTCACGATCTCGTCGACGGCGGCGGCGATCACGTCCTCGCCGTCGGTCAGGGACAGCTCCCCGCGCTCGCGGCCGAACACGACGTCGGTGACCTCCTGCGACCGCGGCAGGCTGCCCACGTGGGTGGTGAGGATCCGTTCGGTGCTACGCTTCATGCCGCGCCCTCCCGCGCTCGTTCTTGTGTTCGGACGTTAGTTGTAGCGACCCGGCGCCGGGCCGCCAGCCCCGTCGCAGGCAACCTCGGGCCCGGGAACGGGTTGTGAGCTGCGGACCGTGGCCGAAACCAGCAAATGACAGTCCAGGACGAGCGGCCCGAGCCGGGCCCCGGCGCGGACGGCCGCAAGCCTGACGACGGCGTGGGGCGGGCCCTCGGGCTGGGCCTGATCACCGGAGCGGCCGACGACGACCCGTCGGCCATCGGCGTCTACGCCAGCGCGGGCGCGCAGTTCGGCCCGGCCCTGCTGTGGATGGCGCCGGTCACCCTGCCGATGATGTACGCGGTCGTGTACCTGTCCTCCAAGCTGGGGCAGGTGTCGGGCCGGGGCCTGTTCCACGTCATCCGCGACTTCTATCCCCGCTGGCTGCTGTGGCCGGTGCTGATCGGGGTGACGATCGGTAACGCCATCGAGGCGGCGGCCGACCTGGGCGGCATGGCGGCGGCCATCAACCTGTTCGCGCCCCTGCCGGTCCCCTGGATCGCCGCCGGCGTGGCGGCGGTGATCTTCGCCCTGCAGGTGCTGGGCTCCTACACCCTGATCCGCAACCTGTTCCGCTGGCTGGCCCTGGCGCTGCTGGCCTATGTCGGCGCCGCCGTGCTGGCGCGGCCGGACCTCGTGGCGGTGCTGAAGGGCACCCTGCTCCCGCGCGTCGCGCTGGACCGCGCGTTCCTGGGCATGGTGGTGGCGGTGATCGGCACCACCCTGTCGGCCTACATCTACACCTGGCAGTCCAACCAGGAGGTCGAGGAGGAGATCGCCCAGGGCCGCACGCGGCTGTCGCAGCGCATCGGCGCGACCGACGCGGAGCTGCGGCGGACGCGGCGGGACATCCTGATCGGCATGAGCTTTTCCAACCTGGTGATGTACTTCATCATCCTCGCGACCGGCTCGACCCTGCATCCGGCCGGCCGCCACGACATCGAGACCGCGGCCCAGGCGGCCGCGGCGCTGGAACCCCTCGCCGGACCCGGCGCCGGCGCCCTGTTCGCCCTCGGGATCATCGGCGTCGGCTTCCTGGCCGTGCCGGTGATGACCACCGGGGCCGCCTACGACCTGGCCCAGACGGTCGGCTGGAAGGCGAGCCTGAACGCCCGGGCGCGCGAGGCGCCGAAGTTCTACGCCGCCATCGGGGCGGTGACCGCCCTGTCGGTGCTCCTGAACTTCCTGGGCTTCAATCCGATGAAGGCGCTGGTGTGGTCGGGCGTGGTGCAGGGCTTCTCCACCCCGCCGCTGCTCCTGCTGATCATGCTGATGACCAACGACCGGCGGGTCATGGGCGAGCGCACCAACGGCCTGGGCGTCAACCTGCTGGGCTGGACCACCACGGCGGCGATCTTCCTGGCCAGCCTCGGCCTGGCCGCGAGCTGGATCGTCTGACCCTCTCCCATGGGACGGGAGAAAAAGAAAACCCCCGGAGCTTGCGGCTCCGGGGGCTTCCGTCTTCAGGCGCTTGCGAGCCTTACGCTTCCTGGCGGGTGCGCCAGCCTTCGGCGTACTGCTTGCGGGCCGTCTCGGCGTACGGGACCGGGCTGACGATGGCCCGGATCTCGGCCTGCACGTGCGGCTCGACGGTCGGCTTGCTGGTGCCGCCGTTCGGCTCGCCCCAGGTCAGCACCACTTCGTGGCCCGGGCCGGCGTGGTCGGCGTCGAGGACCGCGAGGGTCAGCATCTTGCCTTCGTTCCAGCTGTAGCCGATCCAGGTCGACACGCCGACGTTCTTGCCGTTGACGGTGACGTTGTCGAACGGGTGCATCGAGTAGACCGCCGACGGCCAGTCCATGAACTTGGTCTTGTCGGTCTTCCTGAACATGCCGTTCAGGACCTTGGTCACGTCGTCGTCGTTGAGCGCCAGGGTGACCTTCTTGCGGTGGTCGTCCTTGGCCTTCTTCTCGAGGGCTTCCTTGCCGACGAAGTCGTGGTCGAACTTCACGAAAGGACCGTAGCCGGCGTCCCAGGGGGTGAAGTAGTAGTCCTCGATGTTGTCGGACACGAACGAGCCGCCGATCGAGCAGGTGGCCTCGTAGCCGGTCGCCGGCAGCCACTCGCGGTACTCCTTCATGGAGGCGCCGGAGTAGACCGCGGGCAGCGGCGACGGGATCCAGCCCGACTCCAGGGTGTTGGAGGAGTAGGCGCGGCCGCCGACCTGGCGCAGGCCGAATTCCTCGCCCGCCTTCACGATGGCTTCGCGCACGGCCTCGCCGTCGTCCCACGGGCCGAACAGCTCCACGCCCGGCTGACCGGCCATGCCGTGGCGCAGGGTGCGGACCTGCTTGCCGGCGATGGTGATGGTGGTCATGTTGAAGAACTTCAGCTCAGGCGCGGGCTTGCCGGTGACCTTCTCGACCACCTTCATGGCGTTCGGGCCCTGGACCTGGAAGCGGTAGACCTTGCGGCGGCCGTCCTTGCGAAGGGCCGAGCGCTGGTCGAACTCGACCTTCACGTCGTACTTGCCCTTCTCGGCGTGGAACATGACCCAGTTCAGCACCGGGGCCCGGCCGACCAGGCTGAACTTGTTCTCGGCCAGGTAGAACAGGATCACGTCGCCGATGATGTAGCCGTCCGGCGAGCAGGGCACGAACTGCTTGGCCTTATCGACGGTGAAGCCGTTGAAGCTGTTCACGCCGAGGTTCGACAGCAGCTTCAGGGCGTCCGGGCCTTCAAGGTACAGGTCGGCCATGTGATAGGACTGGTTGAACAGCACGCAGGTCTTCTGCCAGGCCTGCTGCTCGTCGCGCCAGTTGGTGAACTCCGGAGGGACGCCCGGGTAGACGTTCGGGCCGGCCTGCGAATTGCGCAGGTATTCGACCGGGTTCTTCGCGGTTTTCAGCCGGTCTTCCAAACTTGCCATTTGCTCTTCCTCTCTTGGCGTTTTGGGGCCTGGAGCGTGCTGCCGACGTCCAGGCGGGTTGTCGGGGATCAGGCGGTCGCGGGCCCGGGTCCCGCCGGGGCGTGGACCGACGGCGGCCGGCGGCGCGCCCGGATCTGGACGCGGCAATACTCGCCCTGGGTCCGCAAGGGAACCCGGTCAGGCATGGTCGCGTGCAGCGGAAAGCTCATCGTCGGCGCGCCTAGTTCACCTTGCGGGCGCCGGAGCCCTGCATGCGCGCGCGCACCGCGGCAGAGCCGGCGCCGCCCAGGAACGGGGAGCCGGGCTTGTGGAACGGCTCCGGATCGCCCTCCTTCAGCTTCAGGCCGAACAGCGGGCGCATGCCCGGATGCCGGCCGAGGCCGCCGTAGAGGTCGAAGCCGCGGTCCAGCCAGTCGCGCAGCGGGTCGTCCTCGGTCATCGGCGGGGTGGTGGCGATGGAGGCGCACCACAGGAAGGAGGACAGCACGCAGTAGTCGGCGTAGTTGGGCGCGTCGCCGCCCAGCCACGGCTTGTCCTTCAGCAGCTGGCGCAGGGGCTCCAGCTGCGGCAGCACCTGCGGCAGTCGCTCCTCGCGGCCCTTCTGCACGTCCTCGAGCCGGTAGCCGCCGCACATCATCTCGCGGCTCCAGCGGACGTACTCCTTGTCGATGGGCAGGCAGGCGTCGAGGTAGTCCTGGATGTAGCAGCCGAACCAGCCGCCGATCGCGGTGCGCCAGGTCCAGTCGTCGATGAACCTGGTCAGCAGCTTCTGGGACTCGCCCTCGAACAGCGGATTGTCGGGATAGGTCTGGTCCAGGTAGAGGGCGATCTCCCAGCTGTCCTTCACCCAATGGCCGTCGTCGACGATCACCGGGCAGCGGTCGTGAAAGCCTTCGGTGCGCTGGCGGATGCCTGTGAAGCCGCCGGGCGCGACCTCGATGTCCAGGCCCTTGTGCCTGAGCGCGTACTTGGTGCGCCACACGAAGGGGCTGATGGTGGCGCCCGAGGCGACCTGCAGGTCGAACAGCCGGATGGTCTTGGCCATGGCGTCCCGCCTCAGTTCGGAAGGCCGAGGGTCTGGCGCGCCTCGCCCGGCGTGGCCGCGCGCGAGCCCAGCTTCTCCACCAGTTCCACCGCCTGGCGGACCATGGCGGCGTTGTCCTTCGCCTGGCGTCCCTTGCCGAGGTAGGTGGAGTCCTCGAAGCCGGTGCGGATGTTGCCCCCGAGCAGGACCGACTGGGCGGCCATCGGCCAGGAATGGCGGCTGACGCCGAAGCCCTGCCACACCGCGCCGGGCGGCAGGTTGTTCTTGCAGTAGATCATCGCCTCGGGCGTGGCGTGGATGCCGTACTTGGCGCCCATGACGATGGAGTACATGCCCGGGCCGTCCAGGGCGCCGGAGGCGATCAGGTCCTCGGCGAACACCAGGTCGCCGGTGTCGAAGCACTCGATCTCGGGCTTCACGCCGCAGTCGCGGATCATGTGGCCCATCTTGGTGATCATCTTGGTGGTGTTGATCGCCACCGTGCCGAAGATCTGCATGGTGCAGATGTCCAGGGTGCACAGCTCCGGGCGCAGGGCCTGGATGTGCTCCAGCCGGCGCTCGGCGGTGAACATCATCGCCCCCGGGCCGGGCATGGCCGGGTCCTCGTCGCTCTGGATCCAGTTGCAGCCCGGGCCCGTGGTGAGGTTGAGGATGACCTCGTTGTTCTTCTGGCGGATGCGGTTGTAGACCTCGGTGTAGTCCTCCAGGTCCGTCGAGGGCGCGCCGTCCGGCTTCCTCACGTGGACGTGGATGATCGAGGCGCCCGCCTCGGCGGCCTCCAGGGCCGCGTTCGCCACTTCCTCGTTCGACTTGGGGAAGTTCGGATGGTTCGGCACGGGCGAGGCGCCGGTCACCGCGCAGGTGATGATGATCTTGTCTTTCACGGGCGTTCCTGGACGAGCTGCGCGGGCATCTAGAGGAGCGGGCCGGTCTCCTGCCAGTCGGCTGGTGATACTGGTATTCCCACTGCCAGTTACATGCGGCCGGGGATGCGCTAGAGGGCGCCCTCCCCCATATGCCGACTGACCGCCCCCGCCGCCCCTCCGCCATGCCCGTTTCCTCCCCCGACCAGCCCCTGATCTGCCTGCTGCCCGGCCTGCTGTGCGACCGCACGGTCTGGGAGCCGCAGGTGCGCGGGCTTTCGGGCCTGGGCGAGGTGATGGTGGCGGACCTGTGGGGCCCCAGCTCGTTCCCCGCCATGGCCGAGAAGGTGCTGGCCGAGACCGGCGGCCGGCCGCTGGCGGTGGCCGGCCACTCCATGGGCGCGCGGGTGGCGCTGGAGATGTGGCGGCTCGCGCCGGAACGGATCGAGCGACTGGCGCTGCTGTCGACCGGCTTCCATGGCCCTCGCCCGGAGGAGCGCGCCAAGCGCATGGCTCTGGTCCAGCTCGGCTACGACCAGGGTATGGCGGCGGTGGCGGCCCGTTGGCTGCCGCCCATGATGCATCCGGACCGGGTGCGCGACGCGGCGCTGATGGCCGAGCTGACGGCCATGGTCTGCCGCGCGACGCCGCAGGTGTTCGAGGCGCAGCAGACCGCCGGCCTGGAGCGCCCGGACGCCGCGGACTACCTGCCGAGGATCGCCTGCCCCACGCTGGTGCTGGTCGGCCGCCAGGACGGCTGGAGCCCCGTGCCCCAGCACGAGGAGATGGCGCGCAGGATCCCGGACGCCGAGCTGGTGGTGATCGAGGACAGCGGCCACATGGTCACCGTCGAGCAGCCCGAGGCCGTGACCGCCGCCCTGGCGGGGTGGCTGCAGCGGCCCGCGAAGCAGGCGGCCGCCTGATCCTCCGCCCCCGGCGTCACGCCGGCTGGCGCAGGCGAGCTCCTCCTCCATGGGCCCTGGCCGCCGACGGCCGCGTATGCAGACAGGCGTCCGCGACGCTGAACCCCCGGCCTAGGCGGACAGCGCGGCGAGCTCGGCCTTCTGCCTGCGGGGGAGCCCGGCGCAGATCAGGGCGTAGGAGGCTTCGGCCAGGCGCAGGACCTCCTCGGGCGGGACGTCCGAGTCCAGATCCACGCTGATCCAGAAGCGACGGTCCAGGTGCGAGCGGTGGCCGATCCCGGCGTACCGCCCCCGCAGGACCTCGGCCAGGTGCTGGTCGCACTTGAGGATGACGTTCTCCCGCCCGCGCACGGACAGGATGGCGAACATCCGGCCCATCACCTTGTAGAGCAGGACCAGGGGGACGGCGGAACGGCCGGCGGCCCTGGGCTCGGCCGTGGCGCCCGGCAGGGCGTCGAGCCTGGCCTTCAGCGCCGAGGTCCGCTCCCCGATCTCCATCGCCTAGACCGGCCTCAGCTCCAGGCGGGCGATGGCCCAGCGCTCGCCGGCCTTGACATAGGCGGCCTCCAGCACCCGCCGCTCGCTGCGGCGGAGGACGCCGGAGCCCTGGGCGCGGGCCATCTGGGCCAGGGTGCAGTCGGTCGGCAGGGCGGTCTCGAGCTCGACCAGGCAGCCGTAGCGGGCCGTCGCACGGCGCCCGTCGGCCTCGACTTCGACGCGGTCCGGCTCGGCCGCATGGTCGGCGGCGATGCGGCTCAGGCCGCCCTCCAGGGCGGCGCGGCGTGGATCGGCGAACAGGCGCGCCGCCTCCTGGACCGCTCCGGCGTTGACGCGCCTCAGCCAGGCCTGGTGCAGGTCGCGGATGGCGGCCTCGTCCTCCAGCCTGAGCAGGCGCGCCGTGCGGGCGTCGGCGGCCGCGGCCTCGGCGGAGGCGGCGGCGGCCAGGGGCGCGGCGGCGAGCGCCCCGACCTTCAGGAACGAGCGGCGGGTGGACGCCTTGCGTTCGGCCATCTCGTCCTCCCTCACGCCTTGATCTGGTAGTAGCGGGCGATGTCGAAGCGGCCCGCATGGCGGGCGTGGGCCCCCACCGAGCTCATGCTGAGGCCCTCGGCGCCGCAGTGATAGCCGATGCCGCAGTCGTGCATGGTCTTCATGTTGACCAGGATCGTGCCCAGCGTGCCGTTGCACGCCTCCTCCAGCCAGTAGAGGTAGTAGAGGCCGTCGCGGATCTTCACATAGGCCGCCGGACCGCTCCACTCCATGCCGCCGGCGCCGGTGTCGGTGAAGATGATCCAGCTCATCGAATGGGGCGTCGAATACAGGTGCATCGACGTCAGGCCCGGCTGGTAGTTCCAGCTGATGGCGCGGCCCAGCAGCTCGTCGGTGAACTGGTGGCGGCGGTACTTGGGCGGGATCAGCCCGTCCATCTCCACCACCCCGAACAGGGTGCGCACCCCCGCCTCGTTGGCGAAGTAGGGGGTGTTCAGACGGCCGTTGAAGCAGGTGACCAGGCCATGGTGGAAGTCGGCCACGATCATGTGGCCTTCGTGGTCGCGCGTGCCCTCCAGCAGGTGCCCGAAGTTGATCACCCCCGGGGCCGGCTCCCAGGCCTGGTAGCGCGCCCGGGTCCAGCCGCCGCCGTCCTTGCGCCAGTTGAGGGTCTCGGCGTCCTCGACCCGGTACTCCATCACGGGGCCGTTGTCGTAGCGCAGGGTGAAGCTCTTGCCCGCCAGCCACGCGCTCGCCGGAAGGGCGTTGCCGGCCATCATCGAATTGGGGGCGAACACCGTGGTCTTCCTGGCGACGGCGGCGTCCACCTCGGCGGCCGTCATCTTCGGCATGGTCTGCAGCGGCCGGTAGACGCGCCGCGCGCCCTTGGGCAGGGGCTTGCCGTCCTTCGGCGGCGGCAGGGGGATCACGTCGCCGGCGACGTCGCCGAACTTCTCGAACTGGGCGATCTGGCCGAGCCAGTCGCCGCGGCCGCGGAACACGTAGTACTCGAGCGAGTCCCCGGCGTCGAAGCCCAGGCGCAGGCCCACCTGCTCCAGCCGGTTCAGGTCCATCGCATAGAGGGTGAAGGTTCCGGAGAACTCGCACTCGGTGCGCGTGTAGATGTACTGCTCGTCGTTGACCTTGATGTAGTCGGACGGGCCGCAGAAGCTGAGCTCTCCCCCCAGGCGGGTCAGCTCCACGAAATTCGAGTAGCCGGCGGACGGATAGAACTCCAGGGTCTCGATCCCGTTGTCCTGGGTCCAGTGGAAGGCCTTGCCCTCCATCCGGTTGGTGGCGACGTGGCGGGCCTTGGGGGCCGCCTGGCCGGGCCGGTCCACATAGCCCTGGTGGATCTCGCGCTGGACCTCGCGGTTGTCCTGGTAGCCGGAGAACCAGAGCTCGAAGACGCTCGCCAGCCCCGTGTCCTGGTCCACGACCACCGCGTAGCCGCGCTGGGTCCCGGGGACGAGGTGGGTGAAGAGGGCGATGTTGGCGAGGGTCAGGGCGCGGTAGCCCGCGTCGAGGGCGCGGCCGCCGTTCTCGG
>Ga0164243_10006089_pt1 | contig 18348 bp, 17 predicted proteins | sample OricompcompostOP_FD_108781 | JGI IMG/M metagenome (GOLD analysis project Ga0164243, IMG submission 108781) | Organic Plus compost microbial communities from Emeryville, California, USA - Original compost - Organic plus compost (OP) | ecosystem: Engineered > Solid waste > Mixed feedstock >... | reverse complement strand
GTTACTGCGAGTCGATGCGGGGCAGTGGCTGCGTGGGGGCGCCTCGTTGGCGAGCGGAGCGGACACCGTAGGTAGGCCCGAACGGGCCGGACGAGGTGAGCGAACGCGGTGTCTGGCGCCCGCGCGCCGGACCGCCAACGTGAAGCCCCCACGCAGCCACTGCCCCGCATCGACGTCCAATAGCACTCAAACCTTCCGAATCTCAACTCCCGCCTTCAGCAACGCCTCTCTAAGCCCTTCAGCAAACACCACCGCATTAGGCTGATCCCCATGAATGCAAAGCGTGTCTGCTTGAACCGGAACATCACGCCCATTGACCGAGCGAACAACTCGATCCTGGACCATGCGCAGCACCTGGGCGACGGCAGTATCGAGATCCTCGATCATCGCGCCCGCCTGTGTGCGAGGCGTCAGGGATCCATCATCCTGGTAAGTGCGGTCGGCAAACACCTCATTGGCAGCCCGCAAACCGAGTTCATTTGCAGCCTCGATGAGATAGCTACCCGGCAAACCATAAAGGACAAGGCTTGCGTCGACATCGTGAACCGCCCGGGCGATGGCTTGCGCTAGAGGGCGGTCTTTGACGGCCATGTTGTAGAGCGCGCCGTGAGCTTTGACATGGTGCAGACGCGTGCCCTGCGTGGCAGCGACGGCGGCCAGGGCGCCGACCTGGTAGACCACCATATCGTAGGCTTCCTGCGGCGTGACCTGCATCGGGCGGCGGCCAAACCCCACCAGATCGGGAAGGCTCGGGTGGGCGCCGATTGATACGTTGTGCTTCAGCGCAGCGGCGACCGTCTTGCGCATGGTCGAAGGATCGCCACCATGAAATCCACAGGCAACGTTCGCTGAGCTGACAAACTGCAGCACCGCATCGTCGTTGCCCATGTGCCAGGCGCCATAGCTTTCGCCCATGTCGCAGTTCAGATCGATGACGAGATTGGTCGTGGCGGTCATGATGAGGTTCCTGATAGAACGAATGATTGTGAGTGGCCGTGACGGTGCAGGGTGGGCGTCGGATTCTGTGTTCGACGTCTAGCCGAGGATCGACATAATCCTAACCCGTAGACGTCAGGTGCGCAGCAATGCCCGTAACGGCGCGAGCGCCTCCCGCAGTTGCGTGAAGGCTTCTTCGCGCTGGCCGTCGAGCCGTTGCGCTTCGTCAAGCTCGATCGATGCAAAGCGCACGCTTTGCCCAGGCCTGCGTTGCGCGAGGTCGGGCAAATCGACTGAGATGACCTGCGCGATTTTGGGATAGCCACCGGTACTCTGGCGATCGGCCATGAGGACAATGGCTTCGCCACCGGATGGAACCTGAATGGTGCCGTAACCGGTCGCTTCGGACAGAATCTGGCGCGGTGTGCTCATAGCTAGCGGCGGGCCTTCCAGCCGATAGCCCATGCGATCCGATTGTGTGCTGATGCGGAATTCGGCATGCAAGAGATCGTGTTGCGACTCGGCGGTGAATTCGTCCCAGTGCACACCCGGGAGCAAGCGCAAGTAGTCCCGTGTCCGTCCTGACAACGCAGACGGCACATAAACACGGATTTGCCATAGCGCCTGAGCCAATTCGGATAGCGACTCTGGCGCAGTGGGCAGTGATGCGTGCAGCCCGATGACATCGCCTTTGGCCAAGGCGCGCCCCGCATGGCCGCCAAAGCCGCCACGTACATAAGTGCTCGTGCTGCCCAGGACAGGCGTTAGCGCATAGCCTCCATGAACAGCGAGATAGGCTCGTACGCCCGTATCTGGAGGCGCAGCGCCAAACGCCAATACATCGCCCGCGCGCGCGATCAAAGGGCGATAGCCTGCAACCGGATTGCCGTTGAGCGTAGGCTGCAAGTTGGCGCCGGTCATGGCAAAACAGGCGGGCGCCTCGAATCGCAGCGTCGGACCCGTTAGGGTGATTTCCAAAGAGGCGTGATCTGCATCGTTGCCCGCCAGCAAGTTCGCCAGGCGATGGGCTTTCAGATCCATCGCGCCACAGACGGGGACTCCCACGTGCTGGCTGCCGGTGCGGCCAAGGTCCTGGAATGTCGACAATAGACCCGGTTTGAGGACGGTGATACTCATTGCTGGGCCTCGCGCAAACGGTCGAACTCGGTCGCGTCGATCGGTACAAAGCGCACTCGATCACCGGGCTGCATCAGGGTAGAGGGCGTGCGCGCAGGATCGAATAAGGACAGCGGAGTCGCACCGATGATGTTCCACCCGCCTGGCAAGCGGCTGGGATACAGCACGCTTTGACGGTTGGCGACGGCGACGGAGCCGGGGGGGACCGCTGTACGGGGTGACGCCCGGCGCGGGATATTCAAGCGTTCGTCATGCACGCCGATGTACGGCAGACCTGGGGCGAATCCCAGCATGAACACCAGATTGCCCGGCTGCGTGTGCAAGGAGATGACCTCGTCGGTCGAGATACCGGCATGCCGCGCAACTTCATCCAGATCGGGACCATATTCGCCGCCGTAACAGACAGGGATCTCGACATCGCGCCCCGTTTGCGTATCGGGTGTGATGTCTTGCGACAAGAGGCGTTCGATTTGTGCTGCGAGCTCAGCGTACCGCGGCCCGTGCCGGCCGTTGGGCTGGTAATGGACTGCCAGTGCAATGAAAGACGGCACAACGTCCGTCACGCCCGGCAACTCGGCATGGCGCAGCAGATTCGCGGCGGCCAGGCATAGGCGACCGATCGACATGTCGATCTGGTCGCCAAAGTAAATCATCAGGCAACGATCGCCTTGCGGCTGAATGCGCCAGGCGGCTGAACTGGATGTGAGGGGAGATTCGTTCACCAGGGCAACCGCCTCCAGACGGGATTATTTTGCGAACAAAGAGTCCAGGTTCTTGAACGACTTGAATTCCAGAGCATTGCCCGACGGATCCAGGAAGAACATCGTAGCCTGTTCGCCGACTTCGCCTTTGAAACGGACGTACGGCTCGATCACGAATTTCGTGCCGGCATCGGTCAGTTTTTTGGCCAGGGCTTCCCAGTCTTCCATGGGCAGGACCGCGCCAAAATGGCGAACCGGCACATCGTGGTCGTCGACAGCGCTGGTCGATTTGTGACCGCACTCGTCGGGCGACAAGTGTGCAACGATCTGGTGGCCATAGAAATTGAAATCCACCCACTCAGGCGCGCTGCGCCCCTCCGGACAGCCTAGCAGCTCGCCATAAAATGCGCGGGCCTCGGCGATGTCGCGGACAGGAAATGCGAGGTGAAAAGGGGGCAGGACGGCAGGGGTACTCATACAAACTCCGAATCGATAAGGATAAATCAAAATAAGTGGGCCTGTGTCGCGATCCCGTCACCGAGAAACTCAGCGTACGGATGGCAACCGCATGCGGATAGTGTAGCCACTGTTTTTTTGATAGAAAAACGATATTTTTTGGGTGTGAGCATCAAAAAAATCGATTATTTCATCGATGCGTATTTCGGGGAGCTATGTCATCGGGGCGTTGAAAGTTTGTCGTGCTCACGGCCGGGACGAGGTCCCCGAATCGAACGGTATGGCGCAATAGCGAGCGGCGCCCACTCGGACGCCGCCCCTGTCCTGTCAATAACAGTCTGTCAGACCAGATCGCAGCGCACCGTAATGGGGTGGCTGCGCAACGTCGCCAGCACGGCATCGCTGACTTCGCCGTCGACATCTGTAATCACATAGCCTACCTGGCCGCGTGTTTGCAGGCTCTGGCTGACGATGTTCAGGCCCTGTTCGGCCAGCAGATTGTCCAACGTACCCAATGCCCCCGGTGCGTTGCGGTGCACGTGCAAAATACGCGCTTCGCCTGCGGGCTCTTGATAGGGCAGTTCGGGGAAATTGACAGCCCCTTTGGTCGTGCCTGCCTGCAGGAATCTGACCAGTTTTTCCGCCACTTCGCGGCCGATGTTTTCTTGGGATTCCTGTGTGCTGCCGCCAATGTGCGGCGTCAACAATACATTGGGCATGCCAATGAGCGGGCTGGCCAGCGGCTCGTTCGGGCCTTTGGGCTCGGTGGGAAAGACGTCTAGTGCAGCGCCAGCCACATGGCCTGCTTTCAGCGCTGCATGCAGCGCATCGATATCCACGACGGTGCCGCGGGAGGCGTTGATCAAGATCGCACCGCGTTTCATCTGCGCCAGCGTGTCTGCGTTGATCAGGTTTTCGGTGCTTTTGCCGCCCGGCACATGCAGCGTCACCACATCGGCCTGCTCCAGCAATTCCGTCAGCGTGGTCGCTGCGCGGGCATTGCCTAGCGGTAGTTTGCCCTCGACATCATGGAACACGACTCGCATGCCGAGACTTTCGGCCAGTGTGCTGATCTGCGAGCCGATATTGCCGTAGCCGATGATGCCCAGCGTCTTGCCACGGATCTCGAACGCGCCCGTGGCGGATTTATCCCAGTGCCCTTGATGCACACGGGCATTTTTCTCCGGGATACGTCGCAGCAGCAGAATCGCTTCGCCGAGCACCAGCTCTGCGACCGAACGGGTGTTGGAAAATGGCGCGTTGAATACTGGAATGCCACGTTGCATCGCGTGATTCAGATCCACCTGATTGGTGCCGATACAAAAACATCCCACCAGCCGCAGATCGGTAGCGGCGGCAAGCGCCTCTGCGTCCATTTGCGTGCGAGAACGGATCCCTGCCACATGCGCACCGCGCAGCGCCTCGCGCAGTTCAGACGGCGGCAGGGCCGTCGCATGCGTGACGATGTCGGTGTAGCCCGCTGCAGCGAAGACTTCGCGGGCGCTAGGATGGATGTTCTCGAACAGGACGATCTTGGTCATGGATGCGGCAGGGGGAAAGGCGGTGAAAAAAAGCAGGCCAGAACGGAAGGAGTAAATGAAACTCTTTCCGTTCATTGTGACGCAGTTTTCCGCCCGGGACCCGAGAGTCCATTCGGTCTGTATGGCGATAGCGCCGGTCAGGCGGCCGCGACCCTTTCCGCCGGAAAATGCAACGCGAACGTGCTGCCTTTACCCGGCTCGCTGGTAATGGTCAGCTCTGCATCGTGGCGGATGGCGATGTGCTTGGTGATGGCCAATCCCAGGCCCGTGCCGCCTGCAGCGCGCGAACGGCCTCGGTCAACGCGGTAAAAACGCTCGGTGAGACGCGGGATGTGCAACGCTGCGATGCCGATCCCCGTGTCTTGGACGCTATAGCGCGCTCCGCCATCGGGCGCGCCCTGCCAGCGTACGGTAATGGTGCCGCCGTCGGGCGTATAGCGCACGGCGTTGGTCAGCAGATTCGACATGGCAGATGCCAGTTCGGTCTCTGCGCCCAGAACGTCAAGGGACTCGTCGATGTCCCAGTGAAAGACATGCCGGCCAGCGGATAGGGCTTCGATCTGCTGACGGGTGGTCTGCAACAGAGCGGGCACATTGACGGCTCGCGGGTCGGATCCGGGCGACGATTCCAGCGTGGACAGCGTCAGCAGGTCTTCTACGATGGCCTGCATGCGCAAGGCCTGCTCATGCATCATGGACAGGTACTGGGCGCGCTGCTCTTCATCCAACGCCTCGGCGGGCATATCCCGCAGCGTTTCCAGAAATCCGGCCAATACCGTCAACGGCGTGCGTAGTTCGTGCGATACGTTGGCGACGAAATCGCGCCGCGTCGTTTCCAGTTTTTCGATCTGCGTGACGTCGCGCGTGATCAACAGGCGGCGATTGCTGGCGTAGGCAGCCAAGTGCATCATCATGACGCGCTCTTGCCCTCCGTGAACCAGGCGGACCAGGATGGGCTCGGGCCAGTCGCTGCGGTGGGCGTAGGCGACAAACTCAGGGGCGCGCAGCAGATTCAGCAGATTCTGGCCGCGATCGGCCGGCAGGTTCAGCGTCAAATGGTGGCGTGCGACGCGATTGCACCATTCAATCTGAAAGTCTTCGTTCAATGTCACGACGCCGTCGGGCAAGGCCTGGGCCGCGGACAGCATGCTTTGCATGGCAGCACGGGCCTCGGCCAAATCCCGTGCGCGAGCGCGGGTATAGCGATACAGCGGCGCCAGTATGTCGTCCCACGGTCCGACCGACGCAGGGGGCGAGGTTTCGGGATGGTGAGCCCAATGCGACACCGAACGCAGCCGCCAGCTGCGCCAGAACAGCATGAATAACAGTGCTGCGCAAAATACCACCCAACCCGCCGGGTCGCCGATCAGCCATTGCAGGAACAGTGAAATGATCGCCCAGAGAGCGACCAGGAAAAAAGTGCGCAGCCAGATCATCGTGGCTGTTTTTTAACGTGCCGGGACCTGTGCCGTAAAGCGATATCCGCTGCCGCGGACCGTTTCGACGTGCGAATCATGCCCGGAGGGTTCCAGCGCCTTGCGTAGGCGGCGGATGTGCACGTCGACCGTGCGCTCTTCGACGAACACGTGGTCGCCCCACACTTGATCCAGCAGTTGCGAGCGCGAGAATACGCGTTCCGGGTGCGTCATGAAGAAATGCAGCAGGCGGAATTCGGTCGGCCCGATCGATAACGATTGCTCGTTGCCCGACAGGCGGTGAGTCACGGGATCGAGTTTCAGGCCGCTGACGTCGATGATGTCGTCCGTCAGCTGCGGCGCGCGGCGGCGCAAGACCGCCTTGATGCGTGCCATCAGCTCCTTGGGCGAGAACGGCTTGGTGATGTAATCATCGGCGCCGGCTTCCAGGCCGTCGACCTTGTCCTGCTCGGATCCCTTGGCTGTCAACATGATGACGGGAACGGCTCGGGTGCGCTCGCTGTCGCGCAGCTTGCGGGCCAGGGCCAGGCCAGAAGTGCCGGGCAGCATCCAGTCCAGCAAAATGAGGTCGGGCAGTTCGGCGCGGATCAGGGTCTGGGCCTGTTCAGCGTCGAAAGCGCGCAAGACTTTATGGCCGGCAAACGACAGGTTGACGGCAATGAGTTCTTGGATGGCGGGTTCGTCTTCGACGACAAGAATGGTGCTGGACATTGGCAATAGAGGCAGACGATGAGCGCCGGCAGGCGCGAACATTGCGATAGTATGGCCGGAATATTTCAGGTATGTGACGATTTGGTGTTTTGCTGCCGGCTTTCTGCTGTCTTGGGCCTCGATCGGCTACCATTGCGTCATATACCGGGCTCTTACTATGCAACAAAACCCTGATTCTTCTTCTGATTCGGCCAGCACGCATTTCGGTTTTCAATCCGTCCCCGAAAACGAAAAGGCGCGCAAGGTCGCCGAGGTCTTCCATTCGGTGGCGTCGCGCTACGACGTCATGAACGATTTGATGTCAGGCGGCCTGCACCGCATCTGGAAGGCCTTCACCATCGGGCGCGCCGCCATCCGTCCAGGCATGAAAGTGCTGGACATTGCTGGCGGGACGGGCGATCTGGCGAAGGCCTTTGCCCGCCGCGCGGGCCCGACAGGCGAGGTCTGGCTGACTGATATTAACGATTCCATGCTGCGTGTGGGGCGGGATCGCATGACTGATGCCGGGCTATTGTTGCCCACTGCAGTCTGTGACGCCGAGAAATTGCCCTTTCCATCTGGATATTTTGACCGGGTCAGCGTGGCATTCGGGCTGCGTAATATGACCCACAAAGACCGCGCGCTGGCGGAAATGACGCGCGTGCTCAAGCCCGGCGGAAAACTGCTGGTGCTGGAATTCTCGCGCGTGGCGCGGCCTCTGGCGCCGGTATATGACTGGTATTCGTTCAACGTGCTGCCCTGGCTGGGCAAAAAGGTCGCGGGGGACGAAGCCAGTTACCGCTATTTGGCAGAATCCATTCGCATGCATCCAGACCAGGATACCCTGGCCGACATGATGCGTACCGCAGGTCTGGAACGCGTGCAGTATTTCAACCTGACCGCGGGTGTGACGGCTCTGCACGAAGGCGTGCGTCTGGGTTGAGGGCTGGCGGATACAGCGTCCCTGACGGCGTTACCTATCTATTACGACGGTCGCCTCGCCATACGGTGTTGCCGGGATAGGTTATTCAAAAGAAAGACGGGACCTGGCGGGAACTTGTCGTCCGTCAGCTTGTCCGTTATTCTTAAGGCATTCAGCTTTCTGTCAGAAAGTGTTCAACAAAAAGCCAGCCACCTAGCGGGGGGCTGGCGGGCAGGGGTCATTCAGGCCCCGGTCACGTGTCAGGAGTCACACAATATGTCCCGATCCGGAATTTCCCGGTTTTTCGCCGCAGCCCTGATTGCTGTCGCCAGCACGGCGATGCTGGCGACGTCGTTCGACGCCGAAGCCCGTCGCATGGGCGGGGGCAGCAGCGTGGGCCGTCAATCGACCAATGTTACCCAGCAGCGGCAGGCCACGACGCCGCCGGCGACCGCAACCACCACCAACCGTACGGCAGCACCGGCCACCGCTGCGACGGGCGCGGCAGCCGCAGGCACCGCCGCGAAAAGCGGTATGTCACGCTGGTTAGGTCCTATCGCCGGTATTGCCGCCGGTCTGGGTATCGCGGCCTTGCTGTCGCATCTGGGTCTGTCCGGCGCATTTGCCGAGTTCCTGTCCAGCATGTTGCTGATCGCGCTGGTCGTGTTCGCCGTCATCTTCATCGTGCGCCGTCTGCGCGGCGCGGGTGCACGTCGTCCGGCGATGCAGGGCGCTTATGGCGCCAGCAACGCGGCACGTCAGGGCGATGACCGCCAAGGCCAGCAGCCTCTGTGGCGCGAATCGCTGGCGCCCTCGGCCGCTGCGCCAGCCGCTGCCGCTGCAGCGCCTGCAGCAGCCGAGTTGCCTGCGGCCGGTGCCAGCGACAACTGGTACGTCCCCGGCGATTTCGACAGCACGGCTTTCCTGGCCAATGCCAAGAAGCAGTTTGTGGAAATCCAGGCCATCTGGGATAGCGGCAATACCGATCGCCTGCGCGAATACTTGACCGACGATTTGATCGCCGAACTCAAGCAACAGCTGACCGAGCGCGGTGCGGCGCCCAGCCAGACCGAAGTCGTCCTGCTGAACGCCGAGCTGCTGGGCATCGAGACGGTGTCTGACGGTCACTTGGCCAGCGTACGCTTCTCCGGCATGCTGCGCGAAGCCCCGGGTACCGAGGCCTTCCGCTTCGAAGAAGTCTGGAACCTGTTCAAGCCCCAGCAAGGCGGCTGGCTGTTGGCCGGTATTCAACAGATTCCTGTGGAATACGCCAGCTGATTGGAGCCTGGGCCGGAACATTTCTCTTGATCCGGCTTGGTCTCCAGCCACTGCAGAAGGGCGCCGTTCGTGCGGTGCCCTACTTTTTTGTCCAAGCCGGCTCAAGCGGGCAGCAAGCCGCAGGCGCGGCGTGGGGGCCGATTTCCACGGGTTGCAGCCCGTTTTCAGGGACGGCACGCCCTGACCCGGTAAACTCCGGGTATCTCCGTTTTTTTGGCGGGGTCTGCCAGTGCAGGCTCGCTTTGCATCGATGTTGCCTTTTTCCTTTTTGCCCACTCCGTCGCGGTTAGCCGTTCGCGCGCTCAACGGCTTGTTGTCGCGTGAAGACTGGGCGCGCGAGCGCCTGTCGCGCCACGCGGGCAAAACCGTGCGTTTTGCGCTGGGCGGCTTTGTGACTGGCTTGGCGATCAATAGCGAAGGCTATGCCGATCTGGCCGACACCGCGGTAGTGCCCGACGTCACCCTGACCGTCAATCCTGGCAAGCTGAATCCATTGGGGATGCTGCCCGGACAGGATCGGCCCGACGTCGCCGAGGCGACGCACATCGAGGGTGATGCCGCGCTGGCTCGCGTGGTGGCTGAGCTGGCGGAAAACCTGCGTTGGGACCCAGAGGACGATTTATCGCGGCTGGTAGGCGATATCCCCGCCACGCGTCTGATGGCCGGCGCTCGCGCGGCGGGCGAGGGGGCCAAGGCCGCGGTGTCCAGCCTGAGCCGCAACGTATCGGAATATTTGGCCGAAGAGCGCGGCGTTCTCGTCGGGACATCGCTGTTGGAGCAGTGGAGGCTGGATCTCGCCGACCTGAATCAGCGACGTGACGACGCTGCCAGAGCGGCAGCGGCATTGGATGCGCGCCTGGCTCGTCTGGCCGCGAAGCGAGGCGCTTGATTCATGCTCAGCTTTTTCCGCGTCCTTCGCATTCTGTGTGTCGCCTACCGTTACGGCCTGGACGATCTGGCCTTGTCCAGCCTCAATCATCCCTTGGCAAGGGGGCTGCGATGGTTGCTGCGTCTGGGACGGCGGCCAAAAGCGCCTCGAGGGCTGAGGCTACGGCGTGCGCTGGAGTCGCTCGGTCCCATTTTCGTCAAATTCGGCCAGGTGCTTTCCACCCGGCGCGATCTGATTCCGGCGGACATTGCCGACGAACTGGCGCTGTTGCAGGATCGCGTGGCGCCCTTTCCCTCGGCCGAGGCGGCGGCATGTATTGAGGCCGCCCTGGGGGCGCCTCCGTCCAAGCTGTTTGCACAGTTCGAGGTGGACCCTGTGGCCTCAGCGTCCATCGCTCAGGTGCATTTTGCTGTGCTTCACGATGGCCGTGAGGTCGCGGTAAAGGTGTTGCGCCCGGGCATGCGCCAAGCAATCGAGCGCGATTTGTCGTTGCTGCATATTGTGGCGCGCATCGTCGAGCGCGCCGGTGCAGACGGGCGGCGCCTGAAGCCTCGTGAGGTCGTTGCCGAGTTCGACAATTATCTGCATGACGAATTGGACCTGGTGCGCGAGGCCTCGAACTGCAGTCAACTGCGCCGAAATTTTGACGAGACATCGGGACGCGGCGATTTGCTGATCGTGCCCGAAGTCATCTGGGAATACACCGCGGCGACGGTGTTCACCATGCAACGGATGTACGGCATTCCCGTGGGGCAGATCGATCGCTTGCGCGCTGCAGGTATTGATATTCCCACGTTGGCGCGCAGTGGCGTCGATATCTTCTTTACCCAGGTGTTTTCCGATGGGTTTTTCCATGCTGACATGCATCCGGGCAACATTTACGTTTCTGACCGGCCCGAGACGCTCGGGCGTTATATCGCGCTGGATTTTGGCATCGTCGGTTCGTTGTCCGAGTTCGACAAGAACTATCTCGCGCAGAATTTCCTGGCTTTCTTTCATCGGGACTACCGCCGTGTGGCGCAGTTGCATATCGAGTCTGGCTGGGTGCCGGCCGATACCCGCGAAGAAGAGCTTGAGGGTGCTGTACGGGCTGTATGCGAACCCTATTTCGATCGGCCGTTGTCCGAGATTTCGTTAGGGCAAGTGCTGCTGCGGCTGTTCCAGACGTCGCGCCGCTTCAATGTCGAGATTCAGCCGCAATTGGTACTGCTGCAAAAAACGCTGCTCAACGTCGAAGGGCTCGGCCGCCAACTCGATCCGAATCTGGATCTCTGGAAAACGGCCAAGCCTTATCTGGAAAACTGGATGCGGCGTCGTATGGGTTTTGAAGGCTTTCGCCAGTCGTTGGCCAAAGAAGCCGCGCAATGGTCGCAGACACTGCCGGCCTTGCCGCGCTTGATGTACGAGCAGCTCAGCCGTCCCGATACGGCGCCGCAGTTGCTCAATGAAATGACCCGTCTGCGCCACGCGCAAGAACAGGGAAACCGCCTATTAGTCGCCTTGACGGCGGTGTTGGCGGTCGCAGTGGGGGTGGCCTTGTGGGCACTGACTCGCTGATACGCTGATTGTGCGTCTGTCATGATTTTGTCGTAAATCTGTCATGACAGATTCGCACGCAACAGCGATAAACACGCTTGCGTGACATGCGCATAGCGTCCGGGCCGTGATGACACGGCATTCCGAAAATGATAGCGCCCCACGCGGGAAAAACTAAGGGCCACACCATGCTTTATCCTGAACTTTTCAAGACCATGGAAGCCGTGCGCTGGAACATGGCGAGCGATATTCCTTGGCACGAATTTGATCGCAGCAAACTGTCGGACGAACAGGCGTACACCATCAAGATGAACGCCATCACCGAATGGGCAGCGCTGCCGGCGACGGAAATGTTCCTGCGCGATAACCGCGGCGATAGTGATTTTTGCGCGTTCATGTCGGTGTGGTTTTTCGAGGAACAGAAGCATTCCCTGGTGTTGATGGAATACTTGCGGCGTTTTTGCCCCGAGCTGGTTCCGACTGAGGAAGAACTGCACAAGATCCGTTTCGAATTTGATCCGGCGCCGGAACTCGACACATTGATGCTGCATTTTTGCGGTGAGATTCGTTTGAATCACTGGTATCGCCGCGCTGCGGACTGGCATACGGAACCGGTGATCCGCGAGATCTATCGCACGATTTCGCGCGACGAGGCTCGGCATGCGGGAGCGTATTTGCAGTACATGCGCCGCGCGCTGCACGACCGTGGCGAGCAGACCAGCGCCCAGGCACGCTTGTCGTTTTCGAAGATCGGCGTGCTGATGGCCTCGGCCAGCCGTACGTCGCAAGCGATGCATCCGACCAACTTGCACGTGAACAAAAATCTGTTTCCGAATGACACGGTGCAGTCGCGTCTGCCCGAGCCGGGTTGGCTGGAAAATTGGTTGGATACGCAGATTCGTTTCGACGATGTGTGGGAACAAAAAGTCGCTACGCGCATTCTGCATATCCTATCCAAGCTGATGGGACGGACTTTCGATACGGTGAAGGATCTGAGCCGCTATCGCAAGGAAGTCTCCAGCCTGATCTCGGCAAGCAACGAGAAGTCCGGATTGATCGTGCCTGTCGGTGCGTGACATGTGTGCGTGATACGCATCCTGGACGGCGGCGGCGTACAATCCGGGTATGTCTGCCGCCCGTTTTGAATCCAAAATCCTGTCCCGCGACGCTTGCGCCGCGGCGATTGCGTTGGGGAAATTGCCCCGGCCGTTGGTCTTTACCAATGGCGTCTTCGATATTCTGCATCGAGGTCATGCCACCTATCTGGATCAGGCCGCTCAATTAGGGGCGACGCTGGTGGTGGCGATCAATACCGATGATTCGGTGCGGCGTTTGGGCAAGGGCGATGACCGACCGCTCAATCGCCAAGAGGATCGCGCTGCGTTGCTGGCCGCGTTGGAATGCGTGAGTATCGTTACGACTTTCCACGAGGATACGCCTGTCGAGATCATTGGCGAATTGCGGCCGGATCTGATCGTCAAGGGCGGCGATTACGATATGGAGACGTTGCCTGAGACGGCGCTCGTGAAGACCTGGGGCGGGAGGGCGTTGGCGATTCCGTTTGAGTTTGAGCGGTCTACGACGTCGTTGGTGCGGAAGATTCGGGGCGATTGACGTCGGTCGCGGCTGGAGAGTCTGCGTGAGCAGGCTTATGAGTTCCGGTGGCGGCTGAGGAGTTCGCTGTTTGGGCTTATGAGTTCTTTAGGCGCCGGGGCTCGTCGTGTAAAGGGCGCGCTGGCCCTATCGCCTGGTCCGGCCGCCTGCGCGGCCAGACTGCCCTTCACCTGTCTTGCCAGGCGGGGCGGCTGGGCAAACTCGCTCCGCTACGCTGCGCTCAAACATGCCCAGCCGACTTCCCCCCGCCTGGCAAGACAGGTTCGGCAGGCTCTACGGGCCAGCGCACCCTTTACACGACGAACCCCGGCTCGCGGTGGTTATGAACGCATCAGGAGGACAGCCGACAGCCGCAGCGCGGCCTCAGCTGCGGCCGACTCTTGCGGCGTTGACGCGCATTGGGTCGAACCGGGGCATTGAGGCGCGTTAGGCTGGTTCGGGGGCGGGGGTGTTTTTATCCTCGTTGAGAGATGCCGGATAGGGCTTGGCCGGCGGGTTTGGGGCTGCTTGCGCCGATTGCCAGGTCGCCCAGCGCTACGATGCCTACCAGGCGCTTGTCGGTGTTTATGATGGGTAAGCGACGGATCTGGTTCTCGCTCATGATCTGGCAGGCTTTTTCTACCGAGTCGTTGTCGTACGCCCACAGTACTTTTTCGGACATGACGTCTCGGACTCTGGTGCCAGAGTCGCGGCCTTCTGCGACTGCGCGCAGCACGATGTCACGGTCTGACAGCGTTCCGATCAAGCGATCGTTTTCTCCCACAGGCATGAGGCCAAAGTCGCCGTCGCGCATTTGGCTTGCAGCATCTTTGATGGTCGTCTCGGGGTTCAGGATCTTGACGCGTTCGGTCATTACGTCTTTGAGCTGTTGCATGGTTGCTCCTTTGATTCACGGTTGAGGCCTGTCTGGAACGGCCGCAAGCGGCGGTCCTGGGCATTGCGCGGTGGAACCATGAATTTCCACTTGGGCCACGGCCCTTTTCACGGACTCGAGGCGTGGTTGCCGCTTTTGGTGCGCTGAAAGTTTTCTTTAACCGGGGCAGATCCAAGAAGAAGAAATTTTCCGATCGCGCAGGCACAAATTGCCTGCGATCAGGCAAGACGTCGCGCGGGCAGCGAGGGGAGTATTGCGGCAGTGCAGGCATTTTGGGGCAGGCACTTTACTTGCTGCTTTTATTGGTGTTGTAGTCCGGCGATCTATCAAGGAGGCTGCCAGTGCCCCAAATTGTCGAACCTCGCTATGCGTTGACGGTGCACCCCTTGCATGCGGTGTTTGTTGGGGGAGCGCTCTCTCTGTTCATCGGCGCAGCCCTCAGCGATGTCGCCTATGCGATGTCGTTTGATATCCAGTGGAATAACTTTGGCTCGTGGCTCTTGGTTGGCGCGCTGATATTTGGTGGCGTCGCGCTGATCTTTGCCATCGTTGATCTGTTTCGGGCGCAGCAACGTGCGCGCGGAGTGATCCCCTATTCGCTGGTGTGGATAGCGGCGTGGGTCGTGGGTTTTTTCAACGCGTTGATTCATGCGCGCGACGCGTGGGCGAGCATGCCTGCCGGCCTGGTCTTGTCGGTGGTCACAGTGGTGCTTGCCGGTATAGCTACGTGGCTGGGTTTTCGCACTCCGCATATTTTTCGCACTCCGCATATCAGCAGAGGTGCCGTATGAAAACGCTGAGCGTGATCGCCGCGGTTCCGTTGCTCGCGGCTGTGGGCGTGTGCAGCGCCCAATCCGGATCTTTGGTCGGGCCAGAACCTGAGTTGCCCAAGCCCCAGCAAGGGCTGCTGCCTGATATGGTGATCGCAGAGCCGGCGCCATGGGGAGACAAGGTTCCAACAGTGCCAGAAGGCTATACGATTGCTGCCATCGCGACAGATCTGAAGATCCCGCGGCAGACGCTGGTATTGCCCAACGGCGACATCCTGGTGGCCGAGGGGCGGGGCGGTAATGCCGCGAAGCTCAAGCCCAAAGACGTGATCGCCGGCATCATCAAGGCGAGGGGCACGAGCCCGGTCAAGGGGGGCAACCGCCTGACGTTGCTGCGCGATCCCGAGGGAGACGGTACCTATGAGGCGTCGACTTTCGCGGAGAATCTGAATGCGCCTTATGGGCTTGCGTTGGTAGATAACAATCTTTACGTTGCTAACCAGGACGCCTTGGTGCGTTTCGACTACCAGCCAGGGCAGACGAAGGCCAGCGGCCCGCCTGAGACGGTGACGCTGTTGCCATCGGAAATCAACCATCACTGGACCAAGGCTCTGACTGCTAGCGCGGACGGGCAGTATCTGTATGTAGGCATCGGGTCCAATAGCAATATCACCGAACGCGGCATGACGGCGGAAGCCGACCGCGCGCGTGTCTGGAGGGTGAATGCCCGCACCGGCGAGTCCAAGACTTACGCCACGGGCCTGCGCAATCCCACCGCGCTGACCATCCAGCCCGATACGGGTCAGTTATGGGCGGTCGTCAATGAGCGTGACGAGCTCGGCTCGGATCTGGTTCCCGACTATCTGACGACGGTGCAGGAGGGTGCCTTCTATGGCTGGCCGTACAGTTATTGGGGGCAGCACGTAGACGAGCGTGTGCGGCCACAGGATCCGGAAAAGGTCAAGGCTGCGATCAAACCCGATTACAGCCTGGGCGCGCACGTGGCGGCGTTGGGGGTGGATTTCTCGACTGCCGCGATGGGCGACCGGTTTGCCGAAGGCGTCTTCGTCGGCGAACACGGCAGTTGGAATCGCAGTGAACCCTCAGGCTACAAGGTGGTCTTTGTGCCCTTCAGTGCGGGGCGTCCATCTGGGCCGCCGGTAGATTTTGTGGCTGGATTCCGGGACAGTGACGGCACGACTCGCGGCCGTCCGGTAGGGGTGACGGTGGACCCGCGCGGCGCGCTTATTGTCGCTGACGATCTGTCAAACACGATCTGGCGTATCACGCCGAAACAGCCCGCCGGGCCGCGGACGCAGACTGACGGGCCGGCGTCGGTGCAGACACCGACATCGCCACCAACACCGACACAGACACCCACACAGACACCGACGTCAACGCCGCCGACCTAGCCGCTCCGATGGTCTTGAGCAACTCGGCGGCCTACGTGACTCAGCGGCTTAGGGACCAGCCGTGCCACCGATGTAGCGATGTAGTCGACCGATCGCCGGGAGAGCGGCGGACTCAGCGCGGCTTTCCGAAGCGTCCCAGCCCCAGCCCGTACGCAAATCCGCTTATTGCGGCGGCAAGCGCAGCAGACGGTTGATGGTTTCAAGGTCGACTTCGGACAAGATGCCGCCGGCCGCCTTGAGGCGCAGGCCGTCCAACAGCGTGGCGTAGCGCGCCTGCGCGAGGTCGCGCTGGGTGGCGTAGAGCTGTTGCTGGGCGTTCAGGACGTCCAGGTTGATGCGCACGCCGATCTCATAACCGGTTTTGTTGGCTTCTACAGAGGCCCGGCTGGATTTTTCGCCGGCCTCCAGGGCACGGATACGGGCCAGGCCGGTCATGACGCCTGTGTAGTACTGACGGGCAGATTGTGCAGCCTGACGGCGGGCTGCCTGGTAGTCGTTGCGCGCTTTTTGTTCGAGCTGGACTTTTTCTGTGACCTGAGAGGATATGCCGCCGCCCGCGTAGATGGGAACAGACAATACCAGGCCGACAGAGCTGTCTGCCGCCCGGCTGCCGGCGGCGCTGCGATTCGAGGTGCTGGCGCTGCCGCTGCTGGCCTGCAGGCTCAGCGTGGGGTAATGTCCGCCGCGTGCTATTTGGATATCGCGTTGGGCGATCTGGGTCTGCAATTGCGCGCGGGCGACTTCCAGGCTGGCGGATTCGGCCTGGGTGGACCAATCGTCCTGTCTTGCTGGCTGAGGCGCTGGCAGCGGGACTGTGGACGGCAACTCGGCCAGCGCTTCGGGGGGCTGGCCAATGATTTGGGTCAGCTGCCCGCGTAATACAGTCAGGTCGTGCTGTTGCCGCAATTCCTCGGCGACAACCAGGTCATAGCGTGCCTGGGCCTCGTAGGTGTCGGTGATCGTGGCATTGCCCAGTTCGAAATTTCGCTTGGCGGACTCGAGTTGGGCGGCTACCGAGGCCTTTTCTCCCTCGGTGGCTGTCAGGGCGTCCTGAGCAGTGAGGATGCCGAAATAGGTGTCCGATACGCGCAGCAGCAGGTCTTGATAGGCCTGTTGCAGGGCGAGCTCCGCGTCGGCGACGCCGAGTTTGGCCTGTTCGTAGCGCTGCCAGGTTGACCAATCGTAAAGCGGCTGTGTCAGGACGAGTTCCCACGGCGCCCGCGTGTTGTCCTGAACACGCCGGGACAGATTGCGCGTGGCGCGGGTGTCTTGGTAGGTCAGGCCGATTTCGGCATTGATGGCCGGCAGCAGGCCAGCGCGCGCCTGAGGCAATTGTTCGATCGACGCACGATACTGGGCACGGGCTGCTGCGTATACGGGATCGTTGGCCAGTGCCGCCTGCCATGTCTGCAGCAGGTCCTGCGCAGCGCTAGCCGGGAAGCACCAGCTGGTACTGAGCGCCAGACCCAGCGTAGCCGCAAGTGATCTGGCGCGCATGGGGCCGTATCAGAACTTGAAATGCGAAACGGTGGTCCCGCGCAGCGGCTTGACGACGGTCTCGAACAAATTGACGGTTTCGAAGCTGGCTGCCGTAGTGCGCGTGATGCGACAGGCGGTCATGATGGGGGCTTGCCCCACGATGATCACCAGGCGGCCGCCTACGCGCAACTGATATTTCAGTGCATCCGGCACGGCGGGCACTGAACCCGTGACCAGAATGGCATCATATTCGGTGGTACCCCAGCCATTGCGTCCGTCACCGGTTTCGACCTTGACGTTGGTGACGTTGTTCGCCTGCAGGTTGTTCTGCGCGAATGCCACCAGGCGATTGTCGATTTCGACCGAGGTGACCTGTTGGGCCAGATGTGCCAGCAGGGCCGCCTGGTAGCCCGATCCCGTGCCGATTTCCAGCACGCAGTCGGTAGCGGTCAGTTGCAACTCCTGGGTCAGACGGGCTTCGACCTTGGGGGCCAGCATGTTCTGGCGGGTGTTGGTCGCATTGATTTCCAGCGGCAGTTCCAGGTCGGAAAACGCCAGGGCTCGCAACGCCGGCGGCACGAATTGCTCGCGGCGGACAACAAACAGAGCGTCCAGGACCTTGGGGTCGAGTACGTCCCAGGGGCGGATTTGCTGCTCCACCATGTTGAAGCGGGCTT
>Ga0164243_10006086_pt1 | contig 18355 bp, 12 predicted proteins | sample OricompcompostOP_FD_108781 | JGI IMG/M metagenome (GOLD analysis project Ga0164243, IMG submission 108781) | Organic Plus compost microbial communities from Emeryville, California, USA - Original compost - Organic plus compost (OP) | ecosystem: Engineered > Solid waste > Mixed feedstock >... | reverse complement strand
GTAGGCGTAGGAGGCGATGGTCGGCAGCTTGGCGAGCAGCCGGATGGTGGAGATGTCCACCTGTGCCGGGTCGAAGGGGTCGAGGCTGTCCTGGTAGAAGGTGGACAGCGCGCTGACCGCCGAGGAGAGCACCGGCATCGGATGCGCGTCGCGGGGGAAGCCGTCGAAGAAGCGCTTCAGATCCTCGTGCAGCATCGTGTGCATTTTGATCTGATTGGTGAACTCGGCCAGCTCGGCGGCGGTGGGCAGTTCGCCGTAGATGAGCAGGTAGGAGACCTCGAGGAAGGTGGACTGCTGGGCGAGCTGGTCGATCGGGTAGCCGCGGTAGCGCAGGATTCCCTTGTCACCGTCGATGAACGTGATGGCCGACGCACAGTTCGCGGTATTGACGAAGCCCGGGTCGTACGTGACGTAACCGGTCTCGCTGAGTAGCTTCTCCACCCCGATTCCGGAGGCCCCCTCGACCGCCCGGTGGACGGGCAGTGGAAGGGCACCGCTCGGGTGTGTCAGCGTGATGTCCGACAACTCGTCCTCCCCGACGATCGATCATCGTGAGATCTCGACGATCCTTGTGAGATCACCTGACCAGACGTTAACGCGCGGGCAACCCATCATGGCGATACGCCCAACTCCTGAGACGCCTGTCACCTGATCTCCATAATTGGCCGTCCACCCTGGTCAGAGCACGGGTGTGGCGCGTGCCCCGAGGCAGAAGTGGTCGCTGCTGTCCCTGTGCTACCAGGCTGGCCCACGATGGTCAGGTGTCTGTGGTCCTGAGCACACTTCTGGCGTTCGCGGCCGCGGTGGCGTTCGCCTTCGCCACCGTCGCGCAGCAGGCCACGGCGCGGGCCGCCTCGTTGCGGTCCACAAGGGATTCCCCGGTACGGGCGCGCCCGCACCCGCGTCGGCCCGTTCCCGACGAGGGTGGCCCGGCCGAGGGCCGTGCCGCCGGGCGTCACCGGCGAGCGGTCGCGTGGCTACCGGTGCTCGGTCTGCTGGGTCAACTCGCGCGGCACCCCGTGTGGCTGCTGGGGTGGGTGCTCAACGCCGTGGGCTTCGCCGCGCACGCGGCCGCGTTGCACCTGGGTGCGATTGGTGTGGTACAGGCCATTTTGGTAGCTCAATTGCCGTGCGCACTGTTGATCCGGGCACGGTGGTGGAAGGTGCGGCCCACCGGGCGGGACTGGTTCGCCGTCGCCTGCGTCGCGACCGGGTTGGCGTTGCTGGTGCTGTTGCGCGGTGACGAACCGCAGCACGCCGCCTCGCGGGGCGCGGTGGCACTCTGTGTCGGGTTGGCGGCGTGCGTCGTGCTCGTGGTGCTCGCCGTGGCGCGTCGGTTGCGCCGCCGTGCGCAGGTGCGCGCGGCCGTGGTGGCGGGCGGCGCCGGCCTCTGCTTCGTCGTCAGCGCGGTGCTGATCGTCGTGATCACCGGCGATATCGCCCACAGTGGACTGGCGGAGGTCGTCGACTGGCCGGTCGTCTGCGTGGCCGTCTCGTCCGTCACCGGCATGCTGCTGGTGCAGGACGCGTTCGCCAGCGGTTCGCTGCCGACGGCGCTGACCACCTCGACCATCGCCGACCCGGTGCTCGCCGGGATCGTCGGCACCGTGCTGTTCTCGGCGGTGCCGCCCTCGGGGCTCGCGCTCGTGCTGGGCCTGCCCGCGGTCGCGGCGTTGGTCGTCACCGGGGTCGTGCTGATCGCACGGTCCCCGACGCTGCACGTCGAGCCCGCTGCGGCACGCGGCCACGCCGTGGCATCCGCAAGCGACGGATCGGGATCGCGTCCGCGCAGCGAGCGCTCATCGGCATGATCAGTGCCCGGTTTCATGCCGCCGGTCCTGTGCGGGGACAGCGCTCACCGGGCCGGCGGCGGCAGCTCGACCGGGCCGTAGCGGGCGGCGCGGCGGCTGCTGACGAACGCCCAGTAGCGGTCGCCGTACGACCAGTGCCACCACTCGGTCGGATAGTTCACGAGCCCGGCCGCGGTCAGCGCCGCGCTGAGCAGGTTTCGATTGTCCCGTTCCCGGGCGGAGATGTTGGTCGCCGCCATGTAGCAGGCGTTGTCGCTCTCCTCGGGGCTGGCGTTGACGGGCGTACCCATCGGTAGCTCGGTGCCGTCCTCGGCGCACAGTGTCACGTCCACGGCCGCACCGGCGACGTGCGGCGCGACCTCGGGCGGGGCGATGTAACGGCTGGCCTGGGCGCGCAGTTCCAGGTCACTCCACTGTGGATGCCTGGCCCGCAGCTCGGCGTGGTACTCCGCGAAGTAGCGCTGCTGCAGGGCGATCGGGCGGTAGCCCTCCACGACCAGCAGGTGCAGCTCGGGCGGCAGGAGCGTCTGCGCCACGATCAGTCGGTCGAGCACCCCGGCCCGCAGGTGGGCGTACGCCCCGGCGGGATCGGCCTTGCGCGGATCGAGCCGGATCGCGCTCACGTCGCGCAGGTCGCAGAGGGCCTCGCCGCACTCGATGACGGGCAGCTGGGTGACCCGTTCGTCGGCGAGCAGGACGATCGAGGACATTCGGGCAGGGTGGGCGGCCCGCCTGTAGCTTGCCTAGAGATTTTCTGTAGCGGGCCGGCAGGCGGTGGTCAGCTCGCCATATTCCCGGGCCCCGTAGGTACGGAAGGTCGCCAGTGCGGCGCGGCGCATGGCGGCGGCGCCTTCGGCGTCGCCACGGGCCTCGAGCACGTCGGCGAGGTCGCGTCGGGCTCGGGCCGGCATGAGGGCGACATCGCGCTCCTCCCAGAGCTTGATCGCCGCGGTCAGGTCCTCCTCGGCCAGGGTGAGCCGGCCCGCCGCGAGGTGCCGCTCGCCGCGGGTGCGCAACATGAACGCGATTCCCCAGTAGTCGGCCAGCTGTTCGCAGATCTCCAGAGCCTGGTCGAGCATGGTCTCGGCCTCGTCGCCACGGCTCATCCGGATCAACACCTTCGCGACCGACTGCAACGCGTAGGCCTCGTGCTTCTCGTCGGCCACGGAGCGCAGGATCGCCAGCGCCCGCTGGCTGAGTTCGAGCGCGGCGTCGAGTTCACCGACTGCCCGGTGCAGCAGGCCGAAACTGCGCACCGCCAGTGCCTCGCCGTGACGTGAGCCGCGCCGGCGGTAGGCCGTGATCGCTTGCGTCAACGCGTCCCGAGCAGCGGGAAAGTCACCCTGCTCCAGGTAGGTCGTGCCGATCAGCCGGGCGGTGTAACCGGTCGCCGAGTCCAGCTCCGTGGTGGCGAAGTACGCATGGGCGGGCCGAAGGAAGTGCAGCGCCTCGGTCAGCCGGCCCTGCTCGCGGCACACCCAGCCCAACGAAGCCTGGGCGGTCGCCACGCCACGGGCATCGTCCAACTCCCGGAACAGTGACAGTGACTCCAGCAGGTGCTGCTGAGCCGGCGTGTAGTCGTCCTGGGCGTAGGCGAGCTGCCCCAGCTGGGTCAGCAGGATCGCCTCGGCCGCCCGGTCACCGGCTTGCCGCGCCGCCGTGAGCGCCGCGGTGTGGGTGCGGTTCCAGGCCTCGAACTGGTTGCCGACGGTGAAGATGGAGCCGCATAACGCGGTGGCGAGCGCGACCGACACGTCGACCAGGCCCAGTGCGGCCGCCCGCTCGACACCGGCGACGAGCGTGGACTGCTCGGCCTCCAGCCAGGCCGCGGGCGCCGCCAGCACGGTCCTCGCCACTGCTGGCTCCGCCGGGCACACGACATGCGGTGCCGTGGCGAACGGGATCTCGCCGATGGGCGCGTTGTCGCTGATCTGCCCGATGAGCCACAGCCAGGTGCCCAGCAGCCGGCGTACGGACTGATCTCGTCGCTGTGGCGTGTCGGCTCGCGACGCCTGCTGCCTGGCATAGACCTGAATGAGCTCATGGATGCGATAGCGGGGCTGTCCGAGCGGGTCGACCTGCACGACGTCCAGCAGGTGGGCGTCCACCAGCGCCTCTACCGCGTCGTCACCGTCCTGACAGCGAACGTCGAGCAGCGGACCGACGATCCATGGCGGGAAGTCGGGCAGGTCGAGCCAGCTCAGCGCCCGGAGCGCGGCCTGGGCCCGGTTGTCCAGGCCCCGATAGGTGACCTCGATGCCGGCGCGCACCTGCTGGTCGGCGACCGACAGTTCGTCGAGTCGACAGGTCTCGTCCGAGAGCCGCTCGGCCATGCTCGCCAAGGTCCAGTGCGGGCGGCCGGCGAGCCGGGCGCCGACGATGCGGACGGCCAGCGGCAGGCAGCCGCAGAGGCTGACGAGTTCCTTGGCGCGATCGGGCTCGGCGGCGATGCGTGCCGTGCCGGCGACGCGGCCCAGCAGGCTCAACGCTTCGTCCGGCTCCAGTACGTCGATCTCCCAGTGCGACGCGCCGGCCAGGCCGAGCAGCCGGCGGCGGGAGGTGATCAGGACGGCGCTGGTGGCACAACCCGGCAGCAGCGGTCGGATCTGCGCCTCGCTGGCGGCGTCGTCGAGCACCAGGAGCATGCGACGGCCGGCGACCATGCTGCGGAAGCGTTCCGCCCGCTCGTCCAGATCCTCCGGCAGGCTCAGCGGGTCGGCGCCCAGAGCGCGCAGGAACCGGCCGAGCACCTCGACCGGGGCAGCCGGGTGCTCGGCCCAGCCCCGGAGGTTGACGTAGAGCTGACCGTCGCGAAAGGACGGTGCGACGTCGTGCGCCACGCGCAGCGCGAGCGTGGACTTGCCGGTGCCGCTGCGGCCCGCGATGACGCAGATCGGCGTGGCGTGCGCCGGGCCCGTCAGGGCGCCGACGAGTTCGTCGACCTGGGCCGCGCGACCGGTGAAGTCGGCGGGCATGATCGGCAACTGCGCTGGTATCGGAGCACCGGTCGTGGGCGGGCGTGCCGTGCCGAGAGGATCCGCGGCAGCCGGCCGGTCGGCGGCCGGTGGCCCCGTCGTAGGCTCGTCGCCGCCGAGCGCGGCCCGTACGGGCGGGTCTTGCGGCGGCGCGCCCACGGTCGAGGACGGCGAACGGGGCAGGAGCAGTCCGGCGTCCCCGCGGAGGATGGCGTCGTAGGTGCGTTGCAGGTCGGCGCCGGGATCGATGCCGAGTTGGTCGACCAGCGCCACGCGACCCTCGTGGAAGACGCTCAGGGCCTCCGCCTGCCGACCGAGCCGGTAGAGCGCGACCATCAGCCGGGCGCGGAGCCGCTCGTGCGTGGGATGGGCGGCGACGAGTGCGGTCAGTTCGGCCACGACCTCGCGTTCGCGCCCCGTGGCAAGTTCGAGATCGATGCGTTCCTCGACCGCGGACAGGCGCAGGGCGTCGAGCCGGGCTGCCTCTGCCGAGATCGCGGGTGAGACGAGGCCGGAGTAGGCGGGTCCCCGCCACAGGGCCTCGGCCTCGCGGTAGATGCGGATCGCCTCGGCCGGGTGCCCGCGGCTCGCCTGCGTCCGGGCGCCGGTGACCATGCTCGCGAATATCGCGCTGTCCACCGCGGTGGGGTCGACCTGGAGCAGGTAACCGGGGCTGCGAGTGATCAGGGTGTCGTCGGTGCGGTTCAGGACGCGGCGCAACGATGCCGCGTAGGTATGGAGCAGTGCTCGGCTGGTCTCGGGTGGATCGTCGGGCCAGAGTATGTCGATCAGTCGGTCGGCCGCGACGACGCGACCAGCCTCCATGAGCAAGGCGGCAAGCATGAGTCGCGGCTTGATGCCGCCCAGCGGTAGGCGTTCCCCGTCGTGGGCCTCGACCGGCCCGAGCACCAGAAACCGCACGGCCCTCCCTGTCGCAACTGTCGGGCGAACCACGCTACCGCACCGGGCGGGGGTCTGGGGGGCGTCGACGTCGGCGAGCGAGTCCGACCGTGTGCCACGCGGGCATTCGTCCATTATGGACATGACCCGGGGCCGCGACACCGTGTCGCGGCCCCGGGCCGGCGTAACCTGAGTGCAGATGCCTGGTCGACGACGCCTTACGCGTTGGTGCAGCCGCCGCTGGTGCGGGCGAAGCTGCCGCCGTCGCCGGTGGATATCCAACCGGAGAATGCCGTGGCGTCACCGATCAACGCCTTGCCCGACGCCCGACGCCAGCTGCCGCTGGTCTCCGTCGAAGCGAGGAACGTCGTTCCCGCGGCGAGGAACGCCTCGCCGGTGAAGTTGAGGCTGTTGCCACTACGGACGTTCACGGTTCCACTCGTCACGGTGTAGGTGCAGTACTGCGTGACAGTCAGCGACGGGCTGGAGGTCTGCTTCTTGTAGTGAACGCCCCGCCAGGTCCCGTCCGTGACCAGCGTGAAGGTCGTCCGGCGGGCGTCCTTGCCGTAGTCATACTCCTCGTACGCGTAGTACGAGGTGTGCGCGCTGTTCGCCCAGCCGTCGAAGAGCCGGATGTGGCCTTGCCGCACGATCGCGTCGCCTGGTTGAAGGTTGGCGAGCGCACGATGCTCGAGCTTGCTCGATACGGACGTTCCGTCCGAGAAGGTGCCGGAGAGGTCCCAGAAGTTGGTGGTGCTGAGGTCCCAGCCGGTGTTCAGCTTCGGCAGGTGCCAGGCCATCGAGACGAAGCCCGAGCAGTCCGGCCGGTAGTACTCGGCGAACGCGGCTTGCCCCACGCCCGAGCCCGTGGTCGAGGTGGTGACCTTGGTCCCGGGAGCCGGCCTGGCGGAGCTCTGGTTCTGGTCGTAGATGGCACCGTACTTGTTGAGCCACCAGTCGGCGCGCCACTTGATGGTGGATTGGGTGATCGAGGATCCGGGTGAGGCGGCCAGCGCGGCCTGCGGGGCGGCGACCTGGAAGGTCGTGACTGCCCCGGCCACCGCCGCGGTCGCGACAAGGACCCGCACCGCGTTTCGCCAGTTCGGCATCGAGAGTCTCCGCATCGTTCTTCTCCACATCGTGTCGGGGAACCGATGGGGAAACGCTGACGGGTGTCACTGCACGCCGGCTGCACGCCGCCTGTAGGCTGTGGTCGAGCGCCACCCGCGGAGATCGAGCGAAGGCTGTAGATCATCTGTATCCCATGCGCTCTCAGCATCGGCGGGAGATGCTGGGCGCCGGATCGACGGGTCCGGGCCACGCCCGCCCGGGAGCCGGTGGAAGACCTGACTGTCCTTTATGGACATCCGGTTCGGTGAGGCCACCCGCGTGGTCAGCCAGGCATTGGCGACCGCCGTGGGCCGACGCGTACGGATCGTGACCCTCGACGACTCGGTGGTGACACCGCTCGGCGTCGACCCGGCGCGGCGCCGCATGGCGATCTGGTCCTCGCTGCTGTTCGGCGCGGTCGCCGGGTCCGTTGTCTGGTGGATCTCCAGCGACGGTCCGGAGCGTGCCGCGGCCGACGGTGACGTGACCGTCGAGTACACCGCTACCGGCAACGAGGTGCGGGACTCCCTGACCCAGGCGATGGGTCAGGTCTTCGCGGACACGCTCCAACTCGTGGTCATCGTGCTGCTCGCCGTCGTGGCGGTGCTGGTGGCCGCGAGCCTGGCCTTCTTCGGGATCGGCGCCTATCTGTCGGCGGTGAAGGCCGGGCGGCTGGCCCGCCGAGCGATCGACACCGAGGCCCAGGTGGTGCCGACGGCCCGGCTGGCCGCTCGCGTCAGCCGGCGGGTGTTCAGCCCCCGGCTGATCGTGCTGCGCGCCGCGGACGCGCTGTGGCAGCGTGCCGTGCAAGCCGTGGCGGAGGAGATCCTCGCGTACGGCTCCGGGCCCGCCGAGGTCGCGCGCTTCACGCGGGCGCTGCGCCATCGTCTCGCCCGGCGGTGAGCACCGTCAGTCGGCGACGACTCGGCGGGCGCGTTTGATGTCGGAGCGGTGCTTCTTGGCGGAGAGCCGGCGCTCGACGGCGGCGGCGGTCGGCCGGGTCGGTCGGCGCCTGCGCGGCGGCGCGGCGACGGCCTCGCCGACCAGTTTGGCCAGCCGGGCCGCGGCGGCCTCGCGGTTGCGCAGCTGAGACCGGAACTCCGATGCCGTGACGGTGAGGGTCGTGCCGGCGAGGCGGGAACCCAGCCGCTGCAACGCCCTCTCCTTCAACACCGGCGACAGCGCGGTGGTCGCCGCCACATCCCATGACAACTCGACGCGGCTGTCGCTCGTGTTCACACCTTGACCACCGGGCCCGCCGGAGTGCGAGAACCGCCAACGCAACTCGCCGGCCGGGATCGCCAGGTGGGGACGCACCTCCAGGTCTCCGAACACCCGACCATGGTGTCATCCGCGTGGCCGGCGGTCGCGCCCGCGCCGGAAATCGACCGTGCGGGGCAACGGCGGGCGTGCTCAGCCATCCGGCGCACGGGCGGCGAGGGACTCCAGCGCCGCGACGAAACACCGCAGGGGTGGGGTGACCAGGCCGGCACCGACCTGGCCGGTCCCGGCGACGCGACCGGCGATGCCGGTGTTGATCTGCGGCAGGATGCCGGTTCGGACCACCAGCGTCGTGTCGATCGCCGTCGGCGCACCGCGGAAGTCCAGCACCGGCAGCGCGTAGGCCGGATTCTCGGCGAGGGTGATCTCGTACATGCGGTTCGTGGTCGCCCACGCGTCCCGCACCGTCCCGCCGACGAACCGGACGATCGCCGGTGCCGTCGCCATCGAGAATCCGCCGAGGCCGATGGTCTCCGTGATGGCCGAGTCGCCGATGTCCGGGTTGGCGTCCCGCGGCCCGTACGCCCCGAGGTAGAGGCCGTCGGCCACCCCGGCCGGGCCGGTGAACCACTGCCCACCCGTACCGGCGGTCTGGATGCCGAACTCGGTGCCGTTGCGCGCCATCACGGTGACCACCGTCGAGCCGGGAATGGATCCGACGGCCAGGCTCTGCAGCTTGCCCGCGGCCATCACCAGGTTCAGGAAGAAGTGGTCGTTGCCGCCGACGAAGCGGGCCACCCGGGCGGCGTCGGCAGCCGGCAACGACTCCACAATGGACGGCAGGAGGTCGCGCAGCAGCAGGAGCGTGCCGGCCCGGTTGCGGTTGTGGCCCTCGTCGCCCATCTGCACCATCTGGCCCACGAGCGCCTTGACGTCGAGGGGCCCGGCGGCACGGACCCCGCCCGCGAGGGCCGGCCCGAGCACCGCGGCCATCCACCGAAGACGGTCGATGACCTCGGGGGCGTAGGCGCCGTAGCGCAGCACCTTGCCCAGGCCCTCGTTGAGGGTGCACCACGCCGCCGTACCGTGCGTCTCGTCGCGCAGTTCCCAGGCCCACATCGAGGGGGAGACCACACCGGCCATCGGCCCGACCCCGCCCTTCTCGTGGCAGGGGAACAGTTCGATCGGACGTCCATTGTGGAGCCTGCCGCGGGCGAGCTGCGCCTGCGCGTCGTCGGGCGAGTCGGCCAGTCCCTCCAGGAGCATGGCGCCGATCAGGGCGCCGCGCATCGGCCCGCTCGCCGCCGACCAGTCCAACGGCGGCCCGGCATGGCAGAACTGGCCGGGCGCCAGGTCGACGAGGTCGGCCGCGGGCCGCACGTCGACGAGTGTGGCGCCGGCGGCGAGCATCCGCCGCACCGCCTCGGCATTGGCTGATGCCCGGCGCGGATCGGCGGCGAGCCGGGCGAGCGCGTCCTCGGTGCCGGCCGGCGGCGGGCGCCAGTCCACGCGCACATGCGGGACGGCCTGCTCGGCCAGCGCGTCGGCGAGCACCGTGGCGCCGACGGCGACGACGGGCGGCGGCGCGTGGAGCAGTCCCCGCAACGCGGCGGTCATCGGCCACCTCCGCCGCCCGATGCCAGGGCGGCGGCGTGCCGGGCCGCCTGCGCGTTCGCGAGGAAGACGCGGGCACCCGCGTCGCGCAGCAGGGTCGCCTGACGGGCGAGATCCTGCGGGTCGTCGGCGGTGCCGACCAGGGTGACCACCACCGCCAGGGGCTCGTCGCGGGCCAGCGCGGCCGCGATGACGGGACCGATCACCGAGGCGGGATCGTCGTGAGTGCCGTGGCCCAGCACGACGTCGAGCAGGACCACCCGCACCCGGGGATCGCCCGCCGCTCGCTCCAGCAGCGGCAGCCGGGCTGCCGGATCCAGCACGGGATGCGCACGCCCGACCGTGTACTCGTCCGACCCCAGGTCGAGCAGCACGTGCCCCGGGGCCTCGTCGACCGCCGGCCCCGCCCGCCCGCCGATCATCCACTCTGGACGCAGTGGCGTGTTCGACCGGACGGGTCCCAGGATCGGCGACACCACGAGCTGTGCCTCGACGCAGAGCGTGCCGCCGCCGTAGAGCCCGTGCAGCCACCCGGGCGGGTGCGTCGTGGTGGGCACCAGAGCCTGCGCGGCCACCCGGGCGCTCGGGGGTGGGTCCGGTAGCCAGGATGGCCAGGCCGGTACGGCGGCGCCGAGCGTCGTCAGCACCTCTTCGGCGACGGTGGTGAGGTCGGGCGAACCGTCACCGAGCGGAGCCACCACGGCCGGTGTGGCCAGCCGCGCGGCATGCGACCGGAGCTCGTCCGCGACCCGGGCCGAACCGGGCTTGCCGAGCACGACGATCAGCTCGGTCGCCGGGTCGGCGTCGAGGGCGTCGAGGGCGGCATGGGTCGAGCGACCACCGACCACTTCGGACAGATCACGCCCGCCGACGCCGAGGCAGTGCGAGACGCCGACTCCAGCGGCGGCGAGCAACGCCATCACCTGTTGCGCCCCGGTGCCCGAGGCCGCCACCAGACCCACCGGGCCGGGCCGGACCACGTTGGCGAACCCGAGCCCCACGCCAGCCACCACCGCCGTGCCGCAGTCGGGTCCCATCACCAGCAACCCCAGCCCGGTCGCGTGCTCCTTGAGCCGGACCTCCTGCGACAGCGGCACGTTGTCGGAGAAGAGCATGACGGACAGCCCGGCATCGAGCGCGTCCATGGCCTCGACGAAGGCGTGCGCGCCCGGGGTCGAGATCAGCGCGATGCCGCCGTCGACGCGCCGGGCCGCGCTGGCGGTGGTGCGCGGAGCCGGGACACCGCCGTCCCTTGTGGACAGACCGGGGTGCACCGGGGACCCCGCGGGCGGGTGCAGCTGCCGGTCGAGCAGTTCCAACGCCCGCGCCAGCGACGGCTCGTCCTCGGCGACGACGGCGACCAGCAGGTCGTCGGGATGGGCGTGGCCGGGCGGGTCGATGCCGAGATCGGTGAGCAGGTCGAGGTTCACCCGGGTGGCCATGGCGACCAGCGCCCGTCGCACGCCGGGGCTGCCGGTGAGGTTGGCGCTGATCCGCATCAGCGCCACGGAGTCGCGGTACAGCCCGGACCGGAGCTCCAGGTGCCTCACGCGGCGGAGCCCACCGAGAGGGCTGGGGTGTTCGGGGCGGGCACGGTCGGGGTCCGGAGCACTCCGGGGGCGAGCCGGGCATGCGCGATCGCCACCGCCACCAGCACCCCGTGCAGCAGGCCGGCGCCGGAGGTGTTGCCGACCGACAGGAGTGCCCCGGCTGCCCGGGCCAGGGCCTCGCTGACCGGGGCCGGCGCCAGCCCGCCGGGCGCGGCGGCGGCCGGACCCTCCGCGAGCGCGGTCAGCAGCGCGGCGAGCGGGGGGATGCACACGCCGTCGGCCGCGAGTCGCAGCAGTCCGGCCGAGACCGTGGTGGTCGCCCCCGGGGCACTCGCCCGCACCGCGCGTGCCAGCGGCGCGGTCAGGGGCGAGCCCAGGGCGTGCAGGGTCACCAGTGCGCCGGCGAGCACGTCGTCACCGATCGGCGTGAGGCCGGGCCCGCGCCCGATGAGCCGACGGACCGAGGCGGTCAGGTCCGCCTCGGGTGGCACCGGCACGGCCGACCCGGACCGGCCGGGCGCGGTGAGCAGTGCGACGAGGCCGGCGACCGCCGCCCGGCCGCCCTCGTCGAGCGGGTCGGCGACGTGGCCGGTGAGCCAGCCCACGCCGGCCGCCAGCCTCGCCGGGGACGCGGTGCCGAGGCCACGCGGCCGGGGCGGTCGCCACCAGCGCTGCACCCGGAACGAGCCCCCGGAGTCGAGGGCGACCACGCCGCCGCCCACCCGGGCGGCGGTGCCGATCGGCGGCTGTGGGGGGAATGCCCGGGATTCCAGCACCAGGGCACACGGCACGCGCACGGCGCTGGCGGAGGCCAGGCACAGCAGGGTCCGGTTCGGATCGGCCACGTCGAGGTAGGTGGCGTGAGGCGTCGCGGCCACGACCGTCGCCGACCTGACCGGGCCGACGAGCACCAGTTCGACAGCGGACGATGCCGCCACGGGGTACGGTCGTCCCACTCGCCACCTCCCCGACGCGATGGACTCACGCTACGCGGGGCCCTAGGGTGTGCAGGATGGAGAGAGTTGCCGACAACGGGGGAGGTCTCTCGGCGAAGCTTGCGAACCGGGTGGCGCCGACCGTACCGAGGCAGGCCTCGCCCGACAGGCGCCGCCGCAGGCCGGCGCCGGCCGAACCCGAGCGACCCACCGCGGCGGCCGTGCCCGTACGGGCGGATCACAAACCCGCGCCGGTGGGCCTGGCCGTGCGGGAGGTGCTGGCCGCGCCGTGCCTGGCGCAGGCGCGCGTGCTGGCCGGGGCGTCGGGGCTGGATCGGGTGGTGTCGCGGATGAACGTCATGGAGGTCCCCGACATCCTGCCGTGGGTGAAGCCGAACGAGCTTCTGCTGACCACCGGCTATCCGGTGCGTGACGACCCGGCGGCTCTGGTGCGGCTGGTGGGGGAGCTGGACGATCGCGGCCTCGCGGCGCTGGCCATCAAGCTCCATCGTTATATCGACGCGATCCCGCCGGAGTTGCTGGCGGAGGCGGACCGGCGGGGCTTTCCGGTGATCGAGTTCCCGCAGGAGGTCGGTTTCGACGACGTCCTCAACGAGGTGATCGGCAACCTGCTCGACCGGCAGGCGGCCCGCGCCGCCCGCAGCGACGAGGTGCACCGGGCGCTGGTGTCGGTGGTGCTCGACGGCGGTGACCTGGACGATCTGGCGGCCGAGCTGGCCACGGTGCTGCGCGGCCCGGTCTTCATCACGACCCCCGACGGGCGGGTGCTGGCCCACGCCGGTGATGCCGAGGCGGTGCGGAGCGTGCTGGAGTCCCCGGCGTTCGACTGGTCGGGCCGGTTCCGGGTCGAGTCGACTGTGGACGGTGACGGCGACTGCGCGGTGGTGCCGATCGTGGCCGGGCGGGTGGACCACGGCCGCATCGTCTATTTCGGCAAGCCACGCCACCTGGCCGGCGACGCCGCACCCGGCTCGGTGACCGACGAGGACCGGCACTGCCTGGAACGTGCCGCCACGGTCGCCGCCCTGGCGATCACCAAGAGCCTGGCCGTCGCGGCGGTCGAGGACAAGTATCGGGCCGACTTCCTGCGTGACCTGGTCACCGGGCGGGTCACCAACCTGGCGCAGGCGGTGCACCACGCCTCCGGGCTCGGCTGGGACGTCGACCGTCCCATGGTCGTCGCCGTCGCCGAACTCGACCCCGGCCAGGTGTCGGCCTCGCTGTCCGGGTTGGAGCTGCGACCGGTGCAGGAGCGGTTCGCCGCTGCCTGGCAGGCGGTGTTGCGCGCGCGCGACCCGGGCGCCCCCGTGGCGAGCTTCCACACCGAGGTCGTGGTGCTGCTCGGCGCCCCCGACGACCCGGACGGGCTGAGCCGCCTGCTGGCGGACCTCGACAAGCAGGTGGCCGGCGACCGTGGCGGCGGGCGGCTCTCGTTCTCGTTGGGCCTGTCGCGCGTCGCCGCCGGCCCGGGCGATCTTTCGCGCGCCTACGAGCAGGCCCGTACGGCGGTGCGGATCGGGCGGCGACTGCTGGGTCCCGGCGCTCGGGCCACCTTCGACCAGCTGGGCGCCTACCGGCTGCTGGCGCTGATCCCCGACGGCGCGGAGCTGCGCGGGTTCGTCGCCGACGTGCTGGGGGAGCTCGACAACGAGACGGACGAGGCGGCCGACCTGCGGCACACGCTGGAGACGCTGCTCGACACCAACCTCAACGTCGCCGAGTCGGCGAGACGGCTGCATTTCCACTACAACACGCTGCGTTACCGCATCGAGAAGCTGGAGCGGATGGTCGGACCCTTCACCACGAACGCCGCCCTGCGGCTGGACCTGGCGCTGGCGCTGCGGGTGCGCCACATGAGCGGCTGACCCGGCGGCATCCGTACGGACGACACGGCACCGGTACGGGCGTGGCTGGTTGCTCACGATCCACGTGACTGGTGCAGAATGTCTCCTTCAGTGTTGGGGGGTGTGGGTGAAGCCACCCGGTTTCGACTACTACCGGCCGCGGACGGTCGCCGAGGCCGTCGAGGTGCTCGGCGCGTTGGGCCCGGACGCGAAGGTGCTCGCCGGCGGGCAGAGCCTCGTGCCGTTGCTCAACATGCGCCTGGTCGCCCCGAAGGCGCTGGTCGATATCAACCGGATCGAGGACCTCGCCACGCTCACCGTCGATCGCGCGCAGGTGCGCGTCGGCGCGCTGGTCCGGCACCGCGACGTGCTCGCCGACCCGCCCCCCGGCCGGCCGAACCCGCGTGAGGAGTACCTGCCGCTGCTGGGCGAGGCGGTCCGCCACGTCGCGCATCCGACGATCCGCAACCGGGGCACGGTGGTGGGCAGCCTCGCGCACGCCGACCCGGCCGCCGAGTTGCCGGCGGTGCTGCTGCTCTGCGACGGCTCGGTCGAGGTCGTCTCCGCCGTGGGCAGCCGGGTCGTGCCGGCCGCGGAGTTCTTCGTCGGTCCGCTCGAGTCCGCGCTGCGTCCGGGTGAACTGGCCGTCGCCGCGACCTTCCGCTGCCCGCCGGCCCGGTCGGGCAGCGCCTTCGTGGAGATCTCCCGCCGCGCGGCGGACTTCGCGCTGGCCGGCATCGGGTTGACCGTCACCCTCGGCGCGGACGGCCTCATCTCCTCGGCCCGGGCCGCCTATCTCTCGGTCGGGCCGACGCCGCTGCTGGTCGACCTCACCGACGCGGTCTCGGGCTCCACAGTGGACTGGAGCCGAGCGGCCACGCTAGCTCAGTCCACTGTGGAACCTGACGACGACATCCACGCCACCACGGCCTACCGCCGCCATCTGGTCGGGGTGCTGACCGAGCGCGCCGGCGCCCGCGCCCTGCACCGCGCCCGGCTGGCCGCGAGCGTCGAGGACCCGGCCACCGTCCGCGAGGCGGCCAGCGCGCGGAAGGCGGCCAGCGTCAAGCGGGTGGCGGGCAGCGTGCGCAAGGCGATCGACCTCGGGGAGCCCGGTGGCGGGCAGCCGCCACCGAAGCGGGGGCCGCAACGAGGTGGCGAGGTGGCTTCCCTGCGCAGGTTGCGGCGGGCGGCCGAGGAACTCGACGGGCAGGCCGGAGAGGAGGCTGTCGGTGGCTGAGACGCTGCACGAGGTGACCGTGCGGGTCAACGGCATCCCCTACACCGCGGCCGTGCCGGCTCGCCGCCTGCTCTCCGACTTCCTGCGCCACGACCTCGGGCTGACCGGCACGCACGTGGGCTGCGAGCACGGGGTGTGCGGTGCCTGTACGGTCCTGCTCGACGGACAGCCCGTCCGGTCCTGCCTGATGTTCGCGGTGTCGGTGGACGAGCGGTCGGCGATCACCACGATGGAGGGCTGCCGTGCGCCGGACGGCGGCCTGGGACCGGTGCAGCGGGCGTTCCGCGAGTGCCACGGGCTGCAGTGTGGCTTCTGCACCCCCGGGTTCGTCACCACCGTCACCGCCTTCCTGGCCGAGAACCCCGACCCCACCGAGGAACAGGCGAAGGAGGCGATCGGCGGCAACCTGTGCCGCTGCACGGGCTACCACAACATCGTCAAGTCGGTGCTGCGCGCCGCCGAGCTGCTGCGCGAGCCGTCACCGTCCCCGGCGGACAGCGGGGAGGCGTCATGACGGTCGCCCCGCTGCGCCGGGCCAAGGTGCCCACGCTGCCGCGCAAGGCCTCCCGACCGGCGGCGCCCGCCGATGTCCCGGACGAGGCGCCGCAGAGTTCGGCCGGCCCGTTCGGCGCGCCCGTGCTGCGCAAGGAGGATCTGCGCCTGGCCACCGGCGACGGACGCTTCCTGGACGACCTGGGGCGGCAGGCGCTCGCGGCGGCGTTCCTGCGCAGCCCGCACGCGCACGCCCGCATCGTCTCCATCGACATCACCGACGCCCTCGCCGTCGACGGGCTCGTCGCCATCTACACGTACGAGGACCTCGATGGCCGGGTGGCCGAACCGCTGCCCCTGCTCATCCCGCATCCGGCCCTGCACGCGCCGAAGACCGGGCACGCGCTCGCCCGCGACGTGGTCCACCACGTCGGCGAGGCGGTGGCCATGGTGGTCGCCACCGACCGCTACATCGCCGAGGACGCGGTGGCGCTGATCCGGGTCGAGTGGGAACCGCTGCCGGTGGTGGTGGGCCTCGACGCCGCCCGCGCCGCCGAGCACGCCGTGCATCCCGACGTCCCCGACAACGTCGCCGCCCACCTGGTGCAGGAGGTCGGCGACGCGGTGGCCGCCATCGACGCCGCTCCACGGCAGTTGACGCTCAACCTGCACGTGGAGCGGTCCGCCGCCACCCCGTTGGAAGGCAAGGGCGTCTATGCCAGGTGGGACCCTGACGACCGGTCGCTGCGGGTCTACAGCTCCACCCAGACCTCGACCTCGTTACGGTTCGCGCTGGCCGCCAAGCTCAACCTGCCCGTGGACCGGGTGGAGGTGGTGACGCCCGACGTCGGCGGCGGCTTCGGTGTGAAGATCATGCATCCGTGGCCGGAGGAGGTGCTCGTCCCCTGGGCCGCGATGCGGCTGCGGCGGGAGGTCAAGTGGACCGAGGACCGCCGGGAGCACTTCGTCTCGTCGGCGCACGAGCGCGGTCAGGACCACACCGTGCGGGTGGGGTTCGACGACGACGGGCGGATTCTGGGACTGGACGTCCGGTTCCTGCACGACAACGGCGCCTACACGCCGTACGGCATCATCGTGCCCATCATCTCCTCCACCCAGTTGCTGGGCCCGTACAAGGTGGGCGCCTACCGGGTGGAGTTCCATTCGCTCTACACGAACACGGTGATGGTGACGCCCTACCGGGGAGCCGGGCGGGTGCACGGCTGCTTCGTGATGGAGCGCGTGATGGACGCCGTGGCCGACCACTGTGGACTGGACCGGGCGGCCGTACGGCTGCGCAACATGATCCAGCCCGACGAGCTGCCCTACGACCAGGGCCTGCTGTTCCAGGACGGCCGGCCGCTGGTCTACGACACCGGGAACTTCCCGCTGTCGCTGCGCAAGGCGCTCGACCTGGTGGGTTGGGACGAGTTCGCGGTGGTGCGGGAGAAGGCCCGGGCGCAGGGGCGCCGGGTCGGCATCGGTCTGGCGGCCTATGTGGAGGGTACCGGCGTCGGGCCGTACGAGGGGGCGCACGTGCGGGTCGAGACCACCGGCGACGTCGTGGTCGCGACCGGCCTCACCACCCAGGGCCAGGGGCACGAGACCGTCTTCGCGCAGATCGCCGCGTCCGAGCTGGGGGTGCCGGTCGAGCGGGTCACCGTGACCACGGGCGACACGCGCCGGTTCCGGTACGGCGTGGGTACGTTCGCCTCGCGCGCCGCGGTCATGGCCGGCAACGCCGTGGCGGCGGCCGCCCGCAAGGTGCGGGCGAAGGCCCTGCGGATCGCGAGCGTGGCCCTCGGCGCCGACGAGTCCGAACTGTCCATCGTGGACGGTGTGGTGCGGGTGGCCGGCTTCGGCGAGGACGGTCCCGCGATCCCGCTCGCGACCGTGGCCGTGCTCGCCAACCCGCTGCGGTACGCCTTCGACGAACAGACGGCCCGCGCGACCCAGTTCGCCATGCCGGTCGACGACGGCCCGCCCGTGCCCGACGGCGAGGAGCCGGGGCTGGAGGCGACCGGCTGGTACTCGCCCGTGCGGTCCACCTTCGCCAACGGCGTGCACGCCGCGATCGTGGAGACCGACCCGCTCACCGCCGAGATCCGGGTGCTGCGCTACTGCGTCGTGCACGACTGCGGCACGGTCATCAACCCGATGATCGTGGAGGGGCAGGTGCATGGTGGCGTCGCGCAGGGCGTCGGCGGTGCCCTCTACGAACGGATCGTCTACGACGAGTCGGGCCAGCTGGTCAACGCGTCCTTCATGGACTTCCTCATGCCCTACGTCTCCGAGATCCCGCCGGTGGCGATCGACCACGTCACCTCGCCCTCGCCGCTGAATCCCTTGGGGGTCAAGGGTGTCGGCGAGGCGGGCGTCATTCCGGGACACGCCGTCATCGCCTCCGCCGTCGAGGACGCCGAGGGCATCAGAATCGACCACATGCCGATCTCGCCGGCGCAGTTGTGGGAGCTTCGCGAGCGCCGCGCCACCGACGAGACCCTCGCCCTGCGCCGCGCCACGCCCGCCGCCCGCTCCTCCGCGGGGGGACCTCCCGTCGCGGGGCCGTCCACCAGTGGGCCGTCTACTGCTGGACCGTCGGTCGGTGGGCCGGTGGCGGCCCGTGACCGCGCGCCGGCCCG
>Ga0164243_10006085_pt1 | contig 18355 bp, 14 predicted proteins | sample OricompcompostOP_FD_108781 | JGI IMG/M metagenome (GOLD analysis project Ga0164243, IMG submission 108781) | Organic Plus compost microbial communities from Emeryville, California, USA - Original compost - Organic plus compost (OP) | ecosystem: Engineered > Solid waste > Mixed feedstock >... | reverse complement strand
TGGTCGGTCTCCTTTACGCGGGCGCGGCTATGCGACCGCTCACGTCCGGGATCAGCAGCCTGATGGCACAGCCGTGGAAACATGGAGTGCCTGGCTGGTCGAGGTTGAGGTAGCGCCGGAGACGGGGAACGTGGATGTCACGCGTCTGATGGTCGGACGTGACAGTCAATCTCTGCAGCCGGCGCAGGGCGCTACCATTCGTGAACAGGATCCCCGGTTGCTGGATGCTGCCCGCAGGCTGCTCGCAGCGCCGCCGCGGTTTGATGACTGGGGGACAAGCAGCTCGGGTAACGCTGCCGTGCCGGGTGATGAGCCGGTGTCTCATGACGTGGCGTCGTTGAAAGCACATCAGGGGTTGATGCCTGCACAGCCTATCGATCACGGACAACTGGCGCTGGATGGGGTGATGACCCTGCCTGCTGCTGCGGCGATCGGAAATGCGATTTTTGATGCCACCGGTGTGCGACTGCGGCAGGTGCCATTCAATGTGGAGCAACTGCGCGATGCCTTGGCTGGGCCAGTTCCCTCGTCGTCGCCCACGCGCAGCTGGCTGCGGCGAAGTGGTCGATGGTTGGCCGCCGGAGCGGGCGCATTGGCAGGAGTGGTCACCATGGCTTGGCCGCTCAAACCAGCTCTCGCACCTACTGCAGGCCCCGATGTTTCGCTCTACTCGGCGGCAGCGATTGAACGAGGCCGCTTGGTCGCGGCAGCGGGAGATTGCGTGGTGTGCCATACGGTGCCGGGTGGTCAGGCGAATGCGGGCGGCCTGGGTCTGGACACGCCCTTTGGCACGATCTACACCACCAACATTACGCCGGACAATGAGACCGGAATAGGCCAGTGGTCGTATCGCGCGTTTGAACGTGCCATGCGCGAAGGCGTGCATCGAGACGGCCGTCAGCTCTATCCGGCCTTTCCCTATACCGCGTTTGCCAAAATGACAGATGCGGATATGCAGGCCCTGTATGCGTATTTGATGGTGCAGCCGCCCGTTCGCAACGAGCCGCCCAAGACCGAATTGCCTTTTCCCTATAACTGGCGGCCGATGATGGCGGGCTGGAATCTGCTGTTCCACGATACGGGCGTCTACGAGCCCGATCCTGCACAATCTCTCGCGTGGAATCGTGGGGCCTATCTCGTGCAGGGTGCAGGTCACTGCGCCGCCTGCCATTCGCCGCGCAATACGCTGGGGGCTGAAAAAACAGGGGTTGGTAATTATTTGGCCGGGGGCGAGGCCGAGGGGTGGGAAGCGCCGCCGCTGAATCGCTTGGCGAGCGGCAAAGTGCCCTGGACCCCCGACGCGTTATTTCAATATCTGCGGACAGGATATTCAGCGAGCCATGGCGTGGCGGCAGGACCCATGGCGCCTGTCATCCAGGGTCTGAGCGAATTGCCCGAGAGCGATGTGCGCGCTATTGCCACGTATCTGCTCAACCTGCCCGGCACTGCCGCGCCTGAGTCCGAACTGCCTGCCGCAGGGATACCTGCGCCTACTGCGCCGGCGCCCGTCATTGCACAAACGCCTGTTGTGCAGCCGTCTGTGCAGCGCCTGTTCGAGGGACATGCGCGAGGCGAACGGATTTATCAAAATGCCTGTGCAGTGTGTCACGAGGCCGCGGCAGGGCCCACATTGTTTGGCGTCAAGCCCTTGTTGGCGGTGAATACGAACCTGCACGCCGCGACGCCCGATAATCTGGTGCAAGTCATTCTGCATGGTATTCAGACGCCGGCCAACGATGATCTCGGCTATATGCCAGGATTCAAAGACAGTTTGAATGATGAGCAAGTGCAGGATCTGTTGAATTACTTGCGGGTGCGATTTGCGCCGCAAGAGCCAGAATGGGCCGACAGCTTGGCAGTGATCGGCCAGATACGAAATCAATCCCGTTGATTCGAGGATGTTTTGAATACGCAGGACTGATTTTTAATTGCGCGACAGCGCATAAAAGCAACGGCAAACCTCGTAGGAGTAGCCATGGCAGCATCAAAAATAACGATTGAACAAGGGTTGAACACAGCAGGCGTAGGAAAATTCCAGTATCGGCTGTTTGTGATATTCGGGCTGGTCTGGATGGCCGACGCGATGCAGGTACTGTCGATCGGTTTCAGCGCGCCGTCGATAGCAAAGACCTTCGGCCTGACGATTCCCCAGGCGCTGCAGACGGGGACGTTGTTTTTTGTAGGTATGTTGATCGGCGCTTTTGCGTTCGGCCGGTTGGCAGATCGTATTGGGCGGCGTCCGGTGCTGATGCTGGCTGTGGTTATCGATGCCTGCGCTGGGGTGGCATCGGCGTTTGCGCCGGATTTTCAATGGCTGTTGATTCTGCGCTTTCTGACCGGTATTGGTGTAGGCGGCACCTTGCCCGTCGATTACACGATGATGGCGGAGTTTCTGCCCGCTCAGCGCCGTGGCCGCTGGCTGGTGTGGCTCGAATCGTTTTGGGCTTTGGGGACTGTTTTTCTCGCCATTTTGGTGTGGGTGGCCAGTGCGTATGGCGATGAAGCATGGCGCATTATTTTCTTTGTCACCGGGATCCCTGCGATCGTCGGGGTGATCCTGCGTTGGTATGTTCCCGAGTCGCCGCTTTATCTAAACAAGACGGGTAAATCGGAAGAGGCCCGGCAAGTGTTGGAGCGCGTTGCCAAGACCAACGGCAACAGCGTTCAAATCGGCGAGCTCGAGCCGCAAACGATGGAGCGCAAATCGGTGTTCGCGTTGTTCGGCGCCGGCCTGGCGCGGCGCAGCGTGTCGCTGTTGTTGGCATGGCTGCTGGTTTCCGTCGCTTACTACGGCGTATTCGTATATCTGCCAATCAAGCTGTCTGCCGAAGGCATGGGGTTTATGCGCGGACAGGCGTTCTTGATCGTCCTGGCGTTGGCGCAAGTGCCTGGATATGCCTTGTCGGCCTATGCGGTCGAGCGTTATGGACGCAAACCCACACTGATCGGCTTCCTGCTGTTCAGTGCGGCAGGTTGCCTGCTGTACAGCCTGGGGAGCTCGGTCGCATTGATGGTGACCTCAACATTGTTGATGAGCTTTGCATTGCTGGGGACTTGGGGCGCGCTGTATGCCTTTACGCCTGAGGTCTACCCCACGAGCTTACGCGCCAGCGGTATGGGCGCGGCAGGTGCCGTGGCCCGGCTCGGCGGGCTGTTCGCCCCGGCCTTGATTGCACCGATCATGGCGACGCAATTCACCTTGTCGTTGTTTGTTTTGTCGGGATTGCTGGTGGCAGGCGCCGTCGCGATCAAGTGGGTCGACGTCGAGTCCAAGGACAGGGCCTTGGATTAACCCCGTACGAAATGAAGGAGGGGCAGAGCATCTTGATGAATGCCTGCCCCTCTTCGTGTACGCCGCGTTTCAATCGTCCTGATTCGGATCCATGTCGGGAAACAGGATTTCTGTGAATCCGAACTTGGTGAAGTCCTCGATCCGGGACGGATAAAGCCGGCCGATCAGATGATCGCATTCATGCTGCACGACGCGCGCATGAAAACCCTCGGCCTCGCGTTCGATATATTCGCCCTGCGGGGTGTAGCCGCTGTAGCGGATATGCCGATAGCGCGGCACCAGCCCGCGCAGGCCCGGCACGGACAGGCAGCCTTCCCAGCCGTCTTCGCGTTCGTCTGACAAAGGCGTGATCACCGGATTGCACAGAACCGTCTGCGGAACTGCCGGCGCATCGGGATAGCGTTCGTTCCGGTCGAACCCGAATATGACCAACTGCAGGTCGACGCCGATTTGCGGTGCGGCCAAACCAACGCCCCGCGCATCCGCCATGGTCTCGAACATGTCGGCGACCAAGGTGTGCAGCTCGGGAGTGTCGAATTGCTCGACGGGTTGAGCCACCCGCAGCAAGCGCGGGTCGCCCATTTTCAGGATGGGATGGATCATGGCGATGTGGGCGCCGTCGGTCAGTCGGCGCGGCCTTTTTTCTGGATGAATTCGATTTTGTAGCCGTCCGGGTCTTCGACAAAAGCGATGACGGTGGTGCCGTGCTTCATCGGGCCGGCCTCGCGCGTGACCTTGCCGCCTTTTTGCTTAACCTTTTCACAGGCCTCGTAGGCGTTGTCGACCTCCAGCGCAATGTGGCCATAGCCATTGCCCAGGTCGTAGTGGTCGGTGTCCCAGTTGTGGGTCAGCTCGATGACTGCGCCTTCGCTTTCGTCTTGATAGCCAACGAACGCCAGGGTGAATTTGCCATCGGGGTAATCTTTGCGGCGCAGCACGCGCATGCCCAGGACATTGGTATAGAAATCGATCGACTTGTCCAGGTTGCCGACGCGCAGCATGGTGTGCAGGAGACGCATGGGAGAATTCCTTGTGCTAGATGAGAATCGGGCTCGTGGCCGAGGTGATATCGTAGCAAACGCGGTGTAGGTGTAGCTTTTTGTCACGAATTCGCAGGCTGTGTGTGATTTTCGCTCTGTCTTTCGTGCCGGCGACCTCCTATGATTCCCGCGGCTTCCTCCAGGAAAAAGTCAGGCGCGATGGACACGTTGGATTTATTGAAACTGCTGCTGTTGCTGGCAATGCTCGGCTATTCGCTGTATGGCGTGATCCGTTATCAATCGCGCCGCCGTGCCAGCAAGCGCATCCTCAAGAGCCTTGTGCAGATAGACACGCCGCCACGTGAGGCGACGGCCGAGGAACTGGCGCTGATTCAGCCCTTTTTGACGCGTCCCGGAAAGCGCCAGCGTCCATTAAAGCTGGCAAACAGCAAGGTTTACCGATTGAGAGGTGAATATCTGCGTCACGGTTTGACTGCCAACGGCGGCGGGGAACAGATGCATGACACGCTGGGCGGGGTCGAGGTGATTCTGCCGTATGACGCGAGCGATTTTCTGCAAGGCAATAACGATGCCGAGGTCATGCTGGCGGACAAGGTTGCCATTGTGATTCGACTCAATGGCGAGTTCGATCTGGCAGGCGGCCGCGAGCGAAGCGCCGTACGTCAGGAACAAGCCCAGCAGTGGGCGAGCGGTGAGATCGGCGAGATGTCGGATATCGATGCGCCATCCGAGGGCCTCTCACCAGACGAAGAGAATATCGTGCGTGTCGATGTGCTCGGCCAGCGTCATGAGACGCCCGCTGAAATGACAGCTCGCCAATCTCCGGGGCTGGGTTTCGGCCCCGCATCGCTGCTGGTGCTGTCCGCGGTGAGCGCCGGCGTTGCCACGTTCACAGACGATATTGTCCGTCTAGGATGCACCGCGGGGGCTGGCGTGTTGCTGTTATGCGCACTGTGGCTCATATGGCGGCCACGCCGTTGGGCGATGCCCAAACGCGTGAACCACGTGCGAGGTGCGCTCACAGCCGTTCAATTGAACCATCCGAACAATTCGGCGGCAGTTTCTCAGCATTGGTTCCTGGGCGACAAGCTGCATCTCATTCTGCCCAAGCATTGGCTGCCTCATTTGGTCATCCCTGCCACCGGCCGAGTCGACGCGGAACTGCGGGTGGATGATTATTCCGTCGTAAGCCTGGGCAAGCATTTTTCCATCGATGCGGAAACGCGCGCCTATTCTCGTCTGTACTGGGGGCGTCACGTCGTGCTGACAATCACGGCGCTGTTATTGCTCGTTGGCGTTGCCATGGTGAGCGGGGGAGGGCTGCGCGGCGACGTGCTGCAAACCAAGGCGTGGCTGCTGGGCGCGCAGATGCGGACTTATGACAGCGCAGGTGCGTTGCGTGAGGCCCGTCCCGCTGCGGGGACCATGGTGGCATTGAAGGGGGAGGCACGTTGTTCGTTGACGACAGCGCGTCAGGGCATGCCTGTGGTCCAGTGCAGTACGTTGCGATGGGGAGGCGGTACGCCGCAAACACCGCGATTGCACGAGGACGAGCAAGCGTTTGCGCTGTATAGCGGGAAATTTCTGCGTACGCGCTCCAATCCCATGCTGGATAGGATGGTGCAACAGCAGATGCACCGGAACGCACAGGACAACCCGTTGGCGTATCTCAATCAGTTGCAAGGGCGTGATCAACGACAGCTTTTCGATGTGATCGGTGTACCGAAAGCGATTGCGGAAGTGGATGCCTATTGTGCCCGGCTCAATGCAAAGGGACAGACAGGTTGCACCGCTTTACGTAACGCGATGGTTGAGAACTTGCTTAGTGACAAGGAGTACACCAACTGGAAGGCGTTGGCGCAGGCCGCAGAGCAGAGGGAACTCAATACCGGTAAAACGACCATCGTGATTTCTGCGCAAGGGTTGTCCAAAGTCAGAAGACTGGCGCAACGAGTGGCTGCGCCGCAGGTGGAAGGGATTGTCGCTGCGGCGGCGGACGCGACGTTGCGTAGTCAGCGCGGTGGTGTAGTGCTGGATGTGCGAGCCGGGCCGCATGCCCGTCTGCCGGCTGTTCCTACGTTTGACGACGCGGATTCATCGGCCGAGAAGTCGCCGGAGGGCAGGCTCGATGCGTTGCAGCGTTATCACCAATATGCGTGGCTGGCGGGGCCTGACGGCGTTGCGCCATTTGCCGTCGAGGCCCTGATCGTGGGTGTATCGCAGGATGCGAGCGGCACGCCGGTCTATACGCTGGATGCCCGCCGTGGCGCCAGCGATCTGGCGCCCGCCATGCTGCGAGCTGCCTGGTGGCTGCTGGCGTGGTTATTGCTGATCGTGCATGGCGGATTAGCGATCGTGATGTTCGTGCGGGCTCGCCTGTGTGCAGCGCGGATTGACGCCTATGTTGCAGAATGCGCAGAGGCGGCCACGCGGGATCGCAATTTCTCCTAGATTCACGCTGGCGCTCATGCGGTATTGCATGGACTGATCCAGGCAGTGGTGGGGGGCAGTTCGAGCGGTAGTGAAATCCCGGTATCCCCCAGCAGCATGCGCGCTGGCTTTGGTTGGCCGGCGTGTGCGGTGAGATGGCGCAGCATTCTGGTGATCATGGTTTCTTTTCCTCGTGATGGACTGCGTGAGGCCGTGATCCAAGACAGGCGTGATTGATTACCCCTGTCTTGGTCAACTCGATATCGTCGTTGTGTGCTTCACGCCTGCCGGACGTGATTGACTGATGATGCCGGAACAAGAAAGATCAGGATGCTGCCCAATATCATGCTGGCGGCGATGCCGAGAATGCCGCCGCCGGTGCTGCCAGTGGTTGTCTGGAACCATCCGATCAGGTAGGGGCTGACAACGCCCGAGATACTGCCGATGGAGTTGGCCAACGCGATTCCTGCGGCGGCCGCTGCGCCGCCCAGGATTGCCGGAGGAACGGCCCAGAACTGGGAAATGGTGGTCATGACGCCCATGGTCCCGACGGTCAACGCCAGCATGGCCCAGACGACGGCATGTGCCTGCGTGATGCTCACGCATAGCGCGATAGCACCAATCAGGCCCGGCAGCGCCAGATGCCATCGCCGTTCACCGCGAGCATCGGAGCTTTGCCCTACCAGAATCATCGCGATGGTGGCAGCAGCATACGGCACTGCGGTCAACAGGCCGATATCCAGGGTATTGGATACGCCCGAGGCTTTGATCAACGATGGCAGCCAGAAGCTGACACCGTACAAGCCCATGGTGAAACAGAAATAGATCAGGCCCAGCAACAGGACGCGCGGACTGAGCAAACCATCTCGCAGGCTGTGCATGCGCTCGGGAGACGCGTCGTTTTCGAGATTGCGCTGAATAATCTGTTTTTCTTCGGCAGATAGCCATTTCGCATCGGAGACACGGTCATCCAGAAAGAAAAATGCCACGACGCCCAACGCGATAGTCGGCAGTCCTTCCAACAAGAAGAGCCACTGCCATCCCGCCAATCCATGATGTCCGCCAAAGGATTCCATGATCCAGCCCGAGAGGGGGCCGCCGATCACGCCTGACATGGGGATGCCGGTCAAAAAGAGCGCCGTGACTTTGCTGCGGCGTGATGATGGGAACCAATATGTCAGATACAGCAAAATAGCGGGAATGAAACCTGCCTCGGCAACGCCAAGCAGGAATCGCATGACGTAGAACATCGTCGGTGTGGTGACGAACATCATGGCGGCTGAGATGAGCCCCCAGGTCACCATGATCCGGGCGATCCAGCGGCGGGCGCCGACGCGCAACAGGATCAGATTGCTGGGGACTTCGAACATCAGGTAACCGACAAAGAAAATGCCGGCACCCAGGCCATAAACCGCTTCGCTCATGTTGAGATCGTCCAGCATCTGCAGTTTGGCGAAACTGACGTTCACGCGATCCAGATAAGCACAGACATAGCAGATGAAGAGAAACGGCAGCAGACGCCAGATGACTTTGGTGTAGGTGGCGTCTTCTGATGCGGGCAGATATTCCGCATGGGTTGCGGTGGTCATGTATTGTCTCCGTTGATATGAATGGGGCGATTCGCTTCGTACGTTGCGAAGCGAATTCATGACGAATGTCGTTGTGTTGTTGTTTCTCCTGACGGCCTTTACGCTCGACTCCGGCGCCACTGCACCATCATGGGCGTCAGTCGAACATGTCGGGCTGAGTGGCGATCAGTTGGTCCCAGATCGTCTGAAAATGCAGCCAACCGATATAGTCGCTGCCCACGTGTTCACGGCTATAGCGGGCGCGCTCTTCGGAGACGAGGCGGGGCGTGACGCCTGTGGCATCGATCATCAGCTGCTGCTGGCAGCAGCGCTCCAGCGCAATGAACCAGAATGCGGCGGACTCGATGCTGTGACGGCTGGCAGTGAGCAGTCCGTGGTTCTGGTGGATGGCGGCTTTGACGCCTTTGAATGCGTTGGCGACTTTATGGCCTGCCTTGACTTCGACGGCGACTTGTCCTGCTTCGTCGCCGATCACCACATGGTCCTCGAAGAATGCGGCTGCGTCCTGGCTGATAGGGGCCAACGGTTTGCCAAGTGCAGCAAAGGCGGTGCCGTACACGGTATGGGCATGGCACATGGCGACGATATCGGGGTGGGCTTCGTGCACGGCGGCGTGCAATACAAAACCTGCGCGGTTGATGGCGTGACGGCCCTCTACAACTGTGCCTTCGTGGTCGGCGAGGATCAGGTTGGATACCTTGACCTGAGAAAAATGCACAGCCATGGGGTTGGTCCAATACAAGCCGGGGTTTTCCGGGTCGCGTACGGTCAAGTGGCCCGCGAAGCCATAGTCATAGCCTTGCAAGGCAAAGGCGCGACACGCGCCGACCAGGCGCTCTTTCAGGTGTTGGCGTTGTGCGGCGACGTTGGTAAACGAAGGGAGCTCTGGAAAAATCAGCCCCTTTTGCTCGGGTTGGTAAATTGAAATACGGCCGTTGAGATCGATGCTTTTCTTTTGGGGTTGCACTACCGCAGCCATGTGTGTCTCCTTGAGGATGGTGATCAGGGTGAGTGCATGATCCCGCTTGCAGTCGGACTTTGACAAACGATGGTTGTTCATGGAAACATGAATCTCATCCATCTATAGAGTCAGATCGATGCGACGCATTCCGAATTTCGTCCTGCTGCGTACGTTCGAGGCCGCCGCCAGATTGCAGAGCTTTGCGTTGGCGGCACAGGAATTGCATCTGACGCCATCGACCATCAGTCATCAGATCAAGGAACTGGAGGACTATTTCGGCCGCGCCATGTTCGTGCGGCGCAATCGTCAGGTCGAGCCGACACCGGAAGCCTTGCGTTTGCTCGGGAGCCTGAGTCGCGTCTTTGACGTGGTGGAGGCCGCCTGCGCGGAAGTGCAGCTGGCGCCGGACGCACAGGTTCTGGCGGTCTACGCCGCGCCGAGTTTTGCGGTGAAGTGGCTAGGGCCGCGGTTGCCCGAGTTTTCTGCGGCACATCCGAATATCACGATTCGCTTATCGACCGGTGCCGAGCCGCTTGATTTGACGCGTGTGCATGATGTCGATGTGGCGATTTCATATGGAGGTGCATTGGAGCGCCCGGGCATGGAAACAATCGCATTGGGCGTTGAACGGATCCTGCCGTTATGTGCGCCGCAGCTGGCGGCGCCGGAGATTGAGCCTGCGGCGCGTATCCGGGAACTGACGTTGATTGATTCGCAGCTCAGCCGCGTGACGTGGGCCGACTGGTTTGCTGCGAATCAGCTGCGATTGCCTGATCGGCCGCGGCCGTCGTTTGACCGGGCGGCATTGGCGATCGCAGCCGCAGTCGATGGTATGGGGGTGATACTCGAGAGCAGCTTGTTGGCCGCGCGTGAGCTGAGCCGTGGCGAATTGGTGGAATTCGGTGCAGGGGTCTTTCACCAGTTCAAAAAGGAAACGCACTTTCTCTCGTGCCGCAGTAATGAGCGAAAGCGGGAGAAAGTCGACGCGTTTACTTCCTGGCTGCTCGGTACGCTGGAGGCGGCGGCACCCGTCTCGGGATAGGTTTTGCTTCCGCGCCTAGGTCATATGGCTTATAAGTCCAGCACCAAGGTGCCGCCCTTGGCATGCGAAACACATGGCGTAAAGAAATCGCGGCGTTCGTCGTCGTCCAGGATGAAGTCCTGATGATCGACGTCTCCGGATAGGTATCTGCACTTGCAGGTGCCGCATAGACCTGCCTGGCAGGATGTTTCCAGTGCGGCTCCTGCCTGTTGCAGCGTCTCCGCCAGGTTCTGATCCCGGGATACTGTGATACGTTGCCCCGATTTCGCCAACTCGACAGTGTAGCCGTGGACAGCATGCTCCGGTTTGGCCGGCGCTGACTTGGATGGCGCTTTGAAATGTTCGCAGTGAATCGTGCCTGCCGGCCAGTGAGCGCTGGCCTGTTTGCAAGCCTCCATGAAACCACCGGGACCGCAGTAGTACACGTGCGTGTTGGCTTGAGGCTCACGTAGTAATGCGGTGATGTCCAGCCCGTTTTTCGGATTGCCGCCATCGAAGTGGCAGTGAATTTTTCCGGTCGTGGCGAGCTGTTCCAGCTCCTGCTGGAACGCTGCGTATTGCGCGCTTTTCGAACAGTAATGGAGCTCGTAGTTTTTCTCTTGCGACTCCAGCGCATGGATCATCGATTTGAGGGGAGTAATACCTATGCCCCCTGCGATCAACATGGTCTTGCGAGCTTGCTCGGAAAGCGGGAAGTTGTTTCGTGGGATGCTGACTTTTAATTTGTCCGGGACGCGCAGGTCGTCGTGCATTCCGCGTGAGCCTCCGCGGCCCGATTCGTCTCGCAATACAGCGATGACATAACGGTGCCGCTCTGAGGGATCATTACAAAGTGAATATTGCCGTATGACGCCTGGCGCAATGTGTACATCGATATGAGCGCCGGCTGTGAAGGGAGGAAGGTCTTTCTGGTCAGGGTCTACGAGTTCGTAGGAATTTATCCCTATCGCCTCTCTGCGGACTTGCCGCAAGACCAGTTCCAAATGGGTCAGCGCTTCCTGTTCGGTCTTGGAAGAGTTCATCATGAGCCTCGTTTTCAGATGTACCGATCAAGGGGATAGGCCATGCTGCCGCCTATCCCGTCAGTCGGTGATCATTCCGTTCAGGATTTCAAATTGCGTTCAAGCTCGTCGAACCGGGCTTTGACAAACTCGGCGCGTTCGGTGCCTTGCAAGTGGTCGGCTTCGGTCAGAATGGCGACGGCTTTGCGTGCTAGTTGCCGGCGATTGGAAACTTCCTGTTCTATCGAGTCGGCCAATGGCAGTTCAAAGACATTCCCGCTGCAGTAGCTGTTGGGCGCGCCATTGACATCGCGTAACCACTGTGCGAACCCTTGTGCGGCGGCTGCAGGATTGGTGCCGCGCACTGCGTCTCGCAGCATTTTCCGAAACGCATAGAGTCCCGCGTCGAATTTTGTGGGGTTCTCCAGCGCGTGAATGGCGATCGGGCGCTGACTGATAATGGCCTCGTAATCTCCTGGCGCGTATTGCGCTTCTTTATAGTTGTGCCGCTCTCGATGGTTCGATGGAATGGGCGGCATGTCTTCGAGCTTGTATTTCCCGAAACGCTCGGGCCTGCGCATGGCAACTTGGCCCTCAAGGAAGTCGATCGTCTCGTAGCCGACCAGGTTTTTATCGCCTACACCACGGGTGTCGATGCCAGGCCCCATGACGCGCCAACCGATCATCTTGCTATTTTCGTCGTCGACCGGAACTGTCCACCGAATGATGTGAAATCGGCTGAAGAGTTTCTTTTTCGAGCCATCCTCAGAAGTGTAGGCGTGCAGGCTGAGGTTGGGCAGCACTTGATGTTGAATGCGCAGGAACATCTTGTCTTTGTCGACGCGCCTCGCGCCGGCGCATGCCAGACCGCGGCCTTGGTGAATAGGGATGAATTGCATGTCCGGTGCAACCTCCATCGACGCTGCGCCGACTTCGTCAAAGGTCGTGCCCTGGAAATGGCCATTGACGACGTTTTTCGCGGCATGCAGCGCAGTGGGGTGGAAGTTGTCCGCGGCGTTGTCCTGGACCTGCAGCCAGTTGCAATGCTGGAAGTTGCTATACGGCACCAACTCGTCGCCAGGCAGCACCGTAAAGTCTTGTTCCCATTCCGGGAACGGAGGCTCTTCGTCGGGCGGGCCCATATAGGCAAACACCAGGCCGTTGCGCTCTATGGCTTTGTAGGCGCCTTGTTGAATGGAACAGGCGTATTTCTCTGCTTCTTTTTCCTCGCCTTTGGGAAACGGGACGTGCAGACATGAGCCGTCAACGTCGAACACCATGCCGTGATAACAGCACTTGATGCCGCGCTCTTGGATTGCGCCGTATTCCAGCGAGGCGCCTCGGTGTACGCAATGCGCATGCAGGACCCCGACTCGACCGCTGCCGTCTCTGAAGGCGACGAGTTCCTCGCACAGGATTTTCAGAAACCTGGGTGTGTCGGTCAGTTCCATCGACATGCAAACGGGTTGCCAGAATCGACGCATGTATTCCCCCAGCGGGGTTCCTGGCCCGGATTCGGTGAGCTCAGGATCATGGTCAGGTGTGCGATTGGCGTAATACCCGCCGTAGGGAATCAGCCTCTTTGTTGTGGCGCTGCTGCCAGTCGAACGAGGGGAGTCGAGTTTTTCAAAGGCTTTGGTCATACGTTGTCTCCAGGTTTATTACTTAATTGAATTCGGAACTCTGAACTCTGTATACAGAATTTGTGCTATTTTTTGCTTCGGCAGTGGAAAAGTCAAGCCTCTGATTTGTTTCTGTGGCGTGTCCGACGATTGCAGCAAGTGGCGCGCTGGCTCAAAATACTTTGAATACCGAGTACAAAAGGCTAGTTATGGCGGTCACCCTTCCCAAGATCCAGTCTCGTCCCGACTTCGTAGATGAGGTTTACCAAATGCTGCTTGATGCCATCAGCGATGGCACCTTGGCGCCCGGCACCCGGTTGACCCAGGAGGAAATCGCTGAGCAAATGCAGGTGTCGAGGTCGCCGGTAATTCAGGCGCTGCGCATTCTGAAGAAGGATGGATTTGTGCAGGATGCACCGGGGCGGGGTGTGCTGGTGACCCCGTTGGACGGGACCTTAGTAGGCCATTTGTACGAGATCCGCGGTTCGCTGGACGCATTGGCGGCGCGGTTGGCCGCCGAACGGAAATTCCAGGTGGACCCGGATATCATTGTCCGTGGCCGTAAGATCGCACGAGGCAAGGATGTGAAGGCCATGATCGACGTGGACATGGAATTCCATCAGGCGATATACCGCGCAGCCGGGAATCCGTTGCTGCAGCAGAGCGCCCAGATCTATTGGGTCCATTTACGGCGTGTGATGGGAGCTGTATTGCAATCGTCGATGCAGCAACGTGAAGCCATCTGGGACGAGCACGAGGCCATCGCGCAGGCCATCGCCGCTGGTGATAGTGTGGCGGCAGTCGAGTTGACGGATTTACATACACATCGCGCGCGCGCCAATCTGGTCAGCCGATTGGATGAGTATCTGGGCGAGGCCCATCCAATCGTGTAGGGCGCTTGTTGGGATGAGGAGCCCCGCGCTGCTGGCTCGCCAGGGGCGACGCGAGGCTTCCTATCAGCGCGCGGACTAGTTGGCCGTCGCGCCGGATGCTTTGACGGCCTTGGCCCAGGTATCGATTTCTTGCTGGATGAAGGTTCCGAATTCCTTGGAGCCCAGGCCTGCTGCCTCGGCGCCTTCTTCCATCAGGCGTTGCCGTACTTCGGGCGTGGCCAGGGCTTTGGTCAGTGCCTGGTTCAGGGTGTCGATGGTGGCCGCGGGCGTGCCGGCCGGGGCGACCACGCCATGCCAGGAAATCGCCTGGAATCCAGGCAAGCCGGATTCGGCCATCGTGGGCAGATCAGGCAGCGCCGGCGAGCGGCGGGGCGAAGTGACTGCCAGCGCACGCAAGGTATTGGCCTTGATGTGAGGCATGGCGCCGGGAATGGTCGTGAACATGAATTGCACTTGGCCGCCGATCAAATCGGCCAGCGCTGGGCTGCCGCCCTTGTAGGGGACGTGGACAAATTCCAGGCCCGCACGCTGCTTGAACATTTCTCCGGCCAGATGTCCTGGCGTACCCGCACCGGCTGATCCCATATTGAACGCGTTGCTATTGGCCTTGATCTCGGCGATCAATTCCTGGACGTTGGTGGCGCGGATTTCCTTGTTGACGACCAATACGTTGGGCACGGTGGCCAACAGGGTCACGGGGGTAAAGTCCTTGATCGCGTCGTAGTTCAGATTCTTGTACAACGCGGGATTGATGCCGTGCGTGCTGGCAGTGGCGAGCAGCAAGGTGTAGCCATCGGGATCGGCGGTGCCGACAGTTTTCGCGGCAATCGATCCGTTGGCGCCGCCTTTGTTTTCGACGATGATGCTTTGGCCGAGGATCTTTGCGGCTTCAGCTGCGACCGTACGAGCCAGGATATCGGAAGTGCCTCCGGCAGAGTGTGGCACGATCAGCGTGACTGGACGCGTGGGAAAGGTCTGCGCGGCGGCGGGGACGATGCTGGCGGCTGCCGTCAGCGCCAGGGCACAGGCTGCCTGGGTCAGGAAATTTTTCATGTGTGTCTCCGTTTTCGGTGTCGAATTGACGCGGGGATTCGGGATTGCCCGTTAAAGGGCAAAAACGAATCCCCGTGCTATCTCGAACGCTTTGTTAGTCAGATCCTAGTTTCAAATTGTCGGGTTGTCGTTTTTCGATGGACCATTTCAACAGGGATGCGCAACGATAGATGCCATGCGCAAATTTCCCGTAGGGCAGGGTCAGGAACAGCGCCATCACTACGCCCAGATGGATGGCGAGAAAGAGCCCCATTGCGCTGGTTTCACGCAGCGCCAGCAGCAGCAGGCCGGTCAGGCTGGTCAGAAATAGCAGGGCGATAAAACCGCGATCCATGGGCTTTTGCGCCGCATCGCCTTGCAGAGGATGGCGTCGGAGATTCAGCCAGAGCAAGCCCGCAGGCCCGATCAGTAGGCCGATGCCTCCGACTGTGCCCAGCAGCACAGGCAGGCTGAAATACGGATAGGGCGCTTCCCAACCAAACGCATAGTGGTAGAGCGTGGCGACGCTGGTGGCGGCGAAACACAGCATGAAGCCGTAGAACGTCAGGTGGTGAAAGCGCCGGCGCAGCAAGGTAAACGCGTCGTCGGCGTTGTTACAGCCTTTGCCGTGTCCGCCGTCGAGGTATTTCAGCCGCAGCGCATCGTGAGTGGCCTCGGCGACTGCTGCGCCACTGGCGGTGCCGGGTGAGACATCGCGCCAGAAACGCGTGACGCCTATGCCGAGTGCGATGATCGCGAATACGAACACCAGGCCGAACATCAATGCCAAGGTGTTGTGCGGGAAGATGGCGTAGAAATTACCGGCGAGCGGCTCATGCAAGAGGCCACCGGTGATGGCGACAGTGAGCACCAAGAATAGCGCCAACGCACCTGCAGCCGCGATGGATAGCGTCAATCCATTTTTCTTGTACAGCTTGCCCAACGCGCTAGGCCAGGCGTAGTCGCTATAGGTTTGCACACGGACTTTGGCCATGGCCTGCGGCACGTTGACAGCAAACTCATGAGGCGGCGCGTATTGACACGCGTGCAGACAGGCGCCGCAGTTGTGACAAAGATTGGCCAAGTAGTTAATGTCGGCTTTGCCGAACTCCAGCCGGCGTGTCATGGCGGGAAATACCGCGCAGAAGCCTTCGCAGTAGCGGCAGGCATTGCAGATCTGCATGACGCGGGCGACTTCGGTTTCGTCATCGCTCAACGCCGCCGGCGTGATCGCCGTGCCTTTGGCGTGCCATTGCACGGGTTGCTCTGTCATGGTTGCGGATGCGTTGATGCCGTTGCGTGCCATCTGCGAGGTGGTGGCTGTCGCGGGCGGCAGGGTCTCGCGCGCTTGGTGAACGAGCGCTTCAAGCTGCTTCACGTTGTGCTCCTGTGTTCCGTTGCGCCAGTGCCGAGGCGGCTGCACGCGTGCCGGCGATGCGGCCAAAGGCGGTGCCGATCGACATGCCGACGCCGGCGGTATAGCCTTTGCCCAGCACATTGCCGGCCATCATTTCGCCCGCGACAAACAGGTTGTCGCTCGGTTGATCGTTGAAACGGACGGCAGCCGTATCGTCGACTTTCAATCCCAGATAGGTAAAGGTGATGCCGGGCCGCAGGGCATAGCCATAGTATGGGGCTGTGTCCAGTGGGCGAGCCCAGTGGGTCTTGGCCGGTTGCACGCCCTCGGTATGGCAGTCGTCGAGTTTGGTGTGATCGAAGGTGCCGACGCGGCACGCCGCGTTGTAGTCGGATAGGGTGCGCATGAACTGGGCTTCGTCCAGGCCGAGTTTGCGCGCCAGTTCAGGCAGGGTGTCGGCCTGAACGCCCGGGAACACCGGTGGCATGAAACGGCCGATGGCTTTGGCGTCAATGATGGAATAGGCGATCTGTCCGGGCTGCATGGCGGTGAGGCGGCCCCAGATGGCATAGCGCTTGGGCCAGAAGTCCTCGCCTTCGTCGTAGAAGCGCTGCGCCTCGCGGTTGACGACCACGCCCAGCGAGACGCAGTCGATGCGGGTACAGATGCCGCCGTCGTATAGCGGTGCCCGTGCATCGATGGCGACGCAGTGCGATTGCGACGGATCGCCGATGGTATCGGCGCCTGCGTCGATCATGAATTTCAACAGCACGCCTGTGTTGAATCGTGTGCCGCGAATCAGGAAATTGTCGGCAGGCCATTCCCCGCGTTCGTTCTGCCCCCAGGCTTCGCGCAGCCATTCACGGTTGGATTCAAAGCCCCCGGCGGCCAGGACGCAGCTGCGCGCAGTGATGCGTTCGTCGCCGATGCGGGCCGCGACGAAACGGCCGTTATCCAGTTCCAGCGAATCGACTGGCGCGTCGTAGCGGATCTGCACGCCGAGTGCCTCGGCGCTGCGATAGTAGGCGTTGACGAGTGCCTTGCCGCCGCCCATGAAAAAGGCGTTGGTGCGGGCAACGTGCAGCGCGCCGGACAATGGCGGCTGAAAATTCACGCCATGTTTGCGCATCCAGTCCCGACAGGTGGACGATTCGCGGATGACAAGCCGGGCCAGGTGCTCATTGGTGATGCCGCCCGTGACTTTCAGCAAGTCTTGCCAGAACTCTTCTTCGGGATAGGCTTCTACCAGGACGTCCTGAGGGGCATCGTGCATGCAGCGCAGATTACGCGTGTGCTGTGAGTTGCCGCCACGCCAGGCTTTGGGCGCGGCCTCCAGCAGCAGCACGCTGGCGCCGGCTTCGCGCGCCATCAGGGCAGCGCACAAGGCGGCGTTGCCGCCGCCAATAACCAATACGTCAATCATGGGATGGGTGTGTAGGCTTGTGTAGTCAGCCTGCACTATAGGGGCGTGCGGGAGGGGCGCGCTAGCCTACGATTGTCAACGGTCGTTCACGATTTGTGAAGAGTCGCCCCGGGCCACGTGCCTGCCCGAACGAGGTTTTCGACGGTTTGGGCTAGCAAAACCCGGGCAGCCAATGCCGCAGGCGAGAGCTCATCGTCGGAGACGCTGGCCAGCAGATTGGTGCGCCGCAGGTGGCGGTCGGTGATTTGACGCACGGCCAGGGGCTCGCCCCGCAGCCGTACGATGGCGGCGCCGGGTTGAATGGTGGCGCCAAAGCCGTTGCGCACCAGATCCATCAGCACGTCCAGGCCATCGATTTCGGCAGCGAGGTTGAACTCCATGCGCAAGCGCGCAAAGGACGCGTCGACTTGCGCCCGCAAGCCATGGCTGGTGCTAGGCATGAGCAGCGGCAGATTGGAGATATCGCGCAAACGCACTGGCCCCTCAGGGGGCAGACCGGGCATGTCGGGCGGAGCGATCAGGAACAGCCGTTCATCGATGAGCGGCAGCGTGCTCCAGCGTCGCGCGGTTTCGGTGCGGAAAACGACGGCCAGATCCAGCTGGCGTGCGTTCAGCATGGCGCTCAGATAGCCGGACAGGCTTTCGACCAGATGGACGCGCACATCAGGATAGCGCTCTCGCATGGCCTGCAAAAACGGCACGGCCAATATCG